>Ga0153994_1000140_pt1 | contig 28704 bp, 33 predicted proteins | sample TSNC078MetaG_FD_104735 | JGI IMG/M metagenome (GOLD analysis project Ga0153994, IMG submission 104735) | Attine ant fungus gardens microbial communities from North Carolina, USA - TSNC078 MetaG | ecosystem: Host-associated > Fungi > Mycelium > Unclassified | place: USA: North Carolina, Lumber...
GGGAGGCCGTCGGTGAACAGCAGCCCCAGATCGTACCGGGCCGCGTCGTTGTCACGACTCAGTTCACTCATGGGTTCGCCTCTCGCCCGATCTTGGGATGCGCATGTTCGACAGGCGCATCATCCACGGTACCCATGGTCAGGGTCGCGGGCAACGACATTCGCAGTTTGACTATCGGCGTGTCGAGGCGATCCGTCAGTGCCGTGCACGCTGTCATGGCTGGATGCGCGCGAGAGCCGACCGGATGATGCTCCCGCGCACCACGTCCAGCTGTCCGGCGATCTCGCGCGCGAGCTCGGCGGTCTGCGCCCTGCTCGACACGTCGTTGCGTCTGGCGATCGGCACCAGGGCCGTCTCGATGAGGCCGAGTTCGCGCTGCGCCGCCGCGCGGAAACCGCGCAGGTGGCGGGGTTCGATGCCGTGCCGCTGGAGTTCGACCAGTGCACGCAGCACCGCCAGCGTCTCCTCGCCGTAGACCTCGGCCGGCGCGATGACGGATGCGCTGATCGCGTCCTGCAGGAGCTCCTGGCTCGCCTGCGCCTCGCGCAGCAGCTCGCCGCGCTTGAACCGTCGTCCGGTGGGCAGCATGGACGGACCGGCCGTGGGAGCCGCGCCAGGCAGTTGCGGGTCGAGGCCCGCATCCAGATCGGCGAGGTAGCCCTTGATGACCTTGAGCGGCAGGTAGTGGTCGCGCTGCATCCCCAGCACGATGCGCAGTCGCTCCACGTCGTCCGGTGAGAACTTGCGGTAGCCGGACGCGGTGCGCGCAGGGGACACCAGCCCACGCTCCTCGAGGAAGCGCAGCTTCGACGACGAGAGGTCGGGGAACTCCGGCGTGAGGCGCGCGAGCACCTGGCCGATGCTGAGCAGCGCAGGCGAGCCGGCGCGAGCGCTCGCTGCTTGCCGTGCCACTAGCTGAGCGCCACTAGCTCTGCGCCGACGCTGCGAGGTCGAGACGCGAGGCGTAGAACGTGAGCCGGAACTTGCCGATCTGCACTTCGGCGGAGTCGGAGAGCAGGGCGCTCTCGATGCGGACCCCGTCGTAGTACGTGCCGTTCAGCGATCCGAGGTCGCGGACCTCGAACGCCGTTCCACGGCGGGTGAACTCCGCGTGACGACGCGAAACGGTCACGTCGTCGAGGAAGATGTCGGCGTTGGGGTGGCGTCCGGCGCTCGTCACATCGGCGTCGAGCAGGAAGCGCGCACCGGTGTTCGGACCACGGCGGACGATCAGCAGAGCCGACCCGGACGGCAGGGCGGCGATGGCCTCCTGCTCCTCCGGGGAGATCTCCCCATCCATCGGGTACATCTTCGACACGAACTCCTCGCCGAAGCGTGCGGTCGTGTCTTCGTTCCCCGCGGCTGAATTACGCAGGGGGTTGTTCTCGGCGTCGTCCGCCGGCCCATTCGGGTATGTCTCGTCAGGCACGTCAACCTCCTCTTATTCCAGCGTATCGGATCGGTCGGCCCCGTCGTCGGCCGGAAGGCGGATTACCCGAGCCGTTTCTCCGATATACACGAATCCGGCCCACCAGTAGAGGAAGGCTCCCCAGAGCGCGAACGCCCAGCCGAGCGGCAGAGAGAACGGTGCGAGAGCGTCGAATGCCTCGCCGAGCATAAGCAGCGGGAGCGCCCAGAACAGGCAGAACGTGGCGACTTTGCCCAGGTGATGCACGGGAAGCGGGCCGTAGCCGTGGTTCGCGAGGATGACGCCGAGCACCGCGAGCATGACGTCCCTGGCCACGATGATCGCCACCAGCCACCACGGGATGACCTCGCGCCAGGCCAGCCCGATCAGGGCGGCGAAGATGTACAGCCGGTCGGCGGCCGGATCGAGCAGCTGCCCGAGTCGCGACACCTGGTTGAGGCGCCTGGCGAGGAAACCGTCGAGGAAGTCCGTGATGCTCGACACGACGAGCACGAGCAGCGCCAGCGCATCCTGACCGACGATCACGAACGCCAGGAACACCGGCACGAGGGCGAGCCGGAAGAAGCTCAGGATGTTCGGGATCGTCAGAACCCGCGAACTCACCTCGCGCGCACCGACACCATCCACGAGGTACGAGTCTAGTGATCCAGCCGCCCGCGCCGGGAAGCTCCGCGGCGCGGGACGAATGCGTGCATAAGATGTGGGCGTGGAGCCTTTCATCGTCAGTCTGTGGGTCCTGGTCGGCGTCTGCGTCGTCACCTGGGTGCTTTCGCTCGTCACGGGCGAGCACTCCTGGGTCGATCGCATCTGGTCGGTGGTGCCCGTCGCGTACGTCTGGATCTACGCGAGCTTCGCCGGGCTGCAGGATGCGCGGCTGAACCTGATGGCGATCCTCGTCGCCCTCTGGGGCATCAGGCTCACCTTCAACTTCGCGCGCAAGGGCGGATACGCGCCGGGCGGAGAGGACTACCGCTGGGCCGTGCTGCGCGGACGAATGCCCGCCTGGCAGTTCTGGCTGTTCAACCTGTTCTTCATCGTGATCTACCAGAACGTGCTGCTCTTCCTCATCACGCTTCCCGCCTGGACCGCCTACCTGCACCAGACCCCGCTCGGCGTGCTCGACGTCGTCTGCGCCGTCGTCTTCCTCGCGTTCCTCGTCGGCGAGACCGTGGCCGACCAGCAGCAGTGGAACTTCCACCGGTGGAAGAACGAGGAGAAGGCGGCAGGGCGCGAGCCGCAGCCGCGCTTCCTGCAGTCCGGCCTGTTCCGCGTCTCGCGGCACCCCAACTTCTTCTTCGAGCAGGCGCAGTGGTGGGTCGTCTTCCTGTTCGGCTGCGTCGCCGCCGGTTCGATCCTGCAGTGGACGGTCATCGGCCCCCTGCTGCTGACCGGGCTGTTCATCGGCTCGACGGTGTTCACCGAGAGCATCTCGCTGTCGCGCTACCCGGAGTACGCCCAGTACCAGCGGCGCACGTCGCCGATCGTGCCGTGGCCGCCGCGGAGCCGCGGCGAGGAGCCCGTCACGCCGTAGCCGGCTCCTGCCTGCCCGCCTTGCCAGGCTTGGGGAACGCGGCGCGCATGTGGTCGGAGTCGAGATAGTCGGCCACGCCGATCAGGATGAGGCTGAACAGGATCTGCTCCGTCACCATCCAGAGGGGGTACAGCCCGGGGATCGCGGCGATCACGAGGGTGACGACCGGGAAGATCTTCGAGAACAGCCTCAGCCGCGAGTACGCCCAGTAGTAGCCCTTCTGCGCGCGCCAGGCGAAGTAGAACAGCGTCACCGTCATGCCGAGCACCACGACGCTGCGCATCCACACGGCCCACGGGATGCTCTCGCCGCCGACGGCCAGGACCACCGCGATCACGACGGCAGCGACACCCACCACGAACTCGGCGACCAGCAGCCAGGTGATCACCACGAACGCGCGGCGGGTCCTCGGATCGCGCAGGTTCTCATCCGGAATCGTGTAGTCGGCGTGCCGCCCTCCCGCGATGCGGTCGAGCGTCCTCAGCAGAGATTCCATGCTTTTACGGTAACCCGGCGCGACGCGCGCCCGCTTCCACATTTCGATGGATCGAGCGCGTACCGTTGGAGGATGTCGTGCATTCGGTTCAACACCCCGGCCCAGCGTCAGGCGATGCGAGAGCAGCGGCCTGCGATGCTCACCGCGGAGGAGGCGGCGGCCCTGCACCCTGCTCCCCCTGTCACCGAGAGCAAGATCCGTCGCCTGCGTCTGCTGGCCACAGACCCGAACCCCAAGATCAGGGAGAGCGTCGCGAGCAGCTACAACACGCCGGAGGACCTCTTCCTCACCCTCGCGAAAGACACGGACGCCGGTGTGCGCGGGTGCGTCGCCAAGAACGAGGCGACGCCGTGCGACATCCTCCGGATGCTCGCCGACGACCGCTCGGAGGTCGTGCGCGGCTGGGTGGCCGTCAACTACTTCGTGCCCGCGGACGTGATGGACAAGCTCGCAAACGACAAGAGCAAGACCGTCCGCAGCCTCGTGAAGTGGAAGAGCCAGCTGGCCGAAGCGGTCTGATCGTGGCTGACCCTGCGAGCGTCCGCGTCGACTCCTGGGCGTGGGCGGTGCGGCTGTACAAGACCCGCTCCGCCGCATCCACGGCGTGCAAGGCCGGTCACCTGCGGGTGAACGGAGAGAAGGCCAAGCCGGCGACTCCGGTGAAGATCGGCGACGAGGTGCGGGCGCGGGTCGGCGAGACGGAGCGCATCCTGATCGCCAAGCGGCTGATCGTGAAGCGGGTGGGCGCTGCCGTCGCCGCCGAGTGCGTCGACGAACTGACTCCCCCTCCGCCGCCGAAGGCCGAGGCGCCGTCCGCGATCGTGCGCGAGCGGGGGGCTGGGCGTCCGACGAAGCGCGACAGGCGCATCCTGGACCAGTTGCGGGGACGCTGATGGCCGTCGCCCGCATCGGCATCTCCGGATGGACGTATGCTCCGTGGCGCGGAGTCTTCTACCCGAAGGGTCTCCCCCACCGCGCGGAGCTCGCATACGCGGCGGAGCGACTGGACTCGATCGAGATCAACGGAAGCTTCTACGCGCTGCAGAAACCGGCGAGCTACCGCCGCTGGGCAGAGGAGACGGACGACGACTTCGTCTTCTCGGTCAAAGGCGGCAGGTACATCACGCACATCCTGCGCTTGAAGAACGCGCGGGAGGCGGTGGCGAACTTCTGCGCATCCGGAGTGCTCGCGCTCGGCCAGAAGCTCGGGCCGATGCTGTGGCAGCTGCCGCCGAACCTGCCGTTCGATCCGGAGGCGGTCGCCGCGTTCCTGGCCATGCTGCCACGAACGACCACGGCGGCCGCGGCCCTCGGCGCCGAGTCGACCCTGGACGAGGACCGCACCTTCCTCTCCCCAGGCCTCGACCTCCCGCTTCGGCACGCGGTGGAGGTGCGCAATGCGACCTTCGACGTGCCGGAGTTCACAGCCATGGCACGGGATGCGGCAGTCGCCATCGTCGTTGCGGACACGGCAGGCCGCTACCCCGTCATCCGGGAGACCACAGCGGACTTCCAGTACCTGCGGCTGCACGGCGACGAGGAGTTGTACGCGAGCGGATACACCCCGGAGGCGCTCGACCGCTGGGCGGAGGACATCCGGCGCTGGCTGGACGCCGGTCAGGATGTGTACGCGTACTTCGACAACGACCTGAAGGTGCGTTCGCCGGTGGATGCGATGGCCCTGCGGGAGCGGCTGGGGCTGCCGGCCGAGGCGACCGACGCATGAGCGCGACCACGCCGGATGCCGTCGCACGCCGGCGGGCCGTCCCGTTCCGCTTCGTGGGCGTGACGGCCCTGATCTCGTCGATCATCGCCGCGGCGTGCGGCCCTGGCGTACTCGGCCTCGCGGCCCTCCTCTACGCGCCGATCGCGCGGGCGACCACGATCTCGGCGTGCGAGGGGCCGTCGCTCACCCCTGCACAGGAGCACGTGTCGCAGCTCGTGCTCGACCTCAAAGGGTGGGCCGTCGTCGGCGCGCTGGCATTCGGCGCCCTCGCCGTTCTCGTCGGCTACGTCGCCGTCGTGCTGAACCTCGGGCGCGCACTCGGCGTCGTCGCGTTGGCGATCGTGCTGCTCTCCGCCGTGACCGTGTGGCTGGTGTGGGCGTTCGGCTTCCCGATGGACCCTGCCGTCTGGCACCTGCCCTGCGGCGGGGGCTAGTCCTCCGACGACACGCAGCCCCGCTAGTTCTCCAGCACGGAGACGACGTTGCCCGCCGGGTCGAGGAACCAGGCGATGTTCGGCCCGCGATCGACGTCCTTGCCGCGCAGGACGCCTTTGGCGTCCGTCGGGAGGTTCGGGTCGTCGTAGATGTCGGTCTTGACGCCCTTGGCGTTGAGCTCGTCGACCGCGTCGTCGATGTTCTCGACGACCAGGTTGAGGATGGTGAAGGTCGCCGGGGTGTGGTCGTCCTTCGGGTAGATGAAGACGTGACTCCCGGACGGCAGCGCGAGATCGAGGTTGCCCATCGGGCCGTCGGTCACCTGCAGTCCGAGCGTGTCGGCGTAGAACGCCTTGGCCGCCGGGATGTCGTTGACGCTGAAGCCGCTGAAGATGTCGAGTGCTTTGACCATGTGCCCACTCTGCTCCTCCGGCAGGCTTCGCGTCTACACGAAGCGGATGCTCTCCTGCAGCCTGGTGCGCAGTTCGAACGCCCTGTCGACACTCTCCCTGCCAGCGGCGTTGGCGCCGTTGCGGAGGACGAGCGGGAGCAGCGAGCGGCGCACGAGGAGCGACCCGGCCAGCTTCCCGCGCTCGATGCGGTCGTACGGCACGGCGAGCGCGTCGTCGGGGACCACGATGATCAGGCCGGTGAAGCGCACCCCCACCTGGCGCGAGAACGTCTTGGCGTCGCGCAGCAGATCGTGGAAGGGCTGCTCGTCGCGGTCGACGGTCTGGCCGACGACGTCGCCCTTGGAGAGCTTGACCTCTCCTCCCCAGTCGGCCGACCGGATGGCGAAGAGCCCGGCAGGGCCGAGCACCACGTGATCGAGCTTCGCGTCGGAACGGGGATGCACCGAGACGTCGTTCCAGATGGTGAAGCCGATCCCGAGGCCGGTGACGGCGCGCGCCGTCGCCTCCTCTGCGAGCGCGACGGCGAGGAGCTGGCGGATCTCGCGCGGGGCGGAGCGGACGAGCCCTGGATCGTACGGGTCGTCGAGTTCCGTTCCCCTGCCCATCCACTCGCGCATCAGGTGGAGGTAGCGTTCGCGCGCCTGTCCGCCTGGATGCCCGTAGCTGCGCGCTCGCACCGTCGCGCCCTGCGACTGGGAACGGGTGGCGTGGAAGGTGGCGCTGAACCCGCCTCCGGCGGAGCCCTCCGCTGTGACGTCGGACGGGTATGCGGCCTCGCCGCGGTCGTAACGGGCGCGGTCGTCCGGCTCGCCGATGAGCTCCCAGGCTTCCTGCACCGCTTGGAAGCGCGCCGCCGTGCCGCCCGTGTCCGGGTGGGTCTCCCTGAGCAGCCGCCGATAGGCGCGGCGGAGGTCGTCGTGGCTGACCGTGGAGGCGACGCCGAGCACCTCGTATGGGGTGGGCGAAGCCGGGCTGTCGCTCATCGCTCGTTCGTCTTTCTCGGCCGTCCTGGTGCGGAGGGTGTCCGCGTTGCCTTCCGACGATACCGTTCCTGCGCTGTGAGCTTCCTCCCCACTGGCAGGGAGTGGGATGTTTTCCACAGATTTTCATTGCGGCCGGAAGATGACCGCAATCGTCTTTACGCTGGAATCAACGAACGGACCACACGACAGAAAGGGCTCAGCTCATGGCCATCACGGACTGGCGCATCGAACTCATCATCATCCCCGTCACCGACGTGGATCGCGCCAAGGCGTTCTACGTGGACCAGGTCGGCTTCATCGCCGACCACGACCAGCGCGTCTCGGAGACGCTGCGCTTCGTGCAGCTCACTCCTCCCGGCTCCGCCTGCTCGATCGCGTTCGGCGAAGGCCTGACGGACATGGAGCCCGGCTCGCAGCGCGGCCTGCAGATCGTGGTGCAGAACGCGGACGACGCGCTCGCCCACCTTCAGGAGAACGGCGTGGCGGCCGAGGGCGTGGCCGACCTGGCCTGGGGCCGCTTCGTGACCTTCTCCGACCCGGACGGCAACGCCTGGTCGCTGCAGGAGCTGCCGAAGCGCGACTGAGCGCATCCGAGCGCAACGCCCGGCCGGGATGCGCGGCCCCTCTTGACAGGGGCCGCGCATCCGCTATTGTTGCCTCATCGGTTATAGAACCGTTTGGTTATGGATGGGGTGACGTCGATGGATGCGCAGGGCACAGACCAGCTCAGTGCAGTGTTCGCCGCCCTGGCCGATCCCACCCGGCGGGAGATCCTGCTGCGTCTCCAGAACGGCGACGCCTCGGTGAGCGAGCTCGCCGAACCGTTCGCCATGAGCCAGCCGGCGATCTCCAAGCACCTCAAAGTGCTCGAGAGCGCCGGGCTGGTCTCCCGCAGCCGCGTCGCCACGACTCGGCTCAGCCATCTCGAGGCCGAGCCGCTCAGGGAGGCGACCGAGTGGATGCAGCGGTACAAGCGGTTCTGGAACGCGAGCTTCGACCGCCTCGATGCGGCCATCGCCGCCTTCCAGGAGAACGAACGCCGGCACGAGCCAGTTCCGGAGACCGGACGCGAGCCAGAAGAGGAAGAAGAGACAGCATGAGCGACAGCAGCCGACCGACAGGGATCGCCGACACCGACGTCTACATCACCAGGGCGTTCGACGCTCCGCGCGCGCTGGTGTGGAAGTTCTTCATGCAGCCCGACCTGCTCGCGTCCTGGTTCGCACCGACAGCGCATTCGGCGCCGGAGGACTCGATCGTGGTCGAGCCGCGGGTCGGCGGGAGGTGGGAGCTCGCGATGGTGAGCGACGCCACAGGCGACAGCTTCCCCATGCGCGGCACCATCGTCGAACTGGTCGAGCCGGAACTGCTCGTCCTCGACGTCTCCGCCGTGGCCGAGCTGGGCACGTTCGACAACCTGTTCCTGCGCATCCAGTTCCACGACCACGGAGACCGCACCAGGATCACGCTGCACCAGGGCCCGTTCGACCGGGACGCCCAGCACGACACCGAGATCGGCTGGGGCGAGTCGTTCGTCAAGCTCGACGCGCAGCTTGCGACAGCGAAGGGATAGCAGCATGACCGAGAAGACCGCATCCACCGTCGCCCCGGCCGTCGGCGCGGTGAGTTCCGCCGACGGCACGAGCATCGCGTATGAGCGATCCGGCACGGGGCCGGCGCTCGTCCTGGTCGACGGCGCGCTCTGCACCAGGGCGTTCGGTCCGGCGAGGCCGCTCGCCGCGCTGCTCGCCGACCGCTTCACCGTCTACGCATACGACAGGCGCGGCCGCGGGGACAGCGGCGACCGCCAGCCGTACGCGGTGCAGCGCGAGGTCGACGACCTGCGCGCCGTGATCGCCAAGGCGGCGGCGGACACCGGCGGGGAGGTGAACGTGTACGGCAGCTCGTCCGGCGCCGGCGTCGCCCTCGAGGCCGCCGCGGCCGGCATCCCGATGCGGCGCCTCGTCACGTACGAGGCGCCGTACATCGCGGACGGCTGGAAGGACACGAGCGTCGATCACCTCGCCGCCGTGCAGGGGCTGCTCACCCAGGGCAAGAACGGTGCAGCCGTCGGCTACTTCCTCACCAAGATGGTCGGCGCTCCCGCGTTCATGCCCGCCATGATGCGGCTGATGCCGAAGGTCTGGAAACAGCTCACGGTCGTCGCCCCGACGCTGCCGAACGACATCCGGGTGATGGACGGGTTCCGCCTGCCCACCGAACGGCTGGCGACCATCGCCGTGCCGACCCTGGTGCTGGTCGGATCGAAGGCCGCCGCCCCGATGCGGGAGGCCCAGGATGCGCTGGCCGCGACCATCCCCGGGGCGCGTTCCGGCGTGCTCGCCGGGCAGACCCACCAGGTCTCCGAGAAGGCCGTCGGGCCGGAGATCGCTGCGTTCAGCGCGTAGTCAGCGCGTGGTCAGCGCGTGATCGCCGCGTACAGGATGAGCAGCATGGTCACGAGGAAACCACAGGCGTAGTTGATCCAGAGGAACCGCCTCCAGCCGCGGTTGGCGGAGGCGGAGTCCTCGTCGGTCACCCTCCAGAACGGCGCGGCCGCCACGATGTACGGCACAGCGAGCACCGCGGCGAGCGGTCCTGGCCACGCGGTGAACAGCATCGCGACTCCGGCGAGCGCCCAGGCGGCGATGGCGAACCTGGTCGTCGCCCTCGCGCCGAGCGCTGTCGCGATCGAGGCGATGCCACCCTCCCTGTCCGGCACCACATCCTGCACGGCGCCGAAGGCGTGACTGCCGATCCCCCACAGGAAGAAGGCGACGAGCACGGCGGCGAGCTGCGGCGTGAACATCGCCCCGGCGAGCACCAGCCCGTACAGGGCAGGACTCACGAAGTGGGTGCTGGAGGTCACGGAGTCGAGGAACGGGATCTCCTTGAACCGCAGCCCCTTCACCGAGTACGCGAGCACGGCGAACACGCTCACCGCGAGCACGAGCCAGGACTGCGGAGAGCCGACCGCGACGAGGTAGATCAGGAACGGGATGTTCGTGACGGCCGCCGCGATCAGGGTGCGCCTGTGCATCCCACGGTCGAGCATCGCGCCCTCCGCCCCGCCCTTGCGCGGATTGCGGAGATCGGACTCGTAGTCGAACACGTCGTTGATGCCGTACATGGCGAGGTTGTACGGGACGAGGAAGTAGATCGCGCCGACGACGAGGGTGAGGTCGACCTGCCGCGTGGTCAGCAGGTACGCGGCGGCGAACGGGAACGCGGTGTTGATCCAGCTCAGCGGGCGGGAGGCGAGCACGAGCTGGCGGAACGGGGAGGTGGAGCGCGTCATCGTCATTCCGGGCGTCGCCTCCGCAGCAGCAGCCACAGTGCTGGCAGGAGCAGGAGGCCGGCGAGCGGGTATGCGAAGTCCTCGACGGGGACCAGGCCGATCCGTGCTCCGCTGATGTGCGGTTCGCCGTAGGTCATCAGGCCGGAGGCGATCATCGCGTTGTCGAACACGGCGGTGAGCACGGCGAGCAGGACCCCGGCGATCAGGACGGGGAGCCACCAGCGGCGGACGATGGCTGCGCGGTCCCGCGCACCGACGAGTGCGACGACGAGCACCACGACCGCGACGGCCAGGAACCCGAGGCTGAGGAGCAGGTAGGTCATGCGTCGTCCCGCATCCGTGCGCCGTCGCGGACCCCATCGTCCCGCGCCCTGCCAGCGGCGCGGCGGCCGAGCAGCAGCCAGGCGCCCGTCAGCAGCACCATCGTGAGGTAACAGAGGAAGGTGAGGAAGAAGACCTCCTCCAGCGGGAGTTCCGGCGCGATCACGATGCCGGTCATGAACCGGGACCCGCCGCGGGCGAAGACGTGCAGCCCGATGCCGGCGAGGTCCCAGGCGAGGAAGAACGCCACGCCGACGATCAGCACGATCGTGGCGCGGCGCGCATCCCGCCAGAAGAACAGGCGGAAGCGGCGGTCGAGCAGCACCATCGAGCCGATGGCGACCAGCAGGGTCAGCAGATAGAGGACGCTCACCCGACCGGCTCCTGCCTGGACTCGGCCGCGGTCTCCGCGGCGCGGGGCTCCGGCAGGGGTCCGGTGCTCGTGTCGCCGCGGAGACGTTTGAGGACGAGTTCGGCGCTGATCAGGCACATCGGCAGCCCGATGCCCGGGATGGTCGAGCCCCCGGCGTAGAGGAGGCCGTCGACCTTCGCCGAGGCGTTGCGGCCGCGGAAGAACGCGCTCTGCCGCAGGGTGTGCGCGGGTCCGAGGGCTCCCCCGCGCCAGGCGTTCAGGTCGGTGGCGAAGTCGTCGGGGCCGACCGTGCGCCGCACGATGACGCGCTCAGCGAGGTCGGGGATGCCCGCCCAGGCAGCGACCTGCGCGATCGCGGCGTCCGCGGTGCGCTCCACCACCCTGTCCCCAGCGCCGTCGACACCGCCGGAGCCGATGGACACGTCGGCGGGCACCGGCACGAGGACGAACAGGTTCTCGCAGCCATCGGGCGCGACGCCGGGGTCGGTGGCGCTCGGCTTGCAGACGTAGAGCGACGCCGGGTCGGGGATGGACGGATCGGCGCCGTAGATGCGCTCGAAGTTGTCGTCCCAGTCGGTGGTGAAGAACAGATTGTGATGGGTCAGCTCGGGGAGTTCGCCGCGCACGCCGAGCATCACGAGCACCGCGCCGGGACCTGGGTCTCGGCGGTCCCAGTACGACTCAGGGTATGTGCGAAGCTGCTCCGGCAGCAGGCGCGTCTCCGTGAAGTGCAGGTCGGCGGCCGACACCACGACGTCGGCGGGGGCGAAGTGCAGACCGCCCACCGCATCCCGATACTCGACGCCGGTGACTCGTGCCCGTGCTGCGCCTGGTTCGGTGCGGATGGCGGTGACCCTCGCGCCGGTGCGGAGGTCGGCGCCGTCGGAGCGGGCGATCGCCGCGATGCTGTCGACGATCGTGCCGAAGCCGCCCTGCGGGTAGCGGACGCCGTCCTCCAGGTCGAGGTGACTCATCAGGTGGTACATGCTCGGCGCCCGGCCGGGCGACGTGCCGAGGAACACCGCCGGATAGCCGAGGATCTGCCGCAGCCTGGTGTCGTTCACCGTTCGCGCGGCAAGCCTGCCGAGCGATTCGAGCAGGAGGCGGGCCAGACGGCCGATGCTGGTCACCAGGTCGCGCGCGAACAGCGGGCGGAACGACGCGAACGTTCCGTAGAGGAAGCGGTCGACCGCCATCCGGTATGTCTCCCGCGCGCTGTCGAGATAGCGGTCCAGTCTCGCGCCGGAGCCGGGCTCGACCGCCTCGAAGAGCGCGCGATTGGCCGCGTAGTCCGCCCTGACGTCGAGCGGCGCCTCCCCCGACTCGGCGAACACCCGGTAGCCGGGGTCGAGCGTGACGAGGTCGAGCTGTTCCGCCGATGTGGTGCCGAGCAGCCGGAAGAAGTGGTCGAAGACCTCCGGCATCAGGTACCAGGACGGTCCGGTGTCGAACCGGAACCCGTCCGCCGACCAGGTGCCTGCACGGCCGCCCAGCGTCTCGTGCTGTTCGAGCAGCGTCACCCGGTAGCCGTCGTCGGCCAGCAGGGCCGCGGTCGCCACTCCGGCGATCCCGCCGCCGATCACCACCACGGAGGCCGGCCACGTCATCGGGAGGACCCCGCCCCCCAGCCGGCGGTCGCACGCACCAGGATCGCGAGCTTCGTGCGGGTCGGCACGCTCACGCGCGTGGACAGCAGCAGCGACGCCGGGGTCGACCGGATGCGGTCCGTCAGTTCCGCGAACAGCGCGTGCGCCGCAACGATGGCGCGGCGGCAATTGTCCGGCAGCTCGGGGATGGCGTCCTGCGCCGCCCCCAGGTCGCGCTCGATGTCCACCACGAGTTCCAGCTTCTGCCGTTCGGTCAGCCTGCCGGGGTCGATGCCGGGGAAATAGCTGCGGCCGAGTTCTGTCCAGTCCACGGCCAGGTCGCGGAGGAAGTTGATCTTCTGGAAGGCGGAGCCGAGCCGTCTGGCACCGCGCTCCAACCGCATCCTGCGCTCTGTGGCGACCTGCTCGTGCGAGAGGAAGGCCCGCAGACACATCAGGCCGATCACCTCGGCGGAACCGTAGATGTATGCGCCGAGCTCGTCGGAACTGAAGTCCACCTGGCTGAGGTCGCGCCGCATCGACGAGAAGAACGGCGCTGTCAGCGTCGCGTCGATGCCGACGGATCGCGCCGTGCAGGCGAACGAGTGCACCACCACGTTGGCGCTGTATCCCGTGCGCATCGCCCGCTCGGTGTCTGCTTCGAGCGCGTCGAGGAGCGCGCGCTGGTCGTCGACGGCGAGACCGGCCTCTGCGGCCGCCCCGTCGACGATCTCGTCCGCGATCCTGACCAGGGCGTAGATGTCTTCGACCTGCGGCCGCACCTCCGGCGACAGGAGTCTGGTCGCCATCCCGAACGACGTCGAGTACTCGTGGATGATCGTTGCCGAGCTGGTGTGCGCCGCCCTGGTGTAGAGCGACAGGTCGGTGGGGTTCGCCGGATGCGCGCTGCCCGGCGTGGTCAGCTCGGCTTCTCGGGTCATGCGATCCTCCCCACGCAGGAGCGCGCCACAGCCTGGAGCTCGTCGCTCAGCGCGGCGGGCAGGCCGGGAGCGGCCAGTGCCGCGACTGCGGCGTCGGCGTACTCGGTCACCAGGCCTTCGACGAACGCGCGTGCGCCGCACGCCTCGAGGTCCGCCGCGAGGCGCCGCCCCGCTTCGTGGTCGAGGTCTGAGCGGCCGAAGTGCTGCTGGATGCGCGGCCAGGCCGACGTCGCGCGCGCGTACGCGATCAGCGAGGTCTCTTTGCCCTCTCTGAGATCGCTCACGATGCTCTTGCCCGTCGCGTCCTCTCGGCCGAAGACGCCGAGGAGGTCGTCGCCGAGCTGGAAGGCGATGCCGAGCAGCCTTCCGTACTCACCGAGCGCTGCCAGCACGTCTCCACTCGCTCCGGCCAGGATGGCCCCGGCGGCGAGTGGCCCTGCGAAGGAGTACGCCGCCGTCTTGCGCTCTGTCATGGCGAGGACGTCCGGCAGGCGCGCCTCGTCGAGCCGCACGCTGAACGATACGTCGGAGAGCTCGCCGGCCGCGGTGACGAAGATGCTGTGGTCGAGCAGGTCGAGCAGTGCCGTGCGGGCCGCCGACGGGATGTCGAGGCGCGCGACCAGCGATGCAGCCGCGTGCAGGAGGAGGTCGCCGGCCAGGATGGCGGCCGTCTCTCCCCACAGCGCAGCGCGATCCGGCTGCACGCCGCGGGAGACCGCATCCCTGGCGAACTCGCCGGACACGTTGGGCCTGCCGCGCCGCACCGTGTCGCCGTCGATCACGTCGTCGTGCAGCAGGAAGGCGGTGTGCAGCAGTTCGAAGGCAACAGCCGTGTCGATCGCGTCCGCGGTCGTCGCGATGCCGGCCCCTGGGCCACCGATGGCGTCGAAGGCGCTCAGCACGAAGCCGGGGCGGATGCGCTTGCCTCCGTCGCTCGCGCTCTTCGCGCTCGTCCAGAGTCGCTGGTACTCGCTGCCGTAGCGTGTGGCCTGCTCTGTGCGCTCGGCGAAGAAGGCGGCGAGCCTGGCATCGACCTCTGGCAGACCGATGCGCGGTGGTGTTCCCTGATGGACCTGGGTCATCTCCGCTCCCCTTTGTCTAGCCAAGTAAGTAAATAACCTAGCACGATTCTTACACCCTGGCCTAGGATGTGGGAATGGGTTCCAAGGAGGACGCGCGCCGCGTATCAGGGTCGCTGCTCGACCCCCGCGTCATAGATCCCCGACAGGAACTCGTCCGCCACGACGATCTCAGCGACGATGACCTCGCGCAGGTCGTCCAGGTGCTCACGGCCATCAGAGACTGGCGCGAAGCCGAACAGAGACTGAGCTTCGAGTCGCGCAGCACGATGAAGCTGAACGACACCGACATGAAGGCGCTGCGGTACATCATCGCGTCGGTCAACGCCGGTGTCGCCGTGACGGCGGGAGCCCTCTCCGAGCACCTCCACATCTCCACCGCATCCACCACCAAGCTCTTGGACAGGCTGGAGCGCGCCGGCCACATCGAGCGCAGACCGCATCCGACCGACCGCCGAGCGGTGACCGTCGCCATCACGGAAGAGACGCACCAGCAGGTGCGCCGCCTGATGGGCAAGCAGCACGCGCAGCGCTTCGAGGTCGCCAGGGCGATGTCACCCGCGGAGCGCGAGGTGATCATCCGGTTCCTCACCGAGCTCACCGCGGTGGCGACACCGGTGCAGGTGACGGAGTAGCTGAGCCGTCGTCCGCGGCAGCCGCCGCGACGATCCTGTTGGCCATCCCGTTGAAGATCACGCCGTGGAACGGCAGGATCGCGAACCAGTAGAGCCGGCCGGCCAACCCTTTCGGGAAGAAGATCGCGCGCTGACGATAGTGCGAGCCCTCCCCCTCCTGGTCGACGCGCATCTCCAGCCACGCCCGCCCTGGCACCAGCATCTCCGCCCGCAGCCGCAGCTCCCTGCCCCTGTCTATCCGCTCGACCCTCCACCAGTCGAGGGCATCCCCGGTCTGCAGGCGGTCGGCGTCGCGGCGGCCCCTGCGCAGGCCGACCCCTCCGACGATCTTGTCCATCCACCCGCGCAGCGCCCAGGCCAGCGGGAACGAGTACCAGCCGCGTTCGCCGCCGATCCCCTCGACCACCCGCCAGAGCCGGTCGGGGGATGCGCTGCTCCTCCACGCCCGCACGTCCGTGTACACGGTGTGCCCCGCCCAGTCTGGGTCGCTCGGCAGCGGGTCGCTGGGGGCGTTCCCGATCGACGAGTTGCGCCAGCTCGTCTCCACGTCGCCGTCGCGCACCCTGGCGAGGGCGAGCCGCACGGCCGTGCGGTAGCCGGTGAGGCCGCCCTCCGGCGGAGGGATGACCCCGTCGATGTCGTGCTCGCGCACGACGCAGTCGTACTGCAGCGATTCGATGATCGGCACGGCGAGGCTGCGCGGGATGGGCGTGACGAGGTTCACCCACTGCGAGGCGAGCCACGGCGTGAACACCGGCAGCGATGCGATCGGGCGCTGCCGCAGCCCGGCCTCCAGCGCGAACCCGTTCATCATCTGGCCGTAGCGCAGGATGTCGGGGCCGCCGATGTCGTACGCCCGGTTGATCTCGGGCGGCAGCTCGGCGGCGGCGACCAGGTAGCGGAGCACATCCCGGATCGCGATCGGCTGGATGCGATTGCGCACCCAGCGCGGAGCCGGCATGTACGGCAGCACCTCCGTCAGGTGACGGATCATCTCGAACGACGCCGATCCGGAGCCGATGACGACCCCGGCCTGCAGCACGACGGTCGGCACGCCGGAATCGAGCAGGATGCGTCCAACCGCGACCCGTGACCGGAGGTGCCGCGACAGCTCCCCCTCCGGATGCAGCGCGCCGAGGTAGACGATGCGGCCGACCCCGGCGGCCGCAGCCTCCTCCGCCACCGCCCGGGCGGCGTCCGCCTCCTCGTCGTCGAAGTCGCCGGAGGCGCGCATCGAGTGCACGAGGTAGTACACGACGTCGGCGTCGCGCATGGCCGAGGCAACCGCATCCCGATCGTGCAAGTCGCCCTCCGCGATCTCGACCTGCGGCGCCCACGGCACGTCGGTGAGTTTCTGCGGCGAGCGCGCCAGCACCCGCACTGTGAAGCCCTCGGCGAGGAGCCGGGGCACCAGGCGTCCGCCGATGTAGCCGGTCGCCCCGGTGACCAAGGCTCGGCGGCCGCCGCTTCCCGCTGGTGTCTCGTGGTCGGGTCGCACTGCTGAATCGGTCATGCCGTGACCATACGCTCGGCGCTTCGCGCGCGAAGCCCCTCCTCGTCCTGTAACTTCAAGCCATGGGCAAGCTTGTATACGCGGGGACCACCGAGATCGGCTTCGAGGACAGAGTCCTCGCACACCTGCAGATCGTGGTGGGTCTGAAACTGCGCCGCAAGGAGGGGTTCTTCATGTCCTGGCGCGATGAGCAGGGCGTCGGCGACGGCAGGAGCGCGATCTGGGTCGACCCGTCCATCCCGCTGCTGTTCCGCTACAGCGGCGGACGGCAGCCGTCGATCAACAAGGCCTGGCTGGAAGCCCTCACCCTGTCGTCCAACAGCGCGCAGGGCCTCCAGCTCACGGAGGAGATCGGCGCGATCGGCGCCGACGAGGTGAACGCCGACTCAGCTCCCGGCCGCTGATTCTGCAACCAGCGTCTGCCCGCTGATCAGCGCAGGTACTCGAGCAGTTCCGGGGAGCGGAGGCGCTTCAGGCTGCGGGTCTCCAGCTGGCGCACGCGCTCACGGGTGATGCCGTAGACCTCGCCGACCTCGTCCAGTGTCATCGGCTTCTGTCCGTCGAGGCCGAAGCGCATCCGGACCACCTTCGCGTCGCGCGGCGGCAGGTCCTTGAGGCGCTCCTCCAGGTCGCGGTGACGGAAGCCGACCTCCACTGCCTCTGCGGGGGTCGGGAAGTCGTCGTCCTCGATCAGGTCGCCGAGCTCTGCTCCCTCGTTCTCGCCGACGGGGACCGCGAGCGAGACCGTCTCCGAGTCGCTCATCTGCAGCTTGTGCACCTCGGCAGGGGTCAGGTTCGACGCCTCAGCCATCTCTTCGAGCGTCGGGGTGCGTCCGAGTTCGCCGCCGAGGTCGCGACGGATGCGGTCCAGCTTGTCGATCTTCTCGACGGTGTGCACCGGGATGCGGATGAGCCTGGCCGTGTCCGCGATGCCGCGGAGGATCGACTGGCGGATCCACCAGGTGGCGTAGGTGGAGAACTTGTTGCCTGTTCCGTAGTCGAACTTCTCGACGGCGCGGACCAGGCCGAGGTTGCCCTCCTGGATGAGGTCCATCACCGGCAGGCCGCGGCCGGCGTAGCGCTTGGCGATGCTGACCACGAGGCGCAGGTTCGCCTCGATGAAGCGCTCGAACGCGCGCTTGCCGTCGTCGGCCAGCCACTGGAGTTCACGACGCTCCATGCCGGTGAGGCCCTGACGTTTGCTGAGGCGTTCGCCGGCCAGCACGCCGATCTCGATGCGCTTGGCCAGAGCGACTTCCTCTTCTGCCGTGAGGAGGCGCGTACGCCCGATTGAGTTCAGGTAGTCGCGCACCGGATCGTTGGTCACTTCGAGGACTGTCATGTCTTCTTTCCCATCACTCGTGTTCAATTGGTGCGCTCTGCATCCCTGCTGTGCGCGATCCCGCGGTCGGGCGGGGAATCTGTCCTCAGGCTCTCAGCGCGGCTTGTCCCCCAACAAGGGGTTGACAGCGGGGGTATGAGGACGCTAGGCGCGTCGAACTTCTCCACCGGCATCCTGTTCTGTCAAGCCCCTGCTGGGATCGGGGTCTGCGACGTACCGTGCGCTCCGTGAGTGCGCACACATCGAATTCCCAGGCACCGTCGCTGAAGACGATCGAAACGACCATTCCCGCCAGGATGGACAGACTCCCCTGGTCGAAATTCCACTGGCTCGTGGTCATCGGCCTCGGCACGGTGTGGATCCTCGACGGGCTCGAAGTCACCATCGTCGGTGCGATCGGCAGCAGGCTCACCGAGCCGTCCAGCGGCCTCGGGCTGTCCACCGCCGACGTCGGTCTGGCGGCCGCGATCTACGTCGCCGGCGCGTGCACAGGCTCCCTCGTCTTCGGTTATCTCACCGACCGCTTCGGTCGCAAGAAGCTGTTCATCGTCACGCTCGGCCTCTACCTCGTGGCGACCGTCCTCACCGCGTTCTCGTTCGCCCCCTGGATGTTCTTCCTCTTCCGGTTCTTCACCGGAGCTGGCATCGGCGGGGAGTACGCCGCCATCAACTCGGCCATCGACGAGCTGATCCCCGCCCGCCGCCGCGGTCTGGTCGACCTGGCGATCAACGGCTCGTACTGGCTCGGGACGGCCTTCGGTGCCGTGCTCACGGTCTTCCTGCTCAACACGGACATCTTCGCCGCCGACATCGGCTGGCGCATCGCGTTCGGCCTCGGCGCCGTGCTCGGTCTCGTCATCCTGCTCGTCCGGCGCAACGTGCCTGAGTCCCCGCGCTGGATGTTCATCCACGGCAGGGACGAGGCGGCGGAGAAGCTCGTCGGCGAGATCGAGGAGGACGTCGAGAAGGACACGGGAAAACAGCTCGACGCCGTCCCGGCCGACAAGGCGATCCGCATCAAGCAGCGGCGCTCGACCGGCTTCGGCGAGATCGCCCGCGTCGCCGTGACCCGCTATCCGAAGCGTTTCGTGCTCGGCCTGTCGCTGTTCACCGGCCAGGCGTTCCTCTACAACGCGGTGTTCTTCACATACTCGCTGGTGCTGACCAAGCTCCTCGGCGTTCCGGACGATCTCGCTCCGTGGGCGCTCGTTCCGATCGCGATCGGTAATTTCCTCGGCCCTGCTCTGCTCGGCCACCTGTTCGATTCGGTCGGACGGCGCTTCATGATCACCCTCTCCTACGTCGGCAGTGGTGTGCTGCTGGTCGGCACGGCGGTCATGTTCGACGCCAAGATCCTGGATGCGTTCTGGCTTACCGTGTGCTGGATGATCGTCTTCTTCTTCGCCTCCGCCGGCGCGAGCAGCGCATACCTGACGGTCTCCGAGATCTTCCCGATGGAGACGCGCGCCATGGCGATCGCGTTCTTCTACGCGATCGGCACCGGCCTGGGCGGCATCATCGGGCCGATCCTGTTCGGAAACCTGATCGAGAGCGGCATCCACGCGGTCGCTATCGGCTACTACATCGGCGCTGGGCTGATGATCGCCGCCGGCCTGGTCGAGCTGTTCCTCGGGGTGGATGCGGAGGGCAAGTCCCTCGAGGAGATCGCGGCGCCGCTGTCGAGCGAGGGCCTTTCCGCGGAGGACGCGCCGGCAGGGAAGTGAGCGGCCGCGAAGTGAGCGGCCGTGAAGTGAGCGGCCGCGAAGTGAGCGGCCGCGAAGTGAGCGGCCGGGAAGTGCGATCCGGAGTCGCGACTACCCCAGCAGTTCCAGCAGCGCGGGCTCGGGCGCTCGACCGCCGTGCAGGTCGATGACCTCGCCCTGCCGGTAGCGGTCGAAGATGCGCGGGTCGATGTAGCTGTTGCGGGCGATGGCCGGGGTGTTCCCGAGCGCGTCCGCTGCGGCGGCGACCGCGGCGGTGACCCGTTTCGTGCGCTCGCGCTCCGTGCCTCCCGTGCCAAGGTCGGCGAGCGCCGCTGCCGCGGTGATCGTGCCGTGCAGCGTGCGGAAGTCCTTCGCGGTGAACTCACCACGGGTCTGGCGGCGGATGTACTCGTTGAGCGACGCCGGCCGGATCGTGTGCCAGGTGCCGTCCTTCCAGGACAGCAGCCGGGAGCGCTGACCACGCGCCGCCACGATCTCGGAGAGCAGGGACGCCACATCCGGATCGGTGACGGTGCTCGTCCACTTCTGGGCGCTCTTCGCAGGGAAGGTCAGGGTGACATCGTCGCCGTCGATGGCCACGTGACGGCAGAGCAGCGTGGTGAGGCCTCTGCTGCCGTTGGCGTGCAGGTATTCCTCGCTGCCGATCCTGAGTGAGCCGAGGTCGATGATCCTGAGTGCTGCTGCCAGGATGCGGTCGCGGCCGAAGCCCTCCTCCCGCAGGTCCATCGTGACGCGCCTGCGAGCCGCCGGCAGCGTCTCGGCCAGCTGCGCAGCCCTCTCGAACTTCAGACGGTCCTGATGCAGCCGCCACGACTCGTGGTACAGGTACTGCTTGCGTCCGGCCTGGTCGATGCCGACCGCCTGGATGTGCCCGCGCGCGTCCGGCGAGATCCACACGTCCTGCCAGGCCGGAGGGATCACCAGCGACCGGATGCGCTCCAGCTCCCGTTCGTCGACGATCGGGTTGCCTGCTTCATCCAGATAGGTCGGCGCCTTCTTCGTGCTGATCCTGCGGTAGCCGGGTCCGGACGGGTCGCTGCGGCGAAGCCGGGTCACGCCGGCTTCTTCGCCGCGGTCTTCGCCGCGGGCTTCTTGGCGGACGACTTCGCGGTGCCGGACTTCGACGTGCTGGACTTCGAAGTGCCGGGCTTCGCCGATTTCGCGCCCGACTTCCTCGCTGCGGGCTTCTCGTCGTCTGCGTCCTTCTTCGCACTGCTCCTGCCTCCGGAGCCGCGGCTGCGCTCGACGCTGCGCTGCAGCGCCTCCATCAGGTCGATCACCTCTCCGCCGCCCTTCGCCTTCTCCTCCTGCTCTCCGAAGGTCTCCGCCGTGTCGATGGTGTCGCCCTGTTCGAGTTTCGCGTCGATCAGCTTGCGCAGCTCGTCCTGGTACTCGTCGCTGAACTTCTCCGGCTGGAAGTCGCCGGCGAAGCTCTCCATCAGCGCGGAGGAGAGGTCGAGCTCGCGCTGGGTGATCCGCGGGGTGTCCGCCAGGGACGGGAAGCTCGCCTCCCGCACCTCGTCGTTCCAGAGCAGTGTCTGCAGCACGAGCACGTCGCCGCGCACCCGGAGCGCGCCGAGCCTGGTCTTCTGGCGAAGCGCGAAGTTGACGATGGCCGTGCGCTCGGAGTCCTCCAGGGTGCGCCGCAGCAGCGCGTACGCCTTCAACGACTTCGAGTCGGGCTCCAGGTAGTAGCTGCGGTCGAACATCAGCGGGTCGAGCTGGTCGTTCGGCACGAACTCGACCACGTCGATCTCCCTGCTGCGCTCGGCAGGCAGGGAAGCCAGGTCCTCCGGGGTGAGCACGACCGTGCGCTCCCCGTCGTCGTACGCCTTGGCGATGTGCTCGTACGGGATGATCTTGCCGTCGATCTCGCACCGCCGCTGGTACCGGATGCGCCCGCCGTCAGCGTCGTGCACCTGGTGCAGCGCCACGTCGTGATCCTCCGTCGCGCTGTATACCTTCACCGGTACGTTGACCAGCCCGAAAGTGATCGCACCCGTCCATATGGCCCTCATGAGCCCATCGTGACCGTGGATGCGCGGATTTTCAACCAGTGATCGAGGTTTACTCGCCGTTTCGGAAGTCGGCGGGGATGCTCGTGCTGTAGCCGATCGCATCGAATTCGGCCACGCAGGTGTCGCCGAGCGGCGCCTGCGCCATGAAGCCGACGTTCACCTGCCCGGCCCAGTCGAGCCGGAAGACCCGGACGAAGTCCCAGGCGCGACCGTCCGCGGAGGAGTGGAACGCCCATCCTTTGCCCGAGCGCGTCACGCGGAGGAACACGTGGTCGTCGGTCACGACGGTGGAGTTGCAGTCGTCGGAGTACTGGTTCGTCACGACGGAGACGACCATCGCCTGTCCCTGCGGAGAGAACTCGAAGCAGAGCTTGGCCCAGTGATCCCTGTCGCCCCAGATCGCGAGCACGCCGGCGTCGAACGTGCTGCGCTCGCCGACCACGCGCACGCGGGCGCTGAGGCTGAAATCCTCGGTGGGCACGAAGCCGAGCGAGGTCGCGGCGTGCTGCTGCTCGCCGCCGAACGCATCGTTGGTCCAGTCGGTTCCCGCCGCTGCGGTCAGGACCAGGCGCCCCGGCGCCGGCTGCTCCGCCGCTCCGGTCCCGTTGCTCCAGGCGAGGGGAGGAAGATTTTCGATCACAATGGTCATCTGTTCAGGCTAGGGGTTCGGCGTACGATCTGGCCATGGCCTCCACGGACACCGAAGTCGTCGAGCTCGACGGCCACCGGCTGAAGCTGACGAACCTGGACAAGGTGCTGTACCCGGAAACCGGCACGACCAAGGCCGACGTGATCGGCTACTACAACGCCATCGCAGAGGTCATGCTCCCCCACATCCGGGATCGCATCGCCACGCGCAAACGGTGGGTGCACGGCGTCGGCACGCCGGACGAACCGGGCGAGGTGTTCTTCCAGAAGAACCTCGACGCCTCGTCGACGCCGAGCTGGGTCAAGCGGCGCACGATCACGCACAAGAGCCACAGCAACGACTACCCGCTGGTCAACGACAGGGCCACCCTGATCTGGCTGGCGCAGATCGCCGCACTGGAGATCCACGTTCCGCAGTGGCGGGTGTCGAGGAACGGGACGCAGAAGAACCCGGACAGGCTGGTGCTCGACCTCGACCCCGGCGATGGCGTGACGCTCGCCGACTGCGCGGAGGTCGCCGTGCTCGCCCGCAGCATCCTCACCGACATGGGACTCGACCCGATGCCGGTGACCAGCGGGTCGAAGGGCATCCACCTGTATGCGGCGCTCGACGGCAGTCAGACCAGCGATCAGGTGTCCGCCGTGGCCCACGAGCTCGCCCGCGTGCTGGAGGCAGACCACCCCGACCTGGTGGTGAGCGACATGAAGAAGGCGCTGCGCGTCGGCAAGGTGCTCGTGGACTGGAGTCAGAACAACGGCGCCAAGACCACGATCGCTCCGTACTCGCTGCGCGGCCGGTTCCACCCGACGGTCGCGGCCCCCCGCACCTGGCGCGAACTGGCGCGGAAAGACCTGGCGCAGCTCGACTACACCGAGGTGCTCGCGCGGGTGAAGCGCAGGGGCGACCCGCTCTCCGACCTCTCCGCCGGCCACCTCGACGAAGAGGTGCACGGCGCCGCTGAGGACCGGCTCACCATCTACCGCAGCAAGCGCGACGCCGCCAAGACGCCGGAGCCCGTGCCGGACAAGCTGGAGCACTCGACCAGCGGACGCACGTTCGTGATCCAGGAGCATAACGCCAGGCGGCTTCACTGGGACTTCCGGCTCGAGCACGACGGCGTGCTGGTGAGCTGGGCGCTGCCGAAGGGTCCTCCGACCGATCCAGGCCAGAACCATCTCGCCGTGCACGTCGAGGACCACCCGCTCGAATACGGGGCGTTCGAGGGCGACATCCCGCACGGCGAGTACGGAGCAGGGCACGTGACCATCTGGGATGCGGGCGACTACGACCTGGAGAAGTGGCGGGACGACGAGGTGATCGTCACCCTGCACGGCACGAAGGGCGGCGGGCTCGGCGGGGACAGGAGGTTCGCCCTCATCCACACCGGCGGAGAAGGCAAGGCGGAGCAGAACTGGCTGATCCACCTGATGAAGGACGACGCGGCGAAGGGGAAAGCGAAGGCGCAGCCGAAAGCCCAGCCGAAGTCGCAGCCGAAGGCGGGGGCCGCCGCGAAGGCCACGACCGCATCCACATCGGCAGAACGCGTCGCACCGTCCACACTGTCCGCAAAGCCCATCTCCCCCATGCTCGCCACGCTCGGCTCGGAAAAGGACGTGCACGACGAGGACGAGTGGGCGTTCGAGATGAAGTGGGACGGCATCCGCGCCATCGCGGAGGTCCGCGGAGACGCGCTGCGGCTGAGCACGCGCAACGGCAACGACGTCACCGTCGCATACCCGGAGCTGGCGACGCTCACCGCTCTCGCAGACGGCCACGAGCTCGTCCTCGACGGCGAGATCGTCGCCCTCGACCCGACAGGACGCCCCGACTTCGGCCTCCTGCAGACCAGGATGGGCCTCACCAGGCCGGGGGATGTGGAGGCGGCGGTCACGCGCGCGCCCGTGCACTACCTGGTCTTCGACATCCTCGAACTCGACGGCCACGACCAGCGGAAGAACACATACGACGAGCGCCGCGCCACCCTCGAGGACGTGCTCCGGCCGCCGAAGAAGGACCCCGTGCAGGTGCCCCCGGCGTTCGACGGCGACCTGCGCCACGCCGTCGATGCGAGCAGGGACCTGAACCTGGAGGGTGTCATGGCCAAGCAGCGCGACGGCACGTACGCCACAGGGCGGCGCTCGCGCACCTGGATCAAGATCAAGCACCACCGGATGGAGGAGGTCGTGATCGCCGGCTGGACCCCGGGCAACGGCCGCCGCGCCAACGGGGTCGGCGCGCTGCTGCTCGGCATCCCGGACGGCGACGGCCTCCGCTACGTCGGCAAGGTGGGCACCGGGTTCACCGACGCGATGCTCGACGACCTCGCCACCCGGCTGGCCGCGCATCCCAGGAAGACGAGCCCGCTCACCGACATCCCCTCCGCCGACGCCAGGGATGCGCACTGGGTGCGTCCAGAGCTGGTCGGCGAGGTGGAGTTCGCCGAGTGGACGCCGACCAAGCGGTTGCGTCAGCCGTCGTGGCGCGGGCTCCGGCTGGACAAGGCGGTCGCGGACATCAACGTGGAGTGAGCGGGCTCACTTCCCGCGCTGCGCCGGCGAATACACGCGCAGGCCGCCGGGCACCAGGGTGACGTTCAGGCGTTTGGCGCCGTCGTCGTCCGTGCCGCCAGGGGTCTCCGTCGACGCCTCGCCGTCGTGGGCGTATCCGGGGTCGTCGGCGCGCGAGCGGATCGTGAGCCCTGTCCCCGTGAACGCGTCGAGCACCGGAGGCCCCTGCAGGAACGGCAGGCGGGCGGCCAGCGCATCCATGCGGCCCCCGAGCGCGAGAGCGACAGCACCGCGAGTCTTTGGCTTGCCGCCGGCGAAGAGCACGCGCACGTCCAGCACGCCGTCGTCGAGCCTCCTCCGCTCGATCGGCGCCGCCGTGACGGGGTAGTAGCGGCCGACGCCGACGAAGACCGACCAGATCGTGCGGCGGCCACCCTCGATCTCGACCCGGAGCGGGCTGCTGCCGCGCAGGACGCGGACGGCGGCGATCAGGGCGGCGATCGGCTTGCCCAGCCGCTTCTCGTGCTTCTCCCTCTCTTCCACGAACGACGGATAGATGCCGACAGAGACGGTGTTCAGCACCGTGATGGGGTCCCCTGTGGCGAAACGCAGGTCGGCGACGTCGACAGCGCGCCCCTCGCCCTTCTGCGCGGCGTCGATGGCGACGTCCACGCTGTCGAGCATCGCGGCTTTGGCGAAGTGGTTGAAGGTGCCGCCAGGGAAGACCAGCAGCGGCAGGTCGTGCTTGCGCGCGATGGTGGCCATCGCGCCGACGGAGCCGTCGCCGCCGTGGATGCCGATGACGCGCGGCGGATGCGGGGACGCGATGGCCGCATCCACCAGCTGCGCGAAGTCGTCGCCGCTGGACAGCTCGTGCACCACGGCCTTCGGCAGGCGCTTCGCGATCAGGGGCCGCGGGTCCGGTCGTCCCAGCCCGCGACCGGAGCCGGGGTTGACCACGATGAACGCGCCGTCGCCGTCGACGAGCGCCGGCAGCTCGATGGTCTCCGCTGTCGGCGGAGCCTCGTTCAGCATGGCGGACGGCTTCGGCACGGGCACAGCGGCCTTGAGAGCGAGCGCGACGCCTGCGCCGATGGCCGCTCCGCCAGCCACATCCGAGAACCAGTGCGCCCCGGTGTGCAGTCGCGAGTACGCGACCCCGGCCGCCAACGGCGCAAGTGCCGCTCCGGATGCCGGAGACTCCAGGGCCGCGCCGGTCGCGAACGCGACGGCGCTTGCCGTGTGGCCGGACGGGAACGACGGAGAGGTGGGCGTGCGCTGCAGCCGCCTGCTGATCGGGATGGAGGTGAGCGCCGGCCGCTCCCCTCCGATGAGCCGCTTGCCGAGCAGGTTCGCCACCAGGCTCGCGACGCCGAGCGACGCGAGTCCCCGTGCGGCAGCGCGCGGCTTGCCGAGCAGCATGAGCACAGCGGCGGCGGCGAACCAGAGCTTGCCGTGGTTGGCCGTGCTGGACACCAGACGCCAGAATCGGTCGACTCCCTGCCCCGTCCGCCGCGCGTTCACGCGCCTGGCCACCTTCTCGTCCACCTGTCGCATCCGCACTCGCCACATGCCTTCACCATATCCCCGGCCACTCGCGTCCTCTTTCGAGCGGTCACCACAGCCGCGCCGTTTTTCTGACTGGCGGGGGTGCGGCGCTAGGATCGTGGACGTGAGCACACACGTTGAAGAACCCCGCACCGCCGACGTCGACGACGAGCACGGCAGCCTCGTCCGCAGCCTGAGCGCCGTTCTGCCCGGCCCGCTCGGCAAGCTCCTCGCGACCATCGTCGTGCTGGTCTCCGCGGTCTTCTTCGTGATCAGCCTCGTCTTCACCTGGAGCGGCGACCCAGGGGCCTTCCTCCCGCTCTTCCAGGTCTTCGTGGCCGGCACCGTCGTGTCGCTCAACGCGCTGTACGCGAGCAAGACGTTCAGCTACGTCATCACGCTCATCGGCGCCGTGCTCTGGCTCTGGGTGTCCGTCACCCCGTTCGAGCCGTTCTGGCAGACGCTGCTGCAGGGCGTCACGGTCACGATCATGCTCGCCGGCGTCGTCTTCTCCACCGCAGCTGTCGCACTGAGCAAGAAGCCCCGGTTCTGAGCGGCGAGCCGACCGGCTCCCGCACCGAATCGAACGGCGCTGACGCGCGCGACCCACAGGAGCCAGACGATACGACGCTCGCGCGTCGCCGTCACTTCGTCGACCTCACCCCGCTGAGGGAATCTCCCGCGTTCGCCAGGCTCTGGCTGGGCGGCTCGATCGCGGGCATCGGCGGTCAGATGACCGTCGTCGCCGTCGGCCTGCACATCTACGACCTCACGCATTCGACCCTCGCAGTCTCGGCCGTCGCGCTGTTCGCGCTGCTGCCGATGGTGGTGTTCGGCCTGTACGGCGGCGTGCTGGCGGATGCGTTCGACCGCCGCCTGGTCGCCCTCGTCACCGCCATCGTGGCGTGGGTGTCGACCGCCGGCATCGCCACCTTCGCCTGGCTGGACATCCAGGTGGTGTGGCCGCTCTACATCCTCACCACCATCAACGCCGTCGCCACCATCGTCATCGGAGGCACCAGGCAGGCCATCACGCCGCGATTGCTCCCCGCCAGGCTGCTGCCCGCGGCGAGCGCGCTCGGCGGTATCGGCTTCGGCGTGCAGGTGACCATCGGCCCCGCTCTCGCCGGACTCCTGGTCGCGAGCGTCGGCATCAGCTGGACGTACACGGTCGACGTGCTGCTCTTCACGGCGGCGTTCCTCGGCATCTTCACGCTGCCGAAGATCGTCCCGGAGGGCGAGCGGCAGCGGGCGGGCTTCGCCGGAGTGCTCGACGGGCTGCGATTCCTCAAGACGGCGCCGAACCTGTCCATGACATTCGTGCTCGACCTGATCGCGATGACCTTCGGCCAGCCGCGTGCCCTGTTCCCCGCCGTCGGCGCCCTGCTGATCGGCGGCGGCCCGGTGACGGTCGGCATCCTCACGGCCGCCGGCGCGGTCGGAACCCTGCTGTCGAGCGTGTTCTCCGGGCGGCTCGGCCACGTGCGCTGGCAGGGGCGGGCAGTGGGGAGGGCGATTGTCGTCTACGGTGCATGCATCCTGGGCTTCGGCATCGTGCTGGCGGTGATCGCGTTCTCCGGTCTCGGCAGCAGCGGTCAGAACTTCGCCGACGCGAACCTGCCCGCCCTCATCATCGCCGCTCTGCTCCTGGCGGGCTCCGGCGCCGCGGACAACATCAGCTCGATCTTCCGCATGACCATCCTGCAGGCGTCCGCCCCCGATGCGATGCGCGGCAGGCTGCAGGGCGTCTTCACCGTCGTCGTCACCGGCGGCCCGCGTCTCGGCGACCTGTACATCGGCCTGCTCGCGCTCACCGGCGCACTGTGGTTCCCTCCCTTGCTCGGCGGCCTCATCATCATGGTGCTGGTCGCGACGGTGGTGCGCGTGCAGGGAGCGTTCCGGAAGTACGACGCACTGGCGCCGACGCCGTAGCAGTCGGGCTCTCGCTCTGGCCGCGTGGCTAGCCCCGCGTGCGGATGCGGCGGGCGAGCTGCGGGTAGTCGATGACCACGCCGTCCCGATCCACTGTGAGGTCGCCGGTGAAGTCCCTGCTCCCGCTGCTGTAGCGGACGACAGCGTGCCCGGCCTCAGGATCGTACGGACCGGAGCTGTACAGCTGCTCGCTGCGGATCACCGCGAGCGACGGCAGCGCCACCC
>Ga0153994_1000141_pt1 | contig 28330 bp, 23 predicted proteins | sample TSNC078MetaG_FD_104735 | JGI IMG/M metagenome (GOLD analysis project Ga0153994, IMG submission 104735) | Attine ant fungus gardens microbial communities from North Carolina, USA - TSNC078 MetaG | ecosystem: Host-associated > Fungi > Mycelium > Unclassified | place: USA: North Carolina, Lumber...
CTTGATAAATGCAGAAGACTTTGGAAAAACTGCGAACGCAAACTTGAAAACACTCTAAATATGGTTAAGTTGGCTTTTGTATCTGTCTTGCTTCGAAGACTTTGAACAGGCTCTAATTACCAACCCATATCAAGCAGCCAATTGTTAAGCGCCATTTCACGCTCCCTTAATGTCTGCTCTCCCTGATATTTTCCAAGATAATATTCTCCGTGTATATTCCCATCGGTTATATACAGTACTCTGTCACTCTTGGCTGCCACCCGCACATCATGAGTCACCAAAAGGACTGCCGTACCTTCCCGATTAACCCGCAGAATCTCCTCCATTACATCAAAGGAAGCCTGCTTGTTCAGAGAGCCGGTTGGTTCATCGGCAAAAATCATTTTAGGATTATTGATAAGACTACGGCAGATACAAGCCCGCTGGAGTTGGCCACCGGAAACCTCATTGATATCATTGTCTGCCACATCTATAATCTGCATTTTACGCATCAAAGCCTTGGCATATTCATTTTTTTCCTTTTTTGCAGCGGCACCCTTCACCGCTTTTGACTGGTAGGCCGGCAAAACAATATTATCATAAAGCGAAAGGTTTTTCAGCATATACATTTGTTGGAAAATAAAACCCATTTCTGTGAGCCTGATATCCGCCATTTCATTCTTTCTGATTTGGCTAATATCTTTGTCAAAAAAGTTGATGATGCCGGCAGTGGGAGTATCCATGCCGCTTACTGTGTATAACAGCGTTGACTTTCCAGAGCCAGAAGGACCCATGACTGCTGCCAACTCCCCTTCCACCATGGAAAAGTTCACATTTTTTAATACATTATTTTGCCTCTTATTGATAATATATGTCTTGCACAAATTCTGAACTTCTAATACAGTATTCATACTTAATATCCTCCTATTCTATATTTCTGATTTGTGTCAGTTTAATTTTTCCTATCATGCCGGTGCTAAGTACTGCTGCGATACCGGTACCCGCCAATAGCAAAAGTGGATAAAACAGGTAAACCTCCATGGCAATGATATGGGGCTGAACTTTATCTGCCCCCATAATTCCAAACGTATACTTAAACACAATAGGATTCAGCAAGTTTGACAGCAAGATACCAAGAGTAATAGATATGACAAGTACAATGATTACTCGTAAGGTTTGCCATATTTTAGCTGCCCTGTCTGTAAATCCAATACTTTTTAACAAAGCAATTTCTCCTATGTCCCGTATGATAAATGTTCGTGTCATCAACACGGTGATTAAGCAATTAATAAAGAGTACGACGACTATAATCATGGATATCAGACTATCAAGGGTATCCATGGTTGCTCCCATATTTGTTGATATATATTCAAAGGGCGTCTTTATCGTATAGTCTGGTGTCAGTTCTTTAAGCTTCCTAATCTGCCCATCAATATCCGTTCTATCTGCAAAGTTGCCTTGTAGAGAATAAATACCAGAGGTGTATTGAAAATTTGTTTCTGCCACTGAGGAAAAACGTAATCCCTCTCCCATCATATTCATGGATTGATAACTGCCGGTAACGATGTAACTTAGCGTTGTATCGCCAATCATAATAGACACGCTGTCACCAATGGATACGCCCAGCTTTTCCATAGACAGCTCTGTCATTGCAATCTCATTAGCAAGCATTGGTGCGGCTCCATCAATATACATATTATAGTTTGATGCATCAAAATTCTGTGCCTGAAGCCCCAAAAATGTACTGCTGCTATTGGGATCCTCCACATAAACTTTTGCCATAAAACCATACTCAACATAAAGAGTAATGTCCACACCGCCTTCTCTATACAGATTTTCCAGTGCTTCAATATCTTCCAATACATAATTCAAAGAAGCTTTCTCCATATAATCATTCTCTTTAAAATTACTAATATATACATCGCTTCTTGCGATGCCAAAGTACTCTACCGCATCTTCACTGCGTAGTGTGTTGGCAGCATTAAGAGGTAAGATAATCAACAGGGTGCCAAGAACAAAGATGATAACCATCACAATGTAGCTCCGGAAATGACTGAGTATGTCGTTAATCGCCATCTGCAGTACCACCGGTACTTTCCTGTGTTTGCGTAATTGATAAATCCCTTTACTTTGATATCGTTCCCCGCCAGAACCGCTTCGTATTGCCTGCATAGCAGTAAATTTACCTAACTTTCCCGCACTGATATAACAAAAGGTAATTACCAGCAATACGACTAAAGCTCCGCAGACTACATTGATGTACAGATTCCCCGCAGCCGATTCCATAGCCATGCTGTTACTGATGCTTTCTGTCATCATATTACCAAGGGGAATAGAAAGAAATATACCCACAACCGCACCGATCACAGCAAGAAAAAAATATTTAATGATATAAAGCCCTTTAATGCCTGCGTTTTTCAACCCGATGGCTTTCATAATCCCAATTTCCTTGTAATCCTCCTGCAAAGTAAAAGCAATTGTAAAGTGAAGCATGACAATGGCAATAATAATCAAACAGATGCTTACAATAATCAGAATTGCCGCAATCATCATCTCCATCAAATAGACATTTCGCAGCATGTTCCTGTCAAAATTGGATATCACAGAAAAAGATTGCCTGTTCAGGTCTTTTTCCAGTGCAGTGGTATCTTCCGACATAATTGAATACAATTGACATATCATCACTTCCTCAGATTCCTCAAAAAATGTAAAATCCTCAGCACTTATCAATAAACGGGTAAACCCCATGTAGGCGGATCCAAAAGCCATATCCTTTATAATCTGTGTAACCGTCAATATTTTTTCTTTATCTCCCAGGGAGATGGTTATTGTATCACCGATACCCAGATTATTATTTTGTGCCTCCGTATAGGAAATTGCAATTTCACCGCTCTTCATTGCTGTTATAGGCTGATTCAAGGCATCCAATATCAGATTGTATGTCTCTGGAATTTTGACAAGAGCGGTTGTTCCGCTCGCTTTATAGGTTCCATTTTGAATAAGCAGGTCATCTTCATTTACAATAATGCCATTATCCTTTTCACTGCTTATAATATGTTGGCTTGTTTGTATCCAATGGTTAATCGCCTCATTTTCCTTTGCAATCATCAAATAGTCTGATGTATTGCTCTTCATCTGAAAATAGTCAAGAGCATTCATCGTCGTCAAAAGGTTATTGACACTCCCCGCCATAAATGTCGTACAGAGTACAATAAAAAGAAAGAGGATGATATTCATTGACTTTTTGCGTTTCAAATCCTTTTTAAGAATATTAACATACATACGATGTCCTCCTTGCTTAAGATATACATAGTATATATGATTAAATATTAAATAATCCTTAAATCGTTTTCTTAAACTCCAAAAATATCGAAAATATCTTCCTCTTAAATCTCTCCATCGATTTCTTAATCAGCATTGCAAAATCAATATCTCTTTATTCTGCTATCTGTTTTAGTAGACAATCTATGCCCCTTGCATCACCACCGTAAACTGCACGCATAAAGTCATTGGTATAACTCGAAAATTTTCTGTTTTTCAGGGATAATTTTTGAACGATTTCATTTTTATAGGCAATATCTATTTCTTTATATAGCGCAATACAGACCACGGATTATAGATATCCAGATTCCCAAAATAATAACCATCATACCAGTCTTTAATTTCCTCCAGCTCATCGATACACCCATAATCTTCGACCAGCTTTTCAACCTCTATTATTAAGAAGTTTCCTTAATGCCTCTGCAAAGTCCTTGTCCTGCTTTGCCGTACGTTTTGAACTGCCTTTTGTTCTTCCCCCGGACATTCGTATTTTCTTAGCCGTATGCCTTTCTTGCAGTAAAGCATCGATATTATCATTGCTGTAGATCAAGCCATCTTGTCTGATTGGTATAGCCAGACGGGCAAGACACATCGCCGCAAGACCATAATCCTGGGTGACAACAATGTCGCCCGGACGCACCTTATTGACAAGCATGAAATCCACACTGTCAGCACCTTTTGATACGGTAATGGTCCTGACTCCTTCACGCTCAAACAAATGTGATGTATCACACAAAATCAGGCAATCGACACCATACTGTTTGGCTATCTTTATTGATATATCAACAACGGGACAGCCATCAGCATCAATTAGAATAGTCATAATAACTCCTTTCACCAGGTCATCCTACCTTGACAACGTACCACTCATATTCATAACTGTGTGAATTAAAACAGCGTCAACTGCTGATACGTATATCTCATTTTATATTGTCTGGTAATACTTTGCATATCATAAAGCATACCGAGACGTTCACATTCACTTTTAAATAATTCCCACAACTTTTTTGCCTTAGGACTTGTGCATTGATACCTGTTTCCGTATCTTTTGATGTACTTTTCTTTCATACCAGGGAACAGCACTTCGAGTTTTTCATAATAATATTCCCGGTTTCCCTCCCGCAGTGTCATGCCAAAGGCAGGAAAGACAAACTTCGCACCCGCCGCCGATGCCTGGTTAAGTATATCCCTGATGTTTTCCTCCGTATCGTTGATAAATGGCAGAATCGGCATCATCAATACACCGCAATAAATCCCTCCGTCAGATAGAGCCTTCAACGCCGCAAACCGTTCTGATGAGCTAGATACATGGGGTTCCAACTTGCCGCACAATGTATCATCGGCTGTTGTAATCGTCATTTTGACAATGACAGGGGAATGCTCTTTGATATCCTGTAGTACCGGTAAATCACGTGTCACAAGAGCACTTTTTGTATCAATGGCTACGCCGAAGCCAAAGGCATTGATGAGTTCCAGTGCATTTCCAGTCAAGTGTAATGTTTGCTCCATCGGATTATAAGGATCACTCATAGCTCCCGTTCCAACCACACCTCGCTTCACTTTTCGACGCAAATCATCCCGTATAATCCGCAAGGCATCCTCTTTTACCTTTATGGTATCAAAGCTTGGGTTCCTATAGCAAACACTCCGACTGTCGCAATAAACACAGCCGTGGGAGCAGCCCCTGTAAATATTCATATTGTAATCCGTACCAAACCAGGCGCCCGGTTTTTTTGTTTTTATAACAATATTTTTTGCAGGGATAGTTTCCATAATCTTCTCCTTTTTACATGCTATGCCCAATACATATCCACTTTTTCCTCGTCAAATATAATCGTCCTCTTCAGCACTTCTATTGCCTTTTCTAATCCTTCCTTTGTCGTCATCAGGCCATCTTCATGCTCAATTGAAATGATTCCATCATAACCTATCTTACGCAATTCACTAAAGATACCTCTCCAGACCTCCTCGCTATGTCCATAACCCACCGTTCTAAATACCCAAGGTCTTTCTGCAATCTGCTCAAAGGAAGGCGTATCTAAAACACCATTTAAAGCGGTATTATATGTATCAATCGCCGTGTCTTTCGCATGAAAATGATATATCGCTCCCTTTAGCGCCCGAATAGCCAGTACCGGATCAATTCCTTGCCAAAACAGGTGGGACGGATCAAAGTTCGCCCCAATGACAGGACCTACTGCTTCCCGCAATCGCAGAAGTGTCGAAGTATTGTAGACACAAAAACCCGGATGCAGTTCCAATGCAATTTTTGACACCCCATGTTCGCCGGCAAATGCACCGGTTTTCTTCCAATAAGGAATGAGTTTTTCATTCCACTGCCATTCCTTGATTTTCGCAAAATCTTCCGGCCAGGCAGCAACAACCCAATTGGGATATTTAGAATCTTCGCAATCCCCCGGACAGCCTGAAAATCCGACAATTGTATCTATACCAAGTTTTTCTGCTAATAAAATAGCTGCTTCAAACTGCTCATGAAAATCTTTGGCTATTTCCTTATCCGGATGAAGAGGATTACCATGGCAAGATAGTGCTGCCACCGAAAGTCCATATCTGTCGATTGTTTCTTTGAAGGCTTCAATTAACCCAGGTTCTTTTAAAAATCTTTTCGCATCTGCATGGGCAGTTCCCGGATATCCTCCACAGCCGATTTCAACCTCCTGCACGCCTAACGACTTTAAATATTTTAAAGTCTCCTCCAGAGAATAATCCCCCAGTAATACTGTCATAACTCCTAATTTCATGCGCCTAACCTCCTATGATTATTATTCAAATCCAACCACCCGACCCGTGTCGGCGGATTGAAAAATCGCTTCCATTAATTTCATCACTCTCATCACTTCCGATAATTGAATCTTACTCTCTTCTTTTCCATCTAAAACAGCCAGATAATTACGATAAAATTCTCTGACATCGCTTTTTTCCAAAGTGATTATCTCTTCCCTGAGATTTTCTTTCCTTCTTGGAGCCATGGTCTTCGTTAATCCTGCCGCAGTGATGACCGGAAGCACATCCTTTTCATCTATTCCTACCGCCCTGACTATTTTGCCATCTTGATTCCAACCTTTAATGATTGCCGTGCCATCCTGCCCCAGCATATACCATCTGGGCAGAGGTATGAAATTATTGGTCCCCACTTCAATAGCAGCCATAAGTCCGCTTTCAAAAGTTAATTCAGCATAAAAGCCATCATCTACTAATTGATTGGTAATATGAGTCGTTTGTCCGTAGACTCTTTTTACTTTCTCCGGAACCAACTGCAAAATCTGATCAAATAAATGTACTCCCCAATCCAATACCATACCACCGCCATGTTCCGGCAGCTGCCGCCAATCACCCGGGATTCCTCGGGAACCATGAACACGCGATTCAATTCGAAACACCTTACCGAGAAGATTTTCTCTATAAATCTTCTTCATGGTCAGATAATCCTCATCCCAGCGACGATTTTGATGGACCGATAGCAGCCTCTTCGTCTCCCTGGCACACTCTATTAACGCCTGCAGTTCCTGGGAATGGAGTGTGGCAGGCTTTTCAACGATTACATGTTTTCCGGCTTTTAAAGCCTTAATGGCTATAGATTTATGGACATCATTAGGTGTGGCAACCAAAACAATATCCAAATCTTTTTCTGCCAATAATTTCTCTAGTGAATCATAAGTCTGTAAGCCTAAATCCCTTGCATAAGCCTGACGTTCTTCTTTAATATCAAAAGTCCCCTTTATGCTGATTCCGGGAATTGTTTCTATTTCCCTCCTGTGGAATTGTGCCATACCGCCAAAACCTACAATTCCCAGTTTCCTTATCTTCGTCTTGTTTTCTCCCATCTATCTTCTCCCCTATATATTATCAAAAATTTAACCTTGTTTATGTGATGTAAGTATATTATAATGTCAAAAAGTGCTATCATTCAGAAAAGGAAGTCATTATGAAAAATTATTTTGAATATGAACATTTCCGAGATATTCAAAAATATCCGACCTGTTGGAAATCGGAAGATGATTGGTGCTCTCCCCATTTTCACAGCAGCATCGAATTGGTTTATGTTGATAGGGGAGTATTGACAGCCATCTTAAACGGAGAGACGCTGAAAATAACAGCCGGACAATTATTGATTGTTCCCAGTTATACCATGCATACATATCAAACGGAAGTATCCTCTACTTCTTATGTTTATATCATTCCACTTGATACTGTACCCACTCTGAAAGCTATTTTACATAAGAAGACCTTTCCTCATTATACATTAGAAGATGCTCAGATACTACCGGAAATTATTCATTGTATGAATATGGTGACAATGACGACAATCAAAACCCCCGGCATATACGAACAAAATATCATTAAAGGATACACCTATGTCGTTCTGGGAATCATTATTAAATATGTCGGGCTAGTTGATGTTCCCGAAAATAAAATAGCTTCAAAAGCACAGGATATCTTATTATACCTCCAGGAACATTATCTGGAATCCATATCTCTGGAGAGCGTGGCTAGTCACTTTGGTTATAGTAAAAGCAGATTTTCCCATATCTTCAATCAGTATTTCGGTTGTAAACTGATTGAATATATCAACGGTCTGCGCTGCTATTACGCTTTAGAATTAATGAAAGATAATAAGCAGACAGTGACGGAAATCGCTTTAGCTTCCGGTTTTGAGAACACCAGGACCTTTTATAGAGCATTCCAGAAAATCTTCGGGAAATCACCTAAAAAACATATCGAAACGATGGTGATCTCCCAGTAAAACAGCCTTTATGTTTCACCCTTTAGTTAATTTCAGGGATTTCTATGCTTATTTCCCGTCCAAGCTTATTGGATTTTACAATACCATCTATGATTGCCTGATTATACAAAATCTGACCAGAGGGTACCGGTGGTTCACCGTCCTCTTTCACGGCATCTATGAATGAACGTAACTTTTTATAAAACAATCCGCCAAAACTATCTTCTTCCGGGCATAGCGGTATGACCGTCTCTACTTGACTGCCCGCAACATCCTTATAGAGCTTCATCGCTCCTCCCACTGTGCCGTTCCAGCATTCGGTGGAAGGAATTCTCAGGGCTCCTTCGGTTCCCATAATAATCGTATCCCCCGGTGTGTCAATGTGCATTGCCCAGGCAATGCGGAAGTCAAGCACGATATCGCCTTCCAGTCGTATAAAAGCAGCGGCAAAATCATCCACATCAAATCGCTTTGCATCCGTCGGATTATTATATTTAGGATTAGTCCCCAGGTAATTCGAACAATAACCCGATACTGTCAGCGGTTTTGGATATCCAATTGCGTTAAGTACCATATCAAGCGCATAGCAGCCGATGTCTCCAAGCGCTCCTATACCTGCCGTCTTTTTCTCGATAAAAGTGCTGTTCGGGATACCCCTGCGGCGGCCGCCGCCTGTTTGAATATAGTATACTTTGCCAAGCTCACCTGAATCCACTATTTTTTTAATCATCTGCATATTTGCATCCATTCGGGGTTGGAAACCGAGGGAAAGCAGCTTACCGGAGCGTTTTTCTGCCTGTATTATTTCGATGGTTTCATCAAGTGTCACTGTCATAGGTTTTTCAAGCAGAACATTAATCCCTTTATTGAGTGCGTCTATGGTACACTCAGCATGGGTCACGTTATATGTACAAACACAAACCGCATCCAACGCCTCATTCTCCAGCATCGATTTATGGTCCGGGTAACACCTTGCATTAGGGAGTTCATATTGGTCAAAAAAACTTCTCGCTTTTCCGGGAATCAAATCGGCCCCGGCAACTATTTCAACATCGGGCATCTGCTTCAGGCTTTCAACATGTGATTCAGCAATCCAGCCCGTACCGATGATACCAAATTTCAGTATCCGTGAAGTGTCTATCTGAGTTTTCCCTTTACCGGGCGTAAATTGGTTTAATACTGTATCAGACATTTTATCTTTCCTTTCATATTTAAGATTTATAAACTTTTGAGATATTCAATACTCATCCTGGCACATTCCAACGCGCTCTTCCCCACCCAGGCTTCATCCTGCTCAACTACAACCCACTTAGTGTCAGCCTGTTTGCAGGCTCCCAGAATAGACGTAAAATCCTGAATACCTTTACCTAGTGGTCGGAATTCAAATGTACCTGTTTCTTTCTGCTGCTCATCATCTTCAATACCAATAAGTTCATACATTTTATCTGGTTTTTTACCGTCCCAATAAAAGTCTTTTAAATGTACCACCGGTGCTCGTCCGGAATATTTAATAATATATTCTGATGGGTTTTCACCGGCTACATTAACCCAACAGGTATCAATTTCAGTCTGCAGCAAATCGGCAGAAACACTAGCATATAAAACATCAAGCGCATACGCCCCGGCTATTTTTTCAAACTCAAAATCATGATTATGGTACAGAAGTGTAAGGCCATGTTTTTTTGCTGCCTCTCCTAAAAGCTTGGCGCCGCTGATAACTTCTTTAAATTTTTCCTGTCCCGGACGATACTCAGGTGTAAGATATGGAATAACAATATATCCACATCCAATACAAGCATAATCCGCCATGATCTTTTCCGGATTTTCCATCATATCGGTAAAGGGAACATGGGCACTTAATGCTGTTAAGCCAATTTCGGCCAGCATTTGTTTGACAGTTTCCGGCTCATTGCCATAAAGCCCGGCAAATTCCACACCGTCATAACCAAAAGTTTTTACTTGTTTCAATGTGCCTTTAAAATCCTTTTCCAAATCTTCACGTACAGAAAATAACTGTAGTGCAATTGGTAAATTCATCGCCATCATCCTTCCTCCCATATAAAATTCATTCATTATTTTATGTGACATACGTCTATTATAATAGGCATCGGGGGAAGTCGTCTTGTCAAATATACATATTTTTATGTCAAAAAGTGCTATCATTTAAATCGAAAACGCAACAGTTAAAACTTTCAATCAGATTGAACAAAAATAGGTGAAGCAATGACAATCATCATTACTTCACCCATCCGTTTAACGCATATTATCAAATTACTTTACTACCCTCAGTTGACAAAGTAACATACGGTTTTGAAACAACTTTCATGTACTTTCCTCCTAATACCTCCTGATTTTATAATCTGCTTTTAATGGATCATAGGCTCATAGCCGCATCAAATCCTGAACGTGTGGAAGTACGGACATTTTTGGCAATGACGCAGTCCCCAACAGGGGTGAAAATATAACCACTGCTTCTCATTGATTCCACCTCGTTTTGTCTCGGTGACATGCCTGCGGCTATAACTACGGTATCCGCCTCTAATTTTCGCTTATTCCTACCACCAGCCATAAACGTAAGACCGTTTGATGTTATCCCAGTGACACAGGTATTTACATGATATTCCACCGACTTGTCCATACGCTCCATGAGGGCGGTACGGGTCAGGTGAAACTCCTCTTTGGCAATTACCGGGAGCATCTCTATTAGAATGACATGTTTTCCCATGACTTCACTGAGATAAAGGGCAGTTTCGCATCCCACAAGTCCACCGCCAATGACGACAATATCATCACCCAATTCTTCTGGCGACATATCATAGCAAGCCTCAGCATATACGATGTTTTTTCCATCTACTCCCGGTATCGACGGCATTACCGGCTCTGCCCCAAGGGCGGCGATAACGGCCTCCGGCTCAAAGGAAGATATAAGCTCTTGTGTGACTTTCGTATTCAAGTGGATGTCAATATCCAATTTATTTACCATGTTTATCTGGTAATCCATAAATCGGCAAAGATCACTCTTAAATTCTGCTTTACGGGAAAACCTCAGCTTGCCGCCAAGCTTCGCTTCCTGCTCCAGCAAGGTGACGGCATGTCCCCGACCGGCAGCAGTAATGGCCGCTTCCATTCCGGCTGGCCCGCCTCCGATAACGACTACTTTCTTCTTATTCTTTATGGGTGGGATAAGGCACGGCAGCCGTGATTCGCGTCCGACAGTGGGATTGACGGAACAAGCAAAGGTGTCTGCCCTCGTATAGTCCAGGCAGTGAAAGCACTTTATACACGGTATTATCTCGTCACTTCTGTCTTCCCATGTCTTACTCACCATATGGGGTTCCGCAATGCTTCCCCGGGCCATGGCAACAATGTCAGCTTCTCCGTTTGCCAGTGTTTCCTCTATAAGCTGAGGATTCTGGAATCCGCCCAAGGTAAGGACTGGAATATGGATATCGGGACATGCTTTAACCGCTCTTGCCAAGTATGTATTCGTCCCTGCCGGTAAGAAATAAGTAGGATGGGTTATATGCTCCGTATCATTGAAAAAAGAACCTGCGGAGATGTGGGCAATATCTATCTTCTCCTGCATGACTTTAAGTACCTTTATACAATCTTCCACTGTAAATCCCCTATTCCCCGCCAACTCGGATCCGGATATTCGGTATTCAATGAGAATTTTTCGCCCAACACGATTGCGAATGGCCTCCAATACCATCATCGGAAAGCGCATCCGGTTCTCAAGGGAACCGCCAAACTCATCGGCTCGGGTGTTGAACAGAGGTGATAGAAACTGGGATAGGATGAGGCCATGTCCACCGTGTATTAAAATCATGTCAAATCCACAAGCGAGGGCACATTCTGCAGCCTCTGCATACAGATCTGCAATTTGCTCCATCACTTGGCGGGTGAGTATAAAAGTCTTAGTGCCACCAGGTCCAATGCCCCCGTTTACCGTATAGTTTACAAGATCACCTTTGTAATTGTAACCGTGATGGGCAAAAGCTAAAAGCTCAAGGGATGCCTTTGATCCATAAAAATGGATGGCATCGGTGAGCTGATGCCAGTACTTATGAGTTGATCTGTTAAAGATGTTCTCGCTTGCGTGCTCTGGGTCATCACCCCGGTATATGTCCATATTCTGAGCCGAAAATGTGATATTGGCAGAACCGCCTCTGGCCTTATTTGCATAATAGGCAATCACTGCATCGTTGGGGTACTCCTCACTACCAGCCAACAGATGAGTGCCGGCCGGCGCACTCCAGATGCGATTTTTAAAAACCACGTCACCTATGCGTAAGGGTGAAAATATGTTGGGATACTTCTGCTTCATTAACTTAATCTCCTTTTTATTCGATACTTCTATATAGGGCAGTCTTGATTACCTTATTTTTTTGTTGCTTTTCGATAAAGTAAAATCAACATGCCTATACCAATGATAAACATCCAGGTAGAAATAAACTGTGAAGTTGTGATTAGACCTACACTTCCACGAATTAAATCACCTCTTAAAAATTCAAGTAAAAATCTTCCGGCACTATATAAAATCAGATAAAGGGCTGCCACCTGCCCTTCTGCCTTTTTTCTTTCTGCAAAGAAAATAAGGATTGCAAAAAGAATAAAATCTAAAGCACTGGAAATTAATTGGGTAGGAATTAAGGACACTCCGCTCGGCGCAAAAGAATCCGAAGGAAATACAATCCCAAATCGGCTTGAAGTTTCTAATCCATAACAACATCCTGCTAAAAAACATCCGATGCGGCCAAAACCTTGGGCCAATGCTACAACCGGAATAATTAGGTCTAAATATTGTAAAAATTGTATTTTCTTATATCGGCAATATAAATATCCTGCAAATATACCGCCAATAATGCCACCATAAACAACAAAACCATCGCTTATATTCAGCAATATTTTAGGGTTTTGGATGATGTTTTCTATTTGGGTAAGCCAATACAAAACTTTTGCGCCAACTATCCCGCCTAACAAACCCCAAATCGCCAATGAGTCAATATAACTGCTATCTATGTTCAGACGCTTTGCCCGGTACATAGTCACCAGATAAGCAGCTATAATACCGATGGCAATCATTAGCCCATATCCATGCGCCGTAAAGGGCCCTATTGAAAACAAATCATTATACATTTTTCTTTTCCTCCAGTAATGAACGATTTACTCTGTATTCATTTTAAATCACAGCTTCATATTCTGTCAACTCATAATAAAACAAATAAAAACGTAAGATATTGCAAAAATGACTATCAAGTGTTAGAATAAATCAAATGATTCTTAGACAAGAAAATTACAGGAGATTGAGGAATGGATTGACGTTTGTAAAAACTGGAGGTAAATTCATGAAGTTAAAAAGACTCTTGGCACTAATCGGTGCCGTATTACTTATCGGAATGTATATATCTACACTTGTTTTCTCATTGATGAACAGTGAATTTGCGACAGACATGTTTAAAGTTTCTATCGTTTTAACAATTATTATCCCTTTTTTGCTATATGCATTTACATTGATTTATAATGTTCTGAAAAATAGTAAAGACAAAAAGTAATAATTCAATCATTGACTTATTACTTTTTTTAGAAATGTTTATATTTTTTTAATGGCCAGTATAAGTTGTTTTAACATTTATGTTTTATAATAATCTCATAGTAATAATCCAATTACTATTAAACAGTTTGATTTTTTCATAACATTTGCCTGGCAATGAATAATTGCCAGGCCTCCCTCGTTTTTGAGGTTATTCTATCTTGTCTTAGCACTCTCTGCCTCTATAATATCTAATACCGCAGCCAGAGCTTCTTCTTCATCTGCTCCACTACACACCACTTCTATAATATAGCCGCCTTTTACACCAAGACTTAGTACACTTAACAGACTTTTTCCATTGACCGACTTACCGTTATATATTAGATTAACATCACTCGCAAACTTCATTGCTGCATCAGCCAGTTCTCCGGCCGGACGCAAATGCAGACCAAATTCGTTCTCTACTTGTATCTTAGCTCTTACCATCCCTATATCTCCTATTGCGGTCAATTGACGTCTTCGTCTTGAAATTATTATATCACATATTTATAAAAATACCATATGTTTTATATGCAATTCCAATAGAAAATATAAGGTATTACAGACGGACTATTCCTCATATAAGCCTACAGCTTTTTGATTCGCTCTATCGCTGTCAGTGTACTTTCGTAACTGCCAAATGCTGTCAGGCGAAAATAGCCTTCGCCGCTGGGTCCAAAGCCTGAACCTGGTGTTCCGACAACATTGGCTTTCTCCAACAAGTTATCAAAAAACTCCCATGAAGTCATCTTGTCCGGTGTCTTCAACCAGATATAAGGCGCATTGATACCGCCTGATACGCTATAACCTATATTTTTAAGCTCTTTTCTGATGATTTTGGCATTATTCATATAATAAGATACCTGATTTTTAAGCTGTCCCTGTCCTGCCTCACTGTAAACGGCCTCTCCTGCTCTTTGTATAATATAAGGGGCTCCGTTATATTTCGTTCCATGACGTCTGGCCCAAAGTGCATTTAAAGACACATCTCCTGCTTTTAATTCTTTGGGAACAACAGTAAAGCCAAGTCTTGTTCCGGTAAAACCGGCATTCTTTGAAAAACTGCGGCATTCAATGGCACATGCCTTGGCACCATCACACTGATAAATTGTATGCGGAACATTTTCTTCCGAGATATAAGCCTCATAAGCAGCATCATAAATAATAACCGCACCAACCTTTATAGCATAGTCCACCCATATCTGAAGCTGTTCCTTAGTCACTGTGGCACCCGTAGGATTATTGGGAAAGCAAAGGTAGATGATATCAGGTGTCTGCGTTGGTAATTCAGGTGCAAAATCGTTCTCAGACGTACATGGCATATAAATAACATCACTCCACATCTGAGTGTCTGAATTATAAGTGCCCGTTCTTCCTGCCATTACATTGGTATCCACATATACGGGATAAACCGGATCACACACCGCAATTTTATTATCTTTGGCAAAAATCTCCTGTATATTCCCGGAATCACACTTAGCACCATCGCTGACAAATATCTCCCCTATATCAATATTGATTCCATGTTTTCCATAATCATTCTTAGCAATGGTACTTCTTAAAAACTCATATCCTAAATCCGGAGCATAACCTCTAAAGGTTTTAGCATCCGCCATTTCATCAACTGCATGGTGCAGTGAATCGATGATGGCCGGTGCCAACGGTTGAGTCACATCTCCGATTCCAAGACTAATTATTGTTTTGTCAGGGTTTTCCGCTTTATAGGCATTAACCTTCTTTGCTATTGTTGAAAACAAGTAGCTTCCCGGTAATTTTAAATAATTCTCATTAACTTTAAACATGATGTTTAGCCTCCAATTAAAAATTTCTATATAATTCAATAATCATTTGTGAAGTTTCAACTATATTCGTTCCGTTATTCATGCTCGTTGTCTGAAGATACCGGTGAGCCTCTTCTTCTGTCATATTCTTATTTTCAATGAGGACTCCCTTGGCATGCTCAATCAACTCTTTTTGGGCATCGGTTTTCTCCCCTGGCTTTTGCCGGCGACTCTTTCTCTTTCTTATAAGCGTATTTTCCATCACCCGTAATGCCGACAAAAGCTCATGACTTTGGACTGGCATATCTACCTTCACCACATTGTATTCATAGATTTCGTCAAGACGGGTCCTGGATGCCATAACCATCATATCAAAACAATTGGGTATATATTGATACAACTCCCGATAACTCATATCCTGATATTTGTAACCGGAAATGATAATCCCATCTGCATCCAGCATCTGGTCAATTGTTTGAATAACGGCTCCTCCACTGGTACAGGTCTGGATGACATGATGTCCATTTTGTACCAATAGATTTCTTATTCTGAGCGCATCTTGTTGTTTTGGAAAGACAACAATTATATTGACCAATCATCCTCACCTCCGGTAAATTGCATTAACCCATCTCTAAATTCGATACAAATATTCTTCAATTTCCCAATTCGTCACTTGGGTTGTATAGGCATTCCATTCTGCATATTTGGCCTGAATGTATCTTTGACTAATATGCTCTCCTAACACTGAACGGATAAATGTATCTTCTTCCAGTTCCTTGACGGCATGAAATAAATTGCTGGGCAGGCTTTCTATCTGGCATCTTTCTTTTTCAAAATCACTCATGTCAAAAATATTTGTATCCACACTTGCCGGTGGTACTAGTTTATCTTTAATTCCCTGTAATCCTGCAGCCAGGCATGCTGCCAGAACCAGGTATGGGTTCCCTGAAGGGTCCGGACATCTAAGTTCAATACGGGTACCTTCTCCCCGGGAAGCCGGAATTCTTATTAACGGGCTCCTGTTAGTTGCGGACCATGCAATATAGACCGGAGCCTCATAACCTGGCACTAACCTTTTATAAGAGTTGACCAACGGATTAGTAATCGCCGTCATCCCTTTAATATGCTTTATCAGCCCGCCGATAAAATAATAGGCTTCCTGACTTAAGCCCAACTCTCCTTCCGGAGAATTAAATATATTTTTACCATTCTTTGAAAGAGACATATTAATATGCATACCTGAACCATTGATTCCAAATTTAGGTTTAGGCATAAATGTCGCATGTAATCCATGACGCTTTGCAATGGATTTTACAACTAATTTAAATGTCATAATATTATCAGCCGTATGCAGCGCCTCTTTGTATTTAAAGTCTATTTCATGCTGCGCAGGAGCCACCTCGTGATGTGAGGCTTCTATTTCAAATTCCATATCCTCCAGGTTAAGCACCATATCACGGCGGGCATTTTCTCCCAAATCAATAGGGCCTAAGTCAAAATAGCCGCCTTTTTCATGAGTAAGCGTCGTAGGCATTCCATTATCATCGGTATGGAATAAAAAGAACTCACACTCCGGTCCTACATCAAAGGTATAGCCCATATCCTTCGCCTCTTTTAAAACCTTTTTTAAAATATATCTTGGATCGCCTTCAAAAGGTGTCCCATCCGGCCGATAGACATCGCAAATGAGTCTTGCCACTTTTCCCTGCTGAGGACGCCATGGGAAAATCTCAAAAGTACTCAAATCCGGATATAAGTACATATCGGATTCTTCAATCCGAACAAAGCCTTCTATGGAAGAACCATCAAACATACATTGATTGTCCAGTGCCTTCTCAATCTGGCTTTTTGTAATAGCAACATTCTTAAGTGTTCCAAAAATATCTGTGAACTGCAATCTGATAAATTCCACATCATTTTCACGGACTAATTGCATAATATCTTGTTTTGTATAACGTGCCATATTATCACTCCCTAATTTTAAAATTGTAAAAAGGCGTGCAAAAAATGAGCACGCCTTTGTCCTTGATTACTATCATAAATTGTTCTTGGGCGAATGTCAACCTCAAATTGAGGTTCTCTCAATTAATTGAGGGATCCTTAATTGATTAAGGGATCCTTAATTGATTAAGGGATCCTTAATTGATTAAGGATATATCAATTACCGAAAGGCTAGCTAAGTCAGCATTTTCAAGACTGGTCAGCAAAGCATTGGCCGTATCCAGTGAAGTTAAGCAGGTAACCCCTGTTTCAATAGCGTTTCTGCGAATTAAAAATCCGTCTCTGCTCTTATCCCTGCCCTGGGTCGGTGTATCAATGACTAAATCTACTTCACCTGCCAAAATCAAGTCCAGCACATTGGGAGAGCCTGCGGAAATCTTATTGATCACCTCTGTCCTGATGCCATTTTCACCTAGCACTCTGGCTGTAGACCTTGTGGCATAAATGACATAACCTAAGGCCGAAAAACGCCTGGCAATGGGTATCAACTCCATTTTATCCGCATCCTTTACCGTACAAATCATCTTCTTTGTTCGCGGCAAATTAATACCGGCGCCTAAGAAGGATTTGTACAATGCTTCATTAAATGTCTTAGCTATCCCAAGAACCTCCCCGGTAGACTTCATTTCCGGCCCAAGGCTGATTTCAGCACCTCTAAGCTTTTCAAAGGAAAATACCGGCTGTTTAATCGCAATATAATCAGAATTCTTTTGAAGACCGGGTTCGTATCCCAGCTCACGGATTGTCTTTCCCACAATCACCTTTGAAGCAATATCCACAATGGGAATCCCCGTTACCTTACTGATATAAGGGACGGTACGGCTGGATCTCGGATTAACCTCAATCACATAGACATCATCTTCAGATACGATAAACTGGATATTTAACAAGCCTTTAACGTGCAGTCCTCTTGCAAGCCTCAGTGTATAATCTTCTAATTTCTTGATAATATCTTCACTGATATTCTGAGTCGGATAGACCGAAATGCTGTCGCCGGAATGAATCCCGGCTCTTTCAATATGCTCCATGATTCCGGGAATCAGAACATCTTTACCGTCGCAAACACCATCTACTTCAATCTCTTTACCCATCAGATATTTATCCACAAGAATTGGATGTTCTTGAACTTCACGGTTAATAATATCCATAAACTCAACAATATCGCCATCACTAACCGCAATCTGCATTCCCTGACCGCCAAGGACATAAGAAGGCCTTACAAGAACGGGATAACCCAGTTCATTGGCTGCTTTGATAGCCTCTTGCGTGGTAAATACCGTTGTTCCTGCCGCTCGTGGAATGCCGCATTGCTCGAGGATTTCATCAAACCGCTCCCGATCTTCGGCGGCATCTACATCCTCTGGGGCAGTTCCCAGGATGGGAACACCCATTTTCATTAAAGCATTGGTCAGTTTAATGGCTGTCTGCCCACCAAATTGCACGACGGCACCATCGGGATTTTCCATGCGGACAATATTTTCCACATCCTCCGGGGTCAACGGTTCAAAATAGAGTTTATCAGCAATGTCAAAATCCGTGCTTACCGTCTCCGGATTATTATTGACAATAATTGTCTCATAGCCACACTCCGCCAGGGCCCAGACACTGTGAACCGAACAATAGTCAAACTCAATTCCCTGGCCAATCCTGATAGGACCTGATCCCAGTACCATGACCTTTTTTCGCATTCGGTCTGTTTCAACTTCATTTTCGCTGCCGAAACAAGAATAATAATAAGGCGTTTCTGATTCAAACTCGGCAGCACAGGTGTCCACCATTTTAAATGCGGCAATAATGTTATTCTTATAACGCATGGCCTTGATTTCCGGTTCTGACTTATGGGTGAACGCGGCAATGGCTTTATCGGGAAATTCCATAATTTTGGCTTTTAAGAGTAATTCAGGCGTTAATTCTTCTGTTTTCAAACACTTTTCCATATCAACCAAGGTTTTGATTTTATTTAAAAACCAGATGTCAATTTTATTCATCTCATGAATATGTTCTAGCGTATAACCCCGGCGAATGGCTTCGGCAATACAGAATAGTCTTCTATCATCAATTAAATATAGTTGTTCTTTCAATTCTTCATCGGTTAATTTCTCATATTCGCCATAATCCAGACTATTGATATTCTGCTCCAACGAACGAAGTGCCTTCATCAATGCGCCTTCAAAATTAGGACAAATACTCATCACCTCTCCGGTTGCCTTCATTTGAGTTGTCAATGTCCGTTTAGCACTGATAAATTTATCAAAGGGCCATTTGGGAATTTTAACAACAACATAGTCAAGAGCCGGTTCGAAACTTGCATAGGTTTTACCTGTAACTGCATTCTTAATTTCATCTAAAGCGTAACCAAGGGCAATCTTGGCAGCTACCTTGGCAATAGGATAGCCGGTAGCTTTTGATGCCAACGCGGATGACCTGCTGACACGGGGATTAACTTCAATGACACAATATTCAAAAGTATCTGGATTTAAGGCATATTGGACATTGCAGCCACCTTTTATATCTAGCTCAGTAATGATATTGAGCGCTGATGTTCTTAACATTTGATATTCTTTATCGCCTAAGGTCTGTGATGGTGCCACAACAATACTGTCACCGGTGTGGACACCTACCGGATCAATATTCTCCATATTACATACGGTAATACAGTTTCCGCAGCTATCACGCATTACTTCATATTCAATTTCTTTCCAGCCGCCGATATAACGCTCCACCAGTACCTGACCAACACGGCTTAACCGCAGGCCATTGGTAGCTATATCTTTAAGTTCTTCCATGGAATAGGCTATTCCGCCGCCGCTTCCCCCTAAGGTATAGGCCGGTCTGATAACAACCGGAAGTCCTATTTTCTTGGCAAAATCCAAGCATCCCTGCAGGGTGGTACAAACCGCACTTGGTGCGCATGGCTCTCCGATTTTCTCCATGGTTTCTTTAAATTCAAGGCGGTCTTCTGCTTTTCTAATAGTCAGAGATGAAGTTCCTATCATTTCAATTCTGTTTTCCTCAAGAAATCCTGACTCATCTAACTCCATGGCTATATTCAGTGCCGCCTGGCCGCCAAGGGTCGGAAGGATACTATCCGGTTCCTCTTTTAAAATGATTTTTTTGATGACTTCTATATTTAATGGCTCAATGTAAACACAGTCGGCAATATTTTTATCTGTCATAATTGTTGCCGGATTAGAATTGACTAAAACAACTTCTATTCCCTCTTCTTTCAGGGAACGGCATGCCTGAGTTCCCGCATAATCAAATTCTGCCGCCTGACCGATAATAATAGGACCCGAACCAATCACTAAAACTTTTTTGATATTATTCTTTTTAGGCATCTTTAGAAACCTCCATCATATTCATAAACTGGTCGAAAAGAAATGCACTATCCTGGGGACCGCCACAAGCTTCAGGGTGAAATTGTACGGTAAATACATTCTTTCCCAGATAATGCAAACCTTCCGTACTGGCATCATTGGCATTAATAAAGCTTACTTCTGCCACTCCCGTGGGTACTGTTCGGTCAGCCACCACATAGCCATGATTCTGTGAAGAAATATAAACACGCCCTGTGGCTAAATCCTTGACCGGATGGTTCGCCCCCCTGTGCCCCCATTTCATTTTCCTTGTATCAGCACCATTGGCAAGAGCCAGTAATTGATGTCCGAGACATATGCCAAACATCGGAACACCACTGTTGAAGAGTTCTTTAACTTCTTTAATGATTGTCCCACAGGCTTTAGGATCCCCCGGTCCATTGGATAGCATAATACCGTCAGGTCTCTGACCTAATATCTCTTTGGCACTGGTTAAGGCCGGGTAAATCGTCACTTCACAACCCCGCTTCACCAATTCCCTGGCTATATTTCTTTTGGCACCAAAATCCATAAGAGCCACTCTAAAACTATTGCCAGGGATCGTCTCTTTTTCCTTGCATGTTACCCTCTCTACAACCTTTTCGGCCTTAAAAGCTTTGACCTTTTCAAGAACTTCTTCCAGAACAAAGTTCTCTTTGGTGGTAATCATGCCATTCATCGTTCCCTGGCTTCTTAATATTTTCGTCAGAGCACGGGTGTCAATTCCTTGAATACCGGGAATATTATGCTCCTTTAAAAAGTTTTCCAAACTATTTTCACTTCTAAAATTACTCGGACAATCAGATATTTCTCTAACAATAAAACCATCCGGCCAAGGCTTACCTGACTCCATGTCCTCATAACAGACACCATAGTTTCCAATCAAAGGATAAGTCATGACCACTGCTTCTCCCGCATATGACGGATCAGTCAGCACTTCCAGATATCCTGTCATCGATGTGTTAAAAACAATCTCACTGATGATCTCCCTTGTAGAACCGATACTTTCGCCTTCAAATATATGACCATCTGCCAATATCAGAAATGCTTTCATTATATCACCTGTCCCTTCTCATAAATATTCATTACTAGTGGAATTATATTGCATATTTATTTATTGTATGCATATTTTTTCAAAAAAAAAGAGGGATTTATACATCTGGATGTATAAATAATCTTTCTTATCGTTTAAAGTGATGTCCAAAACATTCTTAAACTTTCGAAATTATATCATACTTTCGACAAGAATACAACAGGTTAACGAGCTAAATAAAATTTGTATTTGCTAAAAATTTTTATTTATGCTTCTCCGCATTAGTTTAATAATATTTTTCATGATTATGTTAATAATGATATTGTAATGCATTTTAATACAAATAGAATGTGGGGTGTTTTTTTGATAACCATCAAAAGATTTTCTACAATTTTTATACAGCCGATGATATTTTGCATGCTATTTCTTTTTGATACACAGATTGTTTTAGGGGAAACAACTTCTATATCCAGTTTTAAAGAGTTAGCTCTCAGAATTGAATCAGCCCCCGATAATGAAGCAGAAACGATAATCGAAATCGATAGTGACATTATTTTTTCTGGTGAAATCAATATTAAAAGGGGGCAGAATATTATAATTCAGTCATCTGGGAATATCCCTCACAAATTGACGCAAAGTGCCGGGCGCCACTTTAATGTATATGGAAATCTAACACTTGCGAATATAGTCATCGATGGTGATACGACCGGAGGCGGAATCACGGTAACAAAGAATGCTGCTTTTACGATACTGGAAAGCGTTAAAATAATTAATTGCTTTTCTTCCTCATCTGGCGGCGGTGTCAGCCTCACCGGAGGGAATTTTACTATGAAAGGCGGTGTGATTAGCAGCAATACCGCTATGGCAGGTGGCGGCGGCATTTATATCCGCGATAGCATTGCTGATATCAGCGGCGGTGGCATCACAAGCAATACAGCACTGGGCAGTAATGAAGGTTATAGTGGCTATGGTGGTGGTGTGTGTGTGAATCAAAGTACTGTAAATATAACCGGCAATACGAAAATAGCCAACAATACAGCCGCCGCCAGCACATCAATGACTGATATTAAGGGCGGCATAGGCGGCGGCATTCTTGTTCTCAATAATAGTAATATTAATATCTCCGGAGATGTACAAATCGTTAATAATAAAGCCGTTGGCTCGAATGACACAGGCAGCTATGGTATCGGAGGCGGAATTCATATAAGAAATAGTACTATGAATCTGTCCGGTCATGTCAGGATAAGTGATAATCAAGCAGCCGGTAAAGGATATGGCGGCGGCATTCTTGCTGAAGGCAATACTAAACATTCCATCATTATCTCAGGGAATACGCAAATCAGTAATAATACAGCCGGCCAGGACGGAGGTGGGATTTATACAACAGATTTAACCTATCACAATCTGTTAATCGGTACAGAAACTGTTTTTAGCGGCAACATGGCTTCGGCAGCCTATACGCCTCCGGAAGATGTCGCAAATGTGTATCCGAATATCAGATTTACAAGTAGCAGCATTTACAATCATCCGCTGAACAATTATGATATTAATTATACATCCGGAGTATTTCTGACGTTTCATGTAACATATGATGCTAATGGTGGTGCCGGAAGCCATACCGGACTTCATATCCTACCCAGTCATGCAGACACCATCTTATCTCCCGCGGAAACAGGAATTGAATATGCCGGTCATAATTTTCTCAATTGGAATACGCAGGCAGATGGAAGTGGAATTTCTTATTCTCCGCAAGATGAGATCACACTAAATGATAATATCACACTTTACGCCATATGGACGAAGATAACAGATACCCCAAAGACCGGTGATAACAGTATCATTATGTGGATTTATATGCTTGGTGTGCTATTTGTTTCAATCGTAGTGCTATTCTGGATTCACTGTAAAAAGAAATTCCAAAACGGTTAAAATGCAAACGTCTGAAACTCTTTGGTACAAGTAGTTTCAGACGTTTTTATCTTGGATCAGGGGCTTAATCCTTGACCAGTTTTTTCATCAGTATCGTTAAATATATCATGATTGGATACACCAACCCCAATAGCGGTACGACAAACATCATCCGCCACGTGAATATGCTTTCAATACTAAAGAAACCAGGCAATAGCAAAACGCCCGCGAGAAAAATGATGATCATAAGATTACATAATATTTTCCTTTGCTTATTAAGCGGACTGGATACATTGACAAGTACCATAATACTGATAAAGCCTGCAATCAGCAAGTTATAAGTCGATGTAACACCATCACTAAATCCAAAGAATACACTCAACAGCTGAATGAACAACATGCTGACGACTATTGATAAAGCTCCCGGCAGCGAGATTCGCAAAACATGCTTTAAGAATCCTGATTGAGTCACTGTTTCCGTTTGTTCTAAGGCTAAAAAGAAGCTTGGGATACCTATAGCCGTCATACTAATTAAGCTTAAATGAATCGGTATGAACGGATAACTTCGTCCTAAAAGAATGAAAATAACACTGAGCAGCACAGAATAGATTGTTTTTGTCAAATAAAGGGCGCTGACTCTCTCAATATTAGAAATAATCATCCGGCCTTCGCGGACAATATCTTTCATACAGGCAAAATCAGAGTCCAGTAAAACAATGTGAGCCACCTGTTTTGCGGCATCACTTCCGGCTGCCATAGCAATGCCGCAATCGGCATCCTTTAAGGCCAAGACATCATTAACACCGTCGCCGACCATACCAACCACTTTTCCATCATCCTGATACGCTTTAATAATCCTCTGCTTCTGCTCAGGTGTCACACGGCCGAATACCGCATATTTCCTCACTGCTTCCCGCAAATCCTCATTATCATCAGGCAGCTTGGTGGCATCAACATACTTTTCACCATGACGAAGCCCGGCCTCTACGGCAATATGCGAGACCGTAGCAGGGTTGTCCCCTGAAATAACCTTTACATCAACGTTCTGGCCTGCAAAATATTCAAATGTACTTCTTGCCTCAGTACGGATGCAATCCGAGATGACAATTAAAGCTATCGGTTTCACCTTTTTTACCGTATTATCCTTACTCGAAACACTCGCCGCTTCTCCAAGAAGAAGAACTCTTAATCCTTCAGAAGAATAACTTTCTACTTTTTCAAAAAGTACTTCATCATCTTTTATTAAAAATTCCGGGGCGCCAAGAACATAAGCGCCATGACCTGCGAAGCTGATGGCTCTAAACTTTCTTTCCGATGAAAAGGGAATTAAATCATTGACTTCCCATGCCTTTGTCTCTTCAAAGTACTCCATCAGAGCAGACTGAGTATTATTCACATCATTAAATGCAAAGGATAGTTCATTCATAATATCATTGATAGTTTCTAAATCTTTATCAGCAAGCTTTACAACATCTACAACTTCCAAAGTCCCCGTTGTTATCGTTCCGGTTTTATCCGTACAAAGAACATTTACTCTGGCCAGTGCTTCAATAGCCTCCATCTCCTGAACCAGTGCCCGTTTCCCGGCAAGGCGGCCAACACCCAAGATGAAAGAAACGCTTGTTAAGAGGACCAGACCTTCCGGTATCATACCGATAATTCCGGCAACCGTATTCACCATCGCATCAGATAAAGTTGTCCCATCTATCGACTGCTGGGATATAAACAGCAAAATACCTACCGGTATAATAATAAATCCAATGACCTGAATAATCCTTTTGATAGAATCCTGCATTTCCGAGGACGCCCGCTTTTTATCTCTCGCCTTATTAGCCAGCTGAGTGGCATAATTATCTTTACCAACGTGTTCGACCCGGGCAACTCCGCTGCCGGCCACCAGATAACTGCCGGAAAGTAATGTGTCACCGGGAAACTTTTTGACAGGCTTTGATTCTCCTGTAAGCATTGATTCATTGACTTCTATACCGGCGGCTGATAAAACAATACTATCTGCACCAATCTGGTTGCCTGATTCTACTACAATAACATCATCAAGCACCAGCTGTTCTATCGGTATCTCTGCCCGGCTGCCTTCCCTAATGACTTTTACCTTTGTAGCCGTGATGACCGATAAGCCGTCCACCAGTTTCTTAACCTTTAACTCCTGAATAATTCCAATAACGGAGTTAACTATAATAACTCCTAAGAAGGTGAGATTTTTTAACTGTCCCGAGATAATAACAATAGCGCCCAAGAATAAATTTAAAAAGTTGAAATAAGTCAGCGTATGGGTTTTAATAATTTCTTTATTAGACTTTGATATGTTATTGTCCGTATGATTAACCTGACCCTTTTCTATTCGGTCTTTGACTTCCCGACTTGAAAGTCCTGTATACTTGTCATCTGTCATACATCATCTTCCTCGTTATTTCAGCTCATAAGGCGTTGTCTGATATACAAAATAATTCAGCCAGTTCGAATATAGCCACTGGCTATGGGCACGCCACTTGATTTCCGGTTCGTTTGAGGGATCATCATCCGCGAAATAATTCTTGGGTATCTCCGGACTAAGTCCTCTCGCTGCATCTCTTAAATACTCATTCTTCAATGTATCGGCATCGTATTCAGAATGACCCGTTACAAAGAATTGGGAGCCACTTTCATTGCCCACAATATAAACGCCCGCCTCATCAGACGCCGCCATAATCTTTAATTCCGGTACTTTTTCTATATCTTCAGCACACACACCGGTGTTTCTTGAATGAGGCACGTAAAAGGTCGTATCGAAGCCTCTGAATAGTCTGGATTTGGAATTTAGAAGGTAATGCTTAAAAACACCGGAAAGCTTCTGATCCAATCTGTACTTGGGGATTCCATAATGATAGTAAAGTCCTGCCTGGGCACCCCAGCATATGTGAAAGGTTGAGTGTACATGGGTTTTAGACCACTCCATAATTTCACACAACTCTTCCCAATACTCTACCTCTTCAAATTCCATTAATTCAACCGGTGCTCCTGTGATAATCATCCCATCATACTTATGTTCCTTTATATCATCAAAAGACTGATAAAATGCCAACATATGATCTTCTGATATATTCTTTGAAGTGTATGTAGACGTCTGCAGCAAATCCACCTCTATCTGCAAAGGCGTGTTAGATAAACACCTGAGTATCTGGGTTTCCGTTTCTATTTTTGTCGGCATCAGATTAAGAATGATAATTTTAAGGGGACGAATATCCTGGGTCAGCGCCCTATAATCCGTCATCACAAAAATGTGTTCATCTTCTAAAATCTTTCGTGCCGGTAAATCGTCTTTGATTTTAATAGGCATATTCTAACCTCCTGGCCCGTTATTATCTCTATTATATAGATAATATGATAAAATAGCAACATCATACATTTAATCTAAAATTGGCTTATTAATTTACCAATGTTTTTTAAAATCACGGAAATACTTCCGTCAGGATTCGTCGTAAATTCTATAGATTCATTATCATTATAAACTTCCATAGGGATACTGATTTCTATACCGGTATCCGTTTTAAGAAATTGACGGATATATTTTTTCATTGTCTGAGGATTCTGCGGCTTGATGATTTCCTCTTCAATCTGATACTTCTCAATTTTCTCCTCAAATTCTTGTTTCATTTCTTCCCTATCTTCAAAAAGCTTCTCTTTGACATTTTCAATATCCAATCCGCCTGAGACTTCGAAACCATCGTATAATGCTTTCTTGACTTCCATCTTTCTTAGGATATCATCTTCGTCAAAATATTTATTATTCACCTGTTCAATGACCTTTGTTACAATATTAATCTTGGCCTTAGAAGATAGGGGGCCGTGACATTTTAAAAATATAGAAGATAAATAATTGGTTTTTACCCCGCCTACATCATACTTTTTTTCTAATACAGATACTTCCATCGTGTCTAAGTTGATGATGGCCGCCTCAGATAGTTTCTGTGACTCTGAAGGCAGCAGCGCCTTTTGTCTGACAATGTCGTTGGTATTCTCCCCCGAATTCGAATTGGTATAATGGGTATAGGAAGACTTATAATTCATCTTGAGCAATCCGAGATAATCCCTTTCATGATGCCTAAATAATATAATTGCCAAATCTGCTGCCGGTATTTCTATATTGGCATTCATGATTTGATATAAGTCTGCTGCAAGTGCCTTACCGGTTTCCACAAATATATCTGAATCAAAAGTATTGAGCAGCGTTAAGACGCTGGAATCTTCATCAAAGGTACATGTCTTGATATCGTCTCCTGATGTGATTTTCTCAATATGAATTCTAAAAAAATCATATAAGTCCGGTCCACATTCCAGTTCGTTATCTGACAAAACAGGAATACCCACGGAAGAATCCAGTATATGTATAATTGCTTTTTTAATAATGATATCATCGCGATGCATTAAATCACCTGGCTTTCTAACTCTTTACAAATAAGCGTACTATATATCATAACATCTTTTCAGATGAGAATCCAATTAAATTTTCTTAGTGGGCGTAGATAAAAATAGTAGGTAGATGGAAGAAAATGGGTTTATCGTTTAGAACTCAGGAAATTAGTAATAAAATCCTCGACATCAACATGCCAAAGGGAACTCTCGGCTTTCGATTTCAAA
>Ga0153994_1000142_pt1 | contig 27975 bp, 24 predicted proteins | sample TSNC078MetaG_FD_104735 | JGI IMG/M metagenome (GOLD analysis project Ga0153994, IMG submission 104735) | Attine ant fungus gardens microbial communities from North Carolina, USA - TSNC078 MetaG | ecosystem: Host-associated > Fungi > Mycelium > Unclassified | place: USA: North Carolina, Lumber...
CTCCCAGATGGCGAGGTGCTGCATGAAGAGCTCCGGCGTCGCTCCGTGCCAGTGCTCCTCGCCGGGAGGGCAGACGACCGTCTCTCCTGGATGCGCCTCGAACACGACGCCGTCCCTGGTGCCTACCAGTGCCACGCCTGCGACGACGTGGAGGGTCTGGCCGAGCACGTGACGGTGCCAGAACGTGTGCGCCCCTGGAGCGAACCGCACGGTGTTGACGCGGACGCGGGAGGGCTCCTGCCCGGCGACGATGACGTCGAACCAGACGTTCCCGGTGAACTGCGCAGCGGGGCCGGCGCCCGTGGGCGTTGCGGTGGTGAACTTCATGATCGTTTCTCCTTCTGATCGGGTTGGTTGAGTTGGACGCGTCGCGCTCTCACGCGTCGAGGTCGAGCGAGAAGCCGAGTTCGCGCGACGCCTCGGCCTGCGCGGTGATCTCGCGCCCCTTGTCCGCCACGGCAGGGATCGCGTCCGAGCCTGCGACGAAGCGCAGCGGAGGCTCGGCGAGCTCCGCCACCGCGATCAGGGCCGCCGCGAGCTTGGCAGGGTCGCCGCCCTGCTGGCCGTTCATCGCCCGCCAGCCCGCCGTCGTCTCCGCCGTGCGCTCTGCGTAGTCGTCGATGGAGAGGTCTGCCCAGGTCGTCGACGCCTCCTCGAGCAGTTCGGTGCGGAAGAAGCCGGGCTCGACGATGGTGGTGGCGATCCCGAACGGTGCGAGGTCGAAGCGGAGGGACTCCATCCACCCTTCGATGCCGAACTTGCTGGTGGCGTACGCGACGCAGAACTCCTGGCCGATGATGCCGGCGAGGGAGGAGATGGTGATCACGTGGCCGGAGCGCTGCGCGCGGAACAGCGGGAGGACGGCGCGGGTGACGTTCATCGGGCCGAACAGATTCGTCTCGAGCTGGCGGCGCATCGCGGCGTCGGAGATCTCTTCGAAGAAACCGGCCTGGAACGTGGAGGCGTTGTTGATCAGCACGTCGACGCGGCCGAAGCGTTCCACCGCGGCCGCTGCGGCCCTCTCGGCGGCTGCCTGGTCGGTGATGTCGAGCGCTGCGACGAGAAGGTTCTCGTGGTCTCCCAGAAGGTCTCGCACCTTCTCGGGGCGGCGCCCGGTCGCGACGACCCGGTGCCCGGCGGCGATGGCCGCCCGTGCGATGTCGGTTCCCAGCCCGCGGCCTGCGCCGGTGATGAGGATGACTTTGCTCATGCGTGTGTGTTCCCGTCCGTGCTCTGCGATACGTCTGCTTCTGTGGATCCAGTCAAGGCCGGTTGCTGCGCATGAGGGAGTCCCTGACGAGAGGTGTACCGGCAGAGGACCCTTCCAGGGCGGTGGAGCGCGTACCGTCGTGGTGTGGACAATCAGAGTGAGGTCCGCGAGTTCCTGACCTCGCGGCGTGCGCGGATCAGGCCGGAGCAGGCAGGGCTGCCCGGCGGCGGCACCCGGCGCGTGGCCGGACTGCGCCGCGCCGAGGTCGCCATGCTCGCCGACCTGAGCGTCGAGTACTACGCCAAGCTCGAGCGCGGCAACATCGCCGGCGCATCGGCCGGGGTCCTGGATGCGATCGCGTCCGCCCTGCAGCTCGACGACGCAGAGCGCTCCCACCTGGCCGACCTCGCCCGTGCCGCGAGCACCCCCGGCCTGCTGGCCAGGCGGCGCCCCGCCAAGAAGGCCACCCCCCTTCGGCCCGGTCTGCAGCTCGCACTGGATGCGATCACCGCCGGCCCGGCGTTCGTGCGCAACGGTCGCCTGGATGTCCTGGGCGCCAACGCGCTCGGCCGGGCGTTCTACGCCGACGTGTTCGCGTCTCCCGGTCTCGGCAACCTGGCCAGGTTCAACTTCCTCGACCTCGAACGGTCGACGCGCTTCTACCCGGACTGGGAGACGGCAGCGGACACCTCCGTCGCGATCCTGCGCACCGAGGCGGGCAGGGACCCGCACGACAGGGCGCTGCAGGACCTGATCGGGGAGCTGAGCACCCGCAGCGACGAGTTCCGCGTGCGGTGGGGCGCCCACAACGTGCGCAGGCACGGCACGGGCGTGAAGCGATTCCATCACGCGGTCGTCGGCGATCTGACACTCGCCTTCGAGGGTCTCGAGTCCACGGCGGAGCCGGAGCTGTCGTTCCTCATCTACACGGCAGAGCCTGGCTCGCCATCGGAAGAGCGGCTCCGCCTGCTCGCCAGCTGGGCGGCCGGCCGGCCCGCCGCCGGTGTGGATTCGCTCACCGCGCCGTAGCGACCGCATCCCGTCGCATCCCGTCGCATCGCATCCCATCGCAGCGGAACACTTTTGCTTGCATAACGCGTCTGCCTACTGTATACAGAATACAGACCAGGAGAGGCCTCACCCGTGGGCCCCCAATTGCAAGAGACACTTCAAGGAATGAGGTAGGCATGTCTCGCGTCGACTCGAAGATGAGAAGGCTGGTGGCCGTGGGGGCGGCTGTCGCGATCGCACTCAGCATGGCAGCGTGTTCAGGGTCGGGATCGGGGGGATCGGGCAGCAAGACGGTCGTCTGGTCCACCTGGGGCACTCCGGAGGAGATCGCCCGCTACAAGGACTTCGACAACACGTTCATGAAAGAGCACCCCGACATCAAGGTCGTGCTGCAGCCCGTCGCCGACTACGGCGACTACCACACCAAGCTCCTCGCCCAGCTCGCGTCCGGCACAGCACCGGATGTGTTCTACATCGGCGACGACAAGATCGGCCAGTTCGTCAACTCGAAGGCGCTCCTGCCGCTGACCGACCTGATGAACTCCAGCGCGAGCAAGACCAAGCCGGAGGACTTCGCGCAGGGACTGTTCGGCGCCACCAAGAAGGGCGACCAGATCTACGCAGCCCCCAACGACTCCAACCCGGATGCGCTCTGGTACGACAAGGTCGCGCTCAAGAAGGCGGGCGTCACAGAAGACCCGGCCACCCTCGCCTCCGAGGGCAAGTGGACGACGGCGACCTACCTCGACATGAACGAGAAGCTCAAGAAGGCCGGCCTCACCGGCTCGATGTTCTGGAACTACTGGTCCAGCCACTACTCCTGGATCTCGTCGCAGGGCGGCAAGGCGTTCGACGACTCGGGTAAGTTCGTCGCGAACACCGACCAGACCAGCGTGAAGGCGATGGATGTGCTGGCCAAGAACTTCCAGAACGGCACCTTCGTCGTCGCGGACACGCTGCCGCAGGGCGCAGGAGCCGACAGTGTCTTCGTCACCCACAAGGCCGGCTTCTTCGTGCAGGGCCGGTACACGATCGGCACCGTCACGTCGGCAGGAGACCCGGAGAACTACGACGTCGCTCCGTGGCCGACCCCGGACGGCAAGGCCGCCCCGACCGGCACAGCGGTGAGCTACCTCGCCATCAACGCCAAGACCAAGAACAAGGACGCGGCGTTCGAGTTCTGGACCAACTACCTGTCGGCAGCAGGCCAGACCGCGCGGTTGAAGGGTGGCGGCAACGCCGTCCCGTCGATCAAGGGCGCCGACTCCGTCGTGCTCGACGGTTACCCGAAGCACGCTCAGACGCTGCTCGACATGCGCGACATCGGCTTCGAGGACTACGCGACGGAGGCATCCGTCCCCGGTCTCTCCAGCGACATCAGCGACAAGATGCTGGCGCTCTACGAGGGCAAGGCGTCCACGAAGGCGACGCTCGACGACGTCGCAGCGATGATCAAGAGCAAGACAGGTAAGTAAGGGATCGACGCGTGAGTGCAATCCGAGGGTCGCTGACCGACACCCCCGACACGAGGGGGTCGGCGAAACCCGCAGGCACCGAGCCGGGCGGACTCCGAGGGGAGTCCGCCTGGCGGCGGCGCGACCGGCGCTGGGGCTACGTCTTCGTCGGCCCGCAGCTCATCGGCATGGCACTGTTCGTCGTGCTCCCGTTCGCGGCGAGCCTGGTGCTCGCCTTCGCCCAGTGGGATGGTTTGAACGACCTGAGCTGGGTGGGCTTCGACAACTTCCGCAACCAGCTCGCCGACCCGCTGTTCGGCAGGGCGATCGTCAACACCCTGCTCATCGCGGTCATCACCGTGCCGGTCGGGCTCGGCCTCGCCGTGGTGATCGCGGTGGCACTGGAGAAGCTGAAGACCAAGACGCTGTACCTGATCCTGTTCTTCGCCCCGGTGGTGACCTCGTCGGTCGCCGTCGCGATGATCTGGCAGCAGCTCTTCCGCAAGGACGGCGTGATCTCCGGCTTCATCGCCAGTGTGTTCCACGTTCCCGCGCCCGACTGGCTGGGCGACCCGCACCTCGCGCTCATCGCCGTCTGCATCGTCTCGATCTGGTCGTCCCTCGGCCTCAACGTGATCATCTTCCTGGCCGGGCTGCAGAACATCTCGCCCGCGGTCATCGAGGCGGCACGGATCGACGGGGCAGGCGCGCTCACGCTGTTCTTCCGCATCCGGATGCCGCTGCTGTCGCCGATCATGTTCTTCTCGTCGGTCATCGCGTTCATCAGCTCGCTGCAGACCTTCGACACCGTGTTCATCCTCACCGCGAACGCCGGCCCGGACAACGCCACCCGCACGATCGTCTACCACATCTACGATCTCGGCTTCGGCAAGTTCCAGTTCGGCCCGGCCAGCGCCGCGTCGGTGATCCTGCTGCTGATCACGCTCGTCATCACGGGCATCCAGTTCACGGCGCAGAAGAAGTTCGTCCACTACGAGGATGGTGCAGCATGACCACCGCCGTCAGAACCGCATCCGCCCAGGCTCCCGCGCCCGGCTCCGCTCCCGCAGGGCCGCAGAAAGCGTCCCGCGAGGGCCGTGCAGGCGCACGCACCCGCAAGACGATCCTGCACGTCGTGCTGGCGCTCGGCGGCATCGCGATGGTCTTCCCGTTCATCTGGATGCTCATCACCTCGTTCAAGACGCTGCCCCAGCTCCTCAACGACCCGCTGAGCTTCCTGCCGCAGCCGTTCACCTTCCAGAACTACGTGGATGCGTGGAACGACGCCCCGTTCGCGCAGGCGTACGTCAACAGCATCTACATCGCGATCCTGGTGGTCATCGGCACGCTGATCACGGCGGCGATGGCCGGGTACGCGTTCGCGCGCATCAAGTTCCGCGGGAGCCGCGTGCTGTTCATCGTGTTCCTCGCCACGCAGATGATCCCGATGCAGGTCACGCTCATCCCGTTCTACTTCCTGATGGCCAAGCTCGGCTGGGTGGACTCGCACCTGTCGCTGATCATCCCGGCCGCGCTCGCGAACCCGTTCGCGGTGTTCCTGATGCGCCAGTTCGTGCTGTCGCTGCCGAAGGAGCTGGAGGAGGCCGCGCTGGTCGACGGCGCCGGTCGCTGGCGGATCTTCTGGAGCATCATCCTGCCCAACCTGCGCCCGGGGCTCGGCGCGCTCGCGATCATCGTGGCGCTCTCCACCTGGAACAACTTCCTGCTGCCGCTCGTGCTGCTCAACAGCCAGGACCTCTTCACCGTTCCGCTGCTGCTGCAGAGCTTCCGCGGTCAGTTCGGGTCGATCAACTACGGGCTGATCATGGCGGCGTCCGCCGTGGCGACCATCCCGATGCTGGTCGCGTTCGTGATCGGGCAGCGCCGCATCCTGAACAGCATGGCGGCCTCCGGGCTGGGCGGCCGATGAGCGGGACGGTCTCCCTGGCCCGGGATGCGGCCGACCGCGCAGCGCGCTTCCTCGACCTCGAGAACGCGCCGTTCACGCTGCCGGGGTCGCGCATCCTGGTGCAGCGGACGGACGGCGGCGTGACCGTGCGGCTGGCCGAGTACGAGCGCAGACTCGACGACTGCGTGGTGGTGCGCGCCGTGCGGGTGTTCGGAGCGGACGGGCGGATCGCGGAGATCGCGGACGTGCGCCCGGAGAGCATCGCGTTCGACGGCGGCGTGACGCTGACCTTCGACGGGCCGACGGCGCTGAGTCTCGGCGGCGATGCGCGCTGGACGGTCGAGCTCACGCTGCCTGGCGCCCTCACCGCATCCGGCCGCTGGTCGCCCGGGCTGCCGTCGGCGCCCGAGGCGTCCTGGCGGGCGGCGGGCGCCGACGATCTGCTGGTGCGGGAGGCGCACGGCGACACTGTGGTGCGGCTGTCGTTCGCCGGCGGCGACGGGGCGGGCCTGCGGATCGCGCTGGGCCCAGCCACGATGGATGCAGCCACGATGGACGCTGAGCGCACCCACGCCGACGCCATCGCGGCGACCACCGGCGTCTGGGACGACTGGTTCGCCCGCACCCCGGCGGTGCGCGACGATCTCGCCGACCTCACCGCGTTCTGCTGGTGGGTGCTCGGCGCCAACGTCGTCACGCTGCCGGGCCGCGGCGACGCGCGCGCCGTCGTGCCGTCCAAGATCGGCTACGTGGGCCTCTGGCAGTGGGATGCGTACTTCATCGCCGCCGGGCTGCGCCACGGCGACCCGGAGCTCGCCCGCGAGCAACTCGCGCTCGCCTTCGGCTTCCCGTCCGCGAACGGCCAGCTTCCCGACGTCGTCCACGACGATGGCATTCTCGCGTCGAGCGACGACCTGCCGCCCGGCGACCGCGACAACCTCCGCCGCGCAGGCTCGGCGATCGCCGACCCGACCGCCCCCATCCCGCTGACCAAGCCGCCGCTGGCGGCCTGGGCTCTCCGCTCCCTCGACGGCCTGGTCGACGACCCCGGCTGGTTCGACGACGCCTGGGCGACGGTCGCACGCAGCCAGGAGTGGTGGTTCGCACACTCCGACCTCGACGGAGACGGGATGCCGGAGTACGGCCACCCGTACTCCTCCGGCCTCGACGACAGCCCGATCTTCGACGGAGAGCTGCCGGTCGCGTCGCCCGACCTCGCGGCGTACCTGATCCTGCAGGACGATCTCCTCGCATCCCGCGCACGGTCGGTCGGCGACGCCGAGGCCGCCGACCGCCACACCGCCCGCGCCGAGCGGACGCTCGCGCTGCTGGAGGGGATGTGGGACGACGACGCAGGCTTCTTCCGTTCCAGCGGCGCTGGCGCACCGCTTCCCGCCGAGACCGCAGTGAGTCTGCTTCCGCTGCTCACCGGCCGCCTGCCAGGCCGCATCGTCTCCCGGATGCTCGAGGCGCTCGATGACCCCGACCGGTTCGCCACCCCGTGGGCCGTGCCGACGGTCGCTGCGAGGGATGCGGACTTCTCCGCCGAGCGGATGTGGCGCGGCCCCGTCTGGGTCAACATCAACGCCCTCGTCGCGGAGGGGCTGGCGGTGTCAGGCCACGCTGAGCGTTCGCGCGAGCTGGTCGAGGCCACCCTGCGGCTGGTGCAGCACGCCGGGGGTCCGCACGAGTACTTCAACCCGCTGACGGGTGCGAAGGCCAGGACGGCGACGACGTCGTTCGGCTGGTCTGCCGCGCTCTGCATCGACCTCGCGGTGCGCGCCACCGGCTGACGCCGGGCGCTCAGCGGGGGAGGCGGGATCGTTCTGCGTCTCTAGCTGTATACAATATTCAATCGACAAAGGAGTCATCATGAAACGCTTACGAACGCTCGTTCCCATCGCCGCCGCGGCGCTGGTCCTCAGCGGCTGCGCGATGGCGGGGACCGCATCCGGCCCAGCTGCGACCATCGACCCGAACGCGAAGGTGTCCGGCAGCATCACCGTCTGGTCGTGGGATGCGGCCGCCGTGTCTCTCAAGCGCCTCGCGGGTGAGTACGAGAAGAAGCACTCCGGCACGACGATCAAGGTCGTCGACATCGGCTACGACAACGCATACGACAAGCTGTCGGTCGGGCTCCAGGCAGGAACCGGCCTCCCGGACGTGGTCACCATCGAGACCGACCACACCCCCGGCTACCTCAGCCAGTTCCCCAAGGGCTTCACCGACCTCACCCCGATCATCGGCGACAAGAAGGCCGACTTCGACCCGTCCAAGTGGGCGGCGTCCGTCGACAGCACTGGAGCGATCAAGGCCGTGCCGTGGGACTCCGGAACTGTCGGCCTGTTCTACCGCTCCGACTACCTCGACGCGGCAGGCGTCGACCCGGCGAGCCTGACCACCTGGGACGCTCTGGTCTCCGCCGGTGAGAAGATCAAGGCCGCGACCGGTCACACCCTCCTCACCGCCGACGTCTCCTCCGGTGGCCTCTTCCAGATGCTCCTGCAGCAGCAGGGCCAGGGGCTCTTCGACGCGAAGGGCGACATCACCGTCTCGTCTCCGCAGGCCGTGAAGGCACTCACACTGCTCAAGGAGCTCAACGACAAGGGCCTCCTCAAGAACGTGAAGGGCTGGGATGCGCGGGTCACCAGCGCCAAGAACGGCGACTCCGCTGTCACCCCGGAGGCCGTGTGGTGGATCGCGACGCTGACCGGAGAGGCGGCAGAGCTGAGCGGCAAGTACGGCGTGGCAGAGCTGCCGGCGTTCGACTCGGACGGCGCCCGCACCTCGAACAGCGGAGGCTCCGCGCTCGCTGTTCCCACTCAGGCGAAGAACCCGCAGCTCGCCGCGTCGTTCGCCGCGTTCGCGCTCGCCGACACCGCCAACCAGGTGTCGATGATGAAGAAGGACGGCCTGTTCCCGTCCTACCTCCCCGCGCTGAAGGACCCGCTGTTCCAGCAGCCGGACCCGTACTTCGGCGGCCAGAAGGTGTACCAGCTGTTCGCGGAGCAGACCGCGAAGATCCCCGCGATCGCCTACACGGCCGACAACGCGAAGGCGGGGGACATCGTCGCCAACGCCGTCGTCTCGTCGGTGATCAACGGCGCAGACCCTGCCACCGCGCTGAAGGATGCGGCGAAGCAGATCGCGACGGCGACCGGCCGCACGATCGCGGGCTGAGCATGGCCACCGTCGACTCCGTCACCGCGGGTCGCACGGCGGCGCGGCCGAGAGCAGCCAGGTCGCTGGGGCGCAGGCTCCAGCGCCCTGGCGCCTGGTTCGCGCTGCCCGCCGCCGCCCTGTTCGCCGTGTTCTTCGCGTATCCCCTCGTCGTCTCGCTGTGGCAGAGCTTCTTCAGCACCAGGGGCGGCGCATCCACCTGGGTGGGGCTTGACCAGTACGCACGGCTGTTCGAGGACCCTCTGGTGCTTACCAGCCTCGGCAATGCCGGGCTGATCCTCGTGGTGCAGGTGCCGATCATGATCGGCACGGCGCTGCTGCTCGCATACACGCTCAACCAGACCTGGCTGAAGTTCCGCACCGGGTTCCGGCTGATCTACTTCCTGCCGGCCGTGACGACCCTCGTCGCATACTCTGTGGTGTTCCGGGTGATGCTCGCCACGGACGGCGGGGCGGTGAACCAGCTCATCGGCCTGTTCGGCATCGCGCCCGTCGACTGGCTCAACGACGAGCTCTGGGCTCGCGTGGCGCTCATCGCGTCCATCACCTGGCGGTGGACCGGATACAACATGGTCATCCTGCTCGCCGGGCTGCAGAGCATCCCCGCCGAGCAGTACGAGGCGGCGCGCGTCGACGGCGCAGGCCGCTGGGCGACGTTCTCGAAGGTCATCGTGCCGCAGCTCCGCCCGGCGATCGTGTTCACCACCATCACGTCGACCATCGGCGCTCTGCAGCTGTTCGACGAGAACGTGATCCTCACCGGCGGCGGACCCAACAACGCCACCCTGACCCCGGTGCTCTACCTCTACAAGGTCGGCTTCCAGCAGTTCGACCCGGGGTATGCGTCGGCCATCGCGTGGCTGCTCGTGCTGCTCACCGGCATCATCTCCATCGTGCAATTCCGTCTTCTGAGGGAGAAGAAATGATCCGCGCCCTGCGGCACTCACCGGTCTACCTGCTCCTCGCGGCCGGGGCCGTGCTCAGCGTCATCCCGTTCCTGTGGATGGTCGTGGCATCGACCCACACCACGTCGTCGCTGTTCGCCACGCCCCTGCCCGTGCTGCCGGGCGGCGAGCTGCTCGCCAACCTGGCGCGGCTGCAGGCGGAGACGAACTTCGGCCTCGTGCTCGCCAACAGCCTCGGGATCGCCGTTGTCTACACGGTGTTCAGCTCGGCGGTGAGCGTGATGGCGGGCTACGGGCTGGCGAAGTTCCGGTTCCGCGGCCGCGGCGTGCTGATGGGCGTCGTGCTGGTGACCATGATGATCCCGATGCAGGTGCTGCTCGTGCCGCTGTTCCAGATGATGGCGAGCATCGGCTGGATCGACACGTACCAGGCGATCATCGTGCCGTTCCTCGCCAACGCGTTCGGCATCTTCCTGATGCGTCAGGCGTTCCTCGACTTCCCCGACACGATCATCGAGGCGGCGCGCATCGACGGCGCAGGCGAGCTGCGCACGTTCTACCGGGTGGTGCTCCCGATCGCGCGCCCTCAGCTCGCGGCGCTCGTCATCTACACGTTCGTGAGCCAGTGGAACGCGTTCATCTGGCCGCTGCTGATGCTCAACACCGAGGACAAGTACACGGTGCCTGTCGCCCTCAACACGATGATCGGCCTCTCCCGCGTCGACTACTCCGGCCTGATGCTCGGCTCGCTGCTGGCGACCATCCCGCTGCTGATCGTGTTCCTGCTGTTCCAGCGGCAGTTCGTGGCGGGGCTGCTGGGCGGTGCGGTGAAGGGGTGAGCGTCAGCGCGGGGGCGGCAGGACCGGTACGACCGGCGGCGGCGGGACCGGCGGGATCAGCCCAGCCGCTCCCACGAGATGCCGGCGTCGGCGAGCAGGCGGCGCATGCCGTTGGTCCAGTTGGCGGCCAGGGCCTGCTTCGCCGCGTCCAGGTCGCCCTCGACCAGGTGGCGGGCGATGTCCGCGTGCTCGATCGCACTGCGCTCGACCATCACGTCGTCGGAGACCAGCAGCGACTCGTAGCGGTGGATGGCGCGGCGCACGCCGGCGATCTCGTCGAGGAGGCGCTGGTTGGGGCAGGCGCTCAGCATCAGGTTGTGCCACTCGTCGTCGCGGCGGTTCACCAGGGCGTGCTGGGCGACGTCGTCGTTGAACTCGGCGGCGAGGGCGGCGAGCTGTTCGCCGATCCCAGCCAGCTCGTCCGCCGGGCTGAGGTCGATGGCAAGGCTCTCCAGGGCCACTATGATCGGGCAGAGTTCCTCGAACTCGCGGGCGCTGAGCGGCACGAAGCGGAAGCCCTTGCCGTTCTCCGACTCGATCTGGCCCTCGCTCTCGAGCGCGATCAGCGCTTCGCGGAGCGGGGTGCGGGAGACGCCGAGCTCGGCGGCGAGCTGCACCTCGTTGATGCTCTCGCCCGGGCGCACGTTGCCGGCCCGCATCCTCGCGATGAGTTCTTCGCGCACCTGGGATCGCAGGTTCTTGCGCTCGATCACTGTGACCTCCTGGTCGGTTCGTGCGTGGCCTCGCGGCCGGCCGGCGTCGCCAGCTTAGGGCTTGACCCCTCGCGGGAATCGCTTTAGCGTTACTGTATACAGAATACAGTCGACGGTTGCCCGGTGTAAAGCACCGCAGCCGTGAACTGTCCGTTCGACCCCGCACCATCCAGCTCGACCCGCACACCAGCTCGAAACGCACACCAGCTCGACCGCACCCTCGCAAGGAGACCAGTGACGACCACCTCGCCGCGGAGCATCCGCCTCGACGCCCTCGCCTACGGCGGCGACTACAACCCCGACCAGTGGCCGGAGAGCGTCTGGGCCGAGGATGCGCGCCTCATGGTCGAGGCCGGCGTCAACCTCGTCACCCTCCCCGTCTTCTCCTGGCCGCTGCTCGAACCGCGTCCGGGCGAGTACGACTTCGCCGGGCTGGACCGCGTCATCGACCTGCTCTGGGAGCACGGCATCAGCATCGACCTGGCCACCGCGACCGCGACCCCTCCCGCGTGGCTGGTGCGCGAGCATCCAGAGGTGCTGCCGTGGAATGCGGACGGCGTGCGGCTGGAGTTCGGGTCGCGGCAGTCGTACTGCCCCAGCTCGCCGATCTTCCGGGAGGCGGCGCTCCGCCTCACCCGCACGCTCGCCGAGCGCTACGGCACGCATCCCGCCCTGGCGCTCTGGCACGTCTCCAACGAGTACGGCGATCACGTCTCGCGCTGCTGGTGCCCGGAGTCTGCGCGGCATTTCCGCCGCTGGCTGCAGAACAGATACCAGACGATCGACGGCCTGAACGCGGCGTGGGGCACGAGCTGCTGGGGCCAGCACTACCTCGACTTCGAGCAGATCGAGCCACCGCGCACCGCGACAGGACCGATCAACCCGGCCGAGCTGGTCGACTTCGAGCGGTTCTCCTCGGACGCGCTGCTCGAACTCTTCCAGGCCGAGATCGACGTGCTGCGCGAGGTCACTCCCGACATCGCCGTCACCACCAACTTCATGAGCCTGTTCCGCGAGCTCGACTACTGGGACTTCGCCGACGCCGAGGACATCGTCACCGACGACGCGTACCCCGACCCCGCCGATCAGGATGCGCACATCGCGGCCGCCCTCAACTACGGCCTGATGCGCTCCCTCAAGGACGGGCGCCCGTGGCTGCTGCTCGAACAGGCGCCGAGCGCGGTGAGCTGGCGCGAGGTCAACGTGCCCAAGGCGCCAGGCCAGATGCGCGTCGGCAGCATGCAGGCGCTGGCGCACGGGTCGGACGGCGTGCTGTTCTTCCAGTGGCGGCAGGCGAAGTTCGGCCCGGAGAAGTTCCACTCAGCGATGCTCGGCCACCGCGGGGAGCGCAGCCGCACCTTCCAGGAGACCAAAGCGCTCGGGGCCGAGCTGAAGACGCTCGCGCCGATCACGGGAACCAGGGTGCGCGCATCCGTCGCCCTCGTCGCCGACTGGGACTCCTGGTGGGGCGTCAGCGAACCGGAGTCTCTGCCCTCTGTGCGCCTCGACTGGCTCAGGGAGGCGCGCGCCTGGCACGCCGCGGCGTACGCGCTCGGCCAGCCGGTCGACGTGGCCCGCGCCGCAGGCCCGTACGGCGAGCACCGCGTGCTGCTCGTCCCGAACCTCTACGCCACTACGACGGAGCAGGCGGCTGCGCTGACCGCGTTCGTCGAGGCGGGCGGTCAGCTCGTCGTCGGCCCGTTCTCCGGCGTGGTCGACCACAGCGAGCAGATCCACGACGGCGGCGCCCCCGGCCCGCTGCGGGACCTGCTCGGCGTCGAGGTGGACGAGTGGTGGCCGCTGGCGGACGGGCAGACCCGCAGTGTCGCGTTCGACACGTCCTTCGGCACTGCAGGAGAGACCCACGGCGTGCGCGTCTGGAGCGAGTGGATCGAGGCAGCGCCCGGCACCGAGGTGCTCGCGACGTACGCGGACGGCGACCTCGCCTGGCGTCCGGCCGTCACGCGCCGCGCATCCGGTGCAGGAGCAGCCTGGTACCTCAGCGCCGGCCTCGACAGCGATGGGATGCGCGCGCTGCTCGCCCAGGTGTTCGCCGCGGCAGACGTGCCGGTCGCCGCATCCATCGACACCGACCTCGAGGTCGTCACCCGCACCGACGGGACCATCGACTACACCTTCGTCCTCAACCACGGCAGGGCCGACCGCTCAGCACCGCCCATCCGCGGCGGCCGCGACCTCCTCACCGGCGCCCCCTCCGACTCCGCCATCGCCCTCCCCGCCTTCGGCGTCGCCGTCATCGCCCACCCCGCCTCTGCCGATCCCACCCCCACCCAAAAAATCGAGTCCGAACTTCTTCAGCCGACACGCCGCGAGCATCCGTGAACAACTTCGGACTCGATCGCGACGCCGACCATCCCGACCACCCCACCACCGACCGCGAGGCCACCATGACCCATCCTTTCGTCCACCCGTACGTGCCGAACACGGCGCCGGCATCCCGTCAGGCGATGCTCGACGCCGTCGGGGCGGCATCCGTCGAGGAGTTCTACGCCGACGTCCCGGCCGACCTCCGCCTCGGCCGCGCCCTCGACCTGCCGGAGCCGCTCGTCGCCGAGCAGGACCTGGTGCGTCACGTCGGCGGTCTGCTGCGCCGCAACCGCTCCGTCGAGCCCGGCCGTCTCTTCCTCGGCGCAGGCACCTACCAGCACGCCGTCCCCGCCGTCGTGGACGAGGTCATCAACCGCAGCGAGTTCCTCACCGCATACGCCGGCGAGCCGTACGAGGACCACGGCCGCTTCCAGGCGCTGTTCCAGTACCAGTCGCTGATGGGCGAACTGCTCAACCAGGATGTGGTCAACGTCCCCACATACGACGGCTTCCAGGCCGCCGCCACCTCGCTGGCGATGGCGGGCCGCATCACCGGCCGCCGCACCGTGCTGCTGGTCAGCGACGCGCATCCGGACAAGTTGTCGAAGGTCCGCGACTACATCGCGCCCACCATCGACCTCGTGCTCGTCCCCACGGTCGACGGCACCGCCGACCTCGCCGCCGTGACCGGGATGCTCGACGAGAGCACCGCCGCGATCTGGATCGAGACCCCCAGCTACACCGGAGCGCTGGAGACCGCCGCCGCCGAGCTCGCCGCCGCCGCGCACGCTGTGGGAGCCGTCGTCATCGTCGGCACGGACCCGATCGGGCTCGGGGTGCTCACCCCGCCAGCCGACCTCGGCGCCGACATCGTCCACGGCGACATCCAGTCGCTCGGGCTGCACCCCTGGTTCGGCGGCGCGCACGCCGGCTTCATCGCCGTGCACGACGACACCAGGTTCGTGATGGAGCTCCCGTCGCGGCTGTTCGGCCTCGCCTCCACCGACGTCGAAGGCGAGTACGGCTTCGGCGACGTGGCGTACGACCGCACATCGTTCGCCCTCCGCGAGGAAGGGAAGGAGTGGGTCGGCACCGCAGCGGCCCTCTGGGGCATCGCCGCCGGCGTCTACCTCTCGCTGATGGGGCCGCAGGGCATGGCGGAGGTTGGCGAGACCGTCCTCGCCCGCACCGCGTACGCCTCCCGCGTGCTCGCCGCCCTCCCCGGCGTCGCGCTCGCAGACGGCGCGACGCACTTCCGCGAGTTCGTGATCGACCTGACGGATGCGGCGCTCACCGCACCCGAGCTGGTCGCCGCGGGCCGCGCATCCGGATTCGAGCCTGGCCTCGCCATCGACGACCACCGCCTGCTGGTGTGCGTCACCGAGCAGAACACCCAGACCGACATCGACGACCTCACCGCCGTGCTCGCCGACGCGCTCGGCGCCGCGCGCGCACAGCAGAAGGAGCAGAACGCATGAGCCTCCCCATCGCCCCCAAGCCGGCTCTTCGCCGTTTCCACCAGGCGCGCTGGGACGAGCCCATCGTCTTCGAGCTGCACACGCCGGGCGAGCGCGGCGTGCTCGTCTCCCGCCCTGAGGCCGGGGTGCGCGAGACGGTCGGCGATGTCGTCGCCGATCTGCCCGCATCCCTTCGTCGCAGCGCACCGCCCGCGCTGCCGGAGATCGGGCAGATGCGCGTGCTCAAGCACTACCTGCGCCTCAGTCAGGAGAACCTCGGCGCCGACCTCAACGTCGACGTGGGCCAGGGCACCTGCACCATGAAGTACGCGCCCAAGGTCAACGAGGCGATCATCCGCACCCCCGACCTCACCGAGCTGCACCCGTTGCAGGACCAGGCGAGCGCGCAGGGCATCCTCGAGATCGTCTGGCGCACCGAGCGGATGCTCGCGGAGATCTCCGGCATGAGCAGGGTCTCGCTGCAGACCAGCGGCGGCTCCGAGGCGATCTGGGCCAACATCTCGATGATCCGCGCCTACCACGCCTCCCGCGGCGAGGCGGAGCAGCGGGATGAGGTCATCACCACGATCTTCTCCCACCCGTCCAACGCCGCAGCGGCCAAGGCCGCGGGATACACGGTCATCACCATCCACCCGGATGCGGACGGCTACCCCGACCTCGACGCCCTCCGCGCCGCGCTCTCCCCGCGCACAGCGGCGATCATGGTCACCAACCCGGAGGACACCGGGATCTACAACCCGCGCATCCGCGAGTGGGTGGAGCTGGCGCACGAGGTGGGCGCGCTCGCGTCGTACGACCAGGCCAACGCGAACGGCATCCTCGGCATCACCCGCGCCCGCGACGCAGGGTTCGACGTCTGCCACTTCAACCTGCACAAGACGTTCGGCACGCCGCACGGCTGCGGCGGGCCAGGCTCGGGGGCGAACGCCGTGTCGGAGGCGCTCGCGCCGTTCCTGCCCGGCCCGGTGGTCGAGCGCGACGGCGATCGCTACTACCTGGATGCGAACCGCCCGCAGTCGATCGGCTCCGTCGCCCCGTTCTACGGCGTCATCCCGAACATCGTGCGCACGTACGCGTGGATCAGCGCACTCGGCGCGGACGGCCTGCGCGCCGTGGCGGAGACCGCCGTGCTCAACAACAACTACCTGATGAAGCGCATCCTGGAGATCCCCGGTGCGGGCGCACCGTATGCGACCGGTCGCCGCCGCATCGAGCAGGTGCGCTACTCGTGGCAGGAGCTGTTCGAGGAGACCGGCATCAGCTCGGAGGAGATCGGCGTGCGCGCCGCCGACTTCGGAATGCACTACTGGACCAGCCACCACCCGTACATCGTGCCGCAGCCGTTCACGCTGGAGCCGACCGAGTCGTACTCGATGGCGGAGCTGGACGAGTACGCGAACGTGCTGGCCGAGGTCGCCCGCGAGGCGCGCGAGACGCCGGAGGTGGTGCGCACCGCCCCGCACAACCAGACCGTGCACCACACCCACCACGACGACCTCGACGACCCGGAGCGCTGGGCCGTGACCTGGCGGGCGTACCAGCGGAAGTACTTCGGTGCTGGCGCTGCTGGCGCTGGAACCGGCGTAGCGGCCGATAGCGCTGCCGCGTCGGGTGCGTCGGGTGCGTCGGGCGCGTCGGCCGAGGAGGCAGCGGCCTAGATGTCCACCGTCCGTCAGCTCCGCCGCCCGGCGATCGGGGTGATCGTGAACCCCGTCGCCGGGATCGGGGGACCAGCCGGTCTCGTCGGCAGCGACGGCGACGCCGTGCAGCGCGAGGCCATCGCGCGCGGTGCGCACGCCCGTGCCGCCGACCGCGCGGCCGTCGCCCTCGCGGTGCTGGCGGACGCGCATCCGGGCCTGGAGGTGCTGACGGCCGGCGGTGCGCTCGGCGAGGACGCTGCCCGTGCAGCGGGGCTGCTGCCGCGCGTCGTCTACACCCAGGATGCGTCGCGCGCGACGACCGGCGACGACACGATGCGCGCGGTCGCCGCCTGTGCGGCAGAGGGCGCTGGCCTGGTGCTGTTCGCCGGAGGAGACGGCACGGCCAGGGATGCGGCGAGCGGCGCCCCTCCGGAGGTCGCACTCCTCGGCATCCCCGCCGGTGTGAAGATGTACTCCGGCTGCTTCGCCGTCTCCCCGGCGGCTGCTGGGGCCATCGCAGCGGACTGGCAGTCGTCGGGCGGGCTGCCGACGCGCGAGGCCGAAGTGCTCGACCTCGACGAGGCGCTCCTGCGTGCAGGTCGCCCGGACCCTCGCCTGTTCGCGCTCGTCCGCGTGCCCGCATCCCGCGAGCGCACCCAGGCGCGCAAAGCGCCGACCCCGACGAGCGAGGCGGACGCCGTTCGCCTCGCAGCGGCGGGAGCCGTGGCGGCCATGCAGCCGGGCGTCCGCTACCTGCTCGGGCCGGGCGGAACGCTCGCCGCCGTGTCCCGTGCGCTCGGCATCCAGGGCACACCGCTCGGCGTCGACATCGTGCAGGACGGCGCGCTCATCGCCCGCGACGTCTCCGAGAAGCAGGCGCTCTCCGCCATCGCCGGGCATCCCGCGAAAGCGGTGGTCACGGTGATCGGCGGCCAGGGCTTCCTGCTCGGCCGGGGCAATCAGCAGCTCTCGCCAGCGGTGGTCGACGCGATCGGCCCCGACCCTCTGCTCGTCGTCGCGACGGAGCAGAAACTCCTCGACCTCTCCGGCCGGCCCCTCCTGGTCGACACCGGCGACCCCCGCATCGACGAACGCCTCGCCGGTCACCTCCGCGTGATCACCGGCCCGTCGTCGTCGAGCATCTACCCTGTCAGTGCCGCCAGTGCGGCCACCACCGAAGGAGCGCACACATGCGTCTAGCCGACAAGTCCGCCATCGTCACCGGAGGAGCGGGCGGCATCGGCCGCGCCACCTCCCTCGCCTTCGCAGCGGAGGGCGCACGCGTCGCCGTCGTCGACGTCGCCCCAGGAGCGGCGGAGAAGGTCGCGGAGGAGATCCGTGCGGCGGGCGGCACCGCCATCGCCCTCACGGCCGATGTGTCGAACGAGGCGGACATCGAGCGCGTCGTCGCCGACACCGTCTCGGAGTTCGGCGGTGTCGACGTGGTCTTCAACAACGCGGGCATCATCCGCAGGACCACCGCCGTCGAGACCACCGCGGACGAGTGGGACCGCGTGTTCGGCGTCAACGTCAAGGGCATCTTCCTGATGTGCAAGCACGTCGTTCCCGTCATGGCTGCCAACGGCGGAGGCTCGATCGTCAACACCGGCTCCGGATGGGGCCTGAAGGGCGGCGCGCAGGCCATCTCGTACTGCGCATCCAAGGGGGCGGTGGTCAACATGACCCGCGCGCTCGCCATCGACCACGGCCCGCAGGGCATCCGCGTCAACTCGGTCAACCCCGGTGACGTCAACACCGGGATGCTCCGCGACGAGGCCCGTCAGCTCGGCCAGGAGGCTGGCTCGTTCCTCGCCGAGGCCGCCGACCGCCCGTTGCAGCGCATGGGCGAGCCGCAGGAGATCGCGGCCGCCGTCGTCTGGCTCGCCTCCGACGAGTCCTCGTACGTCACCGGCTCCGCCCTCGTCGTGGACGGCGGCGGGATCGCCTGACCTGCTGTGGGGTGCGGGCCGGGAGCACCGGCCCGCACCCGCTCACGCCTCGGGTTGCAGCTGTGACTGCGGCCGTGACTGTTGCTCAGGCTGCGGGTCCGTCCGGAACCCGACGAGCTTGTGAGTCCCGTCGCAGTACGGCTTGATCGTCGACACCCCGCAGCGGCACAGCGCCACCGTGCGCCGGCTGCGGTGAACGGGCTTCCCCTCCGCGTCCACGATCTGCGCCGGGCCGCGCACGAGCAGCGGCCCGTCGGGGCACGCGACGATGGTCACGGGTGCAGGCGAATCCTCCGCACTCACACCGTCACCGTCTCTTCCGCGCGCAGTGAGCTCGCGCCCGCCTGCCAGCGCTCGAGCATGTGCGCTCCGACGAGGCCGTCCGCGTACAGGCAGGCACGCGCACCGAAAACGATGTCGGGCAGCAGCTCGGGATGCTCTTCCGCCAGACCGCCCGCGAGGTCGCGTCCGGCGATCTGCTCGTGGACCGCATCCGCCTCGACGTGCTCGTCGAAGTAGTCGGTCACCTCGCTGTCGTAGCCGAGGCGCCTGAACCCGTTGCCGTACAGGCGGTTCGGGATGGACGACGTCATCTCGAACGCGGCCAGGTGACCGGCGATGGCGCCCCTGAGCCGCCGGTTCAGACCGAACATCGACATCATGTTGAAGGACGCGAGCGTCACGGCTGGCGCGCGGTCGATGTACGCGCCGTAGCTCGGATCGAGCCCGATGCCCGTCATGGTCTTCGCGAAGATCACCGAGTGCATCCGCGACGGCTGCCCGCCGCCGTACTCGTCCGATTGCACCTCGACGAGCGCGGCCTTCGCCCTGCCGGTCAACCGCGGGATGGCCCAGGAGTGCGGGTCTGCCTCTTTGAGGGTGTAGATCGACCGGTGGACGATGAACTCGGTCGCTTGCTCGCGCGTCGCCTTCTTCGCCAGGTAGCGGGAGAGGCTCGGGCCGCTGTCCTCCGCGGTCGCGGCGAAGAGGTACGCGGCCACGGACTCCGCATCGGGATGCGGGAGCTCGCCGATCTCCACGCGCTCCCGGAGCTGCTGCTCGAACAGGTCCTCGATGGCGGTGCGGACGGCGACCTGCGCCGGGTGCCACTCCCAGCGGTCGTCGCACTCGACCACCCCTCCGTAGGAGAGGCCGTAGCTGAGGAGCAGGGCGAGCTGGAGGTCGTCGTCGGTGCCGACGTCCGGCTGCTGGTCGAGCGCTTCCCGTGCGGCGTCGAGGGTGCGCTGCATGGAGTCGGACGATGGTCGCGCCGGTTCGGAGAGGGCCTGGAGGAGTTGCGCGCTCACGGGTCCGCGCGGCGTGATTCGTGCTGTCATGCTCCGACCGTGAGCCGACTTCCGTGCGCAGTCAAGCCATTGCGTGCATCCCGTGGCCGTGCGTACTGTGTGCGACGGACGAGGGGATGCGCGTGCGGACGACGATCGGCGTTGAGGAGGAGTTCGTGCTGCTCGATCCCGAAACCCTCGTGCCGGTCGAGCGTGCGCGGGACGCTCAGGATGCGTTGCGACGCACCGGCGACGGCTCCGGTCGGGTGATGGCCGAGTTCTTCCCATCGCAGCTCGAGTTCGCGTCGCCGGTGTGCGAGACCGCCGGGCAGGCGCTGGCCTCCATCGCCGGCTTCCGTGAGGCGTTGTCGGCCTGGGCCACGGAGAACGGCCTGATCGCCTGCGGGGTCGGGCTGCCGTACCGCGTCGCGCAGGAGGCGGAGGTGACGGACGAGCCGCGCTACCGGGAGATCGCATCGCACTTCGGGCTCATCGTGCGCGACCACCAGCTCAACGGGCTGCACGTGCACGTCGGCGTCGCCGACAGGGACGCCGCGGTCGAGGCCTCGAACGCCCTGAGGCCGTGGCTGCCCGTGCTGCTGGCGCTGTCCGCCAACTCGCCGTACTGGAACGGGGTCGACACGGGGTTCGACTCCTGGCGCGCCATCCACAGCAGACGGTGGACGACGCACGGCATCCCACCCCGGTTCCTGGATGCGGCGGACTACGACCGCAGGACCGCCGCGCTGCGTGGCGTCGGAGGCACCTCGGATGCCGGGACGCTCAATTGGGTCGTGCGGCCCTCGGAACGCTATCCGACCGTGGAGGTGCGCGTGTTCGACGCCCAGCTCGACCCGGAGACGAGCGTGGCGCTCGCGTCGATCGTGCGCGGGCTGGTCGTCGCGTCGGCGGGGCGGGCCACGGGCACCGAGGCCGTGGAGATCGAGCCCGAGCTCCTGGACTCCGCGCTCTGGCACGCGGCCCGCAACGGTCTCGCGGCCGACCTGCTCGATCCTCGCGACGGATCGCTCACCGACGCCCGCGCGGTAGTCCGGGCCCTTCTCGACGCGGCCGCCGGCGGCCTTGTCGAGCACGGCGACACGGCGGCGGCGTCCGCGGTGGTGGACCGCATCCTGCGCGAGGGCAACGGCGCCACCAGGCAGCGGGCGGCGATGACCGAGGGCGGGATGCGCGGGCTCACCGCCGCGATCAGCGCGGACGCCGTTTCCACGTACTGACAGTCACTCCCTCCCGCGCGAGAACCGGCCTAGCGTCGATGGCATGAACAACACCATCACTCTGAACAACGGCGTCGAGATGCCCGCACTCGGGTTCGGCGTCTTCCAGACCCCGCCTGCCGAGACGGCGGAGGCCGTCGCGACCGCGCTGGCCACCGGGTACCGCCTGATCGACACCGCGGCCGCCTACGGCAACGAGCGCGGCGTCGGCGACGCGATCCGCGCATCCGGACTGGCGCGCGACGACGTCTTCATCGAGACCAAGGTGTGGATCAGCGACTACGGCTACGACGAGACACTGCACGCGTTCGAGAAGAGCGCGAGGAAGCTCGGCGTCGACGCCATCGACCTGTTCATCCTCCATCAGGCGCTGCCGGGCGAGTTCGAGAGGACGATCCGGGCCTACCGTGCCCTTGAACGGCTGCTCGCGGACGGGCAGGTGCGGGCGATCGGCGTCAGCAACTTCATGCCGGCCCACCTCGCCTCCCTGCTGGAGCAGACGGAGGTCGTGCCCGCCGTCAACCAGGTGGAGGTGCACCCATACTTCACGCAGCCCCTGGTGCAGGCCGTGGATGCGGAGCACAGCATCGTGACGCAGGCCTGGTCGCCCATCGGCGGCATCACGTCCTACCGCGGCGACAGCAGCACTAGCACCTTCGCCGACCCGGCGATCCTCGCCATAGCGGAGAAGTACGGCAAGTCGGCCGCCCAGGTGATGCTGCGCTGGCACCTGCAGGAGGGGCGTTCCGCCATTCCGAAGTCGGTGAAGCCGGAGCGCATCCGCGAGAACTTCGACGTGTTCGACTTCGAGCTCACGGGCGACGAGCTGCGTCAGCTCGACGCCCTCGACCGTGGGGTGCGCGGCGGGCCGGAGCCGGAGGCGATCACGCTGGAGTCGTTCGGTCGCGACATCCCGGAGGACTGACCGGGCAGCACTGGTCAGCGCTGGTCACAGTTGGTCAGCGCTGGGCCCGCCGGTCAGCGCTGGCTCGGACCGGCCTCGCCGTCAGGCGCCGCGCACGGCGTCGAGGTCGCGCTGGAACCGCTCCGGCTCCTCCTGCTCCGGCTGTCGCTCGTCGTGCGCACCGTCCAGAGAGCCGGACTCGTCGGCGTCGAGGGCCGCGAACACCGGCGTCACGTCGTCCTGCTCCTCACCGACGTCCGCGACCAGCTCCAGGGTCTTCCTGTCGGCCTCGTCGATGCTGAGCGCATCGATCAGCACGCGGGCGATCTCGTCTCTGGCGATCACGCCGTCCTGCGGCGTCCCCGACCGGTGGGTGTCGCCCTGGCGCATCACGATCCGGCGCTGGTCGGCGTCGTTGTAGTCGAACCATCCCGGCCGGACGATCGTGTACGGATTGCCGCTCGCTCGCACGAGTCGTTCGCCGCGGAGCTTCCAGGTGGCGTACGCGGCGCCCGGCCGGGTGACGCCGACCGCCGTCATGAGCGCGATCCGCACGCGACGTCCGCCCAACGTCGCAAGGACGTTCGCGACACCGCCGTAGTCGATGTCGCGCACATCGCTCTCGCGGGTGGTCGAGCCGTGAACGAACACGACGGCATCGACGCCGTCGACGGCAGCGGGGAGGGTCGCCGGGTCGGTCAGATCGCCGATCACCACCTCCGCGGCATCCGGAAGCGTGCGCCCGCGGGAGGCGTCGCGCGCGAGCGCCCGAACGGCGTAGCCCTGGCGGAGGGCTTCAGCGACGACGTGGCGTCCGATGCTGCCGGTGGCGCCGACGATGAGAACGGTGGAAGGGCGGCCGGTTTCGGAGGGCATACAGGTTCCTTCTCTCAGTGCGACGGGCAGGTGATGGCCACGACCATACGCCGCCGGTGGATGCGGAGGGATGCTCTGCTGGTACACCCGTGACGGCCCAGCGGCGGCCGAGGGGCCAGAATGAGTGGCGATGAGCGCGTTCGACTCCTGGTCTCTCTACACGTCGCCTCGGCACGCCACGCGACAGCACCTGCTCGCCTGCCACGGCGCGGGGGAGCAGTCCGGCCGCCTGCTTCCCTTTGCGCGGCGCACCCTGCCGACCCACGCGCTCGTCTACGTCTCGGAAGGCCGGGGAACGTACCGCGAGTATCGGCCCAGCCGCGGCGGGTCGCGGGCGGCGGGCGCACCGGGCACGCCGGGCGCCACAGGCGACGCGGCGCTCGAGCTCCCGATCGAGGCGCCGGCCGTCATCTGGCTCGCGCCGGGCGTCGAACACGGCTACGGCCCGGATGCGGACGGCTGGACGGAGCACTGGATCCTCTTCGCGGGCCAGGCGTTCGCCGCGTTCGAAGAGCTCGGACTGGGGAACCGGCATCGCCCGGTGGTCTCCCTGCATCGCCGGGTCGACGGGACGGTGGATGCCTTCGGCGAGCTCCGGGATGCGCTCGGCACGATCGGGGCCAGGCCGGAGATCGCGGCGTCCCTGGCGACGCAGCGCTTCCTGCTGTCGATCCTGGACGCGGCCGGCGACGGTGACGGACCGACGCACGGATCAGTCGCGGTCACCGATCTGGTGGCCAGGGATGCGGTCAGGCCGTTGAGCGTCGCTGAACGGGCGCGCGAGGTCGGGATCGCGCCGAGGGAGCTGTCCGCGATCGTGAAGGCGGCCACCGGCTTGACGCTCAACGACTTCGTCATCGAGGTGCGCATCACGAAGGCCCAAGGTTTGCTCGCCGAGACGACGCTCGACGTCGGCAGGATCGCCGCACTGGTCGGCTACGACGACCCCGCGTACTTCTCTCGCGTGTTCACGCGCAGGGCCGGGGTCGCTCCGACGGTGTTCCGGCAGCAGCAGTCACGCGCCAACAGCTGACAAAAGCTCCAACCACACGGAGATGTGTCCGAGAAATCCATGGATCGGACAGAAAAGTCTATGGAGTAAAGTCCAACTCTCCTCGATCCTGGAGGCATGTTCACGTCAAACGGATACACCCTCGACGACGCGCCGGAGCGACTCGGGCGGCTGGAGCCCGTGCCGGACGCGATCCGCGCGGACAGGGACGCGCTCTGGGCGCAGCTGCGCCGCGACGGCTACCTCTATCTGCCGCAGCAACTCGATCCCGCACTCGTCAACGGCTTCCGCGCGTACTACTTCACGATGATGCGGGACACCGGGATCGTCGACCCGGCCTCCGACCCTGTCATCGGTCTCGGAGCTGCGGGGGAGGTCGACCGCGCGGCGATCCGGGAGGCGCTCTTCGGTGCGATCGTGCCGGGCGCCGAGTACGAGGCTCTGACCGCGCATCCGGACATCCAGGGCTGGTTCCGGTGGTTCCTCGGAGACGACGTGCACCTCCACAAGCGCAAGATCATCCGGCACATCCTCCCGGGAGAGTCCGGGATCGGCACGGCGACGCAGGCGCACTACGACCTCGTCTACCTGCGGGAGGGGAGCGAGCGCGTGCTCTCGATGTGGATCCCTCTCGGCGACTGCCCGGCGGAGCAGGGCGGCCTCGCCTACCTGGAGGGCAGCCACCACTGGGCGCTGGCCGATGAGCGCGGCCGCGACGAGAAGCGACCTGCCGCCTCGATCACCGCCGACCTTCCCGCCCTCGCGGACAAGCACGATGCCCGCTGGCTGCTCGCCGACTACCGAGCCGGCGACGTGATGGTCCACTCCTCATACGTCGTGCACGCGAGCACCGACAACGTCGACCAGCTCAATCGCGTGCGGCTCTCGACGGACATCCGTTACCAGCGCGCATCCGAGCCGATCGACTGGCGCTGGCAGGAGCACTGGCACGAGGACGACGGGCTGTGAACGGGTGCTGCGACGGTGCCGCTCGCGGGTGAACGGGTAAACGGGCGACGGGGTTCAGCCGTGTACTGGCAGACCCTCCCTCGTGAACAGCCCGCGGACGTACCGTGAGGGTATGGACAACCAGCTCGAAGTGCGCGAGTTCCTCGCATCGCGTCGCGCCCGCCTCACACCGGAGCAGGCGGGGATCATCGGCGGCGGCCGTCGACGCGTCGCCGGACTGCGCCGCGAGGAGGTCGCGATGCTCGCCGGGGTGAGCGTCGACTACTACGCCAAGCTGGAGCGCGGCAGCCTGGGCGGGGTCTCCCCGGAAGTCCTCGACGCCCTCGCCAGAGCCCTCAAACTCGACGAGGCCGAGGTCGCGCACCTGCACGACCTCGCGCGGGCGGCGGCCCCCGGCGCACGGGTCCGCGCGCGGTCGCGAGCCGCCCAGACGACCATCCGTCCTGGGCTGAAACGGCTTCTCGACACGATTGACGCACCCGCGTACATCGCGAACCAGCGCAAAGACTTCCTCGCGACCAACGCCCTCGGCGCCGCCGTCTTCGCCCCGATCATCGACGACCCATCGAATCAGCGCAACAACGCCCGCTTCACGTTCCTCAACCCCGCTTCTCGCATCTTCTACCCGGACTGGGAGAAGGGAGCGGACAGCATCGTCGCGTCCCTCCGCGTCGCAGCGGGCCAGAACCCGCACGACAAGCCGCTGACCGACCTCATCGGCGAGCTCGTCACCCGCAGCGACACGTTCCGGATGCGCTGGGCACATCACGACGTGCGCTTCCACCGCTCCGGCACCAAACGCATCCACCACCCGGACGCCGGCGATCTGGAACTCGACTACGAGGCCCTCGACCTCCCGACCGACCCCGGCCTGGTGCTGTTCGTCTGCGCGCCGCAGCCCGGCTCGCCGTCGGAGGAGCGCATCCGCCTGCTGGGCAGCCTGGCGGCGACGGATGCTCGGACGTACGACGTCAGGGGGTGAGGACGACCTTAATGCACCCGTCCTGCTTGTCCCTGAACAGGTCGTACATGCGGGGCGCCTCCTCGAGCCCGACGCGGTGCGTCACGAGGTCTTCCGTGCCGAGCGGGTCGGCGGGGTCCTCGACCAGCGGGAGGATCGCATCCCGCCAGGTGTGCACGTTGGCCTGGCCCATCCGCAGGGTGAGCTGCTTGTCGAAGAGGTTCATGAACGGTACGGGGTCGGCGACGCCGGCGTAGACGCCGCTCAGTGAGACCGTCCCGCCTCGGCGGACGGCGTCGAAGGCCAGCATCATCGCCGAGAGACGGTCGAGGCCGACCGTCGTCATCAGCTTCTTGGCGACGGTGTCGGGGAGCAATCCGACGGCGGACTGGGCCACCGCGGCGGCGGTGTTGCCGTGCGCCTCCATCCCCACGGCGTCGATGACGGCGTCCGGCCCGCGCCCGTCCGTTGCTTCTCGCAGCCAGGCGGCGGCGTCGTCGCTCAGGTCGAACGTGTCGACGCCGTGGCGTTCCGCCATCGCCCGGCGCTCGGGAACCGGGTCGACGGCGACCACGGTGAAGCCCCGTTGGACGCCGATACGGCTGGCGAACTGGCCGACAGGGCCGAGCCCGATGACGGCGAGAGTGCCGCCCTCCGGCACGTTCGCGTACTCGACGCCCTGCCACGCTGTTGGCAGGATGTCGCTGAGGAACAGGTAGCGGTCGTCCGGCAGCTCCGTGCCGACGCGGAGCGCATTGAAGTCGGCGAGCGGCACGCGAAGGCGTTCCGCTTGACCCCCGGGCACGGACCCGTAGAGCTCGGTGTATCCGTAGAGGCTGGCGCCGGTGCCGTGCTGGTGGTTCTGGGTGGTCTCGCACTGCGTCGTCAGACCGCGTTTGCACATGAAACAGTCGCCGCAGGCGATCACGAACGGGATGACGACCCTGTCGCCGACGCTGAGGGAGCGGACCTCCGCGCCGACCTCCTCGACGATGCCCATCGGCTCGTGCCCGAGGATGTCGCCCTGCGAGAGGAACGGCCCGAGCACGTCGTAGAGGTGCAGGTCGGAACCGCAGATGGCGGTCGAGGTGACCCGGATGACGACGTCGGTCGGTTTCTCGATGCGCGGGTCAGGTGCATCCACGACGTCGACACGTTTGTTGGCTTGCCAGGTCAGAGCTCTCATGGCTGCTTGTGTACGCCGCCCGCTGAGCGTGCTCTACCGGGTTGCCTGACCGCCTGCATCGTGCAGGCGGCGACGGGTGCGCATCCCCCTCTCTGATTGACACCCCCTGCGTCGTCGGTCAATGGGGTGGTGGTGGCGGGATTGCTGAGGACCGTCGACCGGGAGACACACCGTTCCGTGTCTCGCAACCGAGGAGGTATCCATGTTCTTTCACGTGCAGAGCCTGATCAACGACATCGAGCAGGACGAGCCGGATCCGGCCGCCGCGAACGCGCTGCAGGAGGGGCTCGGCGGTCAGTTCGGCGAGATGCGCACGATGATGCAGTACCTGTTCCAGGCGATGAACTTCCGCGGCCCGGCGGCCAAGCCGTATCGCGACCTCATCCAGGGCATCGGCACGGAGGAGATCAGCCATGTCGAGCTGATCGGAACGACGATCGCGCGACTCCTCGACGGGTCGCCGCAGTACCAGGGCAAGAAGAGCGACCCGCTCGACAAGCCGGGCGCCGGCGGTGCGATCCCGCTGAACATCGCGCTCGCAGAGGGGAACATCCACCACTACCTGGTCGGCGCTCAGGGTGCTCTTCCCGTCGACGCCGTCGGCAACCCATGGTCGGGCAGCTACGTCTACAACTCCGGCAACCTCGTGCTGGATCTGCTCTACAACCTGATGCTGGAGTCGACCGGACGCCTGCAGAAGTGCCGGATCTACGAGATGACGGAGAACAAGACGGCGCGCTCGACCATCGCCTACCTCATCGTGCGCGATCAGGCCCACGAGAACGGCTACGCGAAGGCCCTCGAGACGCTCGGCGTCGACTGGAACAAACTGCTGCCGATCCCGAAGACCAACGCCGAGCGCTTCCCCGAGGTGAAGAAGCTGACCGACCTCGGCCTGCAGAGCAAGCAGTACACGTTCGACCTCGC
>Ga0153994_1000144_pt1 | contig 26715 bp, 21 predicted proteins | sample TSNC078MetaG_FD_104735 | JGI IMG/M metagenome (GOLD analysis project Ga0153994, IMG submission 104735) | Attine ant fungus gardens microbial communities from North Carolina, USA - TSNC078 MetaG | ecosystem: Host-associated > Fungi > Mycelium > Unclassified | place: USA: North Carolina, Lumber...
CAATTTACCTAATGAGCTTAAACTGCTGCTGAGTCTGGGAGTAGGTCTCACTGTCAGCCATGTATCCGGGAAGTATTTGATAAAAAGTGCCGATGGGAATGTGATTAGTGAAGTAGATGAGAAGACTCTTAAAGGGGTTGGTGGAGTTGATATACCAAAGGCAACTGACTTAACAATGACTGAAACAGTTAGTAATCATTCTACAGATATTATAAAAAAGGGTGTAAATGCAGGAGAATTGTCACGCCCTTATGTTGATTCAAATGGAACAAACTTGCTGATTCAGGAGATTATGGATTCAGGTGTTCCTGTCAAAGATGTATCTTTACCTAATGGATTACGTTGGGATGTGTCAGGGTCATTTAATGGTAGAGATCAAGGAGTTTGGGAGTTAGTCATAGATCTTGATACGAATAGAATTGTACATTTTAATTTCACTAAGTAGGGAGAAGGATTATGTTTATATTTGATATGGATAGTGTTTATAATGTGGGGAGTTTAATGTATAGCGAAGAAACACATGAGTTCGCTTCCACTCCATATATGAATTCTGATATTACCTTTTTGGTTGGTTATATTAACATTGGTTTCGATTCTGAAACGAAAGAAGCTACTCAAATTTGGGGATTTCATCACAATTTTAATTGGGAAAAGAAAGTGTTGAATATTCCTGAAATTACTAAAGGAGTAGTTAAATTAAATATGAAGATAGAATCTGGTGACAGTATCAGAATTAAAGAAGCTGATTCGTGGAAAACGTATTATGATAGCCATAGTGGTTGGATTAGATTTGGGAATACTGATAATTTTTCAAATGATTTATGTATTGAATTTTTTACGAATACGGTATTGGAAATTGATAAAAAGGGAAATCTTATAGCACTTTGGCTAAAGCCTGAATTTAGGAATTGTAATTAAATAAATCAAGTTTCTAACGAGCGGAAATTGAATAATTCCACTCGCTGTGAAAAGCATCTCTTGTGAGATTGATTGCTTCAAATTCCTTATAACGGTTTTCCTCGCCAATTTTTAAGGCTGTATTACGAATTGAGAAGCTGCTCAATTTCTTTAAAATCAATATAGAGATCATTATAGATGTTTACTTTTATAGTGGAATTAAAAGTATAAGGTATGCTGACAATGTCGCCTTCAAAATAGTTTACTGTTACAGAACGTCGATTTGGATCTACGATCCAGTATTCGCGGACACCGTAATTTTTATAGTAATATAGTTTCTTGATATAGTCATCAGATGAATTACCTGGAGAGACTATTTCAATGATGAAATCCGGCGCGCCATTACAACGTTTCCCATCGAGCTTATCCTGATCGCAGATAATCATAATATCAGGCTGTAAGACGGTCAGTGGTTTATCATTAAGTTTTACATCAAATGGAGCAGGAAAGACCTTACAATTCCCCTTTTTACCCTTTACATAGGTGTTTAACGTTGAAGAAAGTTCTAAAAGTATTGTTTGATGTATTTGTGAAGGACTGGCCATATATTGAATTTGCCCTTCAAATACCTCCGCTCTGACATCTTCAGGAAGTTTCTCATATTCTTCTAAAGTAGTTATAGATTGTTGTGATAGTGATGAGGGCATCATATAATCTCCTTTCATGTTGATGATGTGGTTTTATAATACTAATATATCACTAAATGAAATAAGCATCAAGGATATTAATACTCCATTGTTCGGATACGCAGGTCAAGATTTAATTCCCTACATAATCGGATACAGGCGTCTATCTCTTTAACTCCAATAATGTCAACAACAGTCAAAATGACCTTAGGGACACTTTTTTTACATTGGAGCGCGAAAGACAACATGGCGTTGAAGGATTGAATACCATATTGACTACGGGTTATGTCGTTATATTTTTCTGCCGTAGAAGCATTGAGGCTTATTGAAATGGTGTCAATTAAGCCTTTGAGATGACAGGTGACATCTTCATGATGGATAAGATTGGCCAATCCATTGGTGTTAATCCGAATGGGCATGGTATCGGAAATTCTTTTGATGAATTTGGAAACCTGAAGAATAACTTCCAATCTCATCATAGGCTCGCCAAAGCCGCAAAAAACAATTTCATCAACCGATTCCCAATTGTATTTTTTAAGTTCTGCTATGACTTCTTCTCCAGTGGGTTCATGCTTAAGCCATAAACTCCCCGAAGCATCCATTTCCTTTGTGTTTCGCAGACAGAAAGTGCAGGCGCAAGGACATTGATTTGTCAGATTGATATAAATCTTGTTTGCATATCCCTTTTTTCTCAAGTCTTCCAGGTTGTATTCAAAGATTGAAAGATTATAAAATTTTTCTTTTTTCGAAGTATACAATATCATTAATAATCACTTTCCTTATATCTAAAGTTCATTTAAAAACGCTTCAAAGCATAATCCGTCAAAGGGCGGGGTTTCAAGTTTTATCGTATATTCAATAGCATTACTGACAAAATCAGCAGCTTTTCTAACAGAATCATAGATAGACATACCATGTATCATTGAACCAACAAATACCGATGAAAAAACGTCACCGGTTCCACATCTGTTAGAACCGATTTTGGGAACTTCAACACTTTGGCAAGTGCCTTCTGATTCATAAATGAAATTCGTAAGATAGCCACTACGTTCAATACCGGTTAAAACCACTTTTTTAGGACCTTGTTCTGATAGGGTTTTGGCTATTTGTTCAATGTCTTCATCAGTTAATTCCGATTCAGGATAAGGCAGATCCAGTAGCTTACAGGCTTCAGTGAGGTTGGGAAGGAGGATGTCGGCAAAGGGAAGCAGTTTTTTCATTTCTTCACACAGTTCATTTGAAAAGGTGCTATAAAAATGGCCGTTATCTCCCATAATGGGGTCAACAACAATCACATTATCCGGCTTCTTAAAAAAGGATAAGAAATCTTTAACAATTTCGATTTGTTTAGCCGAATTTAAAAAACCGGTACAGATTCCGTCAAAATCTAATCCCAGATTCTTCCAATGACTGATATACGAAGGCATTTCATCGGTAAAGTCGGTTAAGGTATAGTTTTTAAAGGCTGTATTTGCCGATAGAATAGCAGTAGGCAGTGGGCAGCATTGTATTTTCATTGCCGAGATGATAGGCAGGGATACCGACAGCGCACAACGCCCAAATCCGGACAAATCATTAATAACTGCGATTCTTTTTTGCTTTTCTTTCATGTCTCTCGTAGAATACCTTTCTGAATTTTATGTCCATATTATAACACTGTTGCCCTGAAGGTGCAAAGGTTTAAAAAATATAAAAATATGAAGGATACGGCTGTTGGCTTTTGTCATACGCTCCCGATAAACTGTCATTGAAAAAATATTAAAAATCGGTATAATAAAAATATCTATAAGAAATTCTAATTCTTATATGTCTTTAAGAATTCTTAAATCCCCCAATATTATAATATTAACAACAAAACAATACAATAAAGTGAGAGGTAGCTATGAATTATAACAATTTAATGGATTTTAATACATTTGCCAAGTTCGTCAAAGAAAATATCAGCGATTACTTAGATGAGGATGAACAATGGACAGTCACATTAGGCAATGTCATTAAGAACAATGGTGTCAATAAGACATCATTGAATATTATGCGGCAGGATACATATCAATGCCCGATTATTTACTTAGAAGAATTTTATGAAAAATATAGGAACAGAGAATCTCTAGACGATATTCTAGAGCATATATCCAACTTATATCAGTACAATTTTAACTCAAAATATTCATTATCTGATGATACAATGAGTAATTATGAGAAGATAAAAGGCAAAATAATATGCCGTTTAATCAACTATGAGAAGAATAAGGAGATTTTAAAAGAGTCACCCCATATCAGGATATTGGACTTGGCATTGACTTATCGGATTTTATTCGACCAGACAGAGGTAGGAATTGCTACTACACTCATTAATCATGGGATGGTGCAAACATGGGGTGTTGACGAAGAGATACTGCATCAGGAGTCTATAAAGAACAGTACTCAGTACTTTCCGCCCACCATTGAACGGATGATCGATGTGATTAAAGGTCTTATGGATTCATGTGCCGGCAAGCCTTATGAACTGGAACGTATTATTGAAGGTATGGAAACTGAAAACGAAAGCGGAGATACCAAATATGAAGCAATGCCGATGTTCATCTTAAGTAATGCCTCCAAACTAAATGGTGCCGGAGCTTTGTTTTACAGTGATATCTTGAAAGAATTTGCGAATCTTTTAAAAAAGGATATTTATATACTTCCCAGTAGTATTCATGAAGTCATCCTCATTCCCCACAGTGAAAATATCAATACCAATGAATTAAAGAAAATTGTTATCGATGCCAACGATAAAGTTGTCCTTGAAGACGAAATTCTGTCAAATCATATTTATTTATATTCACTCTCAAAGGATAAAATTTCTATTTCCGCCTAGACAAATAGTGGTTTAGTTGTTACAATATACAATATACGATATATGACAAAATCTGGCTCGTTTCCAATTCTCCCGGGAACGGGATTTAAGTTAGATAGTAATAATCAGGAGGGAAACAGATGATTACCAAGAGGCCAAAAGGAACTCAGGACTGGTTTGGTGCGAATATGCATCAAAGAACGCTTATTGAAAATTTAGCAAGAAAATTATGCCGAACCTATCATATTAAAGAAATTATCACACCCATATTTGAACACACGGTTTTATTTGCCCGTGGAGTTGGGGAAACGACAGATGTGGTGCAAAAGGAAATGTATACTTTTAATGATAAGGGAGATAGGAGCATTACATTAAAGCCGGAAGGAACGGCAGGTGTTATGAGGGCTTATCTGGAGAACAGTATATATGCTGAACCGGCACCTGCCAAGATGTTTTATGTAACTCCCGCTTTTCGTTATGAACAGCCACAGGATGGGCGCTTGCGCCAGCATCATCAATTCGGTATTGAAATTGTTGGCGCATCTTCGCCTATGGCCGAAGTGGAATTGATTACTTTTGTGACCGCTTTTATTAAAGAATTGGGTCTGAAAAAGACGAAATTGCATATCAACAGCATTGGCTGTACCAATTGCCGGTCGATTTATAATGAGGCCTTATTATCTTTCTTAAAAAAGCATGAAGAAGAGCTCTGTCCAACCTGTAAAGAACGAATGACGAGGAACCCCCTTCGCATTCTGGATTGTAAAAACCCAGTCTGTAAAGCAGTTGTGAAAGATGCACCAAAAACCATTGATTATTTAGATGAAGAGTGTCACTCTCATTTTGATGACTTACAGACTTTACTGAGCGAATTAAAGATACCCTATGAAATAGATACCGGCATCGTAAGAGGCTTGGATTACTATACAAAGACAGTCTTTGAATTTGTCAATGAAGCCGGCTTTACTTTATGCGGCGGCGGACGTTATGATAACCTTATTTTTGAAATCGATGGAAAACAGCACATCCCCTCAGTGGGATTTGGCATGGGTATTGAGCGTATCATCTATTTCTTAAATAAAGAAGGCGTAGAATTAGAACCCGAACCGGAAGTTGTGCTTTACGTGGGGATCTTAGGTAAAGCGTCTAGGGCTGCGGCATATAGGATTGTGAATGACCTTAGAGATATGGGAATTATTGTAGAAACTGATTATATGGAGCGAAGTGTTAAAGCTCAGATGAAATATGCCAATAAGCTAGGTGCCAAAAACACTGTTGTCATAGGCGAAGATGAGCTGACTAAAGGTGAAGTCCGGATAAAAGACATGTCTACAGGCGAAGAGACTTTGACCCCCATTGGGCAGATTACTGAGGTTATTAATCAACAACGATAATTAAAGTTTAAAGGAGATATCATATGGCAGAATCAATGAAAGGATTAAAACGTACCTGTCGCTGCTGCGAAGTCAATCACCAGATGATTGGAGAAACAGTAACACTTATGGGATGGGTACAAAAGAGCAGGAATAAGGGTGGTATTATTTTTGTGGATTTACGTGATCGTTCAGGATTGATACAGATTATTTTTGAAGAAGGTCAGACAGATGAAACTATCTTTAAAAAAGCGGAAAAGCTAAGAAGTGAATTTGTCATTGCCGTAACCGGGGAAATCAAAGCGCGGGAAGGAGCCGTTAACCAGAACCTGCAAACAGGCGATATTGAAATGATAGCCGTCGGATTGAGTGTTTTATCAGAATCTAAAACGCCACCGTTTCCTATCGAAGAAAATAGCAAGACGAAAGAAGAAGTTCGTCTTAAATATCGTTATCTGGATTTGCGGCGCCCGGATATACAAAGAAATTTTATGATGAGAAGCAAGGCGGTCATGCTGACAAGAACATTTTTGGCAGAAGAAGGTTTTCTGGAGATAGAAACACCGATATTGACGAAGAGTACACCAGAGGGAGCAAGGGATTATCTGGTTCCGAGCCGTGTTCATCCCGGCAAGTTTTATGCTTTGCCTCAGTCCCCTCAGCTATTTAAGCAATTGTTGATGGTATCAGGTTATGATAGATATTTTCAAATTGCCAAGTGTTTTAGAGATGAAGATTTACGTGCGGACAGACAGCCGGAATTTACACAAATAGACATGGAATTATCCTTTGTTGATATAGACGAGGTTATTGATGTTAATGAACGTCTCTTGGCAAAGCTTTTTAAAGAAATATTAGATATGGATATTTCTTTACCCATTCCAAGACTTAAATGGCAGGAAGCCATGGATAGATTTGGCTCTGACAAACCGGATACCCGTTTTGGCATGGAATTAGAAGATGTGACGGACGTTGTCAAAAACAGTGAGTTTGTCGTATTTAAAAATGCGATTGCTGCCGGGGGAAGCGTCAGAGGAATTAATGCCTCCGGACAAGGGAGTATGCCCAGAAAAAAAATCGACGCCCTTGTGGCCTTTGCAAAAGACTATGGTGCAAAAGGATTAGCTTATATTGCATTGGGAGAAGATGGAAACATCAAATCTTCTTTTGCAAAATTTATGACGGAAAATGAGATGGCGGCTTTAATTGGAACAATGTCAGGCAAGCCGGGAGATTTACTTTTATTTGCCGCCGATAAAACTAAAATTGTTTATGATGTTCTTGGTGCGTTGCGGTTGGAATTGGCCAGGAATTTAGGACTTTTGGATAAGAATCAATATCATTTTTTGTGGGTTACCGAATTTCCTCTTTTGGAGTATTCAGAGGAACAAGGACGGTATACGGCGATGCACCATCCTTTTACGATGCCTATGGAAGAGGATTTGCAGTATATTGATAGCGAACCTTTAAGGGTTCGGGCAAAGGCTTATGATATCGTTCTCAATGGAACCGAATTGGGTGGCGGAAGCGTCCGTATCCATCAAAATGATATCCAAGAAAAAATGTTTGATCTTTTGGGTTTTTCTAAAGAAGAGGCCTATGAGCAATTTGGTTTTTTACTTAACGCCTTCCAATATGGGGTTCCGCCCCATGCCGGATTAGCCTATGGATTGGACCGCTTAATGATGCTCATGGCAAAGGAAGACAGTATTCGTGATGTGATTGCTTTCCCAAAAGTAAAAGATGCATCATGTCTGATGAGTGAAGCACCTAACGTCGTTGATGATTCCCAGCTTAAGGAATTACAAATAAGCATTATGAAAGATACCAAGAAACTGTAAATAAGAAAAAAGGAGCTAAAATTATGTATTCATTTGATGAAGTCAAGTTGTTTGATCCAGAAGTAGCAGATGCGATGTCAAAAGAAATCGAAAGACAGAATAGCCATATTGAGCTTATTGCATCAGAAAATTTTGTGAGCAGGGCAGTCATGGCCGCACTTGGAAGTCCGCTAACGAATAAGTATGCTGAAGGTTATCCTGGCAAGCGGTATTATGGAGGGTGCGAATATGTAGATATTGTCGAATCGCTGGCCATTGATCGGGCAAAGAAGCTTTTTGGCGCGGAATATGTTAATGTCCAGCCACATTCGGGTGCCCAGGCCAATATGGCTATTTTTCAAGCAGTTCTTAAACCAGGTGATACCTTTATGGGGATGAACTTAGATCATGGTGGACATTTAACCCATGGAAGCGGTGCTAATATTTCCGGAAAGAACTATCATTGCATTCCGTATGGGGTGGATGATAAAGGTTTTATCGACTATGAGCAATTAAGGAAAATTGCTCTTGAGTCTAAGCCTAAATTAATCATTGCCGGCGCAAGCGCATACTGCCGGATCATTGACTTTAAAAAATTCCGGGAGATTGCTGATGAAGTGGAAGCATATTTAATGGTGGACATGGCTCATATTGCCGGCTTAGTTGCGGCCGGACTCCATCCAAACCCAATACCCTATGCTCATTTTGCAACGACAACAACCCATAAAACCCTTAGAGGGCCAAGAGGCGGAATGATATTAAGCAGTGAAGAATTTGCTAAGAAATTAAATTCCGCTGTATTTCCGGGAACCCAGGGCGGTCCTTTGATGCATGTGATTGCTGCAAAGGCGGTATCATTTAAGGAAGCATTAGGCGATGATTTCAAATCATATCAAAAAAATATCCTTAATAATGCCAAGGCCTTATCAGAAGGCTTACAAAAGAGAGGTCTTACGATTGTTTCAGGAGGCACCGATAATCATTTAATGCTCGTTGATTTGCAGAATCTTGGCATAACCGGTAAAGAAGCAGAAAAAATGCTTGATGAAGTTTATATCACCTGTAACAAGAATACCATACCTAATGACCCACAGTCACCTTTTGTCACAAGCGGTATTCGTCTCGGAACACCTGCGGTAACTACCAGAGGTATGAGCATTGATGATATGGATCAGATTGCAGAAGCCATTGTAATGACTCTTAAAGACTTTGAGAACCAAAAGGAAGCTGCAAAATTGATTGTCACAGGTTTAACTGATAAATATCCACTATATTAACTAACGCACCATTATGTCACGAGAGGTATTATAAAAGATGACAGATTTCAGTAATCAAAATGGAGATTCCGAAAAATTCCTGGAAATATTCTTTAATTATGAAAAACAGATTTACTATGAAGCCAAATATGTTCTGCGTGATGAACAATTGGCAGAAGATGTTGTCCAGGAAGTTTGCTATAGAATGTTAAAATATTTTCATAGAATTGAAGAGTCTACAGAATATGAGCGTAAAGCGTATATTAAGAAGATTACCAGGTCGGCTGTCACTGATATATTAAGACAAAATCTTAAATTTAATTTACTTCCGGAAGATATATCACTTGAAAACTTTACAAATTTTCAGTCCGATAACAGCACTGAAAATATAGTAATCTTCAACGAAGATATGAAAACACTCAAAAAGCTTTCGAAAAAATACAGTAGAATCTTAATATTAAGGCTTATATATTATCTGTCATTCAAAGAAATTGCCTGTATTGAAAAAATTACAGCAAGTGCCGCAAGAAAAAGGTTTGAAAGAGGGAAAAGAATGGCGCAAAATAAATTAAAAATACTCAGGTAAAATCATGTCATTAATTCCAAAGTATTACCACTTGAAAAATGATTTACATTTGGATATAATATTAATATAAACATCAATCAAATCATAAAATATATAAGCCATATTTACCTGGGGTGTTCGATAAACCTGCAATTTTGAACCTACATTTTCTTTGACGGGAGATCATATATTGGTACTATGTCAAGCCTCCGTTTGCAGTGGAAGACAGAAAAGCCAATGAGGTTACCCACCTAGCTTGGGCTAGGCGTCAAAATAGCAGGGAAGGCACACCGGGGAATTACTTAAGATAAAAGAGACGACTTTTAGTCGTCTCTTTTTGCAATGAAACTCTATATTTAAGGAGGCTTTATGCCAAAAAAGAAATATCTCCTGATACTTGCTGTCATTATTATTTTTCTTGGATTTATAATTATAAAGAAAAACTTTATCATGTTACCTAAAGAAGATCCCATGATTATCCGGGCTCAGGCAGCTAAAATGCTCAGTTTAACGATGTATACCTCTGCGGAATGTGCCGAACTGGAAGTAAGTATAACCTTTACCGATGTTGATGCCCAGGGGTGGTATGCAAAATATGTCAATGCCGTAGTAGATAAGGGTTTAATGCAATATGATAAAGAAATGTTTAATCCTATGGAATTAGTCACTTATGAAGATGCTTTGTATATATTACAGAAAATGTCCATTGATGAAACTCAGCTATCTTATCAAATCAATGATAAAATTTTAAAAGATGCAATACCAAAAGAGAAATGGTATGAGTTATATGATTTAATCATCGATAATAATGAAAGTGTTCAGAAGAAAGAAATGATAGTCATCGGAACCCCTTCAAACATGGATTCATTGGAAGCCTGGCAATGTGCTGCTGATATGGGAACATTAAGTTTTGAAGGCTTATCTATGGATGGCTATATTGATTCAAAGATTAAGGTTTATTTGAAAGATGATGAAATCCTTAATGTGATTGATGTTGTCGATGAAGAAGTTCTCATAGAGAATATCTGGATTCTTAAAGGTGAGGGTAATCAATTGTTCTCCTATATCTTTGGATACTACCGTACGTTTACGATGGATAAACCATTAGCAATGGAAGTAGAAAAAGTCATGGGTGATATTATTCTTGACAATCAATCGGTTAAACGAGTCAATATCAAACAAAGTGTTATTAAAGGGGAAATCTTATCTATTGGTGAAGATGATATAGAGATTGAAGGTTATGGTAAAATTCCGACGAAAGAACCGTTTAATGTCTATAAAATATTTGATGGTATTGGCGAAATCACAATAGAAAATCTTGAAGTTGGCAATAAGTATACTGAATTTGTCTTAGATGGAGAATATATATGCGGTGCAGTCATCAGGGCGCCGGGCGAAGTGGAAAAAATACGTGTTCTATTAAGTACAGATGGTTACAGCGGATATTACCATCAAGAGGTTACGATTACCAGCGATGTTGATTTTTATACAAAAAGCGGGGACAATATAACAAACTACAAAGCCGGAGAACAGGTGATTGTAAATAGCAAAAGTATTGGCGAAGAACTATTATTTGAGACAACGGCAACATCGGGGAAGTTAGAAATCTTATCACTGAACAGAAATCAGGAGCATCCAAAATATCGGGGAACCCTGAGTCTTAAAAAGTCTGCTGATTCAATTATTATTGTCAACGAATTATTATTGGAGGAATATTTATATGGTATATTACCTAGCGAGATGCCGGTGACTTATGGCTTAGAAGCACTTAAAGTTCAGGCTGTCTGTGCCAGGAGTTTTGCTATTAAGGCAATGGATGAGAGCAAATTTAATGAATATGGGGCACATGTAGATGACAGTGTCAGCAGTCAGGTGTACAATAATACCGGCGAGGATACGTTAGCAAATCAGGCAGTGGATGAGACTTATGCTCAAGTGCTTGCTTACGGCGATGATATTGTTAAAGCTTATTTCTTTTCTACTTCAAGCGGTTCTACTGCCGATGCCGTAGATGTATGGATCTCTTCAGATACTTCTGTTGCTGAATACCTAAAAGGTAAGCAGCAGATGCTTGATGGAATAGCGATTGATTTAAGCAATGAAGATGCTTTTATTGATTTTATAGATAATTATGAAAATGAGGCCTATTTTGAGAAGGATATCGGTTGGTTCCGCTGGGAGGTCAATTTAGATAATACTGATATTAAGAATTCTTTAGAAAAAGTGATTGCTGCCAGGTGCAGTGCCAACCCTGACAATGTACAAGTGAAAAATGGCGAAGGTGATTTTGTTTCTCAGGCCGTAACCACAGTTGGCGATATTCAGTCAGTTGAAATTCTCAGTAGGGGAACTAGCGGAGTCAGTAAAGAATTAATCATCACCGGAAGTGATTTAACTGTTAAAATCATCGGGGAATACAATATCCGTGCTGTCTTGGCACCTCTTAGTAAGTCACTTTACTGTATTGATGGCAGTGAAAAAACAGATTTAGCAATGCTTCCCAGTGGCTTTTTCTATATTGCGGTCAACGGGGGTGGGAGCTATACGTTAAAAGGCGGAGGATATGGTCATGGTGTTGGTATGAGTCAGAATGGTGTAAAAAAACTGACTGAGAAGGGATATGGGTACACAGATATTCTCCAGTTCTACTATTCAGGAACGAAGATTAAAAGCGCTTATTAAGAAATAGCACATCTGTCTGGAATTAAATATCGGCAGATGTGCTGTTTAATATTTTAAACCAGAATCATTTTTTTCGCCCGGATATAGCAGGTAATTGATTTCAGCGCCAAGGAAGAGCAGATTCATACAAAAATAGAGCCATAACATTAAGATGATGAGGCCTGTAAGGCTGCCATACATATAAGATAAGCCGGGAGAATAATCTACATATATGGAAAATATATAAGAACTTATCATCCAACCAGAGGCTGTAAAAATGGCTCCCGGGAGCTGACGCTTTAGCGTACACTTCCTGTTAGGTAAGAATTTATACAAAAAAACAAAGAAAATAGTTAAAATAAGCAGTGACAGAATAGTTCTGGCACTTATAATAAAGGCAGCGACATTATCAAGAAATGGAAGCACCGTACATATCCATAGGTAAATTTTATTTCCGAATACAAGAAAGGCCAATGTAAAAATGATAATAACCGCAAACATTAATGTATAAAAAGTGGAAACTAATCGTAATATGACATAATGCCTTGTCTCAGGAATGCCATAAACCGAGTTAAGTCCCTTGGTGATAGTCATAACACCCTTTCCGGCCGACCACAGTAAAGCAATAATGGAAAAGGATAAAATTGCACCCGATGAATTGACGTTGATACCTTCCAGAATGTTAAGCAATATATCAGAGGTTTCTGAGGGAGCGGCACCTACAATTGAGACAATAAGGCCATCGGCATCAAAATTGATAAAATTAAGTATGGTGAGTAAAAACATAACGAAGGGAACGGCGGATAAAATAATGAAATATGCAGACTGAGCCGCATACGCACTTAAATGGCTTTCTTTAATCTTTTCATTCATATCTTTAATCAATCGGATGAACTCAAGCATAATAATCTCCTAAAGTTGATAATACTATTATATCAGTACTTTTGAAAAAATATTAACATGAAAAAATTAAAAATACAATAGACAAAAGGCAAATGATTATGTTAGAATGGATAACAGATATTTATAAAGGCAATGAAAGTGCTGCAGGTATATAGTTTCTTTCAGAGAGAAGAAGTCATCGGCTGAAAGCTTCTTTAAGTTCAGGTATATACTTAAATTCCCACCGGAGCCGCATCTTTGAACGATAGTAGGAGATGACGTCCATACACGTTACGTATGCCAAAGAGCTTTCAATACAGTAGAAAAAACATTCTGCTGCGAAGGAATTAGGGTGGTACCGCGGATATACATTAGTCCGTCCCTTTTACAAGGGGCGTTTTTTTATGCCTAAATATATACCCTCAGCTAGAAAGCTGCCAGGGCAAAAACAGAAAGGAAGATATTGATGATGAAAGAAAGATTGGCACAGATTAAAAATGAAGCCATGAATCAAATCAGTCATGCAGATACCGTTGATGCATTGAATCAGATTCGTGTTGCATTTCTCGGTAAAAAGGGTGAATTAACTTCAATGATGAAATCTATGAAAGACTTATCACCAACCGAACGCCCGGTATTTGGTCAGTTGGTTAATCAAGCCAGAGCCGATATTGAAAACCGTTTAGATGAAATAAAGACTTCTTTGATGAAAAAGATAAGGGAAGAGCAGTTAAGAACGGAAGTGATTGATGTGACCCTTCCGGCGAAGAGACAAAAGATAGGTCATCCCCATCCCAATACCATTGCGCTTGATGAGGTTGAGCGTATTTTTATCGGCATGGGTTATGAAGTCGTGGAAGGACCGGAAGTCGAATTTGATTATTATAACTTTGAAGCATTAAATATACCGGCAGACCATCCGGCAAAGGATGAACAGGATACTTTTTATATTACCGGAAATTTATTACTTAGATCTCAAACCTCAGGGGTTCAGGTGCATACCATGGAGAATCAATCATTGCCAATCCGCATGATTGCCCCAGGAAGAGTATTTCGCTCTGATGAGGTTGATGCGACCCATTCGCCCTGTTTTCATCAAATAGAAGGTCTGGTTATTGATAAGCAGATAACCTTTGCCGATTTAAAGGGAACGCTGGCTGAGTTTGCAAAGCAGCTTTTTGGAAAAGATACAGAAGTTAAATTTAGACCCCATCATTTTCAATTCACTGAACCAAGTGCGGAAGTGGATGTCACATGCTTCAAGTGCGGTGGGAAAGGCTGCCGCATGTGCAAAGGAACCGGCTGGATTGAGATTCTTGGCTGTGGCATGGTTCACCCCAAGGTGCTGTCAATGAGTGGCATTGATCCTGACGAATACTCCGGATTCGCCTTTGGCGTTGGTTTGGAACGGATTGCATTGCTGAAATATGAAATTGACGATATGCGTTTATTGTATGAAAATGACATTAGATTTTTAGAACAATTTTAAATGATGGAGGGAAGCCAAATATGAATACACCATTATCATGGATTAAAGCTTACGTACCTGAACTTGATATAACTCCTAAAGAGTATACCGATGCCATGACTATGTCAGGCTCCAAAGTAGAAGGTTATGTGGCATTAGATCAAAACCTTGAAAAGATTATCGTCGGGAAGATATTAAAGATAGAAAAGCATCCTGATGCCGATAAACTGATTATCTGTCAGGTGGATGTAGCTGCCCCTGAACCGGTTCAGATTGTTACGGGAGCCCCCAATGTTTCCGAAGGGGATTTAGTACCGGTGGTATTGGCCGGTGGAAAAGTGGCAGGCGGTCATGACGGCGGTCCGCTGCCGGAAAACGGTATTAAGATTAAAAAAGGGAAATTAAGGGGCATCACCAGCAATGGCATGATGTGTTCCATTGAAGAGCTGGGAACGACAAAGGAAATGTATCCTGACGCACCGGAATCTGGCATTTATATTTTCAAAAACGGTGTGAAACCGGGAGATGATGCTATCCAGGCTTTAGGTCTTAGAGACACTATCTTTGAATATGAAATCACATCGAACAGAGTCGATTGCTTTAGTGTCATTGGCTTAGCCAGAGAGGCTGCGGCTACTTTCCGGAAAGATTTTGTCCCTCCTGTTGTTCAGGTTAAAGAAAATGACGAAGATGTCAATGACTATATTAAAATTGAAGTTAAAGACAAAGAATTGTGCCCTCGTTACTGTGCCCGTGTCGTTAAGAATATTAAAATTGCACCGTCACCTGAGTGGATGCAGCGCCGTCTGGCAGCGAGTGGCATACGTCCTATTAATAATATTGTAGATATAACGAACTATGTGATGGAAGAATATGGACAACCGATGCATGCCTATGATTTAGATACTATTACTGGCAATAAAATTATTGTCCGCCGCGCCCATGAAGGAGAAGAATTTGTGACCCTGGATGGCAACAAAAGAAATCTTGATGAGTCTATCCTGATGATATGTGATGCCGAAAAGCCAATCGGTGTGGCCGGTATCATGGGTGGTGAAAATTCAATGATTACCGATCATGTTAAAACCATGCTATTTGAAGCGGCCTGTTTTAATGGAACGAATATTCGTCATTCAGGTAAAAAATTAGGTATGAGAACAGAGGCACAGGCAAAGTTTGAAAAAGGCTTAGATCCTAATAATGCACAGGCGGCTATAGACAGAGCCTGCCAACTGGTTGTAGAATTAGGAGCCGGCGAAGTGGTTGGCGGCAGAGCAGATGTCTATGGTAACAAAATGGAGCCCCGTCAGATTGAATTTGATGCCGACAAAGTCAACGAACTATTGGGGACCAGGATTTCTCTAAAAGAGATGCTTGATTACTTTAAGCGTCTGGAGCTTGTTTATCATCCGGAAATAAAAGCAGTGACCATCCCAACCTTCCGTCAGGATTTGGAAGTGTGGGCAGATTTAGCGGAAGAAGTGGCAAGATTCTATGGCTATGACCATATACCGACAACCTTACCCACGGGAGAAGCCACTACGGGAGGGCTGCCTTTTGCATTAAGGATTGAAGCAACAGCCAGAGAAATTGCCCAAAATTATGGTTTTAGCGAGGGAATGACCTATTCTTTCGAAAGCCCTAAAGTATTTGACAAATTACTGATTCCTGACGACAGTCATTTGCGTCAGACCGTAACTATCAGTAATCCTTTAGGAGAAGACTACAGTATTATGCGCACCCTGCCCCTTAATGGTATGCTGACTTCACTTTCCGCCAATTATAATCGGAGAAATAAAGATGTCCGCCTATATGAACTGGCAAAGGTTTATCTGCCAGAAACATTGCCATTGACTGACTATCCTGATGAAAGGGTACTGTTAACGATGGGAATGTATGGAGAGGGAGATTTCTTTACCCTTAAAGGTGTCATCGAAGCGCTTTTTGAAAAAATCGGTATGACCGGACAAATGATTTATAATCCTGATGGCGGCATCACTTATCTCCATCCGGGTCGTCAGGCGAATATCAGCTACGAAGGTGAATCTGTCGGCATTTTAGGTGAAGTACATCCTGATGTTTGCGATAACTATGACATTGGAAGCAGAGTTTATCTAGCGGTCATAGATATGCCAAAGATTACTGCCTATGCCACATTTGATAGAAAATATAAGGGGATAGCTAAATATCCGTCAATTACGAGAGATATCAGTATGGTGATGAAAAAAGAGATTTTCGTTGGTCAGATTGAAGAAATTATCAGCAGCAATGGCGGCGCTTATTTGGAAAGCTTCCACTTGTTTGATATATATGAAGGCTCCCAAATTAAAGAAGGTTATAAATCAGTAGCATATTCCATTGTTTTTAGGGCTAAAGACAGAACACTTGAAGACAAAGAAGTGGGTGAAGTCATGGCGAAGATTTTAGAAAAACTGGAAATGCTGGGAATTGAATTGAGAAAGTAGATGCTAAATGAAAACAAAAGACTTTGATTATAATTTACCAAAAGAGCTCATTGCCCAAGATCCGCTGCCTCATCGTTCTGAGTCCAGATTGCTTTATATGGATAGAAAAACCGGGGAAATCAGTCATCATATTTTTAAAGAGATTACCAACTATTTAAGTCCCGGAGATTGTCTGGTTATCAATGAGACAAAGGTTATTCCCGCCAGGCTTTACGGTGTCAAGGAGGATACCGGTGCGGGAATTGAGCTTTTGTTGTTAAAGCGCAGGGGAAATGATATTTGGGAAACTCTGGTTAAGCCGGGGAAAAAGGCGCCTCCGGGAACCGGCTTAAGCTTTGGCGACGGTATTTTAAAAGCAGAAGTTCTAGATGTGGTGGAAGAAGGGAACCGGCTGATTAAGTTTAAGTATGAAGGCATATTTGAAGAAATTTTAGATCAGCTGGGGGAAATGCCTCTTCCTCCTTACATTACCCATAAGCTTAAAGACAAAAACAGATACCAGACGGTTTATGCCAAACATGAAGGTTCTGCTGCCGCACCAACTGCCGGCCTGCATTTTACCAATGAGCTGTTGGATAAAATACAGGCGAAAGGGGTAATGCTTGCCCGCATAACCTTACATGTAGGACTTGGGACTTTCCGGCCGGTAAAGGTTGAAAATGTATTAGAACATCATATGCATTCAGAATTTTTCATAATTGATGATAAGGCAGCTAAAATCATTAATGATACAAAGAAAAACGGCGGCCGGGTGATATCCGTAGGCACTACCAGTACTCGAACGCTGGAATCAGCGGCAGATACGTCGGGTTACGTGAAAGAAACAAGTGGCTGGACGGATATTTTTATTTATCCCGGATATCAGTTTAAATGTGTTGATGGCCTCATTACCAACTTTCATTTGCCGCAATCTACTTTGCTGATGCTTGTTTCAGCGTTTTCAACCAAAGAAAATATAATGAAAGCGTATGAAGCGGCAGTGAAAGAAAGGTATCGCTTCTTTAGTTTTGGCGATGCGATGCTTATCATGTAAGTGATTTTATGAAGCCTGAACAAACTGGCTGTTGTACAAATCGGCATAAAAGCCACTCTTTGCCATTAACGCTTCATGATTTCCACTTTCAATGATGTCACCGTCTTTCATGACAAGAATCATATCGGAATTTTTAATCGTTGAGAGTCTATGGGCAATAACAAATGAAGTTCTTCCGGCCATCAATTTATCCATTGCTTGCTGCACTAAAACTTCAGTACGAGTATCTACCGAGCTGGTTGCTTCATCCAAAATCAGCAGCGGAGCATTCTCTATCATAGCCCGGGCGATAGTAATCAGCTGCCGTTCACCGGCCGATAGATTGGCATTATCATTTAGTACCGTATCATATCCATCTGGCAGTGTTTTTATAAAATGATGTACGCCTGCGGCCTTGCAGGCGGCAACAACCTGTTCATCAGTCACGTTTTTGGTACTGTAAATGATATTTTCCTTAATGGTTCCCTCAAACAACCAAGTATCCTGGAGTACCATACAAAATAAATCATGCACATTTTCTCTTGTCAAAGATTGAATTGGGATACCATCGATTTTTATTTCACCGGAATTAACCTCATAAAAACGCATTAGTAAATTGACGATAGTTGTTTTTCCGGCGCCGGTAGGACCAACAATTGCGATTTTCTGTCCGGCATTTACTTCCGCTGAGAAATCCTTAATAATGATTTTATCTTCATTGTATCCAAATTTCACATGGTCAAAGGTAACGTTACCTTTGACTTTCTCCAATGTAGTCGTTTTATGACTTTCATCTGAGAGTTCTGCTTCATCTAAAAATTCGAAAACACGATTGCTTGCTGCTGCCGTAGACTGCAGGCTTGTTGCGGCCTGGGCTAATTGAGATAATGGCTGGGTAAACAATCGGATATAAAGCATAAAAGCAACAATCACGCCAAAGGTTATCGTACCGTTCATAGCAAGTACGGCACCTACGACACAGACAACTACATAACCAAAGTTTCCGATAAAGCCCATAAGCGGCATCATGATGCCAGACATAAATTGTGACTTCCAGGCGCTGTCGTATAGCTTTTCATTGGTATTTTCAAAGACCTGCTTTGCCTGCTTCGTATTGTTATATACTTTAATAATACTTTGCCCGGCATATGACTCTTCAATGTGATCGTTAATATTTCCAAGCTCCTGCTGTTGAGTGTTAAAATACTTCTGCGACTTGGATATAATTACGATCATCAAGACAAAACCAATGAGTGTTGACACAAGTGCCGCAACCGTCAATAGGATGTTGATAGAAAACATCATAATCAATACACCTATCAAGGTGACAACGCTTGTTACAAGCGAACCAATGCTTTGGTTCAATGTCTGCCCAATCGTATCCACATCATTGGTTACACGGCTTAAAATATCGCCAAATCCCGTGCTGTCTATATATTTCAGGGGCAGTCTGTTAATTTTTTCGGATATATTTGTACGCAGACTTTGAGAAACTCTTTGGGTAATAGTCGCCATGATAAAGCCTTGAATATAGTTAAACAGGGCACTAAGTCCATACAAAACGGCTAAAAGCAAACCAATCTCACCAACTGCGCCAAGATCGATGCCTGTCATCAGTCCTTCAGTAATTAAATCGGTTATTTCACTGACTTTATCCGGACCAATAATTGAAAATACAGTTCCTACAGATGCCAAAATTATGGCAATGATGATTGCCGGGATATAGGGCTTACAGTAACTGATTAACTTGCCCCATGCGCCCTTAAAATCATCGGTTTTCTCCCCGGAGCCGACCATACCGCCGCGCGGACCACCGCCTCCGGATGATCTGACATGTTTGTTGCTTCCAATTTTATAATCATTTTTACTCATTTTCTAATTCCTCCTTTGAAAGCTGTGAGTAGGCAATTTCCTGGTAAATTTCACATGACTTAAGCAGCTTTTGATGTGTTCCCATTCCGACAATCTCACCTTGATCTAAGACAATGATTTTATCAGCATCTCTAATCGTTCCGATACGCTGTGCGACAATCAGGGAGGTTGCTCCGGCGGTTTCTCTATTTAAAATATTGCGGAGATTTCTATCGGTTTTATAATCTAGCGCAGAAAAAGAATCATCAAAAATATAAATTTCCGGTTTTCGACAAACTGCTCTGGCTATGGAAAGCCGTTGCTTTTGACCGCCGGATAAATTGGCACCGCCCTGATCAATGACCGCATCATAACCGCCAGCCATCTTTTCAACAAACTCACTTCCCTGAGCAATTTCAACAGCTTTTTTGACTTCCTCTTCAGTAGGTGGTGCCATGCCATTATCGCCAAAGGCAACATTAGAGGTTACCGTTCCACCGAATAGAACGGCTCGTTGGGATACATAACCTAACTTGTTGTAAAGACTTTCTAATTTATAATCCTTAATACTAATTCCATCGATTAGAATCTCACCATGAGTAACATCATAGAAACGAGGAATCAGGTTGATTAAGGTACTTTTTCCACTTCCGGTAGAACCGATAAAGGCAACTGTTTCCCCCTTTTTAACTTTAAAACTGATGTTATCTAATACATAATCTGCCGTTTTTGTATATTTGAAGCTGACGTTTTTAAATTCAATTTCACCGGTTACATTTGTTTGGGGTGAATCTATCGAACCACCGAGGACAGTTGGTTTTGTATCAAGAACCTCATTAATACGCTTTGCCGATACAGAGGCTCTGGGAAGCATTATAAAAATCATTGTCAGCATCATAAATGACATAACAACCTGCGTGGCATAGGATGAAAAAACGACCATATCAGAAAATAAGGTAATCTTATCTGTCATCTCGGCATTATTAATTAAATAAGCCCCAATCCAATAAACGGCCAATGTCAGCCCTGACATAATTGAAGTCATGCAAGGATTCATGATTGCCATAATGCGGTTGGTAAAAAGATTAGTATTTGTTAATTCATCATTTACCTTTTCAAATTTTTCTTCCTGATAATTTTCGGCATTATAAGCTCTTACGACACGGAGACCGGTCAGATTTTCTCTTGTCACCCGATTTAAATTATCAGTTAATCTTTGAACAACTTTCATCTTAGGCAAAGCCAGTATGATAATAATCGCAATCATGATAATAAGGATGATAACCGCTATGCCTGTCGTCAATGTCCACTGCCAGCTTTTTCCGGCGATTTTCATCATGGCCCAGACTGCCATAATTGGTGCCTTAACCATCATTTGCAGTCCCATTGCCACGATCGTTTGGATTTGCGTAATATCATTCGTTGAACGGGTGATTAAACTTGAAGTGGAAAAGCTGTTTATTTCCCTGGTAGAAAATGACATAACCGTATTGTATAAATCATGGCGCAGGTATTTTGATAATGAAGCCGCAATCTTGGCGGCAAAGTAACCGACTAAAATAGAAGCGACCAGACTGCCTAATGCACAAAGCACCATATATGCACCGGTTATCAGGATGTCACTCATGACACTGCCTTCAGTCTGAACCAGGGTTGTGATTTCTGCCATATAGTCTGGCAATTTTAAGTCTAGCCACACTTGAAACACAATAAATACTAAGCTAAAGCATACGAGTATCCATTCCTGCTTTTTTAAATGTTTAAAAATTCGTATCATTAAATATTCCTCCCATCTATTCCCATAAAAAGTGCAGAAGTGAAATATTCCATCTGTAACGTTTCGTAAAAATAGTATAATGCGGGATTTTTAACTCAACATCAATCTAATATTAACTCAATATTAATTTTTATAGTTCATGTTTAGTTGATATTTTGGGAATATAATCAAATTGAAAAGTGTTAAATATCATCGTTTCATGGTATAATTACCTAGAATTGATTTATTTTGGAGGGATCGCTATGTTTAATGTTTTGGTCGTCGAGGATGACAAAGAGCTCCGTCGGTTATTTTGTACTGTTTTAACAAAGAATGGATATCATACCATTGAGGCTGCGGATGGTCTAAAAGCCCTTGATATCCTTGATAAAGAGTATATTGATTTGATTGTATCAGATATTATGATGCCGAATATGGATGGTTATGAATTGACGAAAGCTTTAAGAGAGGCCCATTTTAATTTGCCAATCCTGATGATTACCGCCAAAGATGGGATTAATGATAAACAAAAAGGCTTTTTGGTCGGTACCGATGATTACATGGTCAAGCCTATTGATGTTAATGAGATGATTATGCGTATTGGCGCCCTGCTTCGCCGGGCACAGATTGTTAATGAGCGTAAATTTAGTGTTGGCCTGACTACTTTTGAATATGATACCCTGACAGTTTCTCACGGCAGCAATAGTATTATGCTGCCTCAAAAGGAGTTTTATCTTTTATACAAACTCATGGCCAACCCCAATCATATTTTCACGAGACAGCAGTTGATGGATGAAATATGGGGTATGGATACGGAAACGGAGGCGAGAACTGTGGATGTGCATATCAATCGAATCAGGGAGCGTTTTAAAGATAATCCTGATTTTGAGATTATAACTGTCAGAGGGCTTGGATATAAGGCGGTGAAAAAAAGATGAAAAAGAGCCAGACCTTTAAATTAAGCTTTGCTTTTTCGCTTTTTATTTTTTCTAATATGATTCTATCAGTGACCGCCCTGTCTATATTGCTCATCTTCATTAATAATATGGGTTATCTAATCAACCCGAATCCTCTGATTCTATTTGGGGTTCTTTTATTTAGCAGCGCATTTATCGGAATCCTTATGGCAGCTATGACAAGGAGAACGACACTTACTCCTATTGTCAAATTAAATAGAGCGATGAGGGAAGTTGCCAAAGGAAATTTTAACATTGAACTTAAGGAAGAGAGCCGGATTATAGAAATTAAGGAAATGACAGAGAACTTTAATGTGATGACTCGTGAGTTGGGCAGTATTGAAACCTTTCGCAATGATTTCGTAAGTAATGTATCCCATGAGTTTAAGACACCGATTTCTGCCATTGAAGGATATACCACATTGCTTCAGGATGAGAGTCTGAATGAAGAAGAACGAAACGAATATATTACCAATATTCTGGGCAACACAAAACGCCTCTCAAACTTATCGGATAATATATTAAAAATATCCCGGTTAGAGAATCAGGAAATCATGATTGAGAAAACAGGTTTTAAGTTAGACGAACAGATCCGGCAGGCCATACTGATGTTAGAAGCGGACTGGACCGAAAAAAGTTCTGAGTTGGATATTGAACTAGATCCTGTTATTTATCATGGCAATGAGGAATTGCTGCTTCAAGTCTGGACAAACCTGCTAAGTAATGCTATTAAATTCACTCCGGGAGGAGGTACCATCAAGGTTGCCCTCAGCCAGAGTGAAGATACTGTCACTGTTATCATATCGGATAATGGGATGGGTATGCCGGAGGATGTAAAAAAGCATATTTTTGAAAAATTCTATCAGGGAGATAAATCACATAGTCAAATGGGCAATGGCCTGGGTCTGACACTCGTAAAGCGAATTGTTGATTTACATGAGGGTTCCATAGATGTTAAAAGTGAAGAGGGGATAGGGACAGAATTTATTGTTTTGCTCCCTTAGTGATCTTCAAATATGTTAAAAAATGTTGAAACAAGTTGCAAATATGATTGTTGTGACAGAAAATTATCATCAAACAACATATTTGCTTGATTTTGATGGGGAACAAATGTATAATAAAATATAGCTACTTAATGACAGATATGAAATAGAGGAGGTCGAAGTGATGTCAAATGTTTATGAAAAACTACTCAAATGTTATGAAAGTTTCCGGGAAAGAATTCATTTTAAACCCGAGATAGCACTTGTTTTAGGCTCAGGATTAGGTGATTATACAAAGCAGGTTAAAGTGGCAGCCGAACTGAACTATCATGATATTGAGGGGTTTCCGGTATCAACTGTTCCCGGTCATGAGGGGAAATTTGTTTTTGGTTATATAGAAGATGTACCGGCAGTCATTATGCAGGGACGTGTCCATTACTATGAAGGTTATCCTATATCCGATGTGGTATTACCGGCACGTCTGATGAAGCTGATGGGCGCAAAAGTGTTGTTCTTAACTAATGCCAGCGGCGGAACCAATTTTGAGTATACGCCGGGAGATTTTATGTTGATTAAGGATCATATAAGCACGGCAGTACCGTCACCTTTGATGGGCGGGAATATTGATGAGTTAGGACCACGTTTCCCTGACATGAGCAATGTATATGATCAAGACTTAAGGGATATCATTAAAGGCTGTGCAAAGGATTTGGCAATACCCATCAAAGAAGGTGTTTATATGCAGTTTACAGGACCTGCCTATGAATCTCCGGCAGAAGTTAAGATGGCAAGGATTTTAGGTGCCGATGCCGTAGGTATGAGTACCGCTTGTGAAGCGGTAGCTGCAAACCATATGGGTATGAGAATCTGTGGGATTTCATGTATAACAAACCTGGCCGCTGGGATGACAGACCAACCTTTATCGCATAAAGAGGTGCAGGAAACAGCGGATAAGGTAGCGATACAGTTTAAACAACTGGTAACGGAATCCATCAAAAGAATTGCCGGAACTTTTTAATTATTATAGCGGTGTACTAAGACAGCATTGTACACTGTTTTATTTGAAACAGAAAAGGAGAGGAAAATGTTATCATCAAAACTTTTTGATCATACGATATTAAAAGCCGACGCTATGACGGCTGATGTGGATAAGATTTGTGAGGAAGCGATACAATATGATTTTGCAAGTGTATGTATTAATGAATATTACACGGCATATGTAGCCAGGAAGCTTAAAGGGACAGATGTTAAGGTATGTACTGTTGTTGGATTCCCACTGGGAATGACAAGTACGCCTGTCAAGTGTTTTGAAACCAGGACGGCTATTGAAGAAGGAGCAGGGGAAATTGATATGGTTATTAATGTAGGTGCCCTCAAAGATGGAAATGATACATATGTTTTAAATGATATTCTTAAAGTTAAGGAAACCTGTGGTCAAGATATCATTTTAAAGGTGATTATTGAGACCTGTCTGCTTACCGAAGAGGAAAAGCGCAGGGCATGTGAATTATCAATGAAAGCCGGTGCAGATTTTGTAAAAACCTCTACAGGATTTAGTACCGCAGGAGCCGTGGCAGATGATGTAAGACTGATGAAAAGTGTTGTCGGGGACAAGCTCAAGGTTAAGGCATCGGGTGGCATCAGAACCGGTGAGAAAGCTGAATCCATGGCGGCGGCCGGCGCAGACAGACTAGGAACCAGTGCGACCGTTGATATCTATACATCATCAAAATGATTTGTAAATCATAATAGTTTATATTGGCGTTCAAATCCCTTTCTTTTCGAAGTCAGGGATTTGTTTTTTTGTGTAGAAATATGAATTATTTCATCGTACTATTGTTATTGAAAAAAGGTTCTTCAAAATGCTATAATCTTATCATCTAAAAATTTCTATCATTCTATTGCAGCCCACATTAATTAATTATACGCTTCGCTTGTCTAAATTTCTATCTGCGGCGTTGTCGTCAATCGCCGTAGCTACCGCTACGACTCATTCCTCTTCTAATTCTATTATTTCTTTTTACTTATCTTTGGTTGTTGATATCTACGACGTCTGTCTCAATGCGATTTTTCACTTATTCCTGCAAGGGTCAAATATACACTATTAAAACAATTAAGAAAGAGAGGTGCATATGAATAAATCAACACAACGCGAAATACGTGAGGACTTTATATCTCTAAAAATTGATTTTGCCTTCAAACACGTTATGAAAAACAAAAAAGTCCTCAGAGGATTATTAGGCGCTGTTTTTAACATAGCTCCTGAAGAAATCACCGATATTGAATTTAGAGATCCCCATCTGAATAAAAGTTCTTCTGATGAAAAGCAGGGGATTTTAGACATCAGGATTACGATTAATCATATGGAGCATATTAATATCGAATTACAGGTGACCCCGTTTAAATATTGGAAAAACCGCTCCATGTTTTACAATTTTAAAATGTTCGTGGATCAGGCTTCACCTGGCAGTAAATATGAAGAATTTACCCCATGTATACATATTAGCATCCTTGACTTCAACCTTTTCCCGGAGTCCAAAAAATTTCATTCAAAAATTCAGTTGATAGATACTGAAAATTATAAATTATTTACTGACAAGATTGTATTCCATATGATAGAATTAGGAAAGATACAGTATACATCGCCTAAAGGATCAGAAAATGAATTATATCACTGGTGCGAGCTTATGAATGCTAATAGTGAGGAGGAATATCAATTGTTGTCTGAAAAGAATGAGTATATCAAAGAAGCAGTGGATGAACTTGAAAAGATTAAGCAGGACAGATGGCTAAAGGAGGAATACCTTAAAAGGCAGATGGCCATCATGGATGAAGCAACACAAAAAGCATCTTATTATGAGGATGGCTTGGAAGATGGAATGAAGCAAGGTTTAGAACAGGGTATAGAGCAGGGTATAGAACAGGAACGGCAACGAGGCCGGCTAGAGACAGTGACCAATGCCATCAAACTAGGTCTAACCAATGAGCAAATTCATACTCTGACTGATATGGCAGAAGAAGATATCGAAAAATTGAGAATAAACCGAAAGGTTAACGGCTAAACTTAAAAAAAATAATATAAAGGGAACGTCTATTTACTATGGCTCAGACGTTCCTTTTTGATTTTTGGGTTGTTGCTACTTGAGGGCGTAAATTTTTCTGTGTCTGAGTAGTAAAAGATTTTTCTGATATGAATCAGATATGTAGGATTTACAGTAGTTTTGTTTTGATTATATGTCGTTTTTTAG
>Ga0153994_1000145_pt1 | contig 26707 bp, 27 predicted proteins | sample TSNC078MetaG_FD_104735 | JGI IMG/M metagenome (GOLD analysis project Ga0153994, IMG submission 104735) | Attine ant fungus gardens microbial communities from North Carolina, USA - TSNC078 MetaG | ecosystem: Host-associated > Fungi > Mycelium > Unclassified | place: USA: North Carolina, Lumber...
ATGTAAAGAAATACTTTAAGAGTCTGTTACCCGGGGAATATACGCTGGTGGCAACCCCTGATGGTCAGGTATTCCGTATTGCGAAAGGTGAGTTGGGAGAAACATCATTGGAGCTTGCCGCACGGAATGGGGATGGCGTGGTTAATGGTGTTGCAGAGGGTAAAGGGAAGATAGGAACTGATTTCGGAAAATTAGGAAAAGTTGTTGAAAACCCCGGTATTAAACCAAATTGGGATATTACTTCAACGCACGGTTTAGAGAGAATGACTGAACGTGGCGTTACGCAAAGTATGGTTAACTCATGGATAAAAAACGGCACTGTTCTCCAACAGTCAAGCGGCAACTATTTGTACATTACACAAGAAGGCGCCGCCGTGCTGAATAGTTCAGGTAAATTAATCACTACTTACCCTAATTCATATTACGATACTACAATGATTGATGTTGTTAACAAATTATTTGGTAAATAGGAGGGATTTAATGAAAGAAATTATTACTGAAATAATCAATGAATGGGATCCAATAGATTTATTTCCATTTGCGCCTCAAGATGAATACAAAGATGAAATAGACAATATTATTAAATTAGTTAATGGTACAAAAGATGTTGATGATATATCTAATGGAATCTATACCATTTTTACTAAAAATTTTGGTGATGATGTTTTTAAAAAGAATCTTAATGACTGTATCAGAATAGCTGAATTAATAATAAATAGACTTTAATAAGTGCTTTTCTGTAATTTGGAATGGAAGCAAGAGAAGAACTCCTAAAGGGAGTTTTTCTCTTGCTTCTACTTTGTTTGCATAACCTCGATGACAATCCTCATTCCGAGGCAAAAGCCATCCACAAAGCTATCTTGGAGACGAGGCATTTTTTTCGTCAAATTGAACAAGGGATATTTTCTTCATTATTTTGCCGAATCAAGCCGGCAGGTATTTCATAAATTCTATTAGAGCCTGTTCAGAGTCTGTCTTGCTTCGGAGACTTTGAGCAGGCTCTAAGGGGAGCAATATTAAGGTTATCAACGGTTTAACTGACTATCGCCAAAAAATATCATGAAAAACTTGATAGAAAAATCAATTTTAAAAAATCTTGTGATTGCCATAGAAAAAACAGAGCATATCAATTGGTATAGAAATAATTGGCCCCAATCGATATTTTTTTCTTCATAAACCCATAAAAATATGATACTTTAAACGTATATAAGGTATAAAGAATTTATGGAAGAGGGGGTTCATGTGACAAAACAGCAATTTGAACATTATATAAGGCAGATACAGACCGGAGATAAAGATGGTCTCAAGGAAATATATAATGATTATATTACATTTATTTACTCCATTATTTTTAGCATTGTCCATAATAAAGAAAATGCCGAAGATATAACCTCAGAATTTTTTATTAAATTGTGGACGGCGGCGGATAGCTATCGGTTTGGCGGCAGGCATAAAGCCTGGCTTGCTTCTATTGCCCATAATATGGCTATTGATTTCCTCCGCAAGTATCATAAAGAAAATATTGTCAGGGACATACCAAAGACCAATGACAACTCAGAAGATTCACCGGAAAACCAAGTGATTGAGAAAATGTCATTAAAAGAGGCTCTGACTTCGCTGGAAGAAAAAGAGGAACAGATTATTAATTTGAAAATATTGGGGCAGTTGACATTTAAGGAAATCGCAAAAATTTTACATATGCCCATGGGAACAGTAACCTGGAAATATCAAAATGGAATTGTCAAGTTAAGGAGGAGCGGATATGGAACATAACTCTTTAGAATATGATTATATACAATTAAAAACATCAGAGACACCCGATTTGTGGGAACGCATTGAGTCCGGTTTAGAGAGAAAAGAGGTGGCAGACAGGCTGTCAGAAAGACGATTTCATCTTAGAAAAATGGTACCGCTCTTGGGGGTGATTGCTGCCAGTTTATTGCTTATTGTAACATTACCAATGATGATATCAAAGCAAAACAGCAAATTTGTCGACAGCTGGGAAGAGAAATCTATAGAAAATACAGCGGATGAGGCTGAGGCCGAAATGACTGTGGATAGCGCACTATACAGTGAGCGAATGCCTGAAAGAATCTTATTTGAGGATCAATATTATATATTGGATTCAACACTAACATTGGATATTAATATTAATCTTGAGCAGTTAACCATATTGGGTTACATTGTAGCTGTTGAGAACACGGATGATATAGGTAATAATCAAATAGCAGGCGCAACCGTCTATGAAAATACCAACAATAGTATTATCATCAATGGTTATATCTATCACTTAGAAGTGATAGATTAGGAAGGGGCGAAGTGTGATGAAGAAGAAATTATTGACACTGGGTACGATACTTGTTTTATTAATATTGTCTGTGGGTGGCTGTAATAGTGGTTCAAAGAACAGCAGCAACACTGTTGCCGGTGATGAAGCAATGGATTACGGCGACGCAGCCATAGAGAATTATGCCATACAGGAGGAAGTCGATGGGGTAATGGGCAGCAAAAACGAGGCCTCATCAATTGCCGATAATCCTGATACAACAGTCTCTGATGGAAGAAAGTTGATTCAATCAAAATCACTGGGAGTTGAAACATTAGAATTCGATGAGCTGATTGAACATATAAAATCGATTATTAATGAGATGGGTGGTTATGTTGAAAGCTCTAATATTCAGGGAAACAGCTATGGAACAGACGAACTGCGAAGTGCATATTTGACTGTCAGAGTACCGGCAGACCAAATGGCCGCTTTTACAAAAGATATCGAGGAGTCTGGAAATGTTATTTATAAAACAGAAAATGAAAAAGATGTAACGCTTGCATATACTGATGTCGAAACTCATAAGGCAGCTCTGCAGGTTGAATACGACCGTCTGCTGGAAATCATGGAAGCGGCAGAGACGGTGGAGGATATCATCACCATAGAGTCGAGATTGTCCGAGGTGAGATACCAAATGGAATCCTATGAATCTCAAACCAGGGTCTATGATAATCTGATAGAATATAGTACAATTGAATTAAATATTATTGAAGTTGAACAGGAGACACCTCTCGTGGAAAGGGGAGTCGTTGAAACAATTAAAGAAGGGTTTTCAAATAGCATATCCAATATAGGACTGGGTTTAAAAAATATTTTTGTTAATTTCATCATTTATGTTCCCTATTTAGTTATGATAGCGGTCATTGCCTTCATCGTCTACTTTATCATACGTAAAAAAAGATGGGGCGCCAATAATGATAAGAAATGACAAGAAAGAAGAATTTCTGACAAAAACTGTCTCAGCTGCAAACAGCTGAGACAGTTTCATTATTACTTATTTAAATTTGTTTACTTATTTTGAATCAGTTCAATCAATACTCCGGAATTATCTCTTACAAACATGACCGAATTGCCATTCATTGTTACTTCATGGGCAATATCTACACCGTTTGCTACAAACCTTTCCTTTACTGCCGCCATATCGGCAACCTCAAATGCCACGTGCTTTGTTCCCACGGTCTGTAAATCCGTGTTGGGAACCAGACGGTCTTTTGGCATTTCTTTTGGTTCATCATATTGAAATAATTCAATTTCAAAATCCTTACAACGAATAAACACGATACGTGCCTTTAATGGTGGTACATAACCATCATCACTTGCTACTTCAAAATCAAGATTCTTTTTATACCATGCAATGGCTTCATCCATATTGTATACACTAATACCAACATGGAGTGGTTTTGTGATAAGTCCCATGATTTCCTCCATTCAAAATCAGATACTATTTCCAGCTAATAACACCACCGGTAACTGTTGGGTCTAATTCCCAAACTCTTTCATAAGCTTCTGTTATATTTTTATAGTTCCAACGATGACTAATCAAAGGTTTAATATTAATTTTCTCATAATAGATTAAATCTAAGAATACACGGATGTCTTCATCGCAGGTCCATACGTCTGAATTAACATAACGTCTTGTTTTTTTAGGCATTACAGGCGGCCATGTCCCTTGAATTTCAAGGTCTGCTCTTCTTAACTTAAATGGTTTTGAATTGACATAGGTTCCAATTAAGCTGGCGCCCTTCTGCATGATAGGATCATCAATCGGCGGCATTGCTTCACCATGAACCTGTGAAATCATAACAACACGTCCTCTTTCCGAAACAATCTCGGCAGCCTGCTGTAATGGACCGCGTGCCCCTGTTGCTTCGAATACAACAGGAATCCCACCTCTGTTGAGACTATCAACAACATTTTCAAGACCTTTAGGATCGGTTTGGGGATTAATTGCATAATCCACTCCCATTTCTTTTGCAACTGCCAAACGGCCTTCATCTAGGTCCGTTACAATAATCGGAAGGGCTCCTGCGCATCTTGCGCACTGTGCTGTGATGGCGCCAACAAATCCCTGTCCCATAACAACCGCAGGTTCACCTAACTGTAATTTCCCCTGACGAAGGGCATACATTCCGGTATGTCCCAGATTCCAGAATGCTGCCTGTTCCATGTCAATTCCTTTCGGAGCAGGTGTGCAATTCATTTCATCCATGATTAAATATTGGGCATGCTCTCCGGTGGTAACAACACAGTCACCTACTTTATAATCTTCGACTTCAGAGCCAACCTCGATAACAGTTGCCGCCATACTATAGCCGATACTCGTCGGCAATGGCACTATGTAGCCATGCATCAGGGCGTTTTCTGTGCCTGGACTTAATGTGCTGTATTCTGCTTTTAATAGTAACTCTGTCGGACCTGGAGACGGCAATTCTTTCTCTGCAAGGTAAACCCTGCCTTCTTCAACAACTGCATATAAAGTTTTCATTCTATTCCTCCTTGAAAAATTTCTATCTATCCATACCGGTTGCAATTTTAGCCGGATTTACATATTTGTCTTTGCCTTTTGGTGCGTTACCGACAATTTTGACAACGCCGGTATAAGTTTTTCCTGCTTCAACTTTTGTTTCCACACCATTTACATAAACCTTTGCATTTCCCATTGTAGATGTTTCATCAATCGTCAGGCTTGTAACATATCCTGTTCCGGTAACATTCCATGTCGTGTTGTTTTTCAGGTTTACAACAATGCCTGCATTTTCCGGAACACATACGGTATTATTCACTACGCCAATCAAATCATAATCAATATGTCCAATGACCGGTTTTTCATGATAGGCTTCTGCCGTAGAGACATTGCCGGTATAAATGACATTGTCAAGAATAAGATTTAAGTCCGTCGCTTTAGAGGAACCGCCGCCAACTTCATTGGTATAATCACCCATACCACCAAGGATATCAGCTTCTTTTGCTTTTTCCCAACCAGAGGCGTTGTAAACATCCCCATTCAATGTCGTGTTGGAAAATACGGCAAACACGCCTCCTACCTGCACGACAGAGGCAGCATTCGTACTTGTCTCGGTAGCTCTTCCCTCTACATGAGCTTCTATGTAATCAGCTGTCGTCTCCAGGAATTCTGATTCCGTATTGATACCGGCATCATCATTATCCATAATCTGGAGGATTATTCCGTTCCCTGAATAAATATTTGAATCATCAACATTAATAATGGCTCCGCAGCCTTTTACCAGAAATGCTGACAATCCTGTATACATTACGGTTCCTCTTTCAATAGCTGTTACGCCAATACCGGAACCGCTGTGATACATAATGCCGAAACGTCTGGAAAACATGGCTGAACGTTTTTCTTTGACTTCATTGGCAATGTCAAGATATCGATGCGCTTTGGAAATACTTGGAGCAGCACTTGAAGTCACTCTAAAGTTAGACTCATCATTTGCACAGATTGCCAGATAATCGGGTACTACCATCGTTGTTCCGGCAAGGGTAACCGTTGTCGGTCCGATAGAATATGCACCATATCCGCTTGGGTTTTTCGTTGACTGCCATTCGCCTTCCAGAAAATCATGGTCAATCTCTTCTTCATAGAAATCGAATATACCTGCTGCGGCATTAGCAAAAATAGTTTCTAACGGTTTCATTCCGCCGCTAAGTGCTACATTAGAGTTGATTGCCCAAAGATTAAGTCCTTGATTATCATCTGTAGATAACACACCCCATTTCTCAGACTTAATGTCTGAATTAAAATATGTCGCTACACTTCTGTCCATGATATTTGTTCCCCGGGCATTACCATTAATCCCCAACATCCACGGCGTTGATTTCATCTTGTCCGGGAATACAGTCCCCACATAATCTGCCCCCAGATCTCCGTCCATCGCAGAAAAGCTTGAGTTTTTAGCCAATAACTTACTGTCTTGTTTTACAAGCATAGCTGTTCTTGCCGGATCAGCGCAGTGAACTTCAACGTTATCAACGACAACATCTGCATCTCCTTCTATAAAGATACCGGCACCAAGCCCCATGAAGTCATTTCCAATTGCACCCTTTACATCAATCTTAGTGTCTTTAATGAGCCATTCGCCACCCCTGGCAATCACGCCGCTAAAATTCCCTGTTTCTGATTTAACCACGCCATTGGCAACCGTCGTTTTCAGATGTTTGTTACCGTCCGGAGTAACGACTTCTTCACTTGTAATACTGCCACCCACTAATGCCTCCAACGTAGAATCTTCCTTTATTACACCGGTTGCATCGCCACAAACTGCTGCTTTAAAATCGAATCTTTTATCAGCCATTTCTTCTCCTCCAAATTCATTTTTTATTTAGCTTTAATAGCCTTATTGTACCATTCATATTTCGTATTCTCAATATTCACTTATGTTATTTTACTGCCAATTTATCACGGTGCAATTCCCTGAATATTTTATTATATTATGCCTTTCTTATAGATATTTTGTCTCACATATTGTTATTTTATTTTGTTTATGTTAAAATGTTGTTATATTTTCATTGCAAAGGAGCTTTTTAATGAATCAATCCGCCAAAGATTATATATCCCAATATGCATCTGCCGAATTAACCCCTTTAGAATACAAAAATCAGCTCACACATATGCGCAATATGGATATGCTCTGCCACAGTTCTAACGTCATTGACCTAAGTACTATTCGCTATTTCAGCGTTAATAATCTGGTATTAAGCGAGGATGGAAACTACTATATCCTGCTTATTTCTGATGCCGGTCTTAAAAATACTGAGGTCTGGGATAGTTCAGAATTATATAACCGGACCTTTACATATACACTTATTCAAGAAATCGTCCGCAAAAAATTTACCGGGCAATGTATGTTTTACAGCGCTGAAATCGATGGCCATCTGGTTGTCATTCTTTGCTTTATACATGAAAATTCCAAACAGAATGCGACCGGCTTTACCAAATCCCTGGAAAATGACTGCCGGCAGATCGTTTCATCGTGTAAGGAGCAATTTGATATTGATGCAAGAATTTACTTAAGTTCCATGATTCACGGAATCCAACCGATGGCAATAGAATATCATAAGCTTTTAAATTATGATATTTATTTACACTATCTTGAATCAGAACAAGTGCCCGCCACGATTGTCATTCCCTATGCCCTCCCAAGTGAACCTTTGGCTTTTTTGATGTTATCCTATGCGAAAGAACTCACTGCCTCGATCCTGAACTTTGAAGACTACAAAACCTGTGCCATGGGCATTATCTCGAAGATTATAGATGAACCCATTACCTCTATTGAAGAATTAAAAACACATTTTATAAGTTTTCTTACATTTTTATCCAAAGAATTAAGTAATGCCGGCATCCCCATAGATTTAGATCATTTGCAGCAACAACCAACAACGCTTTTTGCTAAAAGCATTGTTTGGCACGATATTACGGATTGGTTTTTTTTATTCTTACAAGATACTGTTTCCCGTTACAACAATAAGTGTCACTCGCTTGGTTTTCAACGTATTTCAAATATTAAAGCCTATATAGATGAACATTTTTGTGATTCTGATTTAAGCGTGACAAAAATTTCCGATATATTTTGCATGAATCAGGCTTTCCTTTCAACTGCATTTAAAAAGCAATACAAGCTTTCCATTTCTTCTTATATTCAAACCATGCGGCTTTCATTGGCCGAGAATCTGTTAAGAACGACAAATCAAACTGTCAATAAGATTTATCAGAAAACAGGATTTGGAAGTGCAGAGACTTTTTACCGGGCTTTTAGAAAAGAATTTGGGGTGAGCCCAAGCCATATGAGGCATCAGGCGTAAAAGCCCCTGGCAAGGGGCTCATTTTTACTGATTCTCAAGCTATATCCGCAGTTTTTTCTTTTAGTTTTCTCGTTTCATGTTCCAATACATTAACCCTGATTTTTAGCATTTCCTTTTCGTTTTCTACTTTTAGAGCTTCATCGAGCTTTCTATACAAATCCTGATGTCCTTCTGCTACTATCGATATCCTTTCAATCAATTCAGTTTCTATCCCTACTTCAATTGAAGTGACTTTTCGATAAACTTTATCTATCTTTTGATTAACACCATCTATCTTTTCATCTATTTTTTGGTTGACACCTTCTATCTTTTGATTTACATCATCTATCCTTTGATTGATTTGGTCAATCTTTTCTAAAATCAGCCTTGTTTCTTCTGTCATATTTTGTCTCCTTCTCCTTCTTAAGTTTTGTCTCATATTCGTCAATGAGTTTCCTTTGCTTACTTAAGCTATATTTTCTATTCTCTCTTTTAGTTCTTTTATTTCGTTTTCTAATATAGTAATCTGGATTTTTATCATTTCTTTTTCGTTTTCTACTTTTAGGGTTTCATCAAGCTTTCCGAATATTTTTAAAGAGTCTTCCATTATCGCTATAATCTTTTGATTCACTTCATTTTCAGTTTTCATTTGAATTGAAGCAATTTTATGATTAACCACTTTAATACCTCGATCAACTTCATCAATCTTATCTAAGATTAACTTTATTTCGTCCATCACTATTTTATCCCCTTTTTCTTGCTTTAGCTCGTATCTGGCAGATGATTTCGATTACCATTTCTTTTATTATTATACCAGATTTAACAAAAAATAAATAGCCTGTTTTTTTAAAAATAGATATGTTAAGCTTAGTTAATCATATAAATATCATGTCAAGAGGTGATTTTTAAAAATGGAGAATTATCAAACCGAATTACATCTGGAAAATGAACATTTAAAACAAATCATAACCATCGCCCAAAGTCAACTATCCGAGGCCAGGCATGAAAGCTTGGAAAAGGAAGCTTCTATTTTTTCTGCCAAAGAAGAATTACGTGAAGAAACAGTTCATTCTTTGGCAAACTTTTACTCTTCCCAAGGCTTTCATGATTTTGCGGCACTTAGCCAATATATGGCACCGGTATCGGACAAACTGAACGAACATGAAACATTACTTAGTAAAATACAAGCACTTGAAATGACGGTCTATTCACCTTATTTTGCACGTATTGATTTTAAATTTGATGACGAAGATACATCTGAAAAGATCTACATCGGACGGACTTCTCTGATGAATCATAAATCTTATGAAATATATATTTATGACTGGAGATCACCCATTGCCAGCATGTTTTACCGTTTTGGAACAGGCAGCGCATTTTATGAGGCTCCTGCAGGGAAAATCAGTGGCGAAATTAATTTAAAGCGCCAGTACGAAATCAGTAACGGAAAATTGGAGTACTTCTTTGATGCCGATATCCAGATTGTTGATGAATTTTTGAGAAAGATGTTGTCCCAGAATACTTCTCCCAAGATGAAAACGATTGTCGAAACGATACAAAAAGACCAAGACATTGTTATCAGAGATCTGGAAAATGATTTAATTATGGTCCAGGGTTCTGCCGGAAGCGGCAAAACCTCAATCGGTCTGCATCGGGTCGCATATCTTATGTATCAAGGGTTAACTGCAAAATTGTCTTCCAATAACATCATTATTATTTCCCCGAATACCTTATTCGAAAAATATATTGCCAATGTGTTGCCTGAACTGGGAGAAAAAAATGTTGATTCCATCATTTTTGAGGACATATGTAAGCAGCTTTTACCCCATGCACATATCCAAACAAGAAATCAGCTTTTAGAAAACATGATTACCGATATCGATAAAAATCACAAAATGATTGTAAAAAATAGTATGGCATTCAAATCCTCTACTGCCTTTATCGAAATATTAAACCGATTCATCCACGATATCCCTCGCCGATGGCTAAGCATCAACGACATCCGCTACGGTGGGAAACTAATTGCTGACAGACAGCAATTAAAAAACAAAATCCTGACTGAAGACAAAACAACTTTTTTAGATTTACGTTTAAAGAAAGTTGAACAAATCATTTTAAATACGGTACATGAATTGCGAAAAGAGCGGATTAAGCAATTAGAAGAATTTGTTATTACACATACAGACCATCCTCTTGACAAGGAAGAGTTTACCCGTTTATTATCTATTGAAGAAATTACCGTACTCATTAAGGAGGTAAGAAAATTTACCCATTTGAATATTCCTGACCTTTATCGGATGCTGTTTCATGACAAAGACTACTTTTATCGGATAGCTAAAGGTATCCATTTACCGGATTGTATCGAGGATATTATTGACTATACCTGTGAAAATCTAAAAGGGGATTGTCTGCTCTATGAAGATGCCTTGGCTCTGGCTTTTTTACATTTGAAAATATACAATTATAATGATTATCAACTAATCAAACAGGTTGTGATTGACGAAGCACAGGATTATAATCCTCTTCACTTTGCGATATTAAAAATCCTGTTCCCCAGAGCCCGTTATACAATTTTAGGGGATATCAACCAGACGATTGAAAAACAGGAGGATTTATCCATATATCAACAAATCAGCAAAATACTAGGCAAGAAAAATGCTGCCCTTTATACTCTGGATAAAAGCTTTCGCAGCACTAATGAAATATTAGCATACAGCAATCAATTTATCTCCGGTGACGCTCATATTAAAAGTTTTAGTCGAAAAGGAGATATCCCTAAGGTCTACAGGGCTTCCAGTCAATCAGTATATGAAGATATGCTGATTCATGAGATTATGATATGCCGGGAAAAAGGATATCTATCCATTGGATTAATATGCAAAAGTGAAAAAGATACATTTCAATTATTTGCACCGTTAAAAGATAAGCTTGATATCCACTTGACAACAAATGATAGTACCATGGACTTAAGGGGAACGTTTATCATGCCGGTATATCTCTCTAAGGGTTTGGAGTTTGATGCTGTTCTTATTTGTGATACTGATGAGCATCACTATCATACTGCGGAAGATAAAAAGCTCTTATACATTGCATCTACCAGAGCACTTCATCGACTCAATCTGTTTTATATGGGAGATGCCAGTCCATTATTAGAAAATCAGGATTTAGTAAAGGGGGGATATATTTGATTTATGAGAAGATAGCCAACATATTTGCTGAAATTATGGGCATTGATGATCAGGATATAACTCCGGAAACAGATTTCTCCATTGATTCCGGAGTTGATAAAATAAGTGTTGTAAAATTAATCATTGAATGTGAAAAAGAATTTAATATCACTATTTTTGATGAAGATGTCCATGACTTCAAATGCATTGGCGATATTGCAGCGTATGTCAGCACACTGTTGGCGGAAGATGTCACTTCTGCTCTATCTACCGATAAAGAGCGGGAAGCATGGTTTTATCTCTAATCGGCCGGAAAAATGATTCCGGCCTGCTTTCTGATTTCATCCATCACAATCATCTCATGTTCTGACGCCCTAAGATAAGGTTCTATAGAATCCCCGGATTTAATCAGGCGCACAAATTCCTCGGCTTCATGTTGCATATTATTTTCCTGATATCGAGACTCAAACACTTTTGTCTCCCCACTATTAAAATGAATGCTTAGCTTTTTAATAATCGGAAATCCTTCAATCACTAAAGTCCCCTTTTCGCCCATTATCTGGCTTGGCAGATAATTGTTACAAATTTTAGAATAGACAAGCTGTACTTGCATTCCTTCCGGATATCCGGCCAATATCATTCCGGCACCGTCAACGCCATTTTCAAGCTTAATGGCATTTGACATAATCTCCGTCGGCAGGCCGAACAATTTTACCATCGGATGGACACAATAAACACCAATATCCATTAGTGCACCATTTGAAAATTCCGGACGGAAGGCATTCGCTATGGCTCCATTTTTAAAATCATCATAACGAGAAGAATATTTGCAAAAATGAAATATCACCTGCCTTATTTTCCCCAATTTTTCCATTTGCTCCTGAAGCATTGTAAAAGCCGGATCCAAGGTTGTACGCATCGCTTCTAAAAGTACCACATGGTTTTCCCCGGCGGCCTTTTCCATCCGTTTAAACTCTGTATGATTAGACGCAATCGGCTTTTCACAAAGGACATGCTTCCCATGATTCATCATTAAAATAGCTTGTTCACAGTGGCAGCAATTGGGACTTGCAATATAAACCGCATCTACATTTTTATCCTCTGCCAAATCCGCCAATTGATCATAGCATCGGCTGATGCCATACTTTTTTCCAAATGCCATTGCCTTATCTATGTCTCTGGAATATACACTGTAAAAAGAAAGCTCCGAAACCCCAGCGACCGCTTCTATAAACCAATCTGTTATAAAATTTGTGCCAATGACTGCAAATCGTATCATGATATTCTCCCCTCACTGCCGCACACTTTTATTTTAGCCATAACATAGGCCTTTACATACTCCCTGCCCCTGCCATTGTATTTCTTCGGATCTATCACTTTAGGATCTTCTTCCAGATAGCTTTGTATCCCCTTAGTATATGCAATACGGAGGTCCGTTGCGTAATTCACTTTACATATACCCAGCTTAATGCATTCTCTTACTGTATCATCCGGCACGCCTGAAGTTCCATGAAGCACAAGCGGAATCGCCACCTTCGCTCTGATTTTTGCCAACCGCTGGGTATCCACTTGCGGCTCTCCTTGATATATGCCATGGGCTGTACCAATCGCCACCGCAAGGGAATCAATACCCGTGGCATCTACAAACGCTCTGGCTTTATCCGGATCCGTATATCTCCCTTCGCCAACGTTAAGATCATCTTCCTTTCCGCCGACCATCCCAAGCTCTGCCTCTACCGCAACGCCTGATGTATGGCATACCTCAACAACCTTATGTGACAGGGCAATATTCTCTGCGAATAATTGCGCCGAACCATCAATCATCACTGAAGTATAACCACTGCGAAATGCTTTTACCGCCAGTTCAAAGCTATTCCCATGATCCAGATGCATCACAACCGGAACCTTTGCCTTCTTAGCAGCTGCCTGAGCATTTGCAAAAAATAAATCTGTACCGGCATATCTTATTGTGGAAGGTGTCGTCTGAATAATGACCGGAGCTCCTAATTCCTCTGCAGCTCCTACAACCGCCTGAATCATTTCCATATTTTCTACATTGAATGCACCTACTGCGTACCCTTCCTCCTGAGCATGAAGCAATAGCTGCTTTGAAGATACTAATGGCATTTTTCCATCTCCTAAGTATTTTATTTTTTATAAACCGAGACTCCGTTTACCCATGTCTCCAACACATCTATTTCCGGGCTTAGAGCTATAAAATCCGCATCATACCCGGTGGTGATACTCCCGCATCTATCTTCTATCCCGACACTTTTTGCCGGTACATACGATGCCATGCGAATTGCCTGCGCATCATCTGCCACTTTCCAGTCGATGACATTTCTTACGGCTACGTTCAGGCGCAGCACACTTCCTGCAAGGCTTCCGTTTGATTTCAATCTTGCCGCTCCCTTTTCTACAATTACCGGAAGCTCTCCAAGCATATAATCGCCATCCGGCATACTTCCCGCCCGCATGCAGTCTGTGATAAGTGCCGTCTTCTCTGGCGTTTTTGCCTTCACTAACACCTTTACTGCAGCCGGATGTACATGGAAACCATCACAGACCACTTCGGCAACGGTATTTTCCGTACTCATGGCACAACCTGCCATCCCCGGTTCACGGTGGCTAAACTGGCTCATTCCATTAAACGTATGGACGAATACCGAAGCTCCGGCATCTACCACCTCTTTTGCCTGCTCATAGGAAGCGGCACTATGCCCAAGCGCTACAGTCACTCCCATCTCTGTCAGTTTCTTTGTAAATGCTGCTGCGCCTTCCCGTTCGGGGGCAATTGCAATTTTCTTGATAAGACCACCGCTAAGCCGCTGCCACTGAATAAACATCTCTATATCAGGATTCATAAAATATTTCGGATTCTGTGCACCTTTATACCGTTCGGTAAAAAAAGGACCTTCAAAAAAGATTCCCTGAATTTTTGCGCCTTTTGTTTCTTTATAATGCCTGCCAATCATTACCGCAACTTCAGCAAGCAGATTCTTATCCGCAGTCAGAGTCGTCGGCAAAAATGATGTAACTCCGGATTTTACCAGTTCTTTTGAAATCGCTAACAGACCCTCCTGGTTGTTGTCCATTACATCATGCCCGGCAATACCATGAATATGGGTGTCCACAAATCCCGGGGCAATCCACATCCCCTTTCTATATAAAATCTCTTCTTCTGATGGTTTCTCTTTGCTATAGCCGCCGAATTTTCCATTGGTTATTTCCAGGTATCCGGCCTCTTCCACTCGGTCTTGCAGAAAAAAACGGTCGGCATAAATATAATATCTACTCATGTTGGCCTCCTGCTCACAAATCCGGGTAGATGATTACCCCTTTTACAACTCTGTTTACAGTTCCTGTCGGGGATGGTGTGTCCGGTGTATTCCCTATTTTCACTGAACTTAGCAGGGCAACTATCTGCGCTGCCATAACATCCGGCAATACAAGATATGCTTCCGGCAATGCTTTTCTTTCTTCATATGAAAGTTTATTGCCGCTAAATCCCGGTATATCTTGGATATCCTGAATAATCGCCATAACCCCTGCGGCAATTTCATCAGCCTTCACTTCTTCCAATACATCCAGGTCGTACTTGCGAGTTCTGGGATCACTGCTTACAAACATGAATAGTAATGTCTTCTCATTAATAAAAGATTTAGGACCATGACGAAATCCCATCGAAGAATCGAATACTGTAGCTAGTTTTCCGGCCGTTAATTCAAGCACTTTCAGCTGTGCCTCTCTGGTCAGTCCCGCCAGACTCCCTGAGCCCAAATATACAATTCTCTCATAATCTTTATCAAGAAATGACTCAATTTCCCCTTCCCGTTTAAGAACCTCTCTCCCCATGGAGGCCGCTATTTCTAAATAATCTGCCTTCTGCTCTACATCTGTTTCATCAAATATTATAAGGGCCAAAATCAGCATACAAGTAAAGCTGCTTGTCATGGCAAACCCTTTATCATTCGTCTTTTCCGGCGTAAACAATAGTAGGCTGTTCTCTCTGCCTTCCATTGCTTTTGCCAATAATCCATCTTTCGCACATGTGATAACCATGTGATAGACATTATTTATCCGTTTATCGACCAATTCCACCGCGGCCAGACTCTCCGGACTGTTTCCGCTGCGTCCGAAAGAAACCAATATTGTTGTCTCATCTTTTAATAAGTAATCCTCCGGTACTGCCACAATATCCGTCGTTCCTGTACTTTCATACCTAAAGTGCCTGCTGTCTCCGCTTCTATTCAGATACGGAACAAGTGTATCGCCAATGTACTGAGACGAACCGGCTCCGGTAAATATAACTCTTATTTTCCCATGGAAATGTTTTTCTTTCAGTTGGAAGTGTTTTACCTTCTGAAGAAATTCATTAATTTCCTCTGCTCTATCCCTAAATATATTTAATGTCTCCAACCACATTTCCGGTTGCTGCTTAATCTCTGATGCCGTAATATCGGCACCAATCACCGACAATTCTGCCTGGCTTTTATTTAACATTTTAATACCACACCCTTTCACACTTCCTCCTCAAAGCAAGCGGTTATGCCTCACTTTATAACGGAACCGGTCGGCCCTGGCTACGCTTATGGTATATTCAATCACCTCATTGTCTACATTATATGTCGTACGCAATAACTGCAGACTGGGGGAACCGGCCTGAACCTTTAAAAGCTTGGCATCTCCCTCGCTCACAATACTTGCAAAAAATTCCTCATCTGCAATTTTGATTGTTTCATCAAAATCTTCAGAAAATATTTTATAGAGTGCTTTTTTCTCTAAATCTTCTTTGCTAAGTGTCAGGAATTTGTAATGTGGCAGATAAGACCGCTCCAACATCATTGGCTGTCCATCTGCCAACCGCAGCCGTTTAATTTTAATCATATTACTTCCCAGTTTAATTTCCAGATTTTCCGCAAAATGTTTGTTGGCTTCTTTAATTACGAACTCTAATATCTCAGTTTTTGGTTCTTTTCCCAAAGCTTTCATATGATCTGTGAAGCTATAGGATTCATTTAGGTTAGTTGCCTGACCCGTCAAGTTTGAGACGAATGTTCCCTTTCCATGCAGCCGGTAGATATATCCTATTTTTTCAAGTTCCTGAAATGCAAGACGTACGGTCGTCCTGCTTAAACCATATTTTTTTGACAGTTCCCTTTCTGAGGGAAGCATATTGTTTGGTTCTAACTCTGTCTCAATCTGCTCCTTCAGTATATCTACCAGCTGATCATATAACGGCTGCTTTCTTTTATTCCACATATATCTTTCCACCTCTGTACCCTAGCGTATATTTAAGTATACAAAAGAAGGTTCCACAAAGCAATAGATTATTTATTATACCGGCGGCCAGATTGACGGCCAAATCCCAAAGCCCGAGCCAACCAGTCCAATGACCAAGAGAAGTCCGATGCATTTAAGTGGCGAAAATTTCTTCTTGGATAACAAGAAATAAAGCATTAATGTCAGTGCCAGAGGCAGCATCTGTGGCAGTACGCCATCCAAAATCCCTTGAATGTCAATCGTTACATCCTGTTCTTCCATTCGGTTAAAAGTAATTTCGTATTTGCCGTTTTCTAACGGAATCACCGATGCCCCATCCTGCAGCTCTTTTGTTACACTTCCACTATCATCTACAACATAAAGCAAATCTTCGTAGTCACCTAACTCTTCTTCGGAAACAACTGCTGTCACCGGCTGTGCCACATATGTCGATCCATTCGGTACCTGTACATCAAGAGTGGTCGCGCCATATACACAGGTCAAAGAGCCAACGATAAAAATTCCCAGAATACTTGCTGCACGGGTGAATTCCTTCGCCTTCTCTGTCAGAACACCAATTGCATCTGTTCCCAGTTTATATGACCAATGCATCAGGAAATAGCGGACCACAAATTGTACGACATTGAATATAATCAGAAATATAAACGGTGCGGCAATATTACCTTCTATCGCCATATTTGCCGTAATTCCGGCTGAAATAGGTACAAGGGTAAACCAGAAAAGGGCATCACCGATTCCGCCCAACGGACTCATTGCCGAAACACGTACCGCACGAATGGTCGGAATATCCGTTTTGTTTTGTTCCAGAGATAAAACAATACCCATAACAAATGTTACCAGAAATGGGTGCGTATTAAAGAATTCCAGGTTATGGCTCATCGAGGCTGCCAAATCTTCTTTATTGTCCTTATGAATCTTTAATAATCCCGGAAGTATGGCATATAGCCATCCTGCTGCCTGCATCCGTTCATAGTTAAAAGATGCTTGGAGAAACAGTGACCTCCAGACCATTTTATTCAATGTCTTTTTATCAAGGTTCTTGGCAGGAGTCGTATTTTGATATTCATTGGGAATATTATATGCCATCTTCGTCACCTCCGTCTGTGGATATCGCTGTGTTTTTAAATTTTGACTGGATCTGGAAATCCCAGAAAGCCAGGGCAAAGCCTACCAATGCAAGGATGAGTAATGCCGGTCCGCTTAAGGATGGAGAAGCCATCACGATAACCGCCAAAGCAAACCCAAAGAAATAGAATCCCCACATGTCTTTTGACATCATTACCTTTAGTAGAATGGCGAATCCGACATAACGCATCATCCCGCCCGCTGCCGCAAGCCCGTCCATCAACCATTTGGGAATTGCATTGACTACCGTCTGTCCAAACGTTGCCCCGCCGATAAAGAACAGGGTGACAATTATCGCAAATATCAGCCCTAGTCCTAGCATCGCCAGATAATTGATTCGGACAATCCCTTTGGCATCTGCTTTTTCTGCGTATCTGTCAGCAACTGTCATCGCCGGTGACATCAAAGTAAAAATCAATGTTACGCCATACTGTCCAAGCAATGCAAAGGGAATTGCGGTTGCTACTGCCACAGTAGGCTCCAGTCCCAATGAAATTGCCAATACCGTTGCCATAATACCACCGATAACCGCATTTGGAGGCTGCGCTCCCCCAATTGGCATATTTCCGATTGTCATTAACTGATACATCCCGCCAACAATCAATCCGGTCTTTAAATCTCCCATAATCAGACCAATAACCATGCCGGTCACGATTGGCTGATACAACGATTCCAAAAAACTGAATTGATCAATGGCGACAATGAAAGTCACGATGAATACCAATAAAATTTGAATAATTGAATAATCCATTAATTCTCCCCCCTCATCTTATTTGAATAGTTTTGAAATATCTTCGGTCGCCGTCGTCGGCACACGTCTTATTTCAAGTTCCACTCCTAGATTCTTAAGTTTCTCAAAGCAAGCCACATCATCATCATCTACGGCCACGGTCGTTGCTGCCTGTCTTTTCCCTTCGGCCATATGCATATTTCCGATGTTTACCTTTTTAATCGGGACACCTCCTTCCACAAGTTTTAGTACATCCTGGGGATTCTCTGCAATGATAAAAATCTTCTGGCTAGCTGACGCCTTGTGAATAATATCAATCGTCTTCTGAATCGTGAAATAACGTGTTCCGACCCCATTCGACGCCGCCATATCCATCAGCCCCTGCCGTACTTTGTCGCCTGCCACTTTGTCATTGGCAACCAGTATCAAATTGGAACCGATAAAACTGTTCCATTGTGTCGCAACCTGTCCGTGAATCAACCGGTTATCAATCCGGGTCAATAAAATATTTGCCATGTTTACCTCTCCCTCCTTTAGAATTTATGCATATTATAAAAAATCATATAATTGCCGTAATCGCATATCGGGAAACCTCAATGACTGCTCCCGATTTTACCTTGATATCCACTGTCTCATCTCCCACCCGGGTGAGGGTTCCATATAGACTGCTGGAAATAATAACATTCTTACCTACTTTAAGTTCCTGATGCATCTGTTTAAAATACTGTTTTTTTGTTTTTACCTTCCTTATATTCAATAATCCATACAGACCGACAATAAGAAATATAAAAACAATCATCACAATTGAAGATGCTAAAATATTCTGCCACATGCTTATATCCCTTCTTCCTCTGTCGTTTCTCCGGCATCATCGGCTTCAAGTTCCAGATGCACAGATAAAACGGCATCTCTGCCGGCCTCTACCAACATATCAGCCAGTTCTCCGGCATCAGAGAATTGTTCTCTCACCATACAGCCTTCAATCAGCATCGGCAGATTCGTGCCGGCAATAACTTCCGTCTTTTTCCCCGTCTCCGCCGCTATCATTGCCGTGCGAAATGGTGTCCCTCCCATCAAATCGGTAAAGACGATAACACCTTGACATTCACTTTCCATACGTTCTACGCATTCTGCTATTTTCCTTTCATAGGATTCCAGTGAATCTTTCTCAAAAAAAGGAACCACTTCGAAACTTTCCTGACATCCAGCAATCATTTCCAGTGCTCCCATTAATCCCGGTGCAAAGCTCCCATGTCCGGTTAAAATGTACCCAATCAAACAAATCCCTCCCTCTTTCTTTGCGTTAAAATGTCACTTTTTAACTGGTAGTAACCACATGTACAGTATACTATGCTTTCCTGTTCTTGTCAATAAACTTAAGAACAGAAAAAATAGCACCGCAGCACTTCCCTTATCTCATTTATTACCAATCTTTTATGGTAAACCTAGTCTTTAAACTTTATCATATTATACCTTTTCTAAAAATCGCAAACATCATCCTATTGTTTATTATTTTTAGAAATCTATGAGTCATGCCAAATAACTAAAAAACTTCTAAAGAACGCATATGGAAAGTTCTTTAGAAATTTTTTAGTTGACTAGGGTTGATTTTTTAGTTATGATACTTCTATTGTAGGAAGGAGCTTTCATTAATGGATTTAATCAAAGATATACTAAAGGGAGCCATTATCGGCATTGCTAATATTATCCCCGGTGTCAGCGGAGGTACGATGGCTATTTCAATGGGCATCTATGACCGTCTGATTTCCGCTATTACAGGTATATTTAGAAATTTCAAGAAAAGTATGCGTGTATTAATTCCTGTTGTTTTAGGCGCAGCTATTGGAATCATTGCCCTTTCATACGTCATCACTCCGGCCCTGGAAAGGTATCCTCTACAGACCAGCTGTCTTTTTATCGGTCTCATCCTCGGCGGATTACCTATGCTGACAAAACATGTCAAAGGCACTAAAATTCATCTCCCTGAGATTATTGTCTTTATCTTATTCTTCGCACTGGTGATAGGAATGACTTTTTTAAAAGGATCAGAGAGCAACATAACAGATATAACCATCAACTTTGGGACAATGATTCAATTATTCTTTGCGGGAATGGTGGCTTCTGCCACAATGATCATTCCCGGAGTCAGCGGTTCAATGGTTATGATGATTTTAGGGTTTTACAATATCATTATAAGTAATATTAAGACATTTATCGATGCCCTGCTTAATTTTGACATACCTGCCTTAATTCATGGACTTGGTGTTTTTGTACCTTTTGGCATTGGTATTTTGCTTGGGATTGGTATTGTGGCTAAGATTATTGAATTATTATTTACCAAGCAGCCAACTCTCACTTATTGTGGTATTCTTGGTTTGGTTATTGCTTCACCCGTTGCCATTTTGTATAATATCGGTTTTTCTTCAGTCAATGCCATAAGTGTTATAATCAGCGTTATCACCTTTGCGATTGGTTTTGCCATCGCATCTGCTCTGGGCAAAGAAGAATGAAGCGGCTCTTAAAGCCGCTTCATTCCCCATAAGCTTAATATTACTTTGTAAGTATTTTCATTATCTTATTGCTTCTTTCCACAAACTTGGTCAGTGCATCTGCCGGGAGCTGCTTATGACTCAGTAAAGCCAAATCATATAACTGCTGGCAAATCAGTTCGGTATTCTCACCCTCGCTGTGATTAAGCACGTATTGTACCAATTCATTATTGGCATTCAAAATTAAGGTTTCTCCTTCACCGCCAAACATTCCCATATCCATGCCATTCATGTTGTACATACGCATCATATCCTGCATCCGCCGGCTCTCTTCTGACAACGTTATCATTGAGGAAGTTTCCTGATTTTTCAGCTTTTCTACCTTAACTGTAAGATTTTCTTTACCCAATGCTTTCTTAAACAGCTCTGATAGAGTCGTGGCAGACTCTTCTAAAGACTTATCATCCTCTGCCACTTCTTCTTTGAATATATCGGCTAAATCCGTATCGATACGGCTGAACTTAACACCTTCTCTGGATTGTTCCAGATTCGTCACAAAAGGCTGATCAATATTATGTTTTAAGATAACGGCATCAAGTCCCTCTGCTTTAAACATATTGATATATTGGGATTGCTGCACTTCATCAGTTACATAGAATACCTGATTCTCATGTTTCTCCTTGGCAACTTCCAGATAATCATCTAGGGTTATATATTTGCCTTCAAGATTTTTATAAATAATAAAATCTTTCATCTTTTCATTAAACTTTTCATCTTTGATACAGCCAAATTTAATGAATGGATTAATATCATCCCAATATTTCTCATAGTTTTCACGGTCGGTTTTGCACATCCCAGACAACTTGTCCGCTACTTTCTTCGTAATATAGTCTGAAATCTTCTTGACAAAGCCATCATTCTGCAGTGCCGAGCGGGATACATTCAGCGGAAGATCCGGGCAATCAATGACCCCCTTTAAAAGCATTAAAAATTCCGGTATAACTTCTTTAATATTATCAGCAATAAACACCTGGTTATTATATAACTTAATGGTTCCTTCAATTGATTCATATTCCGAATTGATTTTAGGGAAGTATAAAATCCCCTTTAAATTAAATGGATAATCCATATTCAAATGAATCCAGAACAATGGTTCTTTATAGTCATTAAATACCTTGCGGTAAAAATCCTTATACTCTTCTTCCGTACATTCATTAGGATGCTTATTCCAAAGCGGTGTCGTATCATTTAATGGTACAGGGCGTTTATGAATCTTTACTTTCTCTGTAGCCGGTGAAACTTCTACAACTTCCTTCGTTCCATCTTCGTTCTCAACTTCTTCGGTTTTCGCTTCTTCTACAATTGTCTCAACAACGACATCTTCTTCTTTGACTTCATCAGGATTAACGGTTTCATATTCCTGCTCGGCATTCTCTTTAGACAGATATATTTCCACCGGCATAAAAGAACAGTACTTATTGATGACTTCTTTAATCCGGTATTCATTAGAAAATTCTACGCTTTCTTCATTGAGATATAACGTAATCTCAGTCCCTCTAAGTCGCCTATCCCCTTCACTCATGGAATAATCACTCTCGCCGTCACACTCCCAATAAACCGGGGTTGCGCCTTCTTTATAAGAAAGTGTATTGATTGTCACTTTATCGGAAACCATAAAGGCTGAATAAAATCCCAACCCGAAATGGCCAATAATCTGATCTTCATTGGTCTTGTCTTTATATTTTTCCAGGAAATCTGTCGCACCGGAAAATGCAATCTGGGTAATATATTCCTTAACTTCATCAGCACTCATCCCGATACCATTATCAATAAACTTGATGGTCTTCTCTTCGGGATTGATAACGACATCAATCTTAAACTTCTCATCGTCGTTAAACTGGCATTCTCCCATCATCTCCAATTTCTTGACTTTCGTTATTGCATCACATCCATTGGATACTAGCTCTCTAACAAAAATATCATGGTCGGAATACAACCACTTCTTAATAATCGGAAATAAATTCTCACTATTAATTGATAAACTACCTTGTTCATTCACTGAACTTCCCATCATATCACTCCTATTCATTATCTTCTGGATTGCGTCTTGCAATCTACCATCAATTGACGGTGCATATTACATATTTTAATACCTCAGGCGAAGAATGTCAAGAGAAAATTAGCACTCATTTCAAATGAGTGCTAATAATTAATGTGGATTACACTAGCTCAAATTCTATATTTTTTTGTTTAAAAAATTGTTGGACCGTCTGATCCCACATCTGCTCCAGACTCTTATCAAGTACAAAAGAATTAAATGAAACACCAGTGATACATTTGACCTGTTTGTTTTCATATTTTATATTCAAGTATAAGCCGCCAATATCGCTTTCCGGCACTTGTATATGATGATGGTTAATCAGCCACTCTCTGTTCTTCATTGATAGTTCAAAGATGATTTTAAACTTGACCGGCAGCTTTTTTCCTTTAATCAATTGAAAAGCCATCGGCTTAACTTCCGACCAGTAGCAATGTGTCCGTCTGTCAAGTGCTTCTAATTCATCTGAAGTAAAATAGTCCTCGGACAAACGGCCACCTATCTTAAATTGAGTAAATGTGGTTATTTCCGATTCTCCCACATAAAAACCATCGAAAGTTTCCCCGATTAAAAGAATATTCATAAACTCTTTTACATTAACAATGGATAATGCAATCATTTATTTCCCTCCCGGATTATCTTCAGTTGGCTCGCGCATACACGGTCAACTGAAGGATCTGTTGTCGTATTGATGTCAGCTTTTTGTTGTCTTCCGGTATTCTTTGGTCAGCTCTTCTACAGTGGCACCGGGGTATTGCTTAATTATCCGGACAATTGCCATTACTTCCTCCTGTGTAACTTCCAGATGCTCTGCAATCGTAGCTATGGACAGACCTTTATTGTATTTAGTCACTACCAGGCTAACCAAATGCTCCTCACCGCCGATTTCTTTACCGATTTCTTTACCGATTTCTTTTCCGATTTCTTTTCCTTTTTCCAAAATCGTCATATGCGTTTTCTCCCATTCTACACTACTCTTTACTTCTGTTACCAGTTTATCCAAATCTAAGATTCTATCATCGATTTCTACCATTCCTCCATCCAGAAGCGTGGCATCCTTCATATACTGTAAAAGGTCCACTAACTCTTTATTCCCGTTCTTACTCTCCATGTTCAGGAATATTTTGACGCCTCCATCTCCAAGTGCCAACTCCTTCTGCTCACTACAATAGTTTTGGAAAGTATACTGGGTTCGATTCTGCCCGAAAAAGTCCTGTTCCGTAATGAATATGATATAGGTATCTGGCAGATTGCGGTACCTTGTCTCCTTGCCAGCCTTTAAAAGTGGAACGTCCATTAAACCTTGATAGAACCTCGATCGTCTGGGGAGATCGTCATTAATCTGTCTCTGCATTTCCAGACCATAGATGGTTCTGCCGCCTTCCCCTGCTTCTTCTCTTATACGGACATCTAGTCGAACGGCTCTCTGCCCCTTCTCATTAGGAATATCCTCTTCCACAAACACCTCCTCCAGATGAATCTCCTCCTCATCCTTCTGAAATAGGATGCTAAGTACAATCTGGCATGCTTTCTTATGTTTCATAACGGACATGAACAGGACGGCATCCGTCAGATTAATATCTTCGTATTTCTTATGTTCTATCATCGATTTCTCCTTTCATTATAATTAATTTCTTGCCTTATGGCAATGTTTTTGTACACAAATAAGTCTCTGGCTTTAAATGCCCAGATTAAGCATTATAAAAGAAAATGAGATAATGACACCTCCTTCGCATGTAGATTTTGAATCTGATTCTAAATTGAATTTAATTGCCGAATTGGCATGATCAAAATGAAGAAAACATCTTGTATCAAATGATAACGATTGTGCTATGGTTCGCACAATATAGCCATGATACCATAGAAAAAAAGGGATTGTCAATGGCTTCCCGGAAGTAATTAGTGGCACAAAAAAGCGTCCTCTCACAAAATGAAAAGACGCAGCATTTTTTTAATATTCAAAATAACTTTTTCAATAAGGCTACACCGTAATATCAGCCTTAACGCCTAGCAGTTCAGCATTTTCTTCAAGAATTGGTTTGACAGTCCCATTAATGAATTCTTCCACCTGCTGTGGTGCCCGTCCAACAAAATTCTCCGGCTTCATAATAGAGACCAACTGTTCCATCGTCATCCCAAAAGAATCATCTGCTGCTATTCTCTCAAGCAAATCATTCTTCTCGCCTTCAACTTTAACCATACGTCCGGCTTCCATCGAATGAGTCCTTATTCTTTCATGGAGTTCCTGCCTGTCCCCGCCGGCCTTAACCGCATCCATCATGATGTTTTCAGTCGCCATAAACGGCAGCTCAGCCATTAAATGCTGCTCTATAACCTTCGGATAAACTACCAGACCATCGGCTACATTCAAATACAAATCCAGAATTCCATCAACTGCCAGGAAGCCTTCTGCAATGCTAATCCGTTTATTAGCCGAGTCATCCAGTGTTCTTTCAAACCACTGGGCGGCCGCCGTCATCGCCGGATTAAGCACATCAGACATCACATATCTTGACAGGGACGCTATCCGCTCGCTGCGCATCGGGTTTCGTTTGTATGCCATGGCAGATGAACCTATTTGATTCTTCTCAAAAGGCTCCTCAATTTCTTTTAAATGCTGAAGCAAACGTATGTCATTGGAAAATTTATGGGCGCTCTGAGCGATTCCACTAAGAACATTTAATACTCTCGAATCAACTTTTCTTGAATAAGTTTGTCCGGAAACAGGATAACAATCATCAAATCCCATCTTTTTAGCGATTCTTTTGTCAGCTTCTTTGCATTTTTCATGATCTCCGTCAAACAGTTCCAAAAAGCTGGCCTGGGTTCCGGTTGTCCCTTTAGAACCCAGAAGCTTTAATTGTGAAATTATGTACTCCACGTCCTCTAAATCCATCGTAAGCTCCAATAACCACAGTGCCGCCCTTTTGCCTACCGTCGTTGGCTGAGCCGGTTGGAAGTGGGTAAATGCAAGTGTTGGCAGTGCTTTATATTTCATGGCAAATTCAGAAAGCACGGCAATCACATTAATTAGCTTCTTCTTCACTAAAAAAAGGGCTTTGCGCATCAGAATAATGTCCGTATTATCCCCCACATAGCAGGAAGTCGCCCCTAAGTGGATAATTCCCTTTGCTTTCGGACACTGTTGCCCATAAGCATAAACATGGGACATAACATCATGCCGAACTAAAGCTTCACGAGCCTTTGCCACGTCGTAATTAATATTATCCTTAGCTGCCTTCAATTCTTCTATTTGTTCGTCCGTAATATTAAGACCCAGTTCTTTTTCTGTTTGGGCTAGCGCAATCCAAAGTTCTCTCCATGTCTTAAACTTCATATCCGGAGAAAAGATATACTGCATTTCCTTACTGGCATACCTTTCAGGCAACGGACTTTGATATTTATCATTCATTTATAAAAACCTCCACCTTCATTGATACTCCTTATTTTACATGAAAATACCCTCAGTTGACAAGAGGGTACATTCCCGGACACTAATCATCAAAATCACCCCTTATATCCCGTTTTGGGGCTTCAACTGGATAATCACCGGTAAAACATGCGTCACAAAAATTAAGCTTCCCAACCATTTCATGAAGACGATTGGTTTCTAAATATCCCAGAGAATCGGCTCCGATTAATGTCTTAATCTCATCTATCGAATGTTGATTAGCTATTAACTGGTTC
>Ga0153994_1000146_pt1 | contig 26670 bp, 22 predicted proteins | sample TSNC078MetaG_FD_104735 | JGI IMG/M metagenome (GOLD analysis project Ga0153994, IMG submission 104735) | Attine ant fungus gardens microbial communities from North Carolina, USA - TSNC078 MetaG | ecosystem: Host-associated > Fungi > Mycelium > Unclassified | place: USA: North Carolina, Lumber...
AGACCACGGCATCCTCACCACCACCGACGACGGCACCCCGTTCTACGCCTACGGCGGCGACTTCGGCGAGGTCATCCACGACGGCAACTTCGTCATGGACGGCATGATCCTCAGCGACGACACGCCCACCCCGGGGCTCAGCGAGTACAAGGCCGTCGTGCAGCCGATCCGCTTCGAGTTCGGCGACGGCACCGTGACCCTCACGAACCTGCGGCACACGGCCGACGCCTCCGATCTGGCCTTCCGCTGGCGCGTCGAGCACGACGGGCGGCGGGTGTCGCGCGGCGAGCTGGACGTCGGCTCGCTGCCCGCGGGCGCAGCGGTCACGGTCGCCCTGCCGACCGCCGAGGTGGCGCAGGATGCGGAGACCTGGCTCACGATCGACGCCGTCCTGCAGTCCGCAACGGCGTGGGCAGAGGCCGGCCACGTGGTCGCGAGCGGGCAGGCGGACCTGAGCGCGCGCATCCCCTCGGCTGTTCCGCGCCCTGTGCCCGCGGCGCTCGTCGCGGGGGCGCCGTCGCGGTCGACGCTCGGCCCGGCCGAGTTCCAGGACGGCGTGCTGGTGCGCCTCGGCGGTCGCGAGGTCTCCGGGCCGCGCCTGGAGCTGTGGCGCGCCCCGACCGACAACGACGAGGGCGCATCCCGAGCGGAGCCCGGCGAGGACGACGCGAGCATCGCCGGCGTGTCGAGCGCCACCCTCTGGCGGGCGGCAGGACTCGACCGCCTGACCCACCGCGTCGTGTCGGTCGAGCACGCCGACCGGGCGCTGCGCGTGCGCACGCGGGTCTCGGCGGCGAACTCGTCCGCGGCCGTCTGGGTGGATGCGCTCTGGACACTCGACGGAGACGGCCCGCTCACCCTGCGCACCGAGATCGCCCCGTCGACCGGCTGGGACACCGTCTGGCCGCGCATCGGCCTGCGCTTCGACCTGCCCGACGGCTCGAACGCCGTCGACAGGGCGGAGTGGTTCGGCCGCGGTCCGCTGGAGGCGTACCCGGACAGCATGACCGCCGCCCTGGTCGGTTCGTTCGGCGCGACGGTCGACGAGCTCAACGTCGTCTACGCGCGCCCGCAGGAGACGGGACACCGGGCCGACGTGCGCACGCTCACGCTCGGCACAGCGGACACCGACGCCCTGCGCCTCACCCTGGTCCAGGACACCGCCGGCCGTCGCCCAGGCTTCAGCCTGAGCAGGCACACCCCGCAGCAGGTCGCGGCGGCCGGGCACCCGCACGAGCTGCCGGACAGCACGACGACCTACCTGTTCGTCGACGCCGCCCAGCACGGCCTCGGATCGCGGGCGTGTGGCCCAGACGTCGCCGCGGAGCACGCGCTGCGGCCGGAGGCACGGACGATCACGATCCGCTTCGGCGACTGACGCGCTGCTGAGACACGAGAGGCCCCTGACCGCGCTGCGATCAGGGGCCTCTGTGCGCGTACGCGTCGGCGATTCAGCGATTGAGCGATTCAGCGATTCAGCGGCGACATGTCCGCGTACCGGTCCCCCACCGCAGGGGCGACGCTGCCGAGGCGCTCGAGCTGCTCCGGCGACAGTTCCAGCTCGTCCGCCGCCACGTTCTGCTCCAGGTTCTCCACGCGACGCGTGCCGGGGATGGGCGCGATGTCGTCGCCCTGCGCCAGCAGCCAGGCGAGCGCCACCTGGCCGGGGGTCGCCCCGGCTTCGCGGGCCACAGCATCCACCTGTTCGACGATGCGGATGTTGGCCTCCAGGTTGTCGCCCTCGAAGCGCGGGTTGAACCGGCGGAAGTCGTCGGGCGCCAGCTCGTCGAGCGAACGGATCGTGCCGGTGAGGAAGCCGCGGCCGAGCGGCGAGTACGGCACGAAGCCGATGCCGAGCTCACGCACGGTCGGCAGGATCTCGGCCTCAGGGTCGCGGCTCCAGAGCGAGTACTCGGTCTGGATCGCCGTCACGGGATGCACGGCGTTGGCGCGGCGGATGGTCTCCGGCGCCGCCTCCGACAGGCCGTAGTGACCGATCTTGCCCTCCTCGATCAGCTCGGCGAGTGCTCCGACCGTGTCCTCGATCGGTGTGCCGGGGTCCATCCTGTGCTGGTAGTAGAGGTCGATGTGGTCGGTCTGCAGGCGCCGCAGCGACCCCTCGACCGACAGGCGCACGTTCTCCGGCGAGCCGTCGAGGCCGCGTTCGTCCTTGCTCCTGTGCAGGATCGTGCCGAACTTGGTCGCGATGACCACCTGGTCGCGCTTTCCGGCGAACGCGCGGGCGAGCAGTTCCTCGTTGGCGTACGGGCCGTAGATCTCGGCGGTGTCGAAGAACGTCACCCCCAGGTCGATGGCGCGGTGGATGGTGCGGATCGAGCCGGCGTCGTCGTCGCCTGCGCCGGTGTAGAACGCGGACATGCCCATGCAGCCGAGGCCGAGGCGGGAGACCTCGAGCTTCTCCGTGCCGAGTGTGATCTTCTTCATGCGGTTACCTTCTCCTGATAGAGACCGATCTTGTGGTCGATGGCCGCCAGACTGGCCGTGACCTCCTCGAGCTGCCGCACCACGTTCATCCGGTGCACGAGCAGCAGTTCCAGCCGCTCCGCGGTGGTGTCGTCGCCGCGACGAGCGAGCTCGGTGTACTCGCGCATCCTGGCGATGGGCATGGCGGTGAGACGCAGCTTGGTGAGGAAGACAACCCAGTTCACGTCGGCGTCGGTGTAGCGACGGTGCGTGGAGGATGCGCGCCCGACGGGGGTGCGCATCAGCCCTTCTCGCTCGTAGTAGCGCAGCGTGTGGGTCGTGAGGCCCGTGCGCTCGGCGACCTCGGAGATCGAGAGTTCTGTCGCTGTATCGGTCATGGTTGCCACGATAGGACTTCGAGTGCACTCTAAGTCAATCCGGAGACGGCGATCGTGTCGGATGCTCCTGCTAACTTCACAGAATGGCTCTCACGAAGTACTACGTCGCGTCGTCCATCGACGGTTTCATCGCGGATGCGGACGACCGCATCGACTGGCTGCTGCAGTTCGGCTTCGAAGAGTTCGACGAGCACTATCAGCGCTTCCTCTCCGGCATCGGCGCCATCGTGATGGGCGCGGCCACCTACGAGTTCCTGCTCGCCGACGAGACCACCGAGTGGCCGTACGCCGGCATCCCTACCTGGGTCGTCACCCACCGCGCCCTCCCCAGCATCCCAGGCGCAGACCTCACGTTCTTCGAGGGCGACCTGGGAGCGCTGGATGCCGAACTCCGCGAGGCCTCGGGCGACCGCGACGTGTGGGTGGTCGGCGGCGGGCAGATCGCGGCACAGCTCGCGAACGCCGGGCTGCTCGACGAACTGCACATCACCTACGTGCCGGTGCTGGTCGGCTCCGGCAAGCGGCTGCTCCCCGTTGCGCAGGCGAGCAGCCCGCTGACGCTCATCGGCACCACCACGTTCCCGAGCGGGTCCGTGGAGCACGTCTACCGCATCGGCTGACGCCGCCACGCGGCTCTGCTTGCCCGACGCCGCTTACGCGTCGAGGTGCCGTTCGCTCAGCTCGTCGGCGGGGAGGGGGCGGGCGATCGGGATGCGGCTGCCGAGCACCTGTGCCACGAGGTCGCGGGCGATCTTCTGCGCCGTGAGCCCTGCGTCCTCGAGGATCTGCTCGCGCGTAGCGTGGTCGATGAACTCGTCCGGGAGTCCCAGCTCGTCCACCGCGGTGTCGATGCCTGCCTCGCGCAGGCTCTGCCGCACGCGCGTGCCGATACCGCCGACGCGGATGCCGTCTTCGATGGTCACCACGATCCGGTGTTCCGCCGCCAACTCCAGGATGCTCGTGGCCACGGGGACCACCCAGCGCGGGTCGACCACGGTCGCCCCGATGCCCTGCGCCGCGAGGCCGTCCGCCACGGTGAGGCCCAGCTCGGCCATCGGCCCGACCGTCACGATCAGCACGTCTTTGCGGTCGGCCTCGCGCAGCACATCCACGCCGTCGTCCGTGCGGCGAACCGCGTCGATGTCGGCGCCGACCGAGCCCTTCGGGAACCGGAGCACCGTCGGGGCGTCGTCGACCGCGACCGCCTCGGCCAGCTCCTCACGGAACCGTGCGCCGTCACGCGGCGCGGCGAGCCGGATGCCGGGAACGACCTGCAGGATCGCGAGGTCCCAGATGCCGTGGTGACTCGGGCCGTCCGGGCCGGTCACCCCCGCCCGGTCGAGCACGAACGTCACTCCGGCCTTGTGCAGGGCAACATCCATCAGCACCTGGTCGAACGCGCGGTTGATGAACGTGGCGTAGATCGCGACCACGGGATGCAGTCCCCCGAACGCGAGACCGGCCGCGCTCGTCGCCGCGTGCTGCTCGGCGATGCCGACATCGTGCACCCGCTCGGGGAAGCGCTCCGCGAACCTGTGGAGGCCGGTCGGGCGCAGCATCGCGGCGGTGATGCCGACGATCTTCTCGTCCTTCTCGGCGAGTGACACGATCTCGTCGGCGAACACGCTCGTCCAGGACGGCTTGCTTGAACTCTCGATCGGCTCGCCCGTCTCCGGGTCGATCTTGTTGACGGAGTGGAACTGGTCCGCCGCATCTCGAAGCGCAGGCTCGTAGCCGCGGCCCTTCTGCGTGATGGCGTGCACGATCACCGGGGCGCCGTAGTTCTTGGCCTGCCGGAGCGCTTCCTCCATGGCCTCGATGTCATGGCCGTGCACCGGCCCGATGTACTTGATGTCGAGGTTGGAGTACAGCGCCTCGTTGTTGGAGAAGCGGCTGAGGAATCCGTGCAAGCCGCCGCGGATGCCTCGGTAGAACGACTGGCCCGGCCCGCCGAGGCGGTCGAACGCCTTGCGGCTCGACAGGTAGAGGTTGCGGTAGCTGCGCCGGGTGCGCACCGTGTTGAGGAAGCGCGCCATGCCGCCGATGGTCGGGGCGTACGAGCGGCCGTTGTCGTTGACGACGATGATGAGCTTGCGGGTGTTGTCGTCGCTGATGTTGTTCAGCGCCTCCCACGTCATGCCGCCGGTCAGCGCGCCGTCGCCGACCATGGCGATCACGTGCCGGTCGTCCTGCCCCGTCATGGCGAAGGCGCGGGAGATGCCGTCCGCCCAGGACAGCGAGCTGGAGGCGTGCGAGCTCTCCACGATGTCGTGCTCGGACTCGGACCGCTGCGGGTACCCGGCGAGGCCGCCGCGCTGCCGCAGCTGCGAGAAGTCCTGCCGCCCGGTGAGGAGCTTGTGCACGTACGACTGGTGCCCGGTGTCGAACACGATGGCGTCGCGCGGGGAGTCGAAGACCCGGTGGATGGCGATGGTCGACTCGACCACGCCGAGGTTGGGTCCGAGGTGACCCCCGGTCTTCGCGACATTCGCGACCAGGAACGCGCGGATCTCCCCCGCCAGCCGAACAAGCTCCTCTTCCGAGAGCGTGTCCAGATCGCGGGGACCGTGGATGGTCTCGAGGATGCTCATGCTTCGAGTCTAGGCGCGGACAAATCGAAGCTCGCTCCGAAACGGCAATTCGGGCTCATCATCCGAGCACCGCCGCCGTCGCGCTCTTCCTGATCGTCGGCAGCGACAGGAACAGCGTCTGCTCGTCCACGGGCGACGGCGCGAATCCGAAGTGCCGGTAGAAGGCGACCGCCGCGTCGTCGATGGCGTGCACGAGCATGGCCCGCACCCCAACGGTGTTCGCAGCAGCGGTGACGCGCAGCACCGCATCCTGCAGCAGGGATGCGCCCAGGCCTGCGCCCTGGGAGACGCGATCGACCGCGAGCCGCCCGAGGAGGATGACCGGGATCGGCGACGGCATGTTCCTGCTCACCGAGCCCGGCGCATCCGCGAGCAGAACAGAGGACGCCGCAAGCGTGTAGAACCCGGCGACCTTCGCACTGCCGGAGACTCGTGTGACGTAGGTGCGGGATGCGCCAGAGATCTCGTTCCGCAGCGCGCGGTCGCGGAACCAGGAGTCCAGCGCGGCGTTACCGCAGGAGAAGTCGGCCAGCTCGTGCTCCGGCGTCAAGCGAGCCGGAGCGGTGAATCCTCTCACGCGTGACAGTCGCTCACTCGTCGAAGACGGACGGCCGCTTCAGGAGTTCCACGAGCTCGGCGACGGGGCGAGCAGGCTCGTCCAGCCGTGCGGAGAACTCAGCCCACGCCTCGGGCGAGACGCCGAAGGCCGAGCGGTCGGCGAGGACTTCCTCAGCGCGCTCGGTGAGCGCATCCACGGAGAACTCGGTCACATTGCGGCCCATCACCTCGGCGGCGCGTTCGATCGTCTTCTTCTGCTGCGCGGTGACACGCACGGCGAGACGCTCCTGCTTCATGATGGCCATAGGGGAACTGTACGCCCATCAGGCACACAAACGGAAGCGGCCGGTGACCATCAGGTCACCGGCCGCTCGCGTGTGTGCGCTAGACGAGGCTCCGCAGCACGTACTGCAGGATGCCGCCGTTGCGGTAGTAGTCCGCCTCACCAGGGGTGTCGATGCGGACGACCGCGTCGAACTCGATCGTCTGCTTCCCGGCAGGCGAGTCGCTGCTCGGCTCGGCAACCACGTGCACCGTCTTCGGCGTCGTGCCCTGGTTCAGCTCCTCGAGCCCGGAGATCGAGACGATCTCGGTGCCGTCGAGACCGAGCGACGCCCAGCTCTCCCCCGCGGGGAACTGCAGCGGGACGACGCCCATGCCGATCAGGTTCGACCGGTGGATGCGCTCGAAGCTCTCCGTGATGACCGCGCGGACGCCGAGGAGGCTCGTGCCCTTCGCCGCCCAGTCGCGGGACGAGCCGGAGCCGTACTCCTTGCCGCCGAAGATCACCAGCGGGGTGCCCTGCGCCTGGTAGTTCTGCGACGCATCGTAGATGAACGACTGCGGGCCGCCCTCCTGGGTGAAGTCGCGGGTGTAGCCACCCTCGACGCCGTCCAGGAGCTGGTTCTTCAGGCGGATGTTCGCGAACGTTCCGCGGATCATGACCTCGTGGTTGCCACGACGCGAGCCGTAGGAGTTGAAGTCCTTGCGCTCGATGCCGTGCTCGTCGAGGTAGCGGCCGGCTGGGCTGTCCGCCTTGATGTTTCCTGCGGGGCTGATGTGGTCGGTGGTGACCGAGTCGCCGAGCTTCGCAAGGACGCGAGCGCCCGCGATGTCCGTGACCGGGGTGGTCTCCAGCGTCATGCCGTCGAAGTACGGAGGCTTCCGCACGTACGTGGACTTCTCGTCCCACTCGAACACGGACCCGGTCGGGGTCGGCAGCGACTTCCAGCGCTCGTCGCCCTCGAACACGCTCGCGTACTCGTGGGTGAACATGCCCTCGTTGATCGAGGAGTCGATGGTCTCCTGCACCTCGGCGGCGTCCGGCCAGATGTCCTTGAGGAACACGTCGTTGCCGTCTGCGTCCTTGCCGAGTGCATCCACCTCGAAGTCGAAGTTCATCGAACCGGCGAGGGCGTATGCGATGACCAGGGGCGGGCTCGCCAGGTAGTTCATCTTCACGTCGGGGTTGATGCGACCCTCGAAGTTGCGGTTGCCGGAGAGGACAGCCGTGACCGCGAGGTCGTTCTGGTTGACCGCCTGCGAGATCTCGTCGATCAGCGGGCCGGAGTTTCCGATGCAGGTGGTGCAGCCGTAGCCGACCGTGTAGAAGCCGAGCTCTTCGAGGTAGCTGGTCAGACCGGCCTTCTCGTAGTAGTCGGTGACGACCTTGGAGCCGGGAGCAAGCGTGGTCTTGACCCACGGCTTGGCCTTGAGGCCCTTCTTCGCCGCGTTGCGGGCAAGGAGGCCGGCGGCGAGCATCACCGAGGGGTTCGACGTGTTCGTGCACGAGGTGATCGCCGCGATGGCGACCGCACCGTGGTCGATCGTGAACTCGGTGCCGGACTCGGCCAGGGTGACCGGCGTCGGGTTCGACGCGGTCTTGGGCGAGTGGCTGTGGTGGTGGTGCTCGTGCGTGCTGTGCGTGTCCTCCGGGCTCAGCTCGCCAGGGTCGGACGCGGGGAACGACTCCGAGATGGTCAGGTCGACGATGTCGTGCGAGATCTCCGCGTAGTCGACGAGGTCCTTCTCGAACTGCTCCTTGGCGCCGCTCAGCTCGATGCGGTCCTGCGGGCGCTTCGGCCCGGCGATCGACGGGACGACCGTCGACAGGTCGAGCTCGAGGTACTCGCTGAACACCGGCTCGACGGAGGCGTCGTGCCAGAGGGTCTGCAGCTTCGAGTACTTCTCGACCAGCTTGATCTGCTCCTCGCTGCGGCCGGTGAGGCGCAGGTAGTCGAGGGTCACGTCGTCGATCGGGAACATGGCGGCCGTTGAGCCGAACTCCGGGCTCATGTTTCCGATGGTGGCGCGGTTGGCGAGCGGGACCTCGGCGACGCCTGCCCCGTAGAACTCGACGAACTTGCCGACGACGCCGTGCTTGCGCAGCATCTGCGTGATGGTGAGCACCACGTCCGTGGCGGTCACGCCGGTGGGGATGGCGCCGGTCAGCTTGAAGCCGACGACCTTCGGGATGAGCATGGAGACGGGCTGGCCGAGCATGGCCGCCTCTGCCTCGATGCCGCCGACGCCCCAGCCGAGCACGCCGAGGCCGTTGACCATCGTGGTGTGCGAGTCGGTGCCGACGCAGGTGTCCGGGTATGCGAGCAGCTCGCCGCCGACCTCGCGGGTCATGGTGACGCGGGCGAGGTACTCGATGTTGACCTGGTGCACGATGCCGGTTCCCGGCGGGACGACCTTGAAGTCGTCGAACGCGGTCTGGCCCCAGCGCAGGAACTGGTAACGCTCTCCGTTGCGCTCGTACTCGATGTCGGTGTTGCGCTCCAGCGCGTTCTCCGTGCCGAACAGATCGGCGATCACCGAGTGGTCGATGACCATCTCGGCCGGCGCGAGCGGGTTGATCTTCTTGGGGTCGCCGCCCAGGGCGGAGACCGCCTCGCGCATGGTGGCGAGGTCCACGATGCATGGCACGCCGGTGAAGTCCTGCATGATCACGCGCGCCGGCGTGAACTGGATCTCCGTGTCCGGCTCCGCGGCCGGGTCCCAGCCAGCGAGGGCCTGGATGTGGTCGGCGGTGATGTTCGCGCCGTCCTCCGTGCGCAGCAGGTTCTCGAGCAGAACCTTGAGGCTGAACGGAAGTCTCTTGTATCCGTCGACCTTGTCGATCCGGAATACCTGGTAGTCGGTCGATCCGACCGTCAGGGTGTCTTTTGCACCGAAGCTGTTTACCGCAGACACGTTGCCCTCTCCTTCATCGGCAGGCCTGGTGACGCATGCCTTCGAATGTCCATCTTGGTTGTCCGTCGAACCGAGTTTCCAGCAAGGCAATCCTAAGTCCGCCGCTGGAAAAGATATCTTGACGTCAAGATAAATCTACCACGCGTCAGACGCGATCGAACACCAGGCCGCGCCGTCTGGCGAAGCGATAGAACAGTTCGATTCCCGCCGCTCCCACGGCTCCCACCGCGATGCCCCAGGCCAGCTCGGGTGACAGCGGCACGTGCATCTGGAAGAACTCCGCCGTGGCCGGGATCACGCACACCAGCACCATCGCCGCCGCAACGGACCCGAGCAGCGCGAGCCGCGGTCCGCTGAGCGGTCTGGTCAGCACGCACAGGATCCACAGCGAGACGCAGAACAGCGCGATCGTCGTCACGCTCCTCGCCTCCCGCAGCGGGATGCTCCGATACAGCGGCAGGTAGGCGATCACCGCCGTCGCCCCCGCGATCAGTCCGGTCGGGATGGAGTACCGCAGCACGCGGCGCAGCACGCCTGGCGTGTAGATGCGGGCGTTGGGCGCGAGCGCGAGGAAGAACGACGGGATGCCGATGGCGAGCGTCGAGACGAGCGTCAGCTGCCGAGGAAGGAACGGGAACGGCAGCAGCAGCGCTGCACTGACGAGCGCGAGGACGATGCCGTACACGGTCTTCGCCAGGAAGATGTTGGAGACGCGCTCGACGTTCGCGATCACCCTGCGGCCGAAGGCGAGCACGTCCGGCAGCTTGTCGAAGCGGTCGTCGAGCAGCACCAGCCGACTGACCGCCTTGGTCGCCGCCGTCGCGCTGCCCATCGCGATACCCAGGTTCGCATCCTTGATCGCCATCGCGTCGTTCACGCCGTCGCCGGTCATCGCGACCGTCCTGCCCTGCTCCCGCAGCAGCCCGACCGCGGTGCGCTTCTGTTCGGGGCTCACCCTGCCGAAGATGTCGGCCGTGGCCAGTGCATCGGCGAGAGCGGCGTCGCTGTGGAGCGTGGACGCATCCACTGCCTCGCCGGGAAGGTCGAGGGTGCGGGCGATGGCGGCGACCGTGATCGGGTTGTCGCCTGACATGATGACGACGCGCACCGCCTGCTCGCCGAAGTAGCCGAGCGTCTGCCTCGCCTCCGGCCGCACGGTCTCGCTCAGCACGATGAGCAGCGCCGGCAGCACCTCCCGGCCGTCGAGCGGCACGTGCGAGCCCGGCGGCAACTGCTCGACGGAGCGGGCGAGCGCGAGCGTGCGCTGGCCTGTGGCGGCGATGGCGTTCGCCCTGGCCAGCTCGTCCGGATGCGCGGCGAGCACCATCTCCGGCGCTCCGAGCAGCCAGGAAGACTCCTCGCCGTCGACCGCCATGACGAGCCCGCTGTACTTGGTGGCCGAGGAGAACGGCACCCTCCGCAGCACGCGGAACCGGTCGGACGTGAACGCGCTCGACAGGATGCCGGACGTGGCGTTGCCGGCGTCGTCCGCGCCGAACGCCGCGAGCGCGACCCTCGCGAGTTCCTCGGGGACCGCGTCCCCCGCCGCCTCCGTCCTGTCGAACACCAGCTCGCCCGTGGTGAGCGTCCCTGTCTTGTCGAGGCAGAGCACGTCCACGCGGGCGAGCACCTCGACGGCGGCGAGCTCTTGCACGAGCACTTTCCTGGCGGCGAGCTGGATCGCAGCGACGCCGAACGCGAGGCTCGTCAGCAGCACGAGGCCCTCCGGGATCATCCCGACGACGGCGGCGACCGCATCCAGCAGCGCCCTCCGCCAGCGGGCATCCACGAACAGCTCGCTCCAGCCGCCGTACGCGAGCACGCGACCGACCAGGGTGATCAGGATGACGGGGCCCAGGATCCAGGACAGGTACACGAGGATGCGGTTGGTCGCGTCGCGCAGCTCGGAGTGCACGAGCGTGTGGCGGCGGATCTCGCTCGTCAGCTTGCTCGCGTACGAATCGGCCCCGACCGCGGTGACGACCGCGTACCCGGTGCCGGAGGCGACGTGCGAACCGGAGAGCAGCGTTGCGTCGTCGTCCTTGAACACCGGGTCGGACTCCCCAGTGAGCATCGACTCGTCCAGCGACAACCCTGTGCTCTCGACCACGCGCGCGTCGGCAGGCAGCTGATCGCCTGGCCGCAGCACGAGCAGGTCGTCGAGCACCACGCCCTCGACGGGCACGGTGACCACGGCGCCGTCGCGGCGCACCCTGCTCTCCGGCGCGGCGAGCAGGGCAGCGCGGTCCAGGACGATCTTCGCCCGCACCTCCTGCACGATGCCGATCAGCGCGTTCACCACGACGACGCCGTAGAAGAAACCGTCGCGCAGGTCCCCGAGCACGATCACCGCCACGAAACAGACGGTCAGAATGCCGTTGAAGAGGGTGAAGATGTTCTCGCGGAGGATGTCGCCGATGGAGCGCGAACTCGGCTGACGCTGGGTGTTGCCGCGACCGTCCTTGTGACGCTCGGCGACCTGTGCGCTGGTCAGCCCCTCCCTGGTTCGCGCATCCAGCATGGCCTACCCCTCTGCTGGCTTCTTCTGCGGTGTCGGGAACTGGCCGCGCACGACGAACCAGGTGATCAGGAGCAGCGGCGCGTAGAGCGGGACGCCCATCAGCAGCTTGGTCAGCGCGAGAGCGCTCGTCGCCGCATCCGTGTGGGCGAGGTAGAGCGGGACCTGCACGAGCAGCCTGGCGGCGAACAGCAGGAACCAGAGGAAGGTGAGCGCCTGCATCACCCGGAACTTGCTGCGCACGCTGCGCCAGGCGAGGCCGTCGCCCATCAGGTATCCGGCGGCGAGACCGATGAGCGGCCAGCGGACCAGGATCGAGATCAGGAGCGCTGCGCCGTATGCGGCGTTCGTCCAGATGCCGAGGATGAAGTTGTCCTCGCCTCGCCCGGTGATGAGCGCGAGGATCGCGGAGATGCCGACGCCGAGCAGCCCGGCGATGGCCTGGGTCACCGGCGTCTTGCCGATGATCCGGATGGCGGTGAACACCACGGCGACCGCAACGGAGCAGCCGATCGACAGCGGGACGTTCTGCGTGAAGGTGAACAGGATCAGGAAGACGAGACCGGGGACGATCGTCTCGGCGAGACCACGGATGCCGCCGAGCGCGCCGAGCAGGGCGACGCCGGTCGGGGTGTCGCCGTCGGCGAGCTGACCGAGGCCGGACTTCTGCGCGGCGCGGGCGAGGGACTCGCCGATGGTCGCTGCGGCCCTCTCGTCTGGATCGAGCTGCTGCGGGTCGCTCTGCTGCGCCTGCTCGGTCGAGCGCTCTGCGTCGTGCTCCCTGTCGGAGCGGTCGGTCACGGTGTCCTGCCTAGAGGGAGGTGTAGCTATCGGGGCCGGCCTCCGGCGCCGTCGGCATCCGGAGCGGGATGAGGTCGCGCGGCGGCATCGGCGAGTTGCCTCTGACGACGACGATGCTGCGGAACAGGTCTTCGACGAGCGCTGCCGCCTCCGGCTTGATGGCCGCGTCGCCAGCGATCACGCCGCGGAGGAACCAGCGGGGGCCGTCGACGCCGACGAAGCGTGCCACGCGGGTCTCCCCTGGACCGCCTGCTGGGGCGGCGACGGGGATCTCGGCGACGAGCTCCGGCCCGAACACGCCGTCGCGCTCGGAGGTGCGACCGCCCTGGCGGTTGACCTGCTCGGTGATCTGCTCGCGGATCTCGTGCCAGAGCCCGCTCGAGCGCGGTGCGGCGAACGGCTGGACCTGCAGGGTCGAGTTGGCGTAGTCCAGGCCGACGGCGACGACCCGCTGCGTCTCCTCCTCGACTTCGAGACGGAGGTGCAGGCCTTCGCGCGGGAGGATCTTGACGCCGCCGAGGTCGACGTACGGACGCACAGGGTTGGCCTCGCTCTCGTCGAGCGGGCCTTCCGTCTCCCGGTCCTCCGGCGCCGACTTCTCCCAGCTGTCGCTGCCGGTGTCGTTGCTGTCGCTCAAGCGTGTTCTCCTGACTGGGTGACTGTGTAGCCGGACGAACCGAAGCCCGCTGTTCCGCGGTGGCTGTCCTGCAGACGGTCGACGGGCACGAAAACTGCCCGCGTGACCGGCATGACGATCAACTGGGCGATCCTGTCGCCGACGGCGATATCGTACGGCATCGAACTGTCGGTGTTCAGAACGGTCACGCGGATCTCTCCGCGATATCCCGCATCCACTGTGCCCGGTGCGTTCACGATCGTGATGCCGTGCTTCGCTGCCAATCCGCTGCGAGGAACCACAAAGGCCGCGAAGCCGTCCGGGAGGGCGATCGACACACCGGTCGGCACCGTGTGGCGCTCTCCTGGGGCCAGAGTCACGGCCTCCGCAGCGCACAGATCGGCTCCGGCGTCGCCTGGGTGGGCGTAGACAGGGAGGGTGTTCGCGACGATCGGAACATCAACGGTATCGGTCACGTGTCGAGGGTAGTGCAGAAGTCTGATCGAATAGGAGCATGGACCTGTACCGTGAGCGCCTGTGGGCGGCCCCCTGGCTCTACATTTCGACCGCCCTCGTGATCCCCGCGACCATCCTCGTCTTCGCACCGATCAACATGGTGGTCGGGATCGTTCTCGCCATCGTCTTCTACCTGGCGATCGTCGGGATGATCATGGCGTCCGCCGCTCCTGTGCGCGTGACGAAGAGCGAACTGATCGCCGGGCGCGCGAGCATCCCGCTGGAGTTCGTCGGAGAGCCGACCGCGTACACGGGTGACGACGCATCCCTGCAGCGCGGCCGGCTGCTGGATGCACGTGCCTGGCTGCTCATCCGCGGCTGGGTCAAGCCCGTCGTGAAGGTGCCAGTGCTCGACGCGAGCGACCCAGCGCCGTACTGGCTGATCTCAACAAGAAACCCGGACCAGCTGGTCCGGGTTCTCGATGAGGCTCGACTCGCGTCGTAACTGTTCGCCCTTAGGCGGCGCACTCCACACAGATCGGTCCGAGCTTGGTCTCGTGGTCGATCTGCGAACGGTGCTTCACCAGGAAGCAGTTCACACAGGTGAACTCATCCGCCTGCGGCGGGAGCACCACGACGTCGAGGTCGAGGTCCGACAGGTCGGCTCCCGGAAGCTCGTATCCACCCGGGTTGTCAGCGTCTTCGACGTCGACGACACCGGACATCTTGTCCGGAACTCGCTCCTTGAGGGCCTCGATCGACTCCGAGTCGTCTTCGGTCTTCCGCGGTGCGTCGTAATCCGTTGCCATGCCCATCCACTTCTCGTACTTAACGGCCGATTCTTCGCAATCGGCGGCCATAGTTTGCATCATCGGGGTGCGAATAGCAAACCACTCGGGTGCCTCTCGGCTATTGCTCGGTTTTCAACTTCCGGCACGCCACGGTTATTCCCCGGATTCCGCTCGTTTCCGTGGCATCCTGGGCCGGTACGCACGCAGCTGGGAAGGCATCCACCATGCAGGATTTGAAGGTCATCGGGGTCGAGAACGGCGCTCTGCTCGCCGTCGGCGACGACGGTGAGCGGTTCCGCATCGCCGTCGACGATGTGCTGCAGTCGAAGATCCGCCAGGTCAGGCAGGAGACGTCGGCCACCGCGCCGAAGCTCTCGCCGCGCGAAGTGCAGGCGCACATCCGCTCCGGCATGTCCGCCGAGGACGTCGCAAGCGTCACCGGCGCTCCGCTCGACTACGTTCAGCGCTTCGAGGGACCGATCGTCGCCGAACGCGAACACATCGTCGCGAGCGCGCTGAGCGTGCCCGTGCACACCACCGTCGACGTCGATCCCCTCGGCGAGGGCAACACCTTCGGAACGGTCATCCGCGACAGGCTGGCGTCGCTCGGCGTCGCCGGAGAGCGCTGGGCGAGCTGGAAGGACAGCGAGGCAGGCTGGATCGTCAAGCTGGAGTTCACGGCCGACCAGATCGACCACGACGCCCGCTGGGGCTACGACGCCCGCAAGCACGCCCTGGCCCCGCTCAACTCCGAGGCGACAACGCTCTCGCAGGCCGGCGAGCTCAAGGGGGGCACCCTCATCCCTCGGCTGCGCGCCGTGATGCCGCACGAGGGCGAACCGGACGAGTCGCGTTTCGACAGCGGAGCCTTCACGTTCCCAGAGGCGCCCGACCTGCTCGGCCCGGAGATCACGCAGCCGCTCGAACCGCTGACGTACAGCCGCACGCCCAACGGCGCCAACAACTCGATCGCCGTCTCCGCCATCAAGCGCGCAGACGACGAGACCCCGCGCGACCTGCACCAGACCGCCGACCTGCTCGAAGCCCTGCGCCGCCGCCGCGGTGAGCGTGAGGCCGCTGTGTACGACGAGCCGGTGGATGTGCGCGCTGACGCCCCCGAGCTCGGCGACGCGCCGTTCCGGGTCGTCGACGAACCGATCGCGATCTTCGACACCCCCATCGACACCGCGCCGCCTGCGCAGGAGCCGCCGGCTCCCGCGCCGTCGTCCTCCGCGCCGTCGTCCTCTGCGCCGTCGTCCTCTGCGCCGTCATCTTCCGCCCCGTCATCCGACACTTCGTCGGCGTCCGCGCGTGGCGGCAAGAAGGGTCGCGCATCCATGCCGAGCTGGGACGAGATCGTGTTCGGTGCCCGCACCGACGACGACCTCGCCTGAGAGCCGTGACTGCCGCGTCCGTTCGCGACCCGGCCGTCGCTTAGGATAATCGGATGCCATCCGCCGACGCCTCCCTGCGCTCCATCGGAGTCGGCCTGCGCGGGCACGACAACGCCCTCGGCTTCATCCGCCTCGTGCTGGCATTCTTCGTCCTGGTCGACCACTCGTTCCCGCTCGGCGGTTTCGGGCCGGACTTCGGCGGCAGGTACACGCACGATCAGGCCAACCTGGGCTCATTGGCCGTCGCCGGTTTCTTCGCCATCAGCGGCTACCTGATCGCCAAGAGCGGGATGTCCGCCGACGTCCTGCAGTTCCTGTGGCGTCGCGTGCTGCGCATCTTCCCGGCGTTCCTCGTGGTGCTGGCCGTCGGTGCGTTCGTCGTCGGCCCGCTGATCTGGGTGCTCGACGGGCACTCGTTCACCGCGTACTTCTCGCTCGCCCCGACGAGTCCGTGGCACTATCTCGCGTCGAACTGGACACTGCGGGTGGGCTCGTTCGGCATCCAGGACATCTTCCAAAGCACCACCCCGTACGGCCGCCAGACAGGCGCCAGCGTGCTGAACGGCTCGCTCTGGACCCTCGACTACGAGTGGACCTGCTACCTGATCATCGCGGTCCTCTGCGCCTCCGCCGTGCTGCTCAAGGCCCGACCCATCGTCGCCGCCGTCACCGCTCTGATCGCCATCGGCCAGATCGTGCAGCTCGTCGCCCCTGGAACGATGGGGAACGTCACACCGCTCTTCGGCAGCGTCCTCCTGCTCTGGATGAGCTACCCGTTCATGGTCGGCGCGCTGATCGCCGTCTACTCGCGTTCCATCCCGCTCGACCACCGCCTCGGCATCGCCAGCGGCCTCGTGCTCGTGCTCACCCTCCTGAACGGCGGCTACGCCGTGCTCGGCGTCCCCGCCGGCGTGTACTTCGTGCTGTGGCTCGGAGCGATCCTCCCCGCGCCGCTGCGCCGCGTGGGCCGTACCAACGACTACTCGTACGGGGTCTACATCTACGGCTTCCTTGTGCAGCAGACGCTCGCGTACTTCGGCCTGTACAGGCTCGGCTTCATCCCATACCTGTTGGGCGCCACCATCGTCACAGCCGTGTGCGCCTGGCTGTCCTGGCACATCGTGGAGAAGCGCGCGATGATGCTCAAGGACTGGGGTCCCGGCCGAGGGATCGCGTACTGGTGGCAGTGGAGCAAGACCGTTCTCCGCATTCGCCCGCGGCACCTGCCGCCCGCGCCGGAGGACCCGAACGAGGCTGACCTCTCCTCGGTCAGCCCGCAGCCCCGAACCGGAGCAGAGGAACCCGCGTCTCGTCCGCAGTGAGCGAGCCGTGCTGGCCGATCATGCCGCGGCCGGTGTCCAGCGGGTCGCGGGAGTCGTAGTACGCCACCCGCTTGCGCGCACCGACCAGCACGTCGCCGATCCGCGGCGCGACCTCCGGATGCACGGACGGCCCGAACCAGCCGGCGTCGACCGCCTCCTGCCTGGTCGCGATCCACGCCCTGTCCCCCTCGACCGTCCGCCAGCGCTCGGCGACGGCGGTCGCCTCCTCCGGACGATCGAGGTGCAGGTGCAGGAAACGCGGCTCCCCCGCGATCAGCCGCACGCCGTCGATCAATTCCGGCGCGGTGTCGAAGAGGACGTGCCCGCTCGCCGGCACGTCCACGACGCCGTGGTCGGCGGTGAGGAGCATCCCCTGCTTCGGGCCGAGCCGTCGCGCGAGCGAAGCGACCAGGCCGTCCAGGGTCTCCAGGGCGGCGGTCCACTCCGGTGACTCCCAGCCCTTGGCGTGGGCGAGCTGGTCGAGCTCCGCAACGTAGAGGTAGGTGAGGCCGGGCCCCGGCGCCCGCAGAACCTCGGTGGCCGCCTGGAAGCGGTCGGCCATCGTCCGGCCGCCGACGAACTCGGCGCCGCGCAGCACGGCAGCCGTGAATCCGGAGTCGCTGTACTTCTGCAGGCCGATCGCGTGGGTGGCGACCCCCGCATCCCGGGCCTGCTCGAACACGGTGCGCGAGCGCTGCCACGTGGCGGGGTCGAGACGGTCGTCCCAGCCGCTGAGCTGGTTGACCACCCTGTCGTTGGCCGTGTCGAGCACGCGGTAGCCGACCAACCCGTGCTCGCCAGGCGTCGTGCCGGTGGCGAGCGTGGCGAGAGCCGAGGCCGTGGTCGTCGGGAATCCGGCGTCGATCGTCGTCGCCTTACCGAGGAGCGGGGCGAGCGTGCGGGCGTGACCGGAGCGGGCGCGCAACGACGACGCGCCGAGGCCGTCGACCACCAGGACCACCACGTGATCGAGGGCGGGCAGGTCGAGCGCATTCGCACCGCCACTGAGCGCCGCCAGGGAACTTGGCAGAACAGCGGCAAGGCTCGCTCGCGTGGTGAAGGCGGCCGGTAGCATGGGGGGCATCCGGCCCAGTTTGTCACACCCGTGACCACCTGCGGCCCCTCTCTCCCCTCCCGAGATTGCACGAATGACACCAGCAGACGACCAGGCCACCGCGGGCACCACCGAACGCATCGAAGACGTCGACGTCACGACCGAGATGCAGGGCTCCTTCCTCGAGTACGCATACTCCGTCATCTATTCGCGAGCACTCCCGGATGCGCGCGACGGCCTGAAGCCCGTGCAGCGGCGCATCCTGTACCAGATGACCGAGATGGGCCTGCGCCCCGACCGCGGGCACGTCAAGTCCGCGCGCGTCACCGGCGAGGTGATGGGGAAGCTGCACCCGCACGGCGACAGCGCCATCTACGACGCCCTCGTGCGCATGGCGCAGGACTTCACCCTGCGCGTGCCGCTGATCGACGGGCACGGCAACTTCGGCTCGCTGGACGACGGCCCCGCCGCACCCCGCTACACGGAGGCGCGCCTCGCCGCAGCGGCCCTCGCCCTCGCGGAGGACCTGGACGAGGACGTCGTCGACTTCGTCCCCAACTACGACAACCAGCTCATGCAGCCGGATGTGCTCCCTGCCGCCTTCCCGAACCTCCTGGTCAACGGCGCGAGCGGCATCGCGGTCGGCATGGCGACCAACATGGCGCCGCACAACCTCATCGAGGTGGTCGGCGCGGCCCGTCACCTACTCGCGCATCCGGATGCGACGCTCGACGACCTGATGGAGTACGTGCCGGGCCCCGACCTGCCGACCGGCGGAACGATCGTCGGCCTCTCCGGGGTCAGGGATGCCTACGCCACCGGCCGCGGCAGCTTCAAGACCCGCGCCAAGGTCGCCGTGGAGTCGATCACGGCGCGCAAGAGCGGCCTGGTCGTCACCGAGCTGCCCTATCTGATCGGCCCGGAGAAGGTGATCGAGAAGATCAAGGACGGCGTCAACTCCAAGAAGCTCTCCGGCATCTCCGACGTCACCGACCTCAGCGATCGCCAGCACGGCCTGCGGCTCGTGATCGGCATCAAGACCGGGTTCAGCCCTGAGGCGGTGCTCGAACAGCTCTACCGGCACACGCCGCTCGAAGACGGCTTCTCGATCAACAACGTTGCGCTCGTCGAGGGCGGCCCCCAGACCCTCGGGCTGCGTGAGCTGCTGTCGGTGTATCTCGGCCACCGCATCCAGGTGGTCACGCGCCGCTCGCAGTTCCGGCTCGCCAGGCGCAAGGAACGCCTGCACCTGGTGGAGGGCCTGCTGATCGCCATCGTCGACATCGACGAGGTCATCCAGGTCATCCGCACCAGCGACGACACCGAGCAGGCGCGCACCAGGCTGATGGACGTGTTCGACCTCAGCACTCTGCAGGCCGACTACATCCTCGAACTGCGCCTGCGCCGCCTGACCAAATTCTCCCGCATCGAGCTCGAGACGGAGAAGGCTCAGCTCGAAGCAGAGATCGCCGAGCTCGAAGAGCTGCTGTCCAGCCGCGACCGCATCAACGCCCTCGTCTCCGACGAGCTGGAGCAGGTCGCCGTGAAGTTCGGCACCCCGCGTCGCACCCTTCTCACCGAGGCGCGTCCGTCCATCGCGACGGCGTCGGCGCGCGGCAAGCAGCAGGTCGTGCTCGAAGTGGCCGACGTGCCGTGCCGGGTGCTGCTGTCGACCACCGGCCGCATCCTGAGGGTGGACCAGCAGCCGGGAGACGATGGCGGTCTCGACCGCATCGCCGCTCCCGCCAGGCGCAGCAAGCACGACGCGATCCTGTCGCAGCTCGACACCACGACGCGCACCGAGATCGGCGCGGTCACGAACCGCGGCAGGCTCATCCGGTTCTCCCCGGTCGACCTGCCAGCCGCTCCCGTCAACTCGATCCAGCTCGGCGCCGGGGTGAAGATCGGCGACTACCTCGCGCTCGCCGACCGCAAGGAGCGCATCCTGGCCGTCGTGTCCCTCGACGCCCCACGGTCGATCGCGCTCGGCACGAAGCAGGGTGTCGTGAAGCGGGTCACCGCCGGCGACTGGGCCAACAAGCCGGAGTTCGAGATCATCGCGCTCAAGGCGGGCGACGAGGTGATCGGCGCCGTGCAGGGCGACGAGACGGACGAGCTCGTGTTCGTGGCGAGCGACAGTCAGCTGCTGCGCTTCTCCGCCTCCGCCGTGCGCCCACAGGGACGCTCGGCCGGCGGCATGGCCGGCATCAACCTCGGTGCGGATGCGCGGGTCGTCTTCTTCGGCAGCGTTCCGGCCGACGAGAAGGACGAGACGGTCGTCGTCACCATCGCGGCGGGCGGAGACACGCTGCTCGGCGCAGACCCAGGCAGCGGCAAGCTCAGCGAGTTCGCCGAGTTCCCCGCCAAGGGCCGTGCAACCGGTGGGGTGCGCTCCCAGCGCTTCCTCAAGGGCGAGACCGAGCTCCAGCTCGCCTGGGTCGGTCGCGCACCTGCGCTGGCCGTCGCCCCCGACGGGGCAGCGCGCACGCTCCCGGACACCCCCGTCCGCCGCGACGCCTCCGGCGCCCCCCTCGACATGGTCGTCGGCTCCATCGGCCGCCGCCTCGCCTGACCCCGCCCCCAAGCAATCGAGCCGGGACTTGTGCACGTCCGACACGGCGTGTCGCGTGCATATGTCCCGGCTCGATTTTCGGGGAGCGCGGGTCAGGCGTCGATGCGGGCCCGGGAGAGGTCGTCTGCTCCTGCGATGATGAACTCCTTGCGCGGGGCGACGTCGTTGCCCATCAGGAGCTCGAAGACGCGCGACGCCTGCTCGGCGTCGGGGACGCGCACGCGACGCAGGGTGCGGTGGTGGCGGTCCATCGTCGTGGTCGCGAGCTGGTCCGCATCCATCTCGCCGAGTCCCTTGTAGCGCTGGATCGGCTCCTGGTAGCGCTTGTTCCGCTTCTTGAGATCGGCGAGCACCGCCTGCAGCTCGGCCTCCGAGTACGTGTAGATGGTCTCGTTCGGCTTCGAGCCGGGGTTGACCACGATCACGCGGTGCAGCGGAGGAACCGCGGCGAACACCCGCCCCTCCTCGATCATCGGCCGCATGTAGCGGAAGAACAGGGTCAGCAGCAGGGTCCGGATGTGCGCACCGTCCACATCCGCGTCGGACATGATGATGACCTTGCCGTAGCGGGCCGTCGCCAGGTCGAAGCTGCGGCCCGAGCCGGCCCCGATCACCTGGATGATCGCCGCGCACTCCGCATTGGAGAGCATGTCGGAGACCGACGCCTTCTGCACGTTGAGGATCTTGCCCCGGATGGGCAGCAGCGCCTGGTACTCGCTGTCGCGTGCGCGCCGTGCCGTGCCGAGCGCAGAGTCGCCCTCCACGATGAACAACTCGCTGTTGGCCACGTCGCTCGACCGGCAGTCCACCAGCTTCGCCGGTAGGGATGAAGTCTCCAGCGCGTTCTTGCGCCGCTGCGTCTCCTTGTGGGCGCGTGCGGAGATGCGGGACTTCATCTCGGCGACCACCTTGTCGAGCAGCAGTGCGGACTGCGCCTTGTCGTCACGCTTGGACGAGCCGAACCGCTCCGCCATCGCCTTCTGAACCACCTGCGCGACGATCGCACGCACGGCGGGGGTGCCGAGGATCTCCTTGGTCTGCCCCTCGAACTGCGGCTCGGGCAGACGCACCGTGAGCACGGCGGTGAGCCCGGCCATCACGTCGTCCTTGTCCAGCTTGTCGTTGCCGACCTTGAGCCTGCGCGCGTTCTGCTCGACCTGCGCGCGGAGGAACTTGAGCATCCCCTGGTCGAAGCCGGTCTGGTGACTGCCGCCCTTCGGAGTGGCGATGATGTTGACGAAGCTGCGCATCACCGTGTCGTAGCCGGTGCCCCAGCGCAGCGCGATGTCCACCTGGCAGTCGCGCGTGAGCTCTGTCGGCAGCATCGCCCCGCTGTCCGACAGCACGGGGACCGTCTCGGTGAAGGTGCCGTTCCCCGTCAGCCGCCAGGTGTCGGTGATCGGGCTGTCCGGCGCGAGGAAGTCGACGAACTCGGAGATGCCGCCCTGGTACTCGAAGGTGGTCTTCTCCCCCTCATCGCTGCGCTTGTCGTCGATGCTGATGGAGAGGCCAGGCACGAGGAACGCGGTCTGCCGCGCGCGGCCGATCAGGTCCTCCCCCTGGAAGTTCGCGCCCTTCGTGAAGATCTGCCGATCCGCCCAGTACCGGATGCGCGTCCCCGTCACGCCCTTGGCCGCCTTGCCGACCACCCGGAGTTCGCTGTTCTTCACGAACGGCGTGAACGGCGCATCGGGGCTCGGCTCGTTCTTACCGTCGTCGAAGATGCCCGGCTCTCCGCGGTGGAACGACATCGCCCAGACCTTGCCGTCGCGGTCCACCTCGACGTCGAGTCGCTCCGACAGCGCGTTGACCACCGAAGCACCCACGCCGTGCAGGCCGCCGGACGCCGCATACGAGCCGCTGCCGAACTTTCCGCCTGCGTGCAGCTTGGTGAAGACGACCTCGACGCCGGACAGCCCGGTCTTCGGTTCGATGTCGACGGGAATGCCGCGCGCCTTGTCGCGCACCTCGACGCTGTCGTCGCTGTGCAGGATGACGTCGATGCTCGTGCCGTGGCCGGCCAGCGCCTCGTCGACGGAGTTGTCGATGATCTCCCACAGGCAGTGCATGAGACCGCGCGAATCGGTCGAACCGATGTACATGCCTGGGCGCTTGCGCACCGCCTCCAGCCCCTCGAGGACCGAGAGATGTCTGGCCGAATAGTCCGAGCTCGCCACGAGCACTCCTTGCGATTCCGATGCGCCGGATGGGTGCCGGCGTCACACAACTTCCAGCCTACGTACTCCCGGATGCACGGCCCGCCACCGACACCCGGCTGAGTGTGTGCTACGCGTTCAGCGAAATAGCGGGCAAATCGCGCAGTGTTGCCCGCGGAACGTGGTTCTATAGAGATACCGAGTTCACGGTTGCGATCTGAAAGGAGCATCACATGTCGACGATCACCACGGAGAACGGTGCGGTTGACGAGCTCGCATCGGGGCCGCAACTGACGGCGGCCGACCGTTGCGACAGCTGCGGAGCCCAGGCATACATCCGCGTCGTCGTGAATAACGGCGAGCTCCTGTTCTGCGCCCACCACGGCAAGAAGCACCAGGAGAAGCTCTCGCAGATCGCGCACAGCTGGCACGACGAGACGGCACGTCTCTTCGAAGAGCAGCGCGCGTAACGCGTCCGGCGACGCTGCAGCGACCCAGACGATGAGTGGACGGCCGACCGGCGTGCGAAGGCGCGCCCACATCGACCTCGACTCCATCCTGGCCAACGCTGCAACTGCCGGGTCACTCACCGACCTCACCGCCGACCTCCGCGCCGACGCGTACGGCCACGGGCTCATCCCCGTGGCACGTGCGCTGTCGGATGCGGGGGTCGGCGGTTTTCTCGTCTCGCGACTCGAAGACGCGGCTGCTCTGGCCGACGCCGGGCTCACCGGGGCGCGCGTCGCCGATCAGGATGCGCGGGATGCGGGTGCCGCGGCCGGCGCGACCGTGCTCGGCCCCGAGCTGTTCGGTCTGACGGCGGGCGCGCATCCACTGGCCACGGCTATGCGTTTGGTCGGCGAGATCATCGCGGTGAAGCGCGTGGCCGCCGACAGCGGCGTCTCATACGGATACACCTATCGGACCCCGCACGACACGACGCTCGCGCTTGTCGCACTCGGCTTCGCCGACGGAATCCCGCGCGTCGCCACCAACAAGGCGCCCGTCCGCATCGGCGAGTACACCGGCCGGGTGACGGGCCGCATCGCGATGGACCAGTTCGTGGTGGACCTCGACGGCCGCAACGCCAGCCCTGGCGATCCTGCCGTGCTCTTCGGCGACGCCGCGCTCGGCGAGCCGACCGTGCTCGACTGGGCGGACGCCATCGGCATCGCCGGCCCCGTCATCACCTCGCGGCTCGGCCGCCGCATCGAGAGGGTCTACAGCGCATGACCATCGTCGACGCCATCGCGGAACCGCTGCCGCGCGCGGTCATCGATCTCGCCGCTCTCCGCCACAACGTCTCCCGCCTGGCCGCGCTGATCGCGCCCTCCGAGTTCATGCTCGCCGTCAAGGCGGATGCGTACGGTCACGGCCTACTGCCGGTCGCCGAGGCGGGCATCGCCTCCGGTGCTGCATCGCTCGCGGTGCTCGAGATCCCCGCCGGTCTCGTGCTGCGTCACGCCGGGGTCACCGTTCCGCTGCTCGCCTGGCTGCACGGCCAGGACACCGACTGGCGTGCCGGCATCGAGGCCGACATCGAGCTCGGCATCTCCGCGCGCTGGCAGCTCGACGCCATCGCGGCAGCGGGAGCCGACCGCCCGGCCGTCGTGCACCTCAAGGTCGACACCGGGCTCAGCCGCAACGGCGCCACCCGCGAGGACTGGCCAGGCCTGGTGGATGCGGCCGTCGCCCTGCAACAGCAGGGCATCGTGCGCATCCGGGCTGCCTGGTCGCACCTCGCCGACGCCTCGATCGAGGACGACGAGGCCGCGCTCGCCCAGTTCCGGGAGGCGGTCACCGTCGCCGAGGAGCACGGGGCGACGTTCGAGATCCTGCACCTCGCGGCCAGCTCGGCCGGAATCCGGATGCCGGAGGCGCGCTTCGACCTGGTGCGCGTCGGCATCGCCGCCTACGGTGTCTCCCCCTTCGACGACAGCACGGGAGCCGACCTGGGGCTCGTCCCGGCGATGCGCCTCGAAGCGCCGGTCACCCACATCCACGTCGGCGGCACGACGCACGCGCGCATCGGTATCGGCTATGCGGACGGCGTGCCGACCCTCGGCATTGCCAAGGCGCACGTCGCCATCGGCGGCCTGCCGTGCCAGGTGCTCGCGGTCGACGCGGACTCGATGCTCGTCGACGTCGGCGCGAGCCGTGTGGAGGTCGGAGACACGGCCATCCTGTTCGGCCCCGGAGTGAACGGCGAGGTCATCGCCGAGAAGTGGGCGGACTGGGCGGAGACCATCGCCGACGAAATGCTCACCGGCGTCGCTCCGCGCGTCCCCCGCGTCTACGTCGGCTGACCCGGGCGCCCGCGCACCCCATCCGTATTCTCCTTCCCGACGGAGAACCCGTCGCAAACGAGGCAGAACTCCGTCCGAACGGAGAACCCGACGGCGCGTCGCGCTGGATCTCCTGCGTTACGTAAGACAGGAGCACCCGGCCGACACGCCGTCCACATCTCCGTCCGAACGGAGGTACGCGCGTGGATGCGGCAGAACTCCGTCCGAACGGAGATACGCGCGTGGATGCGGCAGACCTCCGTCCGAACGGAGATACGCGCGTGGATGCGGCAGAACTCCGTCCCAACGGAGAGACACGCGTGGACGCAGCTGGGGGCCCGTGAGGACGCGCGCGGGCTACAGCTTGACGCCGAGGCGGTCGGCGATCGCACGTCGCGCGTTGGCCGCGTAACGGTCGACGCTCTCCGTCTGCGGCACCGGCGGGACCTCGCCGCGCAGCGCGGTGGCGAGCAGCCGGTCGGCGAGCGACGGGTTCATGGGCAGCAACGGACCGTGCAGGTGGGTGCCGATGGATGCGGCCAGCACGACGCCCTCGGTCTGGCCGCCGTCGTTGCCCGTTCCGCTGACGATCTGGCCGAACGGCTCAGCGCCCTCCAGCGTGGTCACCGCGGAGTGGTTCTCGAATCCGGCGACCGTGCCCTGTGCCGTGCGCACGACGATCTCGCCGACGTGCCGGACCGCTCCGAGCTGCGCGCGCGTCGGGAAGACACCTGCGCCGGCGAGGCGTTCGCCGTCCGCCGTGACCAGTTCACTGCCGAGGAGCTGCCAGCCGCCGGCGATCGCCAGGATCGGGATGCCGGCATCCCGCCACGCACGCAGAGCAGGCGCGATGCGCTGCACATCCTCCAGCACGGCGCGCTGCGACGACAGCGGACCGCTGCCGATGTGCACGATGTCCGCCGCGTCGGGAAGCACGGCTCCGACCTGGTGCCGCACGACCTCGGTCTCGATTCCGCGCCATCCGGCGCGCTCGACCAGGGCCGTCACATTCCCGGCGTCGCCGTTGATCCCGAGCTCGCCGGGGTACAGGTGCAGGATGCGCAGCACGCTCATCGTTCGCCGCCCTCCAGGTCGAGGAACCCGAGCTGCTTGCGGATCAGCATCATCTGCTCGTAGTTGACGATCATGGTCTTGGTGCCCGTCGCGGGTTTGGGGAGCGCGAGGAACGCGGTGAGCGCCGGCTTCAGCTCCGGCACCACCTGGTCGACCGGGATGCCCGCGTACGCGAAGCGCGTGGCGAACTGCCACGCCTTGGTGCCGGACACCACATCCACGTGCTCGATCGAGGAGAGGTCGATGTCGTAGATCCAGGACGGGTCCGGCGTCCCCTCGTCGACGGCCACGAAGACCTGCTCGGGCGGCGCGCTCAGGTAGTCGAGGTTGAGCTGCAGGCTCGGCGGGTTCTTCATCATGATGATCTCGATGTCCTCGTCGCCGACCCGCAGGGTCTCACCACGCCCGTACACGGTGCGCAGAGACGCCATCGCAGCGACCACGGCCTCCGGGCGGAACCGC
>Ga0153994_1000147_pt1 | contig 26575 bp, 31 predicted proteins | sample TSNC078MetaG_FD_104735 | JGI IMG/M metagenome (GOLD analysis project Ga0153994, IMG submission 104735) | Attine ant fungus gardens microbial communities from North Carolina, USA - TSNC078 MetaG | ecosystem: Host-associated > Fungi > Mycelium > Unclassified | place: USA: North Carolina, Lumber...
AAGATCAGAAGGATATCCCAAGGCGGACGTCCGCCCTTGCTCTTATTCACTTCTCTTCCAAAAATATCATTCAACAATGGTCGGAATATTTCGAAATTAATCGCTGTTGTCAATTTCTCTAAAAGGAACGTCTGAGCCATAGTAAATAGACGTTCCCTATAATGAAAAATGTCTTGATATTGAGAAAATCCTTGAAGAAAATCCGTTTATGGATGAAGTATGAACTTGGAGTTTATTGATAACAATAGGGGTGAAACATTAAATTTCAAAGAGTTTGATCAATTAAAAAACTGCCACAACATATTGTCCGCCCTAAATGAATACAAGAAAAAATAGGAAAAACACAGTAAAAATGCGGCTTAGAGGGCTGTTTTTTTGTGCAAAAAATTGTATGTAGAGGTAACATAGAGAATAAAGATAAATATTATAGTTGCTTATATTTATTTGTCTGAAATCTGCTCTCAAAACCATTTAAGATTATCCGATAAGTGGTAATATATTAAAAAAACTGATAAGTCGGAAATGCTATCAACGGTTTAACAGGCTATCACCAAAATCAGATATTAATTTGTCGAATTTGGTTGACTCTTACTTATGTTTTATATATATTAATATTAGACATTGTTATTATTGAAAGGATATTTACTATGGATAATCAAAATTTATATATACATATGCAAGTGAGTTTGTTTAACCATTTTATAAAATATAAAACAGGCAGTTACAAATTAGGCAACAGTCTTTTAGATTTCATATATTTTGATATGGATTCTATTCTGAATGATTTGGCTACAAAAAGTGATATGAGAGAACTTGTTGAAAGAATCAGAAAATTGCATCCTTATTTTGCCGTGCTAAGCCAAGATACATTGGAACTGATGATAAAGAACTGTGAAGATAAGAGCAACAGAAACTTTAATATATATAAAGTTAAAGAACTACAAGAGCGTTATTTAAAACTTATAGATATAGTTTTAAATCATTATAATGTCGGTGAACAGACAGGAGAGTATCAGTATCTTTTAAAGTACAAACTGTTTTCCAGTTCCCGCCTTTTAGGAAATGAAGATGGTGAATTATGTATCGATTATTTTGTAATGGGATTTGAAGATTGCTTATATATTGAACTGATGGAGATGCTAAAATCACAAACCTTAATAAAGAAATGTAAAAACTGCAATAGATATTTTATTCCTCAGAAAGCCAATATTGACTATTGCAGCCGCGTTATTCAATTTGAAAATAAAACATGCCAGGAAGTTGGATATACAAAAACTTTTGCTAAAGCAGTTAAGAATGATGATTTATTACAGGCTTATACAAGGGCTTACAAGGCTCACTATGCCAGGATGAGCAAGCCAAGAAAGAAGATCGGCAACATGAGCCGTGAAGCTTTTAAAGCATGGCATGTTGAAGCCAAGGAAAAATTAAAGCAGGCACGGGCCGGCGAATTAGATGCTGATGTATTTAAGATTTGGCTTAAACAATGAAAAAATCATTGACATTTCCCTCTGAAAATGATATTATATTTTTCGCAGTGACTTATTATTAACATCAGCCGGCGTGTCGGAATGGCAGACGAGGCAGACTCAAAATCTGTTGTGGGCAACCACGTGTGGGTTCAAGTCCCACTGCCGGCATTACTACGAATAATTCTTGAATGTTCATAACAAAAACAGGCTGAATAGTTCAGTCTGTTTTTGTGCGTCTGCTTCTTTCAAATTTGCATGAAATATGATATAATCGCATTGGGGGTATAAAGCATGAGACAAATAATAAAGAAACTATTGATAATATATGGGATTTGCGCAGGATGCCTTTTGATAGGGTGCAGCATTATTGGATATGCAACAAAGCCTGAATTGGTGGTTTCTCATATCCCGATTACTATTCCAACTTCATTCTATGTAATTATCGTAATTGTCTGGATCACTTCGCTGATTGGTGTGATTGCTACTCTGGTGAGAAACGGAAGGCAGTATATGCTACAAAGTGCAGTTGCCTTTACCGTATATTTCTCATTATTGTTTTTTGTGTCACTGGTCAGCCTGCTCCTGTGGTCTTCGATTTACTATGATAGGAGTTTTTTGGGAGATTTTATCGAATTCTTCGGAACTGGGGCACTTTGGGGCAGAAATCTAATTGGATTGCTTGCAGTAGTTTTTTCTCTTGCCTCTGTGCTTGGCGTTTTTGCCATCGTTCTACAGTTAATTCTGAATCAATCCAGAATCCGATACAAAAAAAGCATTGGTACATTATTGGGGATTATGTCTGTTGCAGCAGTGATGGTATTGGAAGATACGCTGTATCCTCCGCTAAAAAACCTTGCAATTTTCCATATCCGCAAAAATTATGATTTAGCTACGGCATTGATTGTACTGTCAGTCTGCGTGGTTGTGCAGTACGCTCATGTGAAAAAACACAAATAGACTGCATAGGTTAGTAAAATACTTACCCAGTGAGAAGTAAGAAATAATGGTATCCTGGCTAGTGTATAATATTGTATAATAAATATCTTTAAGTAGGGGAAGTTATATGAACTGCAGAGAGACACAATCATTGATAATACCATTTATAGAAGGACAATTAGAGATAGATCAATTAAGTGCTTTTTTGGACCATGTTATGAGCTGCAGCGATTGTTATGATGAGCTGGAAGTTTATTACATTGCTTTATCGGGAGCAAAACAGCTTGATAATGATGAAGATGTTATTTCTGACTTTAAAAGTGCTTTGGCGAAATTTTTAACCGATAACTTAAAAGTAGTGTCCCAAAGAAAGAAAAAGCATTTGCGAAAAAAATTGATTTTGTTCATGTGTTTTCTTATTCTTCTTTGTATTGTGTTGTTTATCTTGTTTTAGAATATCATAATAATCTCCTGCCGAGAGAGTATATTAAGGATGGGTAATGGAATGAGTGAAAAATTAGTATTAATTGATGGGCATAGTATTTTGAATCGAGCATTTTATGGGATTCCGGATTTGACGAATTCAGAAGGCATCCATACCAATGCGGTTTATGGTTTTTTAAATATTATGTATAAAATATTGGATGAAGAAGGGGCAGATAAGCTTATTGTGGCATTTGATGTTCATGCGCCGACATACAGGCATAAACTCTTCGAAGCTTATAAAGGAACCAGAAAGGCAATGCCTGAGGAATTAAGAGAGCAAGTTCCCGTCATCAAAAAAGTCCTTGAGGTTATGAACATTAAAACTATTGAAAAAGAGGGATATGAAGCAGATGATCTGTTAGGCGCATTAAGCCAAAAAGCTGAATCAATGGGGTATGAAGTCTCTATTGTTTCAGGAGATAGAGATTTGCTGCAACTGGCAACAAATCACATAAAGATTCGGATTCCCAAAACTAAAATGTCAGGAACAGAAATTGAAGATTACTATGCCAATGATGTTATCGAACGTTATCAGGTCACTCCTAAACAATTTATTGATGTTAAGGCTTTAATGGGAGATACAGCTGATAATATTCCCGGCGTTCCGGGAATTGGCGAGAAAACAGCCACAAAAATCATACTGGAGTATGGTGATATTGAAACCGCCATTGATAATGCCCAGAATATAAAACCTAAGAAAGCGTCGGAAAATTTAAAAACTTACGAAGCCCAGGCCAGAATGAGTAAAACGTTGGCCACAATTGATACTTCGTGTGAGGTTGATGTAGATATTGATGCTGCCAAATTGGCGGATTTATATAATGAGGAAGCCTATAAAATCTTTAATTGGCTGGAGTTTAAAAATATTTTAAATAGATTTGATCTAGATACTGCCACATTTACTGATATAGGCAGTCAAATTGTTCTAATAGATCAACTTGCGGACTTAAAAAAGATATTAAGTACTGTTAAAGTTGAAAAAAAGATCGGTATTCATTTTCTTTTCGAAGATGTTTTTAATGGCTGCTCTCTTTGTTTTGATGAAAAAAAGATTTATTTTGTATTCATTAATGAGACAATAACAAAAGAATATCTTATGACATATCTTAATAGTCTTAAAGAGAAAAATATACAATTATGTTTCTTAGATATCAAACAACAATTAAGTTATATTCATATAGAAGAAACAGAAGGAATATTTGATGTTGGAATCGCTGCATACCTGCTGAACCCATTAAAAAGCACTTATGAATATAATGATATTGCCCGTGACTATTTAGGACTGACAATCCCTCCAAAAGCAGATATAATAGGTAAAAATTCTATTGATTCCATATATTGTGATAAACTCGAAGATTTTAAAAATTACGTCGGATATCTTTCCTATGTACCATATCAATCATGGGAACTATTGATTCAAAAGTTGGAAGAAACGCAGATGTTTGAATTATATACGAAAATTGAAATTCCTTTGGCGTTTAAACTTTATGAGATGGAACATAATGGTATAAAAGTTGCAAAGGCAGAATTAAAGGCCTATGGTGATGGATTAGTCACGCGTATTGAAATGTTGGAAAAAGAAATTTATGCTTTGGCAGGAGAGAAGTTCAATATTAATTCTCCTAAGCAATTAGGTGTTATCCTTTTTGAAAAATTAAAACTGCCTTTTGCCAAAAAAACAAAAACAGGTTATTCCACCTCGGCCGATATTTTAGATAAATTACGTACTAAAGATCCTATTATAAACTTAATCTTGGAATATCGCCAGTTAACAAAGTTAAAGTCAACATATGCAGATGGGTTAGGGAACTATATAGGTGAATCGGACCAGAGAATACATGGCAAATTTAATCAAAAAGTAACTGCCACGGGTCGCATAAGCAGCACGGAACCGAATCTCCAAAACATCCCTGTCAAAATCGAATTAGGTCGACTGATTCGTAAGGTTTTTATTCCGGAAGAAGATTATGTTTTTGTTGACGCCGATTATTCACAAATCGAATTACGTGTTCTGGCTCATTTTTCTGGTGATGAAAAGCTTATTGAGGCTTATAAAAAAGAACAGGATATTCATAAAATAACAGCCTCACAAGTGTTTAACACACCTTTAGATGAAGTTACTCCGTTACAGCGAAGCAATGCCAAGGCGGTAAACTTTGGCATCGTATATGGAATCAGCTCTTTTGGACTTAGCCAGGGGTTAAGCATTACGCCAAAGGAAGCCGAAACATATATTAAACAGTATTTTGCCACCTATCCCAAAATCAAAGAATGTTTGGATTTGATGGTTGAAAGCGCCAAAAAAAACGGGTATACAAAGACATTATTTAATCGCCGGCGACCGGTGCCTGAATTGAAGTCCAGCAATTTTATGCAGCGTTCTTTTGGTGAGCGAATAGCAATGAATTCGCCAATTCAGGGTACGGCTGCAGACATCATAAAAATAGCAATGATTCGTGTCAGCAGAAAATTGCATGATTTACAAATGAAATCAAGATTGGTATTACAAGTTCATGATGAGCTTTTAATTGAAGCGCACAAGGATGAAGTGGAAGAAGTTAAAAATATTTTACTTCAGGAAATGGAGCATGCCGCCGATTTATTGGTTCCTTTAGAAGTAGATATTAATGTAGGGAGAAACTGGTATGAAGCAAAATAAGATAAAAATTATTGGCATTACAGGAGGCATTGGGAGCGGCAAGAGCGAAGTTGTAAAAATATTGGCTAAAGACTTTAAGGCCTATACAATTATAGCTGATGATGTGGCAAAGCGACTTAGTGAGAAAGGTAATATTTCCTATCAGCTTATAGTTGATTGCTTTGGCAGCGAAATCCTTTTGGAAAATGGAGACATTGACAGAAGCAAACTGGCCGAGACTGTATTTAAAAATCATAAGCGGTTGAGTGAGCTTAATGCTTATGTACATCCTTATGTAAAAGAAGCAATTTTAAAGGAAGTAAGTGATGTGAAAAGCGGAGGGGTTTATGCTTATATAGTCATCGAGGCTGCTTTGCTGGTTGATGATGGCTTTAAGGCTATTTGCGATGAGTTATGGTATATTTTTTCAGATGAAAACATCCGCCGGAAACGTTTAAAGGCATCACGAAATTATAGTGGAGATAAAATCGATTCAATCATAGAAAACCAACCTGGTGAGTCTGCTTTTAAAAATGCCTGCGACAGGATTATCATTAATAATACAAATCTGGAAGACCTATCCCGGCAAATAAAAGAATATTTAAATTAATTATGTAAAATAAAGGAGTATGGTATTGGCAATACTCCTTTTTTGCTGTAAAACCCTGATGATTGACAAATGAAAAATATTATGATATTATTACGTTGTTTAATAATTATGTAACATATGTTCGGAGTTGAAATAAAGGTGGATAAATTTTCTGGATAATTTATGAATAAAATATTACAAATATTTTGAAAGTATTACATAAAATATTAAGAAATGACAAAAAGGAGGATGCAGGTCACACTTTCTTGTTATGTAAATCGATTTTATTCGTAAAAACTGTTTTGGTTTTTTTATATTTGACAATTAGAGAAAAGTTTGATACAATATAACTCCGTAACACAAATGTAATAGTTTTAACAAAGCAATGTTTGTATTATTAAACATTGTTGAAGTTAAACAACAAAGAGGTGAATTCATGTTAAACAAAATAACTAAACAGATTGTAGCGGCAATTGCATGTGCGATGTTGATCTTCGGCATTTGCTTTAGCGGTCTTGACTTTGTCAGTGAGGCTTTCACGGGCACAAGTGATGAGTCTAAAGATGAGGATTCAGACAAGCCGATGAATGCAACTATAAGTTCTGTAGACTTTACACTAAGAGCAAATGGAGCATTAAGCTTTTCTGCATCTGACATAGGAACGGTGATTAACCATGAGACAAGCATTCTTGACATGGTTATGGATTCGGCAGACGAATTGGCAGAAAAGTCATTTTATGAAGATAAGATTGTGTCGAATATTGCGCCGTACCTTAATATTCGTGAGAGCGATGATGGAAATAGCGAAGTTGTCGGAAAGCTTTATCCGGCTTCATACGGAACGATTATTGAACAAGGTGAGGAATGGACGAAAATTACTTCCGGTTCCGTAACGGGTTACGTTAAGAACGAATATGTTTCATTTGCCGATGAGGCAGAGGCTATCGCAGAGGAGTTAGGAACTGAAGCCATCATAGTTGATTCGGAGCAGACAAATATACATAGCTCAGAGGATACGACGTCTGAGATTATCACAGAAGTATTGACAGATACCAGATATAGTATCGCTATGCCGGAGGAAGAGGAAGAAGCCGAAGAAAGCGAGGAAGTAACCTCGTCTCAGGTAGATAAGGTTAAAGAATTATATCCAGAATGGGTTCCGATTATCTATACAGAAGAACAGGTTGGTTATGTTTTAGCTGATGATGTAACTGTTATCATGGCTTTAGAAGAAGCTGTTTCACTTGAAGAGGAGCAAGCGGCCCAGAAAAGTGAATCCGAAACAGTGCAGTCTGTAAGCGCTCAGACGACAAATGCAGCCGCAGAAGATAATGAAGCAACAACAGTACCGGCAAGTGATAATACAAGCACCGCTGCTCCTAAAACGAGTGATTCAAAGTCAACTCAGGACGCTTCAAGCGCTTCGGTAACTGCCACTTCATCAGATGAATATTTACTGGCGGCGCTTGTCTACTGCGAAGCGGGGAATCAATCCTACGAAGGACAATTGGCAGTCGCTAATGTAGTGCTTAATCGTGTCAACAGTTCGAGCTTTGGGGGTAGTATTTCAGAAGTTGTTTATCAAGCGAATCAATTTAGCCCCGCGTCAAATGGAAGTCTGGCAAAGGCATTGAATAATGGGCCCTCTTCATCTGCCCTACAGGCAGCGCGAGATGCTTTGGCCGGGAACAACAATATAGGAAATTATTTATATTTTAATGGATATGTAGATACTTCAACGGTAGGTTCATATACAATTATCGGAGATCATACATTCTATAATTATTAAACGGTGTTAAGTGTGGCAGTGCCAAGTGTGTCACAGAATAAAAGAGGCTTATGGATTTAAGCCTCTTTTATTATTTTTTTGTTGTTAATTTCTTCATTTCGTATTATAATTAGCAGCGAGTACATAAATGAAAGGTTGAATACAACATGGAATTCGGAACAATAGCCAGTGGAAGCAGTGGGAACTGCTTATATGTAAGAGACAATCAGACGCATTTGCTCATTGATGCCGGTATAAGTAAGAAAAGGATTAATGAGGGGCTCCAATCTTTTGGGATTGATGGCGACAATGCCACCGGTATACTTATTACCCATGAGCATACGGACCACATTGCCGGTTTGGGAATTATGGCACGAAAGTACAATGTGCCTATTTATGGCACGGAAAAAACATTACGGGAAATCGAAAAGTCCAAATCGCTTGGCGTGGTTCCGGATAAATTATTTCAGGTCATTTATCCCGGCAAGAAATTTAATATAGACAACATCACCGTAGAACCATTTGCTATTCCCCATGATGCAAAAGACCCGGTAAGTTATTCTTTCGTTAAAGGTGATGAAAAAATAGGCATGGTAACTGATTTGGGTTACTATGATGATGATATTGTTAAAAGTCTGAAAGATTCTAATATACTCTACATAGAAGCAAACCATGATGTTAATATGCTTCAGGTCGGACCTTATCCGTATTATCTTAAACAGCGTATTTTGAGTAATAAAGGTCATCTATGTAATGAGATGGCGGGAAGATTGATTTGCGAATTAATAAATGATAATCTTAAACAAGTCGTTTTAGGTCATTTGAGTAAGGAAAATAATTATCCTGAACTTGCTTTGGAAACCGTTCTGCTTGAAATGGATTTTAAAAGCTATAAACATAAAAATAAAGTGCTTGACGTTGCTGTTGCACCAAGAAGCCGGGCTTCAGATTTAATCGCTATTTGAATAGGAGGAAACCAGATGAAGAAAACAATTATTACTGTAATAGGAAAAGATAAAGTTGGAATTATTGCCAAAGTATGTGTCTATCTGGCGAATAACAAAGTGAATGTTCTTGATATATCACAGACCATTGTACAAGAATATTTCAATATGATGATGATTGCAGATGTCAATAACTCGCCGAAGGATTTTGGCATTTTAGCCTATGAGTTGGAACAAATCGGCAAAGAAATTGGTGTTAAGATTAAAATGCAGCATGAAGACATATTTAATACGATGCATAGAATTTAACAAGTGAGGGTGTATTAAATGATTAATTTATTTGAGGTACAAGAAACAAACAAGATGATTGAAGAGGCAAATCTTGATGTTAGAACAATCACAATGGGAATTAGCCTGCTTGATTGCTGTAATCATGATGTTGAAGTCACCTGTAAAAACATTTATCATAAAATCTCCCAAATGGCCAGTGATTTGGTTAAAGTTGGGAAGGAAATAGAAACAAAATATGGAATACCTATTGTTAATAAACGCATTTCGGTTACACCTATTTCGTTAGTAGGAAGTTCGTGCTGTAAAAGTACGAAAGACTATCTGAAAATCGGCAAAGCTTTAGATGAGGCAGCCAAAGAAGTTGGTGTTAATTTTCTTGGAGGTTATTCGGCATTGGTCTCTAAGGGCATGACCCAGAGCGAACGCTTACTTATTGAATCTATTCCCGAAGTTTTATCTTCAACTGATAGAGTATGTGCTTCTGTTAATGTTGGCTCTACAAAGAGCGGCATTAATATGGATGCTGTTAAACTTTTAGGAGAAATCATTCTACAAACCGCAGAATTGACAAAGAATGCTGATTCGCTAGGCTGTGCAAAATTAGTTGTTTTTTGCAATGCTCCGGATGATAATCCTTTTATGGCCGGTGCCTTCCATGGCGTTACAGAAGGTGATGCCGTGATTAATGTCGGTGTCAGCGGTCCGGGAGTCGTTAAGCGTGCCATTGAAGAGGTCAGAGGGAAAGATTTTGAAACCCTATGCGAATGTATTAAGAAAACGGCATTTAAGGTAACCAGAGTCGGACAGCTTGTTGCTATTGAAGCATCCAAGCGGCTTAATGTTCCTTTTGGTATTGTCGATCTATCCCTTGCGCCGACACCGGCCATAGGTGATAGTGTTGCTGAGATACTAGAGGAGATTGGTTTAGAACGGGTAGGAGCACCGGGAACTACTGCAGCATTGGCCTTATTAAATGATCAGGTTAAAAAAGGTGGGGTGATGGCCTCATCATATGTAGGTGGATTGTCTGGCGCATTTATTCCAGTTTCGGAAGACCAGGGTATGATAGATGCCGTCACTGTAAATGCCTTGACATTAGAAAAACTAGAGGCGATGACTTGTGTCTGCTCGGTTGGTCTGGATATGATTGCAATTCCGGGAGATACTAAGGCGACGACGTTATCGGGTATTATAGCTGATGAAATGGCCATTGGCATGATTAATCAAAAAACGACTGCGGTACGCATTATTCCGGTTCATGGAAAACAATTTGGTGACATAGCCGAATTTGGTGGTCTGCTCGGATATGCGCCAATTATGAAAGTAAATCCCTTTAGCTGTGATGATTTTATCAACCGGGGCGGGAGAATCCCTGCGCCGATACACAGCTTTAAAAATTAAGCTTCAACAGAAAGGGCGGATATAATGAATACAGGCGTTATTTTTGATATGGATGGTGTCATCATTGACAGCCAGCCAATACACTATCAGGGAGATATGTTGACCCTTGAATATTGTAATACGCACATAAGTTTAAAGGAATTACAAAAATATGCCGGAACAAGTGATGAAAGCCGTTTCAAAAGACTGAAAGAAAAATATAAGCTGGAACCTTCTGTTAAGGAGTTGACTGCCTATCGAGAAAATATCATGCTGGAGTTGATAGAAACTTCAAATTTAGAAGCAATCTCGGGAATAAAAAATCTATTATCAGATGTCAAAGAAAAGTCAATGAAACTTGCGCTGGCTTCTTCATCTACACGTAAGTTTATTGATGCGGTTCTTTGTAAGTTAGCGATTAAAGAATTATTTGATACTGTGGTCAGTGGAGAAAAAATTTCTAAAAGTAAACCTGCTCCGGATATTTTTTTAAAGACTGCCGAACTCATATCGTGTGATCCAAAAACATGCGTTGTAATTGAAGATTCGGCCAATGGTGTCAATGCGGCAGTAAATGCAAATATGAAATGCATCGGTTATATGAATAAAAATTCCGGTAATCAAGACATTGCCGCTTCCACAGTCATTATTGATGACTTTTCACAAATTAATGCTTTATTTATAAAAAATCTTCAATAGAACTATCTCTTTTCATTTCACGTGTCTATATTTTTGTTGATACTAATATAAATATTATAGACAATATGTGAGAAAGGGGATGCCAAATGGAAGATATGAGGCGTGAAGTTGACCGTTTACGGGCAAAGAGCTCACATGGAACCAGAAACTATAAAAAGGCAAATTCTGCAGGAATCAGGGGCTATATGCAAGGTAATGGTGATATGGATACAGCAGCAGCGTTCCTTATGCTGCGGGTATGTGTATCAATTGTTATATTGGCAGCTTTTTTTGCCAGTGATATTTTCCTGCAAAGTGAAAGCGTGACTGTTTTCCAAACCGCAACAAAACAAATGACGACAAACATATCTATAAACGATGTGGTTGATTTTTTGAAATCATTTTCATGGAATACATTACTGGACCTTTTCAAACAGGTTTAGGAAACCAGAACAGGAGCATATAATGAACAAGTTGGCTTTAAGTAATGACATCTTATTAAACATAGATAAGCCTGCCAGGTATATAGGCAATGAGGTTAATGTTGCCAAAAAGGATCCTAAAAAGGTTGATATACGTTTTGCATTGTGCTTTCCGGATGTTTATGAAATTGGGATGTCATACTTGGGAATACAAATCCTTTATGACATGTTTAACAGACGTGATGATGTGTTTTGTGAACGCGTCTACTCGCCATGGATTGATCTTGATGCGATCCTCAGAGAAAAGCATATTCCTCTATTCGCCCTTGAATCGCAAGATCCAATCAAAGAATTTGATTTTTTAGGTATTACTATTCAATATGAAATGTGTTATACAAATATTTTACAGATATTAGATTTAAGTCAAATACCGTTGCTGACGGCCGATAGATCTGAAAATGATCCAATCGTTATTGGCGGTGGCCCATGTGTATATAATCCTGAACCGTTGGCGGATTTTTTTGATATCTTTTATATTGGTGAGGGTGAAACAGTATATAATCAATTATTGGATGCCTACAAAGAACATAAGCATAAAGGTAAAGACAGGCAATCTTTTTTGGAAGAAGCGGCATCCATTCCGGGACTTTATGTTCCCCGGTTTTATGAGGTCGCTTATAATGATGACGGAACTTTAAAAGCATTTACGAAGACAAACAAATTTGCCGAGGATAAAATTAAGCGGCAAGTAGTTGAAGATCTTAATCAGGTCACTTATCCTGAGCGGCCGTTAGTCCCTTTCATTAAAGTGACCCAGGATAGAGTTGTACTTGAAATTCAAAGGGGATGTATAAGGGGCTGCCGTTTTTGTCAGGCGGGTATGGTCTATCGCCCAAATCGTGAGCGGGATATTGAATATTTAAAAGAATATGCCATAAAAATGCTCACTGCAACCGGCCATGAAGAAATCTCTCTAAGTTCATTGAGTTCCAGTGATTATAGCGAGTTGGAAACGTTAACAAACTTTTTGCTTGATGAGGCTAAAAGTAAACATGTAAATATTTCCCTGCCTTCTTTAAGGATAGATTCTTTTTCATTGGCTGTCATGAGTAAAGTGCAGGATATACGTAAAAGCAGTTTGACATTTGCCCCGGAGGCGGGTTCCCAAAGACTAAGAAATGTCATTAATAAGGGATTAACGCAAGAAGATATTCTAGGTGGTGTGGAACAAGCTTTTAATGGCGGTTGGAATCGGGTGAAATTATACTTTATGCTTGGTCTGCCCGGAGAATCAGAAGCAGATATCGAAGAAATCGCCGGGTTATCAAATGAGATTGCTGCCCTGTATTATACAATTCCCAAAGAAAATCGGCCGGGCAGCGGTCGGGCGGAGATTATCACCAGCACTTCTTTTTTTGTCCCAAAGCCATTTACGCCATTTCAATGGGTTAGGCAAAACCGTAACGAAGAGTTTCTAGACAAGCAGAGATTTTTAAATCAAAAGATTAAAGCGCAGTTAAATCGAAAGAGTATCAAATATAACTGGCATGATGCCTGGTTGACGGGGTTGGAAGGGGTCATGGCCAGAGGTGACAGGAGGATCGGTAAAGTGATTCTTGATGCCTATAAATCCGGCTGCATATACGATTCATGGACTGAGCATTTTAAATATGATTTGTGGCTGGCTGCCTTTGAAAAAAATGAAATTAATCCGCTTTTTTATACTGATCGTGAACGTTCTTTGGAAGAATTATTACCTTGGGATTTTATTGATGCGGGCGTTACCAAGGAATTCTTAATAGATGAACTAAAGAAATCCAAAGAAGCCTTAACGACGCCCAATTGCCGCTTAAAATGCTCAGACTGCGGCTGTATTTCCTATCAAGGAGGCGTCTGTTATGAAAGTTAGGATAAGATTTGCTAAGCGAGGTATTATGAAGTTCGTTGGCCATTTGGACTTAGTGAGATATTTTCAAAAAGCCTTTAGGCGGGCGGAAATAGATATGCAATATTCCGGAGGCTTCAGTCCGCACCAACTGATGTCTTTTGCTGCGCCTCTGGGTGTCGGCCTTGTAAGTGAAGGGGAGTATATGGATATTTTTGTCAATGAGTTAATGCCCTCCAAGATAATGTTGAATAAAATAAACCATGAGATGGCTGAAGGGATAGAAATTCTTAGTTGTAAGCAGATTATTGATGAAACAAAACATTCAAATGCAATGTCCATTGTAACCGCAGCTGATTATTATGTAGCCTTTTCTGATGAAATGTTATTGTGTTTTAATGATTTTATAGATCAAGAGATGATTCTCGTAATGAAGAAATCAAAAAAAAGTGAAAAGCAAGTCAATATCAAGCCGATGATTCACCAAATTGATCTCCGGAAAGATAAAATATATATGTTATTGGACACCGGAAGTGCTTCAAATTTGAAGCCTGAATTAGTGATGGAGGCTTTTTTTGACTATTGCCAGACGGAGAAGAATATTCCGTTAATGATTCAAAGATTGGATATGTATGCAGAAAATAGCGATAGCGAGGCGCAATCAGAATTAATATCGCTTGATGATTTAGGCATAGAGATGGTGTAGAGGTTAATGATGGATAGGGAACTGGTAATCACTAATTATAAAAATAAAATTTTATCTTTGATTTATGAAGATCATCAATTAGTTGAAATTAGAACTGATGAAAATGTGTGTAATGTTCAAATCGGAGATGTTTTTATTGGGAAAGTCAAGAATATTGTCAAAAATATTAATGCGGCATTTGTGGAAATAGAGGAAGGTACCATTGGATATTATTCTCTTACTGATAATAAAAAGCATCATTTCATTAATGTGAAGAAAAATAACAAACTAACAGTAGGTGATGAAATTATCGTCCAGGTATCCACCGAAAATATGAAGACCAAGGCCATTGCCCTTACGAGCAATTTAAACTTCACCGGAAGAAACGTCGTTTTGACCGCAAATAAGACCTTTATAGGTGTTTCCGGAAAGATACACTGCTCAGAGGAAAAGAAACGTTTAAAATGCATTTTAGAGCCTTATGTGAATGAGGCGTATGGTTTTATTATTCGTACAAATGCCAAGAATATTGAAGCGGATACATTAATTGACGAAACAAAAGAACTCATTCATATTTACAATCAAGTCATTAAACAGGCAAGGTATGCGGTCTGCTTCACAAAAATTTTTAGTGGGAAGGCTAATTACTTGAAAACCGTAAGAGATTTATTGGATAAGGGTTTGCCAAAGGTCATCACAGATTTGCCGGAAGTTTATGATGAACTCAAACAGCTTTCCTCCAATCAAGATATTCTTTCGGAGTCGATTTTTAAGCTTTATGACGATCCTCTGGTGAGCCTGATAAAGCTTAAAAATATCGAAACGCAAATTGAAAGGGCGCTTAAGGAACATGTCTGGCTAAAATCAGGAGCGTCCATTGTCATTCAGCAGACAGAAGCGCTTATTGCCATTGATGTAAATACCGCTAAGTACAGCGGCGGAAAATTTACCGGCAAGAAAAATATGGAGGAGACTTTTTTAAAGATAAATTTAGAGGCAGCTAAAGAAATAGGGTACCAAATCAGACTCAGAAACCTTTCGGGAATTATATTGATTGATTTTATTAATATGAAAAATCCGGACTACCAGAAGCAACTCATAGATGAACTTACAAAAGTGGTGAGTAAAGATAGTGTCAAAACAGTAGTTCTCGGGATGACAAAATTGAATTTGATTGAAGTAACAAGGAAAAAAGGACAAAAACCATTGCATGAACAACTAGGCTGTCAATGCCCAAAATGTCATGGAAGAGGATATCTATTTTAGTGTATATGGAGAAATGAAGACAGTGACAAAGGAACAATACAAGGCATTAACCAACTATATAAAAAATCATCAAATATTATACCGTCTATTGGCGGTATGCTACAAATATATCCCTCTCATCATGGGGATTATATATGTAATTACCGGATTATACGTGATCTTTTTTAGGCATGACCAATTAATGCGGTTCATATTGATTCCCTTATTGACATTTGCTGCTGTTTCTCTACTGAGGCGCCTTATTGATCGTGAGCGGCCATACGATCAATTTAATCTACCGCCATTATTCGAATATAAAGCGGGCAAAGGCAGAAGTTTTCCGAGCAGACATACGGCCAGTGCATTGATTATTGCCATGGCCTGTTTGTATTTCAATGGAACTATTGGCGCGGTTATGATTTTTTTTGCTGTCATTGTAGGGGTGACAAGAGTATTATCAGGTATGCACTATTTTACCGATGTGCTTGGGGCAGCTTTGCTGACTCTTTTGATCGCCGGATGTGGATTTTGGCTGATATGAGTATTTCAATTTTCGGATAATTGTGGTACAATATATTCATAAAACAGACGACAACAATCTTAAAGGAGGTACTTTTTATGAGTAAAAACATAGTAATCACCATTGGTAGAGAATTTGGAAGCGGTGGAAGAGAGATCGGACAAAAGGTTGCTCAGGCATTAGATATTGGTTTTTTTGATAAGAATTTAATTGATATTGCGGCTAAAAAAAGCGGCATGGATTCTTCATTGCTATATCAAGCTGACGAAAAGGCCTCAAACCCCTTCTTCAGCGCCTATTTACCATCCGGAAGTGAATATGGAACAATCAATGATCGGTTATTTTGGACCCAATCTTCAATTATCAAAGATTTGGCGGAAAAACAGTCCTGCGTCATTGTCGGAAGGTGTGCCGACTATGTCCTTGCGGATTATGAAAACTGTTTGCATGTTTTTGTCTATGCACCATTAGAGGATCGTATTGAAAGAATTATGGAACGTTACCTAATTGATACGCCTCATGCTGCTAAGAAAGAAATCCATAGAGAAGATAAAGTCAGAAAATCTTATTATCAATATTATACAGATTTAAAATGGGGAATATCGGCAGGGAAGCACCTTTCTATCGACAGCAGCTTTTTGGGTATTGACAAAACAGTGGATTTAATACTAGATATTATTCAAAAGAAATGGAATATTAATTGACAGGTTATAATTTTCGTGCTATCATTAGCAAGTATGCCGCATAGTGAGGTTTAAGATCAGCCATAATGGTGACACCGAAACTAGCGAGTAATGGTAATAGGAGGTGTCCAATGTACGCGATTATAGCGACAGGTGGTAAACAGTACAAAGTATCCGAGGGCGATATCATCAGAGTTGAAAAGCTTGGTGCTCAGGCTGGGGAAACAGTTGTTTTCGATCAGGTTCTGGTTGTAAGCGGTGATGATATGAAGGTTGGTAATCCAACTTTAGCTGATGCCAGTGTATCTGCAACAGTGATGAATGAAGGAAAAGCTAAAAAGATTGTTGTTTATAAGTATAAAAGAAAAACCGGCTATCATAAAAAGAATGGTCATAGACAGCAGTTTACGCAAGTTAAGATTGACAAAATCAATGCATAATTAAATTTGGACAATCATATGATTAGAATAACGATTTATAAAAACGACCGAGGTATTTATACAGGCTTTAAGTCAGCAGGACATGCAGGCTATGCTGCAGAAGGCAGTGATATCATCTGCAGTGCTGTATCGGTGTTGGTTATTAATACAATAAATTCTATAGAAACATTGACTGATGATAAATTTATTGTTACATCTGATGAACAGTTGGGACTGATTGAAGTTAACTTTGATTCTGATTTAAGTCCTGATGGAATCCTGTTAATGAATGCTATGGTTCTTGGTTTAAAAATGATACAGGCTGATTATAATAATGATTATATATACTTGAAAATAGAGGAGGTGTAAGTCATGTTGAAAATGAACCTTCAATTTTTCGCTCATAAAAAAGGTGTTGGTTCCACAAAGAATGGCAGAGATTCGGAATCAAAGCGTTTAGGAGCGAAGAGAGCTGACGGACAATTTGTAAAAGCTGGTAATATCCTTTACAGACAACGCGGTACAAAAATCCATCCAGGTGTCAATGTAGGCCGTGGTGGTGATGATACTTTATTCGCATTAGTAGATGGCGTTGTAAGATTTGAAAGAAAAGGAAGAAGCAGAAAACAGGTTTCTATTTATTCTAAGGCAGCTAACGAATAAGATTGAATGACGACTTCAGATTTTGTATTTGAAGTCGTTTTTTTTGAAAGTAGGTGAAAAAATGTTTGTAGATAAAGCACAGATTTATATCCGCTCAGGGAAAGGCGGCGACGGACATGTCAGCTTCCGAAGAGAAATCTATGTTCCGGCAGGCGGCCCTGACGGTGGTGATGGTGGTCGAGGCGGGGACATTATTTTTGTAGTCGATGAAGGATTAAACACATTGACTGATTTTCGCCACATCAGAAAGTATCAGGCAGGTGACGGTCAGCAGGGAAGCAAGAAACGATGTCATGGTGCAGATGGTGAAGACCTGATAATCAAAGTACCTGAAGGGACAGTTATTAAGGATGTCGAAACAGGCCTGGTTATTGCTGATATGTCTCATCATCATAAGAGAGAAACTATTTTGAAAGGTGGCCGGGGCGGAAAAGGAAACCAGCATTATGCAACACCTACGATGCAGGCCCCCAGATATGCGCAGCCGGGGCAGAAAGCTCTGGAGTTAAATGTGATACTGGAATTGAAAGTTATTGCAGATGTTGGCTTAGTCGGTTTTCCTAATGTGGGAAAGTCTACTTTTTTATCGAGGGTGACAAACGCCAAACCTAAAATAGCCAATTATCATTTCACGACATTAAATCCGAATCTGGGTGTGGTTGACATTGACAAGCATAAAGGGTTTGTCATTGCAGATATTCCGGGAATTATCATCGGAGCATCTGAAGGACTTGGCTTAGGCCATGAATTCTTAAGACATATTGAGCGCACGAAATTTATTATTCATATTGTAGATGCTGCCGGTACCGAAGGAAGAGATCCCATTGCAGATATATATGCAATTCAAAAAGAACTATCCGCATATACTACCATTACCGGTAATGAAGAAATTGCCAAGCGGCCATGGGTCATAGCTGCCAATAAAATTGACGTATTATATGATAAAGAAAAAGATGATGCGATCACTTTGATTCGTGAGGAGTTTGAACCAGAAGGGATTAAAGTCTTTCCGATATCCGCGGTCACTGGACAAGGTGTTAGAGAGTTGTTATACTATGTTAAAGAACAGTTGGATAATATTAAAGAACCACCTACTGTTTTTGAAAGAGAATTTCAGCCGGAGCATGTAGTTACTACTGAACCATTCACTGTAGAGAAAACCAAAGAGGGAATCTTTGTGGTGGAAGGACCCAGAATTGAACGTATGTTGGGATATACGAACCTTGAATCAGAAAAAGGATTTGATTTTTTTCAAAAATTTTTAAAAGACAATGGTATTTTAGAACAATTAGAATCTTTGGGTATCAACGAAGGCGATACAGTTAAGCTGTATAATTTAGAATTTGACTATTATAAATAATAGATTAGTGGAGATAAATAATGATAAAAACAAGTAAACAAAGGGCTTATTTAAAAGGTCTGGCGATGAAGATGAATCCGATTTTCCAAATCGGGAAGGCATCTCTTACCCCGGAAATAACCCAGGCTATTGGTGAAGCCTTAGATGCAAGAGAATTAATAAAAATATCGGTTTTACAAAATTGTGATGATGATCCGGGGACGATTGCCGATTATTTGGCTCAAAGAACACAATCTGAAATAGTACAGGTCATTGGGAAAAAGATAATTTTATATAAAGAGGGTAAGGATAATAAAAAGAAGATAACCTTACCATAATAATATAAAAACGTTTAGGAGTTTAAACTTATGTCTGAAAAGAAGCGCGTAGGGATTCTTGGAGGTACATTTAACCCTGTCCATATTGGACATCTGGTGTTGGCTGAAAATGCATATATGCAATTTCAATTAGATGATGTGATGATCCTGCCAACAAAAAATCCGCCTCATAAACAAAATACAGATATATTGGCTGATGACCGCCGGGTTGAAATGATTAACCGGGCCATTGAAGATGTTCCCTATTTTAGATTATCAACAATAGAATTGGAAAGGAATGGTATTTCTTATACGTCTGATACGCTTGAATATTTAAAAAACTTATATCCGGATACTGACTTCTATTTCATTATGGGTGCTGATTCTTTATGTCATATAGAATCCTGGAAAGCTCCTGATATTATTATGAAATGCGCTTACCTGCTCGTCGCCCCAAGGGATTTTATCAGTGATGAGGAAATAAGAGAGCAAATCAATTATTTGAAAATGAAATATAAAGCTTCTGTGTATAAGATTTTTGTTCCTAATATCGAAATATCTTCACAACTAATCAGGCATCGTGTGCAAGCCAATGATACAATCAAGTACTTTGTACCGCAGGCTGTTGAAGAATATATCTATGAAAACCAATTATACAAGTGATGCTAAAAGGTGGAAAAGCAATGCATAATATATTTGAAATACAAGAGCATTTGAGAAAAAAGCAATCTCCTGGCCGCTATCTGCATACATTGGGAGTACAATATACGACCGTTTGTCTGGCGATGAATTATAGGTATGATATTCACAAGGCTGAATTAGCCGGATTATTACATGATTGTGCCAAACATTTGAGCGATTCGAAGAAAATAAAAGTTTGCGAAGCTAACAATGTTCCGATAAATGCGGTGGAGTATAATAATCCTTTTCTGCTTCATGCACAGGTGGGGGCTATTTATGCCAGAGAAAAGTATGGGGTAAAGGATGATGACGTATTAATGGCTATCAGGTATCATACAACCGGGCGGCGGGAAATGTCTTTATTGGAAAAGTTGGTTTTTGTTGCCGATTATATTGAGCCCAACCGTAAAAGTGCGCCTCATCTGGATGATCTGCGTGCCCTAAGTTTTAAAGATATAGATCAAGCGGTACTAATGGTATTAAAGCAGACATTAGAGTATTTAAGTTATATTGGACATGAAATTGATGAAAGTACTGTGATAACATATAATTATTATAAAGAATTAATAGGAGGAATGCCTTAATGGAATCAAAAGATATGGCTCAAATTGTTGTGACAGCATTAGAAGATAAGAAAGCTAACGATCTTAAAGTGATTGACATTAGTGAATTATCTGTGATTGCTGATTACTTCATCATTGCCAGCGGAGAAAACCGTAATCAAATACAAACATTAGCAGATCATGTTAAGAAAACATTAGAAAAAGAAGGTTGTTATCCAAAACAAATTGAAGGCTATCAAACTGCCAATTGGATTTTAATGGATTATTCAGATATCATTATTCATATATTTTCAGAAGAAGATCGACTGTTTTATGATTTGGAAAGAATCTGGAGAGATGGAAAGATAATGGAAATTGATGAATTAAAAAAATAATCAAGTTACCAAAAGGAGGTCTGCCTGAGTGTAAAACACCTAGTCAGACTTCCTTTTTAAATCACATCCCCATTCTGACAAGACCGATGACCTTGCCTAGTATTTCTAAAGATTCTGTGATGATTGGTTCAAGAGCATCATTCTCTGGCTGAAGTCTGTAATAACCAGCTTCTTTATAAAAGGTTTTAACTGTAGCGGAATCGTCAATAAGGCCGACAATAATATCACCGTTGTTGGCAGTTGGCTGCTGCTTGACAATGACCTGATCGCCATCAAATATTCCGGCATTAATCATACTGTCACCACGAACTTTAAGCATAAAGCTTTGTTCATTGGGCATCAATTCAACCGGAACAGGGAAATAACCTTGAATATTCTCTACTGCAAGTATTGGTTCGCCGGCAGTAATTGTCCCAACGATGGGAACATTGACAACTTCTCTGCGGGTCAAACCATAGAAGTCATCCATGATTTCTATGGCTCTTGGTTTGGTAGGATCGCGACGGATATAACCATTCTTTTCTAGAGTTTCAAGATGTGAATGAACCGATGAAGTTGACTTGAGATGTACTGCCTCGCAAATCTCTCGTACAGCCGGCGGGTAGCCTCTGGTGAGGATTTGATTTTTTATGTATTCAAGGATTTCTTGTTGCTTGGTGCTGATTTTTCCTTTGCTCATGGGATTACCTCCTGAATATAATCTAAGTTTATCTTTATCATAACATAACGAACATGTTTTTGCAAACATTTGTTTGTTTTATTTTTTTATATTCAATAACCTCCATTGACAAGGAGAGCAAAATAGAACCCCAAAATGTTGTATATTGAACCCTTTTGGGATAACTTCATAGTATAAAATTGTAAATAATTTTATAGAGGAGATAAGCAGTGAGCAGATATAGGACGACGAATGCAGCTTCCAGAAGATATAGTAATCAAATGCCTATGCGTGATTCTGTAAAATATGATACAAAAGCGCATGATAACTATGATGGATTTCCCTTAGGCATGGCATATGTACCATGGCAGACTTGGAATGAAGTGTATGAAATTGACAAAGCATTTCATACAGGGACTATTTTTCCTGAATTGGATAAGGGATTTTACTGTGCAGGAGGTGGCTGCAGATGAGGGATGAGCAAATATCAAGAGTAAAGCTGATGGAATGGATTAATATGTACAGTTTTGCAAAGGATGATGCAGTACTATATTTAGATACTCATCCTATGGATATGGAGGCACTGGATTATTTTTATAAATATTCCAAGCTTCGTAATGAGGCGTTAGAAGAATATGCAAGACTTTATGGCCCATTGACTGTCGATACAGCAGACAGCAATAAGCAAAAATGGGAATGGATTGACGAACCATGGCCGTGGGAAGGAAAAGAGGGGTGTTAGATTATGTGGAATTATGAAAAGAGGTTGCAGTATCCGGTTAAAATCACAAAAACAAATCCCAAAATGGCACAGGTGATTATCAGTCAATTTGGGGGACCTGATGGAGAGTTGGCGGCTTCCATGAGATATTTATCTCAGCGGTATACGACACCCTATAAAGAAGTGAAGGGTATACTCACGGATATAGGTACATCGGTATCGGAAATGTTCCGTTTATCACCTCCCCCCTTTCCCATGGTTTTTCCCAGCGCATAGCTCCATTTGAAAGGCAATAAATTCAAGTGAACGTCAATATGATCTTTATCTTGGACGACCATTTTCTCTAAGATGTTTCTGTAAAACTCATCATCAAGGGACATATCAGAGAGCATTTCATTTAGCGCATCTTTAATATCGCTAATTAACTGATTTTGCTCATGCACAATCAATTCCTGCTTTTCCACGCTTTCTATCAGATTCGCTATTTCCGCAACCTCAACGTCGCATTTTGCCCTTGCTTTCAGAAATTCCTCTTTTGTAATATCTCCGCCCATATAGATGTCAACAAGCCGCGTCCTCTTTTCCTCTATCACATCAATTTTGGCTGCCATCTTCCCTTTATCAACAACACCCGCATCTGCGGAAACAACCGATTGTATAATGTGAATCATATTTGAGATAATCGCGTCTTGTTCGAGGTCTAATGTATTGCATACCATACGCATGATATGGAGCGCATCTTCGTTGCGTATGCTTTCACCATGACAGCCCACCTGATTTCCCGCGCTATCCATATGCGGACTTCCGTTTTTGGCCGCTTCAAAACAGCGCCATGACTTATATTTGCTGCCGTCCTGCCGGGTTTTATATCTTGCCACATAAGTAGCGCCGCAGCGTCCGCATTTTATTTTCCCTGAAAATGCGTAGCGGTTGGAGTGCTTCGCCTTACTTTCCTGGGAAAGACCCCGGCTGTCTAAAATAGCGTTTGCCTGTTCAAACATTTCCCTGCTGATAATCGGCTCATGATGATTTTTTATGATAACAAAGTCTTCCTCGCCGCGATTATACTTTTTATCATGGGACAAGTAATCGGGAGTAAAGGTCTTTTTTTGAACAAGGTCGCCACAGTATTTTTCATTGCGGAGAATACGGAGAATAACTGTATTTGACCATTCTTTTATATTGTTTTTGGTAGTAATCCGCGCTTCCCTGAGTTCACGGGCTATTACATGAGTACCTTTGTTCTCATTTACGAATTTATCAAAGATAAGGCACACAATTTCCGCACCTTCTTCATTTATAGTCATTTCCCCGTCTTGAACATCGTATCCGAGCATACTTCTCCCAAATACAACGCCCTGTTCCATCCTGCGCTTCTGCCCCCATTTTACACGGTCAGAGGTTTTACGGCTTTCTTCCTGTGCGATGGAGGACATGATGGCCAGCCTGAGTTCGGCATCGCCGTCAAGCGTATTGATGTTGTCATTCAAAAATATAACGCCGACGCCGAGCCGCTTCAGTTCCCGGGTATAATAAATACTATCGAGGGTATTTCTGGCAAAACGGGAAATCTCCTTGGTGATAATCAAATCTATTTCTCCGCTTTTTGCGCTGGAAATCATGCGGTTAAAGGCTTTTCTTTTCTTTGTGTTCGTTCCTGTTATGCCTTCATCGGCAAAAATCTCATACAATTCCCAATCAGTATTGCGTTCAATATATTCCTTAAAATACCGCTGCTGGCTTTCAAATGAATTGGCCTGATCGTCTTTATCTGTTGAAACGCGGCAATATGCGCCTACTTTTAATGTTTTTTTGTCAACAATAATTTTTTGCCGGTTTAATTTCTCATAATAGTTCATAAGAATCCCCTTTCTTTCAGTAGCTTTGCCTACTGAATAATTATAGGACGTATCCATGTTCCTGTCGAAGGTGCAAATCTTAATTTATATGTTGTACATGTAAAAAACCAATCATTCTCAGCTTGGCTTTTGTTTCATCTTAACACAATGTTGGTGTTCGATTTCGTCCACTACGCGCTCCATTTGTGAGGTGGTCAATAGTTTTCTCTGAGCCAAGGAAAGAATCATGGATTTTTGAAGATTCAAGAAGAAATCAGCGTTTTTATATTTGTCTATTTTAGGAATCGGTTCACCAACATATACAAATTCCCGTTGTTTCAGTATTAAACACCCCCTGTCTCTGGTCACTCCTTTACAATAATATGAAAACCCAATTTGTCCCTATGTCACGGGACAAGAATAATATCTTTTTATATTTATTTAACTGAGTAATCATCTCTCCTGTTTAGACCGACACTCAGGGCAAGCGCATAATTAACCTCTTTCATCGACTTTTCGTCCAAAGCACCGATGTAGCCGCCAAGCCGTTTTTTGTCCAGCGTTCTTATCTGTTCCAATAAAGCTATGGAATCCTTTTCCAAGACCTGAATCCCTGATAAAGATGCATGGGTCGGCAATTTTGCTTTCGCTTTGCCCGTAATCGCCGCAATGATAACAGTGGGACTGTGTTTATTTCCCATGTTGTTCTGAATTATTATGCAGGGACGTCGACCGCTCTGTTCGCTGCCAACAACGGGATTTAAATCTGCGTAATATATATCACCGCGCAAAATTTCTCTCCCCATGATGTTCAACCTCCAATCGAATTTCTCTCTTTAAATGGATAAGTAAATAGCCAAACAGCAGAGTTTTTAAGATTGAAGGAGCATAGAAAATAAACTGCTCCCATAAAATCTGCTCTGTGTTTGGCTTTGTATAATCAAGTGCTTCTATTTGTCCTCGACACCCCGAAACATGGGAAGTCATCAAACGGCTGGCTGCTTACCAGCACCACGGGAATTTCACCCCTCCGAGGATCTCTCCGAGCTGCCCCCACTTGTTGCGACGGATCACGGCATATACCGCTTCAACGCTCGACTTTATGGCCGGACAGGAGTATCGCCCCATTGTCTGTTATCGCCTTACCGGGGGCAACCCGGTAGTTATAGCCGGAAGTTATTCGCTCACATGGAATCGGACAGTACAGGCAAATATACTAATGCTTGCTCCTGCTTCCTGCGTTCCATGAGTCGTGGCGCGGACCGCTAATGTAGCTACCGCTCATCACGGTAGCAATGGGAATGTGCTTGATGAATGGGTATTCAATTTTCAATGTCCAACCTATTCACCGCCATAAACGGAAAACAGGTAAGGAAAAATATCTTCCCTTACCTGTTTCCTCACTTGAAGGCTTAAATGTAACCCCCTATTTGAGAAATTTTAATTTTTCTTTTATCATTGCTTTTGCCTTATCAATCGAGTGTATAACAGAAACGTGTGAGCATTCCTCCATTTCCGCAATTTGCCCATATGTCAGACCGCCAAAATAGTAGAGCAGCAGTCTGCGCCTTTGTGTGTCCGGCAATTCGGAAATTGCGCTATATAGCTGCTCGCTGCGCAGGTTCTCGTACACAATTTCTTCTACTGTCCTGGGCTTTTCCAATGCCCGCTTGTTGAGGGTGGCTTCCGTAAGCTCCGAATGCTCCGTATGACGGTCAAATTCATTCAGGGCGGACAAATCCTCCAATTCAAAGCCATCAAATATATCATAGAGGGCGTTATCAATTTCAAAGCTATGCGAAACACCTTGTCCGTCCTTGAAAAAGATGGAATATGTGCCCGTCTCTTTGCAATAACGGATTGTATAGGGATTATCCTTCGCTTTTCTGCGTTTTGGATTGTCATTATTCAATTGTTTTTCCTCCAATCTGAATTTTCTTAGAAATCCAGATTGGAGGGGCGGGCCGCGGCAGCAAGCAGCGCCAGACAGCTTGTCCCACATACGAAAACGCCCCCTCTCTGTCGTTTGAGAGGGGCGCTATGGCTTGTTCTTCCGTGTATCCTCTCGCAAACGTATAAGATGAATGGAAAAACGCAAGAAGCGTAAAACCCGGCAGACTATATAGGCTGCCGCCGGGTTTTACGCTTCTTTAAAGCCGAATGTTCTGTTTTTACACACACAGCAGCACAGCCAGCCGTGCCACCGCTTTTTAAACGGCCGCGCCTGGCAAGGATGCTCATTTTATTGTGCACATATTGTAGAACATCATTCTATATGCATCTAATATTTCCTAATCTAATCAAAATAAATAAAGGACGACCATCAATCAGTTGGCTAAATTTCAGTCAAACTATTTAATGGTTATCCTTTTTGTGTTAT
>Ga0153994_1000148_pt1 | contig 26219 bp, 26 predicted proteins | sample TSNC078MetaG_FD_104735 | JGI IMG/M metagenome (GOLD analysis project Ga0153994, IMG submission 104735) | Attine ant fungus gardens microbial communities from North Carolina, USA - TSNC078 MetaG | ecosystem: Host-associated > Fungi > Mycelium > Unclassified | place: USA: North Carolina, Lumber...
AATAAAAAATGTTGGGAAAGTTAAAAAAATAATTGTAAAATGTCCCTAAAAGTAGTATTATATTAAAGCAGTATTTGAATAGGGAAGCGTATCGAAGTGGTCATAACGAGCCGCACTCGAAATGCGGTTGTCCTCCGGGGCACGTGGGTTCGAATCCCACCGCTTCCGTCATATTTGTACGTCGGGCTTGATGCAAGCCTGATGAAGCGGAAAAAGCCTTGATTTCAAGGCTTTTTCGCTTTAAGGACCATAATATTTCGATCTCATGACGCCTGCCATCCCATATCTTCCAACTGCTTATATTTCGCGTACCAGCCGTTACCCTGCACCAGTTCGTCGGGTTTCCCTTCCTCGACGAGTTGGCCGTGGGAGCAAACATAAACGTAATCTGCATCTATAATTACCGATAAGCGGTGGCTGATTGTTACAATCGTCCTGTTTGCGGACACATTCTTTATCGCCTTTAGGATCCCCGCTTCCGTAACAGCATCCAGCCCGGAGGTCAGTTCATCTAAAAGTAGTATGGGCGGATTGGTAACAATCGCTCTGGCAAGGGTCAATAGCTGCATCTGGCCAAAGGAAAGGCTGCTTTCACCCTCGCCGATGACTGTATGATGCTTTTGGGGCAGTTTTTCAATATCCTCATATAAGCCAACCGCTTTGAGAGCTTTTAGTACATCCGTTTCCGAGATTTGTCTGTCCCCAAGGGTAATCATATCTTTTATGTTCCCCATGAATGCGGTAACTGTCTGCGGCACGATGCCGATTACACGCCGCCTCAACTGCGCCGGCATGGTAAAGGGATTGTAGCCACAGATGGATATACTTCCCAGCTCGGTTGGGTAAAGTCCCGCGAGAAGATTGAGTATCGTCGTCTTACCCGAACCGGTGCGTCCCACCAGCGCAACCTTCAATCCCTTTTTAACGCTGAAGGATACATCGTTTAATATCTTCCCGGCATCGTCATAAGCAAAGGATACGTTCTGAAACAAGATGTCGTTTTCGCCGTCCTGTTTTGCTTCCTCTTTCATAATCCTTGTTTCTTCTTCCTCGTCCAAGAACTCGGTGATCCTGTGAAAAGCGGCGAAAACCTGTTGTATGGTTTGAAACTCAGTTGCTAGGTCCTCTATCGGAGCAAACAGCCTGCCCAGCAAATCAATAGCGGCGGCCAGCGTTCCAACCGTGATTCCGGCAATGACATGGACTTCTTTTGCAGTCAGCACGACAAAAGAACAAATGACAACCGCTTTTAGAACTTGCATGATACACGGGAAAATAGAGTCCATCCTGTTTACCCTGCGCCGGATACCGGTCTGCTCGTCGATCAGAGGGTCAAACGCGTGCGATAATCGGTTTTCGTAACCGAAGATCTTGAACAGCCGGAGACCGGAAAAAGCCTCCTGTATAAATCCGTTCATCCTGCCGATCGCTTTTCTGAGCTTAAGCTGCGCTGCGTAAACTTTTTTTCTAAAGGCATTAGATATAATAACAACCACGGGAACGATAAGCAGCGTGTAGATAAAAAGCGATTTATTCAAAATAAATACAGATGCGATGATACCGATTATTTTAAATAAGTCAACCGCCATATTGACCAGCCCATCCGAAAACATAGTATTTACAGCGTCAACATCCTGCGTGAATCTGCTCATGATATCTCCCGTCCGGTTTTTATTATAATAACGCATGGGCAGACGCGTCAGCTTCTCTGACATCTTGTATCGGATTTCGAGGATGACTTTTTGTCCGATATAAGTGGTAAATATCGTTTTGAAAAACTCGCAAATATAAGACACAAGTACAGCCGCGAGATATATCACGGCCAAGGTGGCAACGCCGTCATATATTCCCTTTTCCAAATAATCATCAACAATCGTCCTCAGTATTTGTGGGGGAGCGAGCTGCAAAGCGACGATGCCGATCACCGAAAGGATAAGCAGTAAAAGCGGGATTATATTCTTTTTACAGACGTTCCAAAACAAACGTGTCATTTTCATATACTATTTCCCTCCCTTACAGACTTTGCGCGGCATATATCTGTCTATATACACCGTCGCGGCCGATCAGCTCGTCATGCGTTCCGGTCTCGGCTACGATTCCGTCTCTCATAACCAGAATGCGGTCCACGTCTTTGAATGCGCCCAGTCGGTGTGAAAAGACGACAATCGTTTTTGAACGAAGCTCTTTTAAACGTTTCAGAATCTTTTGTTCCGTAAAAATATCCAATGCTGAAAAAGGATCGTCAAGCAGCATGAGCGGACGATTTTGGTAAATGGCCCTTGCCAAAGCGATGCGCTGTTTTTGACCGCCGGAAACCTGTACACCCCGTTCTCCGATCATGGTATCCATGCCATTTGTCATAGCTTTTATATCATCTTCAAGACAAGCGGAGTATATCGCGGCCTTCAGGAGCGTTTCATTTACCTCTAAATCCAGATTACCAAAATTCATGGTTATGTTGTTCCCCACCGACGCGGAAAACAGATATTGCTCATGCCCAAGGTAAGAAATAATCCCGGCTTTTTCCACGTCGCTCATATCTCTTAACTGTGCGCCGTTTACCCTAATATTTCCGCTGTACTCGTATATGCCGGACAGAGCCAGGCACAAAGCGGTTTTCCCGCATCCGACCGGCCCGGTGATGCCGACAACTTCATCCGGTCGCGCATTAAATGAAATATTCGTTATCGCATCGCTTGTTCCGAGAGGATATTGAAAAGATAAATCGTTAACCTCTATATCCGCGCTTGCTGACGGCAGAGCGGTTTTTACAAAATCAGAGCCGTGATTGCCCAGCTCCTCTGTAATCCTTTCCCACGCTGCGTCAGCTGCGTGCCACATATTGAACACCTTGGCGGCTTTAGGTGCCCTCACGGCCATAGCCGTAAAGGTTGTCAGGAACGACCAGAATGTTCCTATCAGCCAATAGCCGTTTATAACCTCCTGTCCGCCCATGATGATTGTCACGACGACCCCTATAGACGCCACGGCGGTATAGACCGGAACCATCGCCGACTGGAGGATGGCAACTTTTAAGTTGGCGGTTACTTGTTGGCCGCATAAATCATCTAACTCCTGTTTCTTCTGCTGCTGCGCCCCGAACAGCCGAAGTACCGGAATGCCAATTAATATTTGCTGTAAATCAGCAGAGATTTTACCCGCTAAAACCGAAGACTGTTTTGAGCATTTGTACAAGGGATGGCGGACAAGCTCGGCGGCGATAATGGAAACAGGAATAAATATGGACGACAGCAAGGCGATTTGGGGATTCATAATAAGCAGCGAAACAAAATACGAAATGATAAGCAGCCAGGTATCCCATATTTCTGTTACGGTTTTTCTTAGTGTTTCCGTGACCTTTGCGACATCCGAGGTCGTTCGGGACATCAAATCCCCCACATTATCGTGGTCCAGTCTGCTGCTGTTTTTGTGGAGGATGGAATCAAAGATATCCTTACGCATATCCATTTCCATTAAAACAGCGAAATCCCTGACATAATATCTTTTCAGATAGCGGCATAGCATACTGAATATAACAACGCCGAGATAAACAGTAATAGCATGCGTGACAGCCGAAAAGACCCCGGTCATCGCCGCATCAATGACTTTTCCGAGCAGCACGATGCCATAAGCAGCAGTGGTATTATAAGCGATCCCACCGATGGCTTGAAGGGTGAAGCTAAGCGGATATTTTTTCACATACCTGACGAGTGGTAATTTAAACATTTGATTGTCTCCAATAACAATAATTATTTTTTGAATTTATTATCTCTAATCGGCCAGAAAATCTTAAAAGTCAATTTTTCAATCTCTCGCTGCCGTTTGTAGCTGACCCGCAGCGTCGCTTCGTCTGGTAACAGAATATTTTCTTCCAATTCTGGGAGGAGCTGACGAATGTTTAAATCGCCGGATTTGAGCTTACCTACCGATTCTTCTATTTGCATAAGCACTTCGGGAACGCTTGCCTTTGTATCGCGGGCGACCCGGTATTGCTCTGTTTGGTTCAGATAATTTATAGAATCGCCTTTTCCTAACCAATCCAGTAACGCGGACTTGTTAAATCTCCATTCGCGTCCGATCTTCCTTGCCGGAATCCGTTCTTCCCGCAATAATTTAATCATGGTTCGTTCACTTACCCCAAAAAGCGCCATTGCCTGTTCAAGATTCAGAACTTCACTATCCATATGAAAATGCTCCTTTCGATTTTGCATCTTGCTCCATTGTAGCAGATAAGTGTATTTTAGTCAACAGTTGATAGGTATATAGCATATACTTAATGATACTTGACAAAAGCAGCAGACCAATATATACTGTAATAAGTATTACAATATATATTGGAGGTTAAGGATGGAATCACAAGAATGGTTAATGTTAAACTTTACCCTACCCAAAGAACCATCGCGTGTGAGGGTCAGCGCATGGAGAAAGCTCAAAAAATCCGGCTCCGTAAATATCGGACAGTCCATGTGGCTCTTACCTGTGTCGGAGGAGCATATCGCAGTATTCACTGGAATATCGGGTGATATTTTAAAGAACAATGGCGAAGCTTTTATTATGAAATCCGTTTTTATCAGTACTGGAAACGCCGATGATATTACCGGTTTTTTTAATAAGGCAAGGGATGAAGAATATAAGGAATTTTTAGATAAATGCGAAGATTTCTTTCGTGAAATAGGGAAGGAAACCGAGAGAGAAAACTTTAACTTTGCCGAAATTGAAGAAAACGAAAGTGAATATGAAAAGCTCGTAGAATGGCTGAAAAAAATCACTGCGCGGGATTTCTTTACCGCTCCCTTGCAATTACCTTCGAATGAATCCTTAGAGAAATGTAAAAGGTTATTAGCAGAATACAGCGAAAAGGTTTATAAATTCAACAGCGAAGAATAAAAATATCTGTGAGCCTGTTGACAAATAGAAATCTCTCCGCAATAATTGTAACAGATGTTACATGTAATACATATTACAACATTATTAAAGGAGGGCTATTTCATGAAAAAATTAACTTCACCGTGGTCGATGGAACAAAATACCATTGAACGGGCGATGGAATCCGATATTACAAAAGGACTCTGCAACGCCCAAGTGGAATCCCGTATCAAAGAAATGGGTGAAAACAAAATCACCCAGTCGAAATCCATTACTTTTTGGGATATTCTTTTAGAAGAAATCCGGGAGCCATTAATCCTTATGCTGTTGGTCGTCGGCGTACTTTACAGCATATGGGGAGACATTGGCGACACGATTATGATTATCTGCGTAATCATCACCGTAACCCTGACCGAGGTCTACACCGAGTATAAGGCAAAGAAGAGCATTGAATCCATGAAAACACTGGCGCAGCCGACTACATGGGTACTCCGTGACAGCAAGTCCGTGGAAATTGAAACAAGCCATGTCGTGCCCGGCGATATTCTTATTCTAAAAAGCGGCGTAAAGATAAGTGCAGACGCCCGCGTTTTGGAAAGCTCCAGACTGGAAGCGGACGAATCCGGGTTAACGGGCGAATCAATGGGCGTTGTCAAAACCACCGATTCGATACCAGAAGAAACCGGACTAAATGACCGAACAAATATGGTGCATATGGGCAGCGTTATTTTGAAGGGCAATGGAAAAGCAATCGTCACTGCTACCGGCATGGACACAGAGCTTGGACGAATTGCCGGATTGACGGAAGAGGCCAGAGAACCTAAAACGCCCCTGCAAAAATCTATGAAGCAGTTATCCAAAAACCTCATTTGGGTAGCCGTGTTTTTCAGCGTGTTGGTTCCTGTTATAGGGATTTTAAGAGGTCAGCCGATTCAGAAAATGATATTGACAGGCTTGTCTTTCGCCTTTGCTACGATACCGGAGGAAATACCGATTATCATTACAATGGTGCTTGGCCTCGGCGCGATTAAGCTGTCTAAAGAGAATGTCTTAATCAAGCGAACCAAAGCCGCTGAAACCTTGGGCAGCGTAACCGTCATCGCAACTGACAAAACAGGTACATTGACCCAGAATAAAATGAGCATCGAAAGCTGCCATACAAAGGACGAGCGGTTATTGTATACATTTGGCGCGTTGATGGCGGACGTTACTTATGACACCGACGGCGGATTCCTTGGCGACCCGATGGATAAGTCTGTTGTGGATAAGGCTCGCGGGCTTAATATTGACAGAAGCAAATTGCTTAAAGAATACACGTTGGTACAGGATTACGGCTTTGACGAAGACAATAAAACTTTTCAGTCCGTATATCAGCATGGCGATAACACAATTACCCTAATCAAAGGCGCGCCGGAAAGTATTTTCCCCTTATCTGTGCAGGACGATGAAATGGAAAACCGGTTAAAAGAAGTCATGTCCATTGGATACAGGACTGTCGCGGTTGCCAGTAAAGAGGGCGGACAGGAACGCTTTACAATCACCGGGCTTATCTGTTTTGACGATCCGATTCGTGACGGCGTAAGAGAGGCCATTGCTGATTGCGCCGCGGCAGGCGTTAAAGTAATCATGATTACTGGCGACCATGCGTCCACCGCGAAGAGGGTTGCTGAAAACGCCGGAATACAGGTTACAGGCGTACTCACCGGCGAGGAGTTAAGTAAAATCCCGTCTGAAAGGTTTGCCGACGCCATCCGTGAATGCAATGTGTTCGCAAGGATCTCACCTGAACAAAAGCTTAATATCGTGACCGCACTTCGTGAAAACGGAGAAGTCATCGCAGTTACGGGCGACGGCATAAACGATGCGCCTGCTCTGAAGGCAGCGGACATTGGAATTTCAATGGGCATTGCGGGAACTGATGTTGCCAAGGAAGCTGCCGACATGATTTTAACGGATGACAGCTTTACCTCAATCGTTACCGCCACCCGGGAAGGACGCCGCTTATTCGATAATCTGTCAAAGTGTGTAAAATATTATCTGGCTTGCAAAGTGGGATTGATCCTGACTATTTTGGTACCGACGCTCTTAAACATTCCGCTGCCGTTTTCCCCTATACAGATTATCATTCTGGAACTGTTTATGGACTTGGCTGCCTCAACTTCCTTTGTGGTGGAAGCTGCGGAATCCGACGTGCTAAAGAGAAAACCACGCGACCCCAAAGAGAGCTTTATGAACAAGCGGATGAACACAGGTATTATAAGCGGTGGTATAACGCTTGCCATAACCGTGCTGGCTGTGTATCTTTACAGTTGGTTCAGCGGTGGGGATATTGCCGTGTCGCAAACATATGCTTTTATTATTTGGTTATTCGGGCATGTCTGCCTGGCCTTTAACATGAGAACAAACAATGTAGCGCTAACAAAAACCGGAATATTTTCAAGCCGGGCTTTTAACACTTGGATGGTAAGCGTGGTTGCGTTTCTTGTGATAGCATTGAATATTCCTGTATTGCAGCAGTATTTACAGCTAACGAATATTGGGATTATTCCGATACTGTGCCTTGCCTTGACAGCAGTTATAGCGACTTCATGGATGGAGATTCGGAAGTTATTCAGGAAAAACACTAATGTTGACTTATAACAATAAAAGAAAAGAAAGGCGGGAATAGCACAATTAAAAAGCTGATTTCCCAAAAACCTTTGGATAAAACCAGTGTGGGCGAAATTGTGGATGCGGCAGGATTGAACCGACAGACCTTTTATTATCACTTCACAGATAAGCAGGAGCTTGTCTGCTGGATATTTGACACAGAAGCTGCAATCCTTACCGATAAAAAACAAAACAACACTTTATTTGATGATCTGATGGAATACATTTATTCTGAAAAAGAATTTTACATAGCCGCACTCACCTCCGATGCGCAGAATAATCTTCGGGAGCATATCTATAATATTGGATGCAATTGGATTACTAATAAAATTATATCTGTACTTGGGGAACGTGAAATGGAAGAAAACGCTATAACTCTGTTTTCCTGTTTCCTTTCAAATGCTGCGGTTGGCTCATTGGTGCGATGGGCGCAGGATGGCATGAAAACCGATCCTAATCAATATAACGAAGATTATTCTCCTATTATGGTGGACTATCTTGAATTTCTTGTTGACAAATATTCAAAGTAAAAGTAGCCGCACAGTATAATGACTGTGTGGTTATTTTTTGCCGGAAATATTAAATTTGAAATTTAACATTGGTCCTTAGACAAATTTCGCTATTTGTCTAAAAAACAGACAGCTCACTCTTACTTGTCTAAAAAGTCGACAATCTTAGAATTTTGATGATTTATACAAGTTTTTTAACTTGCTAATATATTTACATAGGTAACTTGCATATAAAAATATGAAACGAAAAGAGGTTGCGTCATGAATGAAAAGACATTGAAAGAGAGCTTGCAGGCTTTCGGTATTAAGCAGGTGCTTCGGATGATTGACGAAGACCCTGATAAAACCCTTCCGAAACTTCTGGATTGGGTTGACAGGCTAGATAAGGATGACAGGCTGTCGGGGCAGCGCAAGGTGTTTCACAAAATCATTGATCATCCATACAACCACTGGTACAGACTGATCAAAAGCCTGTGGACGGACATTGACAATGAAGTTCGCAAGACCGCCTTTGCAAATTTCATCGTCAATGCCACGGTTATCGGAATCTCACAGCAGGAAAAGAACAAGGAAAAGCATAACTGCAGTATTCCGTGGGCAATTCTGATGGACCCGACATCGGCCTGCAACTTGAACTGCACTGGTTGCTGGGCGGCAGAATATGGCAACAAACTGAACATGGATTACGAAACGCTAGACAGCATCATCCGGCAAGGCAAGAAACTGGGAACCTATATGCATATTTATTCCGGCGGGGAGCCGCTTGTTCGGAGGCGGGATATTATCCGGCTATGTGAGGAACATGACGATTGTATGTTCCTTGCCTTTACAAACGGAATGTTGATTGACGAAGAGTTTGCCAATGAGATGCTGCGGGTAAAGAACTTCATCCCGGCAATCAGCATTGAGGGGTATGAGGAGGAAACGGATGATAGGCGCGGCAAAGGAACCTATCAATCCGTGATAAAAGCAATGGAAATCCTGAAGCAGAAAAAGCTGCCTTTCGGCGCTTCTCTGTGCTACACTAGCAAGAATGCCGAATCCATCGGCAGCGAGGAATATATTGACTTTTTGATCGAAAAGGGATGTAAATTTGCGTGGCTGTTCACCTATATGCCTGTTGGCGCCGGGGCACCCACTGATCTGCTCGCCACAGCCGAACAGCGGGAGTATATGTACCATCAAATCCGCAAGTTCCGTGAAAGTAAGCCGCTATTTACAATGGATTTCTGGAATGACGGCGAATATGTGGGCGGCTGTATAGCAGGCGGACGGAACTATTTGCACATCAATGCCAACGGCGACATTGAGCCGTGCACATTTATCCATTATTCCGATTCCAATATCCGCGAAAAGACGCTGCTTGAGGCGTACCAGTCACCGCTGTTCATGCAATACCGCGAAGGTCAACCGTTCAACGAGAATCTCCTGCGCCCCTGCCCGTTATTGGATAACAACGGCAAGCTGGCTGAAATTGTACATAAATCCGGCGCACACTCCACAGACCTTGCCGAGCCGGAGGATGTTGATGCTCTTTGTGCGAAGTGCAAATGCGCAGCGGATTGCTGGACGCCTGTTGCCGATAAATTGTGGGGTGCTTCTCACGGACAGGAGATGTGATGGCTAAAGACGTCAATCACAAGAGGGACGGAGAAGATGTATTAATACGCCACGGTCATCCATGCGGCTGTGAGAGGAAAAGTGAATAACGATTTATACTCTGTTTATGTAACGCCTCTTTCCTTATCTGCATATCATGTGGTAAAATCAAATTAGGAAAGAGTGAAAAACAAGTGGCTATATTTTTTGTGATTTTAGAGTCAATGTTCCTCGCCTCATCATGCTCGCTTGACGCGTTTACAGCAAGCTTTGCTTATGGTACCAAAGGGGTTAAAATACCGTTTTTATCCAATCAAATCATCAATCTCATATGCAGTTCTATTTTTGGCATATCACTCTGGATTGGTTCTGCCGTCCGGCAGTATCTGCCCGGCTGGTTGACAATAGGGGTCGCGTTTACAATTCTGTTTGTGATAGGTTTGATGAAATTACTGGACAGCATTACCAAGTCAATCATCAGACGGCATAATCAAAGGAATAAAGATGATTTGAGCAAGGAAGTAAAATTCATCCTGTTCAATTTCCGCTTTATCTTAAATTTATATGCTAATCCGGAGAATGCAGATGTTAATGAAAACAAAGTTATCTCCCCTGCAGAGGCGGCGCTTCTCGCAGTTTCGCTGTCGCTAGATGGCATAGCAGTCGGATTTGGCGCGGCGCTTGGAAACGTCAACATATTGGCGGCGTTTTTGATTTCTCTTGTCACCGATATGCTTGCAGTTTTTGTTGGCTGCTGGCTCGGCAACAAGCTCTCCCGCAAATTGCCCTTTAACATGTCATGGCTCTCCGGTGTTATACTTATGGGCCTTGCGGTATCAAAGTTGTTTTGACAGCATGTATACCTTCGATTGACAAAGTAACAGGCATGTGTTACTTTATCAACCGAAGGTATAATCACCGTTTTTGTGAATTGTTTGGGGCAGATAATCCTTACAGAGTCCTACAATGTTTTGAAGAAATGCATGTTAAGCAGGAGGAAGGAAATGAAATATAAACAGATCGTCTTTGATGTTGACGGAACACTGATTGATACGGAACACGCCGTTTTACATTCTTTGCAGGAAACAATAAGAACTGTGACAGGAAACACCATAGAACTCAGAAAACTTACATTTGCACTTGGGATTACCGGAGAGGACGCTTTGGAGAAGCTTAATATTACGGATGTTCCCTTTACACTAGCTCTATGGGATAGAAATATGAAAAAATACAGTGATACGGTCTGTATTTTTGCGGGAATAATTGAGTTGTTGGACAATCTTGCACAATCCGGCTATCAATCTGGGATTGTAACCTCAAAAACAAAAGTGGAATTTGAACATGATTTCAACCGGTTTGGTATTAACAAATATTTTGGGACGATAATTTGTGCTGATGATACGGCAGAACACAAACCCTCTCCCGCACCATTGCTTAAATACATGAGAATCTCAAAAACAAACAATCAGGAATTGCTCTATATTGGGGATAGTGCATATGATATGGAATGTGCTAAAAACGCCAACATTGATTTTGCTTTGGCGGGCTGGGGGGCCTTTTCCAGAGAGATAAAGGCAGATTATTGTTTGGAAAAACCTTCCGATCTACTTTCCATCATAATTCCAAATAAATAATTTACATCTGACATAAAACAAGTGATTCATTGCAGTAAAATCTTAAGGTTTCATAGCTGATTCCAACCTGTCCACAGATTGCTTTTTATAATTGCATTTACTAAGGTGATATGTTATACTTTTTTCTGAGATTAACAAAAGACAATAGAAAAAGTATTGTTTCGATATTCTAAGGAGGAAGAGTATAATTATGAAGAAAGTATTATTATTTTTATTGGCAGCAATGATGCTATTATCGGTAACAGCATGTGGAAGTGGAAATAGTGACAATAGTAGCACAACTGGTACGGAGACAACTGGTACAGATGATGCATCTGCAAGCAAGGTATATATGATTGCTACGGATACCACATTTGCCCCCTTTGAATTTGAGAATGATGAGGGTAACATGGTGGGAATTGATTTGGATTTATTGGCAGCTATTGCTGAGGACCAGGGATTTAAGTATGAGCTTCAGGCGGTAGGTTTTTCGGCAGCAGTCACATCGCTGGAAGCCGGAGAATCAGATGCAGTCATTGCGGGTATGTCCATTACTGATGAGCGTAAAAAGAAATATGATTTTTCAGAGGCCTATTATGATTCGGGTGTAGGTATGGGTGTATTAAAAGATTCAGGGATTACTTCTTATGAAGATTTAAGAGGAAAACAGGTAGCTACTAAAATGGGAACAGAAGGCAACAGCTTTGCTGAATCCATTCAGGAAGAGTACGGATTTACGATTGTTCAATTTGAAGATTCTTCGACGATGTATCAGGATGTGCTGTCAGAAGCTTCAGTTGCATGTTTTGAAGATTATCCGGTTCTAGGTTATGAAATTTCCAGAGGATTGGAGATGACGCTTCCTCTTGACATGGAAAAGGGCAATTCCTATGGATTTGCAGTGATGAAAGATGAGAATCAGGACTTATTGGAGATGTTTAACAAAGGACTGGAGAATCTAAAATCCAGCGGTAAATACGATGAAATTTTGAATACATATATTTCAAAATAGATAGGATGATAACATGAGTATAATTAACGTAATAAGTCAAAGCTATCCGTCGTTTCTGGCAGCGTTGCTGGAAACGGTAAAAATGACGATTTTGACCCTGGTTTTTGCCACACTCCTAGGAACAATCATTGGTTTGTTAAGTATTTCCAAAATAAAACCACTAAAATTTATAACAACCCTTTACATCGATATTATTCGGGGAACCCCTTTACTGGTACAGGTTTTTGTCGTATACTACGGTATTGCCCAGGCCTTTAAACCGATGGGTTTCTCCTGGAATCCTATCGGTGGGGCTTTTACGGCCGGTGTGGTTACATTGACTTTGAATGCGGGCGCCTATATGGCAGAAATCGTTCGTGGAGGCATTGAATCTGTTGATAAAGGTCAGATGGAGGCCGCAAGAAGCCTTGGACTCCCTTACGGAAGGTCAATGCTGAAGATCATTCTTCCCCAGGCCTTTCGGACAATGCTGCCATCTATCATTAACCAGTTTATTATTACCTTAAAAGATACTTCTTTAATATCTGTCATCGGTATTCGGGAATTAACCTATAACGGTAAGATTTTGGCAGCAAACGGGGTGACTATGGTTATGGCTATCTGGCTGACAGTTGCCTTGTTCTATCTTATTCCTTGTACAATTCTTTCAAAATCAGCAAAAGTCATAGAAAAGAAGGTGGCTTATGGAAAATAAAATAGTCACCAAGGGATTAAAGAAATCCTTTGGTCAATTAGACGTATTAAGAGGGATTGATTTGAAAATTGCCGAAAGAGAGGTTCTCTGTCTTATTGGCCCGTCAGGTTCCGGAAAAAGTACTTTTCTTCGTTGTTTAAACCGGCTTGAAACGATAACTGATGGTGAAGTGTTTGTACATGGAGAGAATATAACAGATAAAAAAGTTGACATTAACAAAATGAGAGAAAAGATCGGCATGGTATTCCAACACTTTAATCTATTTCCCCATTTAACAGTCATCAAAAATATTACCCTGGCGCCTACAGAGCTACAGATTATGGATAAGGAAGCAGCCAAAGCGAATGGCTTGAAGTTATTAAAGCGTGTTGGCCTGGAAGATAAAGCGGATGCCTACCCCAGTCAGTTATCTGGCGGACAGAAGCAAAGAGTTGCTATTGCCCGTTCATTAGCAATGAATCCGGATATTATGCTGTTTGATGAACCAACCAGTGCCTTGGATCCGGAGATGGTAGGAGAGGTTCTGGATGTTATGAAAAAATTGGCGGCAGAGGGGATGACGATGGTCGTGGTTACTCATGAAATGGGATTTGCCAGAGAAGTGGCAGACCGGGTAATATTCATGGATGATGGTCTCATAGTGGAAGAAGGGGATCCGGAAGAGATTTTTAGCCATCCGAAAGAACCGAGAACGATAGATTTTTTAAATAAAGTATTGTAAAATAACGATAAAGGCTCTCGCAAATGATTGGGACAGCCTTTATCACTGTTTTAATAAAGATATTCGGTGACTATTTTAGAAGTGGTCAATGACCGTTCGATAAGAGGTTCTTTACTTCTTCCCAGTGCGATAGCAGAAACCGGTATAAATTCTCCCGGTACTTTCAAATCTGCACAAAGTTCTGCATTTGTTCTCAAAGCGGCTATTGCGCCTAAAAGATACACGCTGCCAAGTCCTAAATCTGATGCGGCTATTGCCATGTTTTCTACGATACAGGCAGCATTGCAATATGAAGAAGGATTTTGCGGATCTGACGGCTTAATGGCAGATACTAAAATAATTGTCGGAGCGCCATATGTTGGACGCAGATCCGGATTCCCCATAAAGGCTGCCCCTACCTTATCTAATCTTCCTAAAAATTCTTTGTTCTGAATGACCGTGAGTTTCACTTCGTCAAATTTAGCCATACTAACCGGTGAGGCGTTAGCAGCTTCTAAAATTGTCTGTAACTCTTTTTGAGTGAGTTGTTCTCCTGTATAAGTTCTGCAGGATTGCCGGTTTGCAATTGCTTTCATTGCTTCCATAATGATTCCTCCTAATCTTTTCAAAGTAATAATAAATATTATACTAGCTTTAAGGTAATACGACAAGCCTGCAATCTTGAAATTTGAATAATCATTTCATAATTTTCTAAAGTTAATCATACATTATGGAAACAAGATATTTGAGGAGTCAGACACCTTGAGTCTATTAAATAAAATTTTAACTTATAGAGAGATAATGGAACGAATTAAGGAGCTACATCTAAAATACGCCAATTTTCTGGATTATCAGACAATAGGTGTAAGCCATGACGGACGTAAGATACCAATGTTAAAAATTGGATATGGTGAAAAATGTTTGATTTGTTCCGGCGGGGTACATGGTAGAGAAAGCATTAATCCGACTATTTTACTTGAAATTCTCGAGAGCTACTGCAGATATTATCAAGAAGAGCAGGTGATTGTTCGGGAATATGATGTATGTTATTTTTTAGATGCTTGTTCGATTTGTATGATTCCGGTTTTAAATCCCGATGGACATGTTATCGCAATGGAAGGTTTTGAGGAAATCAAGGATGCTAGACTAAGAGAAAGGATAATCAATCAAAACATCCCATATAAGGAATGGAAGTTTAATGGAAGAGGCATTGATATTAACAGGAATTTCCCCAGTGTTTCTTTTAATTCACAAGCATCAAGTCGATGGGCGGGAAGTGAAAATGAAACAAAGGCATTAATCAATGTTTTTAATGAAATGAATTCTATTGCCTATATCGACTTTCATTCACGGGGAGAAGTCATTTATTATTATAGAGATGCAATGTCTTATTCCTATAACCAAAAGAGCAGGTCCCTGGCTTTATCTTTACAGAAAATAACCGGATATGATTTGGGCGGAGAAGGAGAGGAATTTTTCGATGTACTTAGTGGGGGGAATACAGTGAATTTTTATTCTGAGAAATTTAAGAAGCCGGCGATAACCATTGAAACACTGCCGGATGAGGCGGAATTTCCGGTGAGTGATCGATATTTAAAAGATACATACTGGGAGGTGTATGCTGTGCTTTTGGAAGTTATCAAGCGTCAATTATTGATTTATTAAAGAACAGGCAATCAGTCAAACTCCTGGCTGATTGCCTGTTCTTGGTCAGGACATTTTCAAATCTCTTCTCCGGTAACCGATAAAACCAAGAGCAAAGAGAGCCAATGCGATGACTGTCATAATGACAAGTCTTGGGGCGTCCATATCGGCAACCGGAATCTGGGGAATATGTCCGAAAGGAGAAAGCTTTTGCACCCATTCCGGTAATTGCGCCAGAGCACCAATATAGATACTGATAAAGCTAAAGCCAAGGTATAAATAAATCAGAGCAGATTTATCCGGCAGGTAAGCAATCAGCACCATAGAAAGTCCCAGCATCATCCATATGGCTGGCAAGTAGGCCATAGCCGCTTCGATAAATGTAGCAAATGAAGGCGCCGAATCCATCGTTATGGAGCCTACAGACCAAAACCCAAGGGCAGTCAGAAACATCAGGAGAACACTAACAATCAGCGAGATGACGAAATATGATGCAAACAAGGTAGTGCGGGATACAGTTCTGACTAAAAGGTGTTCGGTATGTCCTAATTTCTCTTCTCCACGGACTCTTTGCATTAAAGAGAGTATGGGAATTGTACTTAACATTGCCATGATGGCCATCAGCAAAACAATAAATTGCTCAGCGAAGGAAAATTGACTATTCTGTACAAATATAGATTGCAGCATTTCATTACTGCCGATAAAAGAATCTAAATCCCCAAAAATGGAGCCATACATGGCAGCAAGAGAGAATATTGTTGCCGCCCAGATGATAATCGAGCTCCGAAGAAGCCTAAAAGCCAGACCTATCGGTGTCGACAATAGTTTTGTTGCTCTTGCTCTGCCGGGCCTGGCAGGAAATAAACCGGAGCCTAAATCCCGGATTTTTGCCAGGTAAAGGGCCAATGCTGCGGTTAAAATGCTGATAGCAAGAATCATCCCGATAGGTCCCCAATTGTTATTGACATAGACCTCAGTGTGAAGAACTAAGCCCAGAGGTGATATAAGCGACAGCGCTTCTAGCTTCAAGTCGCCTATTGCCCGGAGGACATAAAGGAACATTAAAAAGATGAAAGAAAAGTTGGTAGCTGTTCGGTTATTGGCTGTAAACTGGCAAAATATAGCTGTAGCCGCAGCAAAGAAGATGCCGATGATTCCCAAGGCAGCTCCGAAAAGCAGCGAACCGCCTAAGTTCATACTGTCGATGCCAAAGGCAGCAATCCCAAAACCGGTGGCTAATGCCAGAATAACATTGACTAATACGGCAGTCAATAAAGTAGCAAAAAGCTTTGATAACCTGCCCACAGGAAGCGAGCGTACGACTTCCATACGTCCAAGTTCTTCATCCTGACGCGTATGACGGGTTACTAAAAAAATATTCATCACAGCCACAATAACGGACATGATCAGCAGCATCATATTAGCAAACATTGCTCCGGTTGTATAATTATCAACACCATATACAGGTCCTATCAGAGCTATCATGGCAGGATTCAGCATTGTTTGCGCCATGACTGCAAGTTCTTCATCAGTTGAATAAAGACTATTCATGACAGGTACCAGAACAATTGTAAAACCGATGAGGCCGATAAGCCATAATAGAATGAGAATGCGGTCACGGCGCAGGATAAAGCGGGTAAGTGTCCCGCTGCCGGAAAAAAGTTCGTAAGTCATTGTTTAAGCCTCCCTTCTTATTGTTGCTGATAATGGCGCATAAAAAGTTCTTCCAGTGTCGGCGGGGTACTACTCAGGTTTAGGATATTAAATTCGCTGACATGTGATATAACCGAGCCTAAAGCTTCTGTATCTACACTGAAAACCAAACCGCCAGGCGTCACTTTCATATCATGAACATTAGGATTTTGCGCCAGGTTATCTACTGGGCGCTCTGTCTGGACCAAAATGCTGGTGCGGGTCAAATGCCTTAACTCGGTCAATGTTCCGGTATCAATAATTTTACCCTGACGTATAATACTCACTTTGTCACATAATTTTTCCACTTCCGAGAGAATGTGGCTGGAGAGAAGTATACTTTTCCCCTCTTTTCTGGCTTCCATGACGCATTCCTGAAAGACACTTTCCATCAGCGGATCTAAACCGGAGGTAGGTTCATCTAAAATATAGAAATCAGCATCAGATGCAAAGGCAGCAACCAAAGCCACTTTTTGTCGGTTACCTTTAGAGTAGGTCCGACATTTTTTTGTTGGATCTAAATCAAATCGGTTAATCAAATTCTCCCGATGACTTTTATGATTACTCCGGCGAAGCTTGACAAAGAGATCGATAACTTCACCACCGGTCAGATTAGGCCAGAGGTTGACATCTCCCGGTACATAGGCGACTCTCTTGTGAATTTCTACGGCATGTCTCCATGCATCCTGTCCGAAAATAGTTGCCTTGCCTTTTGTAGCCTGCAAAATACCCAAAAGAATACGGATAGTAGTCGTTTTACCGGCGCCATTAGGTCCGATAAAACCGTAGATTTCTCCTTCATTAACAGTGAGACTTAATTGATCCAATGCGGTAAATTTGCCGAATTTCTTCGTTACGTTGTTGACATTTACCATTGCCATAATGATGTCCTCCTTAATCTTCGCTTTGATAGAATATATTTTTTAAATCATCTAAAACTTCATAATATTCATCCCAGTAGGGCGTTAAATCCATATCCGAAAGATTTTGACCTTCTAACCTGAATTTGTTAATAAGCTCTTGTGAATAACCCTCCAGGCACCAGTTGACATATCTTATCACTTTATGAGCATCCATATCCGTACGGAAATTGGACATGTTGCTATTTGTGTGCATGATAGACATGACCTCCGAGTATAATGTTAAAATCTCATCATAGTATTTCTTCGCATCGGAAGATACCTTTAAATCCTCCGGGTTATAAAATAGTCTGGTATAAAACTCAAAAATATACGGATTCTTTAAATAAGCTTCTAGCTTCATTGTGCTGGCAATCTTGTATTGTTCAATATAATCAGAAGCAATAGGTCCATCACGCAACCTTCCAAAATACTGATCAAAGAAAGTGACAGCATACTCTAAAAGAAAGTGGTAGAGCTCTAACTTGCTGCCGAAATAATAAAACAGCATCCCCTTTCCAATCCCGGCAGCCTCAACAATCCGATTCGTAGATGCCTTTTTATATCCTTGCCGGGCAAATTCTTTGTAAGCTGCGTTGATAATACGCATTTGTTTTTCCGGATCGATGGCAGAAAAACGGTCACTCATAAGCAACACCCCCTTAACAAATCATGTCGTGTAGTAGCCTTAATACAATATCGACCACACTGGTCTATAAAAATTATAGCACTATCGACCACTCTGGTCAATAACTTTTTTGCAGAAAGGTTATTTGACAGATAAGGCACATAAGGTTATAATATGATTGCATAATGAGAATGGTTTTCATAGGAGGGGCAGGATGAAAAAAAGAGCATTACTTTGCTGTTGTTTATGCATATGCCTGCTGACAGGATGTGCAAAAAGCGATACCGTCGGTAACCAGGTTACGGCGGATGAAATTGCCAACACCGATACTGATATCTCAGAACTTGAAACATCCGCTGAAACTAAAGAAGCAGATGAAGGTATATATGAAATTAAAGAAGATATGTTTATAACTCAATGCAATGATATCTATCTTAACCCGGATGACTATCTGGATAAGGTTATTAAAATTGAAGGTCTTTATTATAATATGGAAGATACCGAGGAAGGAATAACCCGCCATTACGTTATCCGATATGGTCCGGCATGTTGTGTTGATGATTCCTCTGCTGGTTTTGAGATTCGCTATGATGGTGAATATCCAGAAATTAATGATTGGATTATCGTTACCGCCTCAATTGAAAAAATCAAGCGTAATGGTAATGATTTTGTTGCCTTAAATGTGATCAGTTTTGAGGTCAGTGAAGAGCGGGGAGCTGAACAAGTTTTGAATTAGAAGTGGTTTATAAGCTATTTTAGATAATAATTTTGTAAAAATTGCCTATTACAATTTTCATAAAAAAATGTTATAATGACTAAAGACTATAAATTCAACGTGTAGTTTGCATTGCGGAACGTAAGTCCTACCCCGGCAAATTGCACGTTCTTTTTTTAAGAGTATGATGGAGTGAAAATAATATGTTTAATGTAAATGATATGATTATATACGGCGCCCGAGGAGTCTGTGAAATTGTTGAGATCACCGAAAAGGATTTTAATGACGGCAAAGAGATGACATATTATGTATTAAGACCTGCTTATGATAATAAAGCGACTATTTTTGTTCCTGTCGGCAATGAAACTTTAACAAGTAAGATGCGCAGTGTTTTATCTTCCGATGAGATATATGACATGATAAAGAGTATGCCCGATGAAGACACAATATGGATTGAGAATGATAATTTGCGTAAGGAAAAATATAGAGAGATTCTTGCAAAGGGTAGTAGGACAGATATTATAAAGCTAATTAAGACCTTATATATTCACGAGCAAGACAGAAAAGAAAACGGTAAAAAATTATCTATGTCAGACGAACGCTTTATGAAGGCTGCCGAAAAGATACTATATGATGAATTTGCTGTTGTTCTTGATATAGAGCCGGAAGAAGTTTTATCTTTTATTCATGAGCAGATTCATAAAAACTAAAAAATAAAGCGATTTTCTTAAAAATAACTAAATAAATCAGATTTATGTTCAAAATAATGTTGAAAAATGATATAATGTTACCATCACACCTTCCATTGCAATGGAGGGTTAAATAAGGGGAAAGGTAATGATTACAGATTTAGAAAGGCTGCTATTAAGTGATGGGGAAGAAGTCATAGAAGCCGAGAAACTTAAAGATATTGCTGAACAATTCAGTGAGATGATGATGATGTATAGTGCGGCGGCCAAGGAAATTCAAACAAAGCTGGAGATTTTAAATGACGAATTCCAAATGAAAAGTCAAAGAAATCCAATCCGATATTTAAAGCATAGAATAAAGAAGCCAGATAGCATTGTTGATAAGCTTCATCGCAGAGGATTGCCTGTATCCATGGATTCAATCATGGAAAATCTTAATGATATTGCAGGTATTCGCGTCATATGTGGTTATGGTTCGGACATTTATACGATTGCCGATATGCTTATGAAGCAAGATGATATCCGGATCCTCTTGGTTAAGGACTATATAAAAAGCCCTAAGCCTAATGGTTACCGCAGCTTACATATGGTAATTGAGATACCGGTATTTTTTTCTGACAGAAAGCGATATATGAAAGTGGAAGTGCAGATACGGACGACCGCTATGGATTTTTGGGCCAGCTTAGAGCACCAATTGCGATACAAAACCGATGGCAATGTACCGGAGGAATTTTCTAATCAATTGCGTGAGTGTGCGGAAATTATACATGATGCGGACCAACGGATGCAGTCGCTGCATAATCAGATGCGAAAATTATAAACCAATGAGCGCAAAAAAATATTGACAAAGATAATAAGCATGTTATATGATAACAGTAATAATTGAAGCATAGAGACAACATGTTGAAGAGAAGAGTAAGCTATGAAACATCACAGAGAGGGATATGATTGCTGAAAGTATCCTGATGGGAAGTGACTGAAAACTACCTCTGAGTGACCCTGATCCGGTCCGGTGATTCCGTTATCGTCAAATGAAGTGGTTTTTATACAATTAGGGTGGAACCGCGAGTATGATTTTACTCGTCCCTTTCTCTGCATGATTTGCGGAGGAAGGGACGTTTTTTAATGGAAGGAGATATAAATAAATGAAGATTACGTTAAAAGATGGATCAGTCAAAGAATATGCGGATAAAACGTCTGTCATTGATATTGCTAAGGACATTTCAGAAGGCCTGGCCAGAGCAGCCTGTGCCGGTGAAGTGAATGGTGAGATTGTTGATTTAAGAATGATAGTGGATGCAGATTGTGAATTAAACATATTGACATTTAATGAAGAAGGCGGGAAAAGGGCTTATAGGCATACGACGGCACATATTTTGGCACAGGCAGTTAAGCGTCTTTACCCCCAGGCCAAATGTGCAATAGGTCCGGCAATTGAAAATGGGTATTACTATGACTTTGATATGGAACCGTTATCGGCAGAAGATTTAGCCGTCATCGAAAAAGAGATGAAAAAAATCATTAAGGAAAATCCTCCCATTGAAAGGTTTGAGTTACCTCGCAGCGAGGCCATTGCATTGATGAAAGAGATGGAAGAGCCTTATAAAGTCGAGTTAATCAAAGATTTGCCTGAGGATGCAATTATTTCTTTTTATAAGCAGGGAGACTTTACCGATCTTTGTGCCGGTCCCCATTTAATGAATATGAAAAACATTAAGGCAATTAAATTGATTTCTTCTTCAGGAGCCTACTGGAGAGGTGATGAGAAAAATAAGATGCTGACACGTGTTTATGGCACTTCATTTACGAAGAAGGCTGATTTGGAAGATTATCTGCGGGAACTTGAAGAAATTAAAAAACGGGATCATAATAAATTGGGCCGCGAAATGGAGCTGTTTACAACGGTTGATGTCATCGGTCAGGGTTTACCGCTGCTAATGCCGAAAGGAACAGCAATCTTGCAGACCCTCCAACGCTGGATCGAAGATGAAGAAGAAAAAAGAGGCTATGTGCGTACGCGAACGCCGATGTTGGCAAAGAAAGATTTATACGTCATTTCAGACCATTGGGGTCATTATAAAGAAGGCATGTTTATTCTCGGCGATGAAGAAAAGGGTGAAGAAGTATTTGCTTTGCGTCCAATGACATGCCCCTTCCAGTATTATGTGTATAAACATAGCCAGAAAAGCTATCGGGATTTACCAATCCGCTATGGTGAAACTTCGACAATCTTTAGGAATGAAGACTCTGGAGAAATGCACGGGTTAACCAGAGTAAGACAGTTCACCATATCTGAAGGACATTTAATTGTAACTCCTGAACAAATCGAGGAGGAATTTGCCGGTTGCCTGGAGTTGGCAAGATACTGCCTGAAAACGTTGGGTTTGGAGAAAGATGTAACATATCGCTTCTCTAAATGGGATCCCGATAATAAGGATAAATACTTGGGAGAAGCCCATCAGTGGGAGAAAACACAGGACGATGTGCGGGAAATTCTGAATAATTTAGATGTTGATTTTACAGAAGAGGTTGGCGAAGCTGCCTTTTATGGTCCTAAGCTAGATATTCAGATTAAGAATGTGTACGGAAAAGAAGACACAATGATTACAATTCAGCTTGATTTTGCCCTGGCAGAGCGTTTTGATTTGTATTATATCGATAAAAATGGGGAGAAAAAACGCCCTTTCATTATTCACAGAACATCTTTGGGATGTTATGAAAGAACACTGGCTATACTGATTGAAAAGTATGCCGGATTATTCCCCACATGGTTATCTCCGGAGCAAGTAAGAGTTCTCCCGATTTCAGAAAAATATGATGACTATGCCAAGAAGGTCTTAAATACTCTAAGAGATAATGGCATTAAGGCGACAGTAGATTATAAGGCTGAAAAGATGGGTTATAAAATTCGTGAAGCCAGGCTTGATAAAGTGCCCTATATGTTAATTGTTGGGGCAAAGGAAGAAGAGCAGGCGCTGGTATCCGTAAGAAGCCGATATAATGGTGATGAAGGACAGAAAGATTTAAACCGGTTTATTGAGGATATCGGCAAAGAAATCCGGACAAAGGAAATTAAAAAAATCAATCTTTCTACTTGACTTTATCAAATACAAATGATATCATATAGAAGTTGTATGTAGATGGATATAGAAAAACAAAGCAGAGTACTCACTCTCACCTTAGCATAGTTAGATGACTTGGGTTCATATTTAAGAGATTACGTACGTATTGTACGCTTAAATGGTGAGTATATTTGCTCGCCATTTTATTTTGATTGGACATATGGAGGTGTCAATGTTTAGCGATTTAATGATTAACGAGCAAATTAGAGACAAAGAAGTTCGCTTAGTTAGCGAGAACGGTGAGCAATTAGGAATTGTATCATCAAAGGAAGCGCTCAGACTTGCAAGAGAGGCAGACCTTGATTTGGTTAAGGTTTCTCCCACGGCAAAACCGCCGGTATGCAAGATTATCGACTATGGGAAGTATAAGTATGAGCAGACCAGGAAAGAAAAAGAAGCGAGGAAGAAACAGAAAATAATCGAAGTCAAAGAAATTCGTTTATCCCCCAATATTGATACAAACGATTTGAATACGAAGATGAACCATGCCCGAAAGTTTATTGGCAATGGTGATAAGGTTAAAGTCACGGTTCGTTTCAGGGGAAGAGAACTCGCACATACAGCTTCCGGAAGAGTTATTCTTAATCAATTTGCGCAGGCTTTATCAGATATTGCTGTAATTGACAAACCGGCAAAACTTGAAGGAAAAAATATGGTTATGTTTTTAAGTGAAAAACGTAGTTCATAATATGAGATTTTAAGGAGGACAAAACAATGCCAAAAATGAAAACGAAAAAATCAGCTGCAAAGCGTTTCAAAAAAACAGGTACTGGTAAATTAAAAAGAATGAAAGCTTATAAAAGCCATATTTTAACTAAGAAATCTGCAAAGAGAAAGAGAAATTTGCGAAAAGCTACAATCACAGATGCATCTAATGTTAAGAATATGAAGAAGATTTTACCATATCAATAATTTCGAGAAACGGAGGACTTATCATGGCAAGAGTTAAAGGTGCTTTAAATGCAAAGAAGAAACATAATAGAGTATTAAAGCTGGCTAAAGGATATCGCGGAGCCAGATCGAAACAGTATAGAGTAGCAAAGCAATCAGTAATGAGAGCATTAGCTACATCTTATTCAGGGAGAAAAGAAAGAAAACGTCAATTCAGACAATTATGGATTGCCAGAATCAATGCGGCTGCCAGAATGAATGGATTATCTTACAGTAAATTTATGTATGGATTAAAGCTGGCCGAAGTAGACGTTAACAGAAAGATGCTATCAGAGATGGCCATTAATGATGCAAATGGATTTTCCGCATTATGCGATGTTGCAAAATCAAAATTAGCATCATAAATTGTATCCAAATGATATGAATGGATAAAAGTTTCCCTGCCAATATAATTCATTAAGAATTTGTTGTCAGGGATTTTTTGTTGACGGAAGAATATATCTTCGATTAACAAAGATGGGAGTTTATGGCGATGAAATCACAGACATTTAACAGTGAATCAAACTATATTTTTTACAAAAAGGTATTGACACTAATCATACCGATGGCATTGCAGAATCTAATTAATGTGGGTGTTACGGCGGCGGATGTCATTATGTTGGGAAGATTGGGCGAAACAGCTATTTCAGGTGCATCCTTAGCCGGTCAGGTACAATTTGTGATGACGCTGTTGTATTTTGGCCTAACCTCAGGGGCATGTGTTTTGGCTTCTCAGTATTGGGGAAAAGGAGACATCCGGACTATTGAAAGGATATTGGGGATATCACTTAAGATATCTGTGCTCATTGGTCTTATATTTACAATCATTACTTTGTCTATTCCTGAGTATGTGATGCGGATTTTCTCATCAGAGCAGGCGGTTATCGACCAAGGGGTAGATTATTTACGGATAGCCGCATTTTCTTACATATTTATTGCCATAACCATCACTTATTTAAATATTATCAGAAGCATAGAGCGAGTCATTATATCCACTGTTGTTTATTTGATTTCTCTTTTTTTCAATGTAATTTTAAACAGCATCTTGATCTTTGGTATGTTTGGATTTCCGGCGATGGGTATTAAAGGTGCGGCACTGGCTACGTTGATGGCTAGAATACTGGAATTCATCATTGTTATGGTTTATGCTAAAAAGTTTAACCATGTCCTTAATTTGAAAATCAAAGATTTGTTCCATCAGGAAAAATGGTTGTTCAAAGACTTTATGACATACTCCCTGCCGGTAGTGACCAATGAATTGTTGTGGGGAGTGGGAACCTCTACATACGCGGCCATTATTGGACATCTGGGACAATCGGCGGTTGCGGCCAACTCGGTTGCTCAGGTAACCAGACAGTTTGCCACGGTTGTTTCCTTTGGAATCGCTAATGCAGCGGCTATTTTAGTGGGCAAAGCCATCGGGGAAATGAATGAAGAGCTGGCTAAACTTTATGCCGGCAAATTGTTAAAAATGAGTGCGGTTATAGGATTTGCAGCAGCAATGATTGTTTTGTGTATTTCTCCTGCAGCCAGAACCTATTTAAGTTTGGGGGAAACAGCAAATACTTATTTAAAATATATGATGTATGTTATGTCATATTTTACATTTGCCCAAAGTATCAATAGTACTGCGATTGTAGGTATATTTCGCGGTGGCGGTGATATTAAAATTGGTCTATATTTAGATGCGGTAAGTATGTGGTGCTTTTCAATCCTTTTTGGCTTTATTGCCGCTTTTGTTATCAAGCTTCCGGTCATATGGGTTTATGTTATTTTAATGAGTGATGAAATTATAAAATTACCATTTAGTATTTGGCGATTTAAATCGTATAAATGGATTAAGAATGTAACGAGATAACAGCTTTGTCTACAATTGTCTAAAATTTATTAACAATATACACAAAAAAATTAATTTAGCCCTTGACACGCAAAGGATTTTGGTCTAAAATAACTTCATATTCCTCAATAGCTCAGTTGGTAGAGCGCTCGGCTGTTAACCGAGTTGTCGTTGGTTCGAGTCCAACTTGGGGAGTGAAAAAACAGTTGCAAAGGACGAAGTCCTTTGCAACTGTTTTTTTATATCCAAATCAATAGAGTGCTTGCTTTTTAAACTGATGACTCATCATTAAAGCTTTACAGCTCTGAATGGTGAAAATATTTCGCACTAAATAACACTGAATATATAACAAATGCTCCCCTTTCATGCTAAAATAAAGAAAAACTTTTTCGCAAAGGGGATTTTCAACATGGGAAGAACG
>Ga0153994_1000149_pt1 | contig 25840 bp, 21 predicted proteins | sample TSNC078MetaG_FD_104735 | JGI IMG/M metagenome (GOLD analysis project Ga0153994, IMG submission 104735) | Attine ant fungus gardens microbial communities from North Carolina, USA - TSNC078 MetaG | ecosystem: Host-associated > Fungi > Mycelium > Unclassified | place: USA: North Carolina, Lumber...
AAGAAACACACCCTATGAATGTGGATAACCTTCTAAAAAATGAAGGGTGCTGTGGATATCCTCCCAAAATAAATTTTTGCTGGATATGGTCTATAAATAAATTAATTTACCATTCAAAACTGTCAAAACTGATTCTTTCTTGACACACTTGTCTTCAATGTGCTAAGATAGTAAGATGCAATTATTGTGGAGTTTTAGGCCTATTAATGCGTAAAACACCACTTAAAAGTAACTCGTTTACAATGATTTAAGGAGTGAAGAACGTCGATGAGCAACAGCAGAATTAAACCTGTTAAGAGTGGAAAAGGCATAAGAATGAGCTATTCCGGTCAAAGAGAAGTACTCCAAATGCCGAATCTGATTGAAGTACAAAAAGATTCGTATAATTGGTTTCTGGATTCCGGATTAAAAGAAGTGTTTGAGGATATATCTCCGATTGCCGACTATAGTGGGCAGCTAAGTTTAGAGTTCACAGACTTTACCTTATGTGAAGATGATATCAAATATACTATCGAAGAATGCAAAGAGCGTGATGCCACATATGCAGCACCTCTAAAAGTCAGAGTACGTTTAATGAATAAAGAGACTGATGAGATTAACGAGCATGAGATTTTCATGGGAGATCTTCCTATGATGACAGAGACAGGCACTTTTGTCATCAATGGTGCAGAACGTGTTATTGTCAGTCAGCTAGTCCGTTCCCCGGGAATTTATTATGGCGTGTCCCATGATAAGATTGGGAAGGAGCTGTTTTCGGCAACAGTGATTCCAAACCGCGGTGCATGGTTGGAGTATGAAACCGATTCTAATGATATTTTTTATGTCCGGGTCGACCGGACCAGGAAAGTACCGATTACAGTATTGATTCGTGCCCTTGGCATTGGTACGAATCAGGAGATCCTTGATTTGTTCGGCGAGGAACCAAAGATTCTGGCCAGTATTTCAAAGGATGTATCCGACAACTATCAAGATGGAATTTTAGAACTGTATAAAAAGATTCGTCCGGGAGAGCCATTATCTGTAGAAAGTGCGGAAAGCTTAATCAATGCGATGTTTTTCGATTCCAGGAGATATGACCTTGCAAAAGTTGGACGATATAAGTTTAATAAAAAGCTGTCATTGAAGAGCAGAATTAAGGATTATCCGCTTGCCGAAGATGTGGTTGACATGTCAACCGGTGAGATTTTGGCAGAAGCAGGCACCGTTGTCACGGAAGAAATGGCAGTAGCTATCCAGAATGCTGGCGTACCTTCAGTTCTAATTAGGGCGGAAGACCAAGATGTTAAGATATTATCCAACATGGTTGTAGATTTGACTTCCTATGTGGATTTTGATCCCAAAGAGGTTGGCGTTACGGAACATGTTTATTATCCGCTGTTGTCTTCTATTTTAGAAGAGAATACTGATGAAGCGGAGTTAAAGATTGCGCTGCGAAAGAATCTGCATGAGTTGGTGCCGATGCATATTACTAAAGAAGATATTATGGCATCTATTAATTATAATATTCACTTAGAATATGGCATCGGAAATTCCGATGACATTGACCATTTAGGAAACCGTAGAATTCGTGCGGTAGGTGAACTTCTTCAAAATCAATACCGTATCGGACTTTCCAGAATGGAACGTGTTGTCCGTGAAAGAATGACGACCCAGGATTTAGAAGGGATTTCACCACAGTCCTTAATTAATATTAAACCGGTAACGGCTGCGGTTAAAGAATTTTTCGGAAGTTCACAGCTGTCTCAGTTTATGGATCAGAACAATCCGCTTTCGGAACTGACGCATAAGCGACGTCTTTCGGCATTGGGTCCGGGTGGACTTTCAAGGGAAAGAGCCGGTTTTGAGGTGCGTGATGTGCATTACTCCCACTATGGCCGGATGTGTCCTATTGAGACACCTGAAGGTCCTAATATTGGTTTGATTAATTCTCTTGCGAGTTATGCAAGAATTAACAAGTATGGCTTTATCGAAGCGCCTTACAGGATACTAGATAAAACAGATCCCGGCAATCCAAGGGTCACAGAAGAAGTTATGTATATCACTGCCGATGAAGAGGATAATTATACGGTTGCCCAGGCTAACGAACCGCTCGATGACAATGGATATTTTGTCAATAAGAATATATCCGGGCGTTATCATGAATTGACTTCAGAGTTTCCAAGGTCAAGGGTTGATTTAATGGATGTATCACCTAAGATGGTATTTTCCGTTGCGACATCAATGATTCCTTTCCTTGAGAATGATGATGCTAATCGTGCCTTGATGGGTTCTAATATGCAGCGTCAGGCCGTTCCGTTGATGCTTACGGAATCACCAATTGTAGGAACAGGAATGGAAGCGAAGGCCGCAGTCGATTCAGGTGTCTGCATTGTTGCCAGACGTGGCGGTATCGTTGAGAAATCTGCTGCCAATGAAATTGTTGTAAAAACAGAGGATGGCACAAAAGACAGATACAAATTGCAGAAGTTTATCGGAAGTAATCAGGGAGCTTGCTATAACCAGCGTCCGGTTGTATTTAAAGGTGCTAAAGTTAATGCGGGAGAGGTGTTGGCTGATGGCCCTTCAACAAACCAGGGAGAAATTGCATTAGGAAAGAATCCTTTGATTGGTTTTATGACATGGGAAGGCTACAATTTCGAAGATGCCGTCCTTTTAAGTGAACGCCTTGTCCAGGAAGATGTTTATACTTCCATTCATATTGCGGAATATGAAGCTGAAGCCCGAGATACGAAACTGGGGCCGGAGGAAATTACCCGTGATGTTCCGGGTGTCGGTGACGATGCTTTAAAGAATCTGGATGAACGGGGAATCATAAGAATCGGTGCCGAAGTCCGTGCGGGAGATATTCTTGTAGGTAAGGTTACGCCAAAAGGCGAAACAGAATTAACCGCAGAAGAACGTCTGCTCAGAGCTATTTTTGGTGAAAAGGCTCGTGAAGTCAGAGATACCTCTTTGAAAGTACCGCATGGAGATTATGGTATTATTTTGGATACTAAGGTATTTACTAGGGAAAACGGTGATGAATTATCGCCGGGTGTCAATCAATCGGTCAGGGTTTATATAGCTCAAAAGAGAAAGATATCGGTCGGTGACAAAATGGCCGGACGGCATGGCAATAAGGGTGTTGTTTCTCGCATTTTGCCAGTGGAAGATATGCCGTTTTTACCTAATGGGCGACCTCTTGATATTGTTTTAAATCCGTTGGGAGTACCTTCCCGTATGAATATTGGGCAGGTTCTTGAAGTCCATTTGGGACTGGCAGCTAAAGCTTTGGGATTCAAGGTTGAAACGCCGGTTTTTGACGGTGCCGATGAAGATGATATCATGGATGCGCTTGAATTAGCCAATGATTACGTGAATAGTGATTTTGATGCGTTCAGTACAAAATGGGGAGAAGACCTGAACCCATCTGTGATGGAATATTTAGAAGACAATAAAAAATACAAGGAAGAATGGAAGGGTGTGCCAATCAACCGTACCGGTAAGGTGAAATTGCGTGACGGCAGAACGGGAGAAGAATTTGACAGCCCGGTCACTGTCGGCTATATGCATTATCTTAAACTCCACCACTTGGTAGATGATAAGATTCATGCCCGTTCCACCGGTCCTTATTCTTTAGTAACCCAGCAGCCATTAGGCGGTAAGGCGCAATTCGGAGGACAGAGATTTGGTGAGATGGAAGTATGGGCATTGGAAGCTTACGGTGCCTCCTATACACTTCAGGAGATTTTAACATTCAAATCTGATGATGTTGCCGGGCGTGTCAAGACTTATGAAGCCATTATCAAAGGTGAAAATATTACGGAACCGGGTATCCCTGAATCATTTAAGGTACTGCTTAAGGAACTTCAATCCCTTGCGCTTGATGTACGCGTTCTCAGAGATGACCAGACCGAAGTGGAAATCGGAGAAAACTATGATTACGCTGATGAAGAGTTGTCCACATTTATGGAGGATTCTCAGCCGTTAGCATATGATGGTGAGTCATTGGGAGAGTACGGATATAAAGAGCAAGTTATTGAGTCTGATGAATTGGTCGATGTGGAAGACTCGGGAACTGAAGATGACGAAGAAGATTTTGATTTTTTTGACAAAGATTCCGACATGGACTAAAGAAAGGAGTGCCGTTTTATGCCTGAGTTAAATAGTGGTGAAACGTATCAACCAATGTCATTTGATGCCATCAAAATTGGTTTGGCCTCATCTGAAAAAATTAGAGAGTGGTCCAGGGGAGAAGTTAAAAAGCCTGAGACAATTAATTATAGAACGCTGAAACCGGAAAAAGACGGTTTGTTTTGCGAGAAAATTTTCGGCCCCAGTAAGGACTGGGAGTGCCATTGCGGGAAATATAAAAAGATTCGCTATAAAGGGGTTATTTGTGACCGTTGTGGTGTTGAAGTTACAAAGGCAAATGTAAGAAGAGAGAGAATGGGGCATATTGAGTTAGCAGCGCCGGTATCCCATATCTGGTATTTTAAAGGGATTCCAAGCCGTTTGGGACTTATCTTAGATATGTCACCAAGAAATCTTGAAAAAGTTCTTTACTTTGCATCTTATGTTGTTTTGGATAAGGGCGACAGTGATTTACAGTATAAACAAGTTATATCAGAAAAAGAATTTCGTGATGCCTATGATAAGTATGGGAACAATTTCCGTGTCGGTATGGGTGCTGAGTCTGTTCAAGAGTTATTGAGAGGGATTGACTTAGATAAAGAGGCGGTTGAACTTAAAAAAGGTCTTAAAGATTCATCAGGCCAGAAAAGAGCCAGAATTATCAAACGTTTGGAAGTTGTTGAAGCTTTCAGAGGGTCGGGAAACCGTCCGGAATGGATGATTTTAAATGTCATTCCGGTTATTCCTCCGGATATCCGTCCGATGGTTCAGTTGGACGGCGGACGTTTTGCAACCTCGGATTTAAATGATTTATATCGTCGGATTATCAATCGCAATAACCGATTGAAAAGATTATTGGAACTGGGTGCTCCAGACATCATTGTTAGAAATGAAAAAAGGATGCTTCAAGAAGCAGTAGATGCCTTAATTGATAATGGACGCCGTGGCAGACCTGTTACCGGACCCGGAAACAGGGCATTAAAATCTCTGTCAGATATGTTAAAAGGTAAGCAGGGACGTTTCCGTCAGAATTTGCTTGGTAAGCGTGTGGATTATTCCGGACGTTCCGTTATTGTTGTAGGACCGGAGCTAAAGCTTTATCAGTGCGGACTCCCCAAGGAAATGGCTATCGAATTGTTTAAACCTTTTGTAATGAAAGAGTTGGTGGGCAGCGGACAGGCTCATAATATTAAATCTGCCAAGAAAATGGTTGAACGCCTGCAGGGAGAAGTTTGGGATGTTTTAGAAGATGTTATTAAAGAGCATCCGGTAATGCTCAACCGGGCACCGACGCTGCATAGGCTTGGGATTCAGGCTTTTGAGCCGGTGCTTGTGGAAGGTAAGGCCATTAAGCTTCATCCATTAGTATGTACAGCTTATAATGCCGACTTCGACGGTGACCAGATGGCCGTCCATGTACCGCTGTTTGTAGAAGCACAGGCTGAGTGCCGTTTCCTTCTGCTATCACCAAATAATCTCTTAAAACCTTCAGATGGTGCACCGGTTGCTGTTCCTTCGCAGGATATGGTTCTTGGCATATACTATCTGACACTGGAAAAACCCGGAGATTTAGGCGAAGGAAAGTTCTTTAAGGATGTTAATGAAGCAATTTTGGCTTACGAGAATAAAACGATTACTCTTCATGCCCGGATTAAAGTTCGCAGGGAAGGTTTGCTTGAAGGTGTTAAGAAACAAAAGATGATTGAAACGACTTTGGGTCGTTTGCTTTTCAATGAAATTATACCTCAGGATCTGGGATTTGTAGACCGCACGAATGCAGATAATTATCTGCTTCCGGAAATTGACTTCCTGGTTGGTAAGAAACAGCTGAAGAAGGTTATTGATAAGTGTATCAATACTCATGGAGCGACAAAGACAGCGGAAGTGCTTGACAGTATCAAGGCGATGGGATATAAATATTCAACCCAGAGTGCAATTACCGTATCTGTTTCAGATATGACGGTACCGGCAGCTAAGAAGAATGTTCTTGAAGAGACCGAAAAAATAATTAGTACAATCACCAATAATTACCGCCGCGGCCTTGTGACAGAAGAAGAGCGTTATAAAGCAGTTATAGATTCATGGAAACAAGCGGATGATAAGATAACGGAAGCCTTACTTTCCGGTTTGGATAAGTACAATAATATATTTATGATGGCTGATTCAGGAGCCCGTGGTTCCAATCAGCAGATTAAACAGCTGGCAGGGATGCGTGGGCTTATGGCAGATACCACCGGACGAACCATTGAATTGCCAATTAAGTCAAACTTCCGTGAAGGACTTGATGTTTTGGAATACTTTATTTCTGCCCACGGTGCCCGTAAAGGTCTTTCTGATACGGCGCTTCGTACAGCCGACTCAGGATATCTGACCCGCCGTCTTGTTGATGTATCTCAGGATTTGATTATTCGGGAAGTAGATTGCTGCGAAGGCGGTGAGATTTCGGGTATGTGGATTGAAGCGTTCATGGACGGTAAGGAAGGGATAGAGAGTCTGGAAGAGCGGATGACGGGAAGATATGCGGCAGAGGATATCATTGATGAGGAAAGTAAAGAGGTTATCGTCAAGGCAAATCATATGATTACACCGGGCCGTGCAGCAAGAGTTGCGAAGACCAATATTTCCAAAGTCAAAATCCGTACTGTGCTTTCATGTAAGTCTCATATCGGTGTCTGCGCAAAATGCTATGGCGCTAATATGGCAACGGGTCAGGCGGTACAGGTTGGTGAAGCTGTTGGTATCATTGCCGCCCAGTCTATTGGGGAACCAGGAACACAGCTGACGATGCGTACATTCCATACAGGCGGGGTTGCCGGCGATGACATTACCCAAGGTCTTCCAAGGGTTGAAGAGTTATTTGAGGCAAGAAAACCGAAAGGTCTGGCCATTATTGCTGAGTTTGGCGGTGAGGTTTCAATAAGAGATACAAAGAAGAAACGAGAAGTGGTTGTATCCAATTCCGAAACCGGTGAAGCAAAAGCTTATTTGATTCCTTATGGCTCCCGGATTAAAGTACAGGAAGATCAGATTCTTGAAGCCGGTGATGAATTAACAGAGGGTAGCATTAATCCTCATGATCTTTTAAAGATTAAAGGCGTCCGGGCGGTTCAGGATTACATGATTCAGGAGGTTCAAAGAGTTTATCGTCTTCAAGGTGTTGAAATCAATGATAAACATGTTGAGGTTATTGTGCGTCAGATGCTTAAGAAGGTTCGTATAGAAAATAGCGGTGATACAGAATATCTTCCGGGAACGCTGGTTGATGTCCTTGATTTTAATGAAATTAATGAAAATCTTGAAGACCAGGGGATGGAAGCAGCGGAAGGAACTCAGGTGATGCTAGGTATTACAAAGGCGTCCTTAGCGACAAATTCGTTCTTATCAGCAGCGTCCTTCCAAGAAACGACGAAGGTTCTTACGGAAGCGGCCATCAAAGGTAAAGTTGATCCTTTGATTGGCTTAAAAGAAAATGTTCTGATTGGTAAGCTGATTCCGGCAGGAACAGGGATGAAGCGTTATCGAAATGTTTTATTGAATACAGAGATAAAGCGCCCTCAGGAAGATATCATCGTGAAGGACGATTCTGAGGAATTGGATGAAGCTGAAAATATGATGATTACGGTGACCGAATAGAAGAGGTTTCTTTGTTAAAATATTGAAAAAGTTTTGTTTTCCGTGTATAATCAAGAGTAACAGATGATTGATATAGTCAAGGAAGGAGCCTACTATGAGAAAAGAACCCGAATTTTATATTTGCAAACACTGTGGTAATATTATTGGATTGATTGACAATGCCGGTGTTCCCCTGGTTTGTTGTGGAGAGAAGATGGTCAAGCTTGATCCAAACACGTCAGACGGAGCGACGGAAAAGCATTTGCCGGTAATCACTGCCTCCGGCAGTAATGTTAAGGTGCATATAAGCACTGTTGATCATCCGATGGCAGAAGAACATCATATTGAGTGGGTATATTTGTTTACGCAGGAAGGCGGACAGCGGAAGGAGCTGAAGGTTGGTGAGAAACCGGAAGTTGCCTTTGCATTGACAGAGTCTGATGAGGTTGTTGCTGCATATGCGTACTGCAATCTTCATGGCTTGTGGAAAACAAAAGCTTAAGCAACAGGTAATGTGCATACGAACCCCTATACTATGATTGTTTTGGTATAGGGGTTTTATATTGACAGACTGAATGAATATTTTTTATAATAAGGGAAATAATGGTTATAAGTATAGAAAAAAGCGATTGACAAGCCTTTCAAGACTTGTTATACTTTTCAAGTGTGCACTGACAGACATCTGTTTCGGTACGCATAACCGTAGGAGATTATTTCGTGCGGCAACCATCAATTTTAATCACAGGAGGTGAAAATAATGCCAACATTTAACCAGTTAGTAAGAAAAGGAAGACAGACTGTAGAAAAGAAGTCTACTGCACCGGCCCTTCAAAAAAGCTATAACTCTTTGCACAAAAAGACAAGTGATTTATCATCACCACAAAAGAGAGGTGTATGTACTGCAGTTAAAACAGCAACTCCTAAGAAACCTAACTCAGCTCTTAGAAAAATTGCCAGAGTTCGTTTGTCTAACGGAATCGAAGTTACAGGTTATATTCCCGGTGAAGGTCATAACCTTCAGGAACATAGCGTTGTACTTGTCCGTGGCGGCAGGGTAAAAGATTTGCCAGGTACAAGATACCATATCGTCAGAGGGACTCTTGACACTGCCGGCGTAGCTAAGAGAAGACAGGCACGTTCCAAATATGGTGCGAAAAGGCCGAAGGATGCTAAGTAAAAGTTTTCATTGATACTATTGCGACGAATGTAGCATTATTTTACCGAAGTAACGATGTGTTGCTGGTTTATATAAGTGTAATTCGAGCGCGAACACAAGTATGTGAGTACCTATGATCTAATTGATTATTAAGGAGGGAAGAAACGTGCCAAGAAAAGGACATACCCAAAAGAGAGATGTATTAGCGGATCCTATCTACAACAATAAGGTTGTAACCAAGCTTATCAATAATATTATGTTAGATGGTAAGAGAGGTACTGCTCAGAAGATTGTATATGGAGCATTTGACAGGATTCAGGCAAAGACCGGCAAAGAGGCAATAGAAGTATTTGAAGAAGCGATAACTAATATTATGCCGGTTCTTGAGGTTAAGGCAAGACGTATTGGTGGTGCGACATATCAGGTGCCAATCGAGGTCAGAACCGATAGAAAACAAGCATTGGCTTTAAGATGGCTGACATTGTATTCTCGTAAAAGAGGCGAAAAGACAATGGAAGAACGATTGGCTAATGAACTGATGGATGCGGCAAATAACACAGGTGCATCTGTTAAGAAGAAAGAAGATATGCATAAAATGGCAGAAGCAAACAGAGCATTCGCCCACTATAGATGGTAGGATTGGAAAGGCTTTGTGAGTAAATTAAGGAGGAATTATCCTTGGCTGGAAGAGAATATCCATTAGAAAGAACAAGGAACATCGGAATTATGGCACATATCGATGCAGGTAAGACAACACTTACTGAACGTATCTTGTACTATACCGGTGTAAACTATAAAATCGGTGATACTCATGAAGGAACTGCAACCATGGACTGGATGGAGCAGGAACAGGAAAGAGGTATCACAATCACTTCAGCAGCGACGACATGCCATTGGACTTTGCAGGAAGATTGCGAGAGTAAACCAGGTGCCGAGGAGTGTCGTATTAATATTATTGATACGCCTGGTCACGTTGATTTTACGGTCGAGGTTGAGCGTTCATTACGTGTACTAGACGGTGCTATCGGTGTTTTCTGTGCAAAGGGCGGTGTTGAGCCTCAGTCCGAGAATGTATGGCGTCAGGCTGATACGTATAATGTTCCCAGAATGGCATTCATCAATAAGATGGATATCCTGGGCGCAGATTTCTACAATGCTGTAGATATGATAAAAACCAGATTAGGTAAGAATGCAGTTCCGGTTCAGTTACCAATCGGTAAAGAAGATGAATTTAAAGGAATCATTGACTTGTTCGAGATGAAGGCATACATTTATAATGATGAAAAGGGTGAAGACATTTCAATTGTAGAAATCCCTGATGATATGAAAGATGATGCTGAATTATATCGTACCGATATGATTGAAAAAATCTGTGAACAAGATGATGAATTGATGATGATGTATTTAGAAGGTGAAGAGCCGGGCGTAGAAGCGCTTAAAGCAACCCTAAGAAAAGGAACCTGTGAATGTACCATCGTTCCGGTATGCTGCGGTACGGCTTATCGAAATAAGGGTGTTCAAAAGCTTCTGGATGCAGTTGTTGAATACATGCCCGCCCCAACAGATATTCCGGCTATCAAAGGTACGGATATGGACGGGAATGAAATCGAAAGACATTCTTCAGACGAAGAACCTTTTTCCGCATTAGCATTTAAGATTATGACAGACCCGTTTGTAGGTAAGCTGGCATTCTTCAGAGTTTATTCAGGTTCAATGAACTCAGGCTCTTATGTATTTAACTCTACAAAAGGCAAAAAGGAACGTGTTGGCCGTATCCTTCAGATGCATGCCAATAAACGTGCGGAACTGGATAAAGTGTATGCCGGTGATATTGCAGCCGCAGTCGGCTTCAAACTGACAACGACGGGTGATACGATATGTGATGAACAGCATCCTGTTATCCTTGAGTCTATGGAATTCCCGGAACCGGTTATTGATGTGGCTATTGAGCCTAAGACTAAAGCCAGTCAGGGTAAGATGGGTGAAGCTTTGGCTAAATTGGCTGAAGAAGATCCGACATTCAGAGCGCATACAGACCATGAAACCGGTCAGGTTATTATTTCCGGAATGGGTGAGCTTCATCTTGAAATCATTGTAGACAGACTACTTCGCGAATTTAAGGTTGAAGCCAACGTTGGTGCCCCTCAGGTTGCCTATAAAGAAACCTTCACAAAGACCGTTGAAATTGATAGTAAATACGCAAAACAGTCCGGTGGACGTGGACAATATGGTCACTGTAAAGTACGTTTTGAGCCAATGGATGCTAATGCCGAAGAAGTATTCAAGTTTGAATCATCGGTTGTTGGTGGGGCAATTCCTAAGGAATATATTCCGGCTATTGGTGAAGGTATTGAAGAAGCTGCTAAAGCAGGTATCCTTGGCGGATTCCCTGTGCTTGGTATTAAAGCAACCGTATATGATGGTTCTTACCATGAAGTCGATTCAAATGAAATGGCATTTCACATTGCCGGTTCTTTAGCATTTAAGGAAGCTATGAAAAAGGGTGGCTCAGTACTTCTTGAGCCGATTATGAAGGTTGAAGTAACAACCCCTGAAGATTATATGGGTGATGTTATCGGTGATTTAAACTCACGTCGAGGTCGTATTGAAGGAATGGATGACATTGGCGGCGGCAAGATAATCAGAGGATTTGTTCCGTTGTCAGAGATGTTTGGATATTCAACAGATTTACGTTCAAGAACACAAGGACGCGGTAATTATTCAATGTTCTTTGATAGGTATGAACCGGTACCAAAATCTGTAGTAGAAAAAGTCCTTTCTACAAAGGACAAATAATAAGAAATTATACTTGAATATATGGCAAAAATGAAATATAATTGAATTTAGCCAAAATAAATTTAATGAGATTGCCCTAAAGGGCCATAATTAAAGGAGGACGTTCAAAATGGCAAAAGCTAAGTTTGAAAGAAACAAACCACATTGTAATATTGGAACCATTGGTCACGTTGACCATGGTAAAACCACATTAACAGCAGCAATTACTAAGACGCTTCATGAAAGATTAGGAACCGGTGAAGCTATAGCATTCGAAAACATTGATAAGGCTCCGGAAGAAAGAGAAAGAGGTATTACTATCTCTACTGCTCACGTTGAGTATGAAACTAAAAACCGTCATTATGCGCACGTTGACTGCCCAGGTCATGCCGATTATGTAAAGAACATGATCACTGGTGCGGCTCAGATGGATGGTGCTATCCTTGTTGTTGCGGCAACTGATGGTGTTATGGCTCAGACAAGAGAACATATCTTGCTTTCACGTCAGGTTGGTGTTCCTTACGTTGTTGTATTCATGAACAAATGTGACATGGTAGACGACGAAGAATTATTAGAATTAGTAGAGATGGAGATTAGAGAATTACTTGACGAATATGATTTCCCAGGTGATGATACTCCGATTATCAGAGGTTCAGCCCTTAAAGCCCTTGAAGATCCTTCAAGTGAATGGGGAGATAAGATCATCGAATTAATGGACGCTGTAGATAGTTGGATTCCAGATCCTCAGAGAGAAACTGACAAACCTTTCTTAATGCCTGTAGAAGATGTCTTCTCAATTACCGGACGTGGTACGGTTGCAACTGGTAGAGTTGAACGTGGTACGCTTAAGATTCAGGAAGAAGTTGAAATCGTTGGTGTTAAAGAGGAAACAAGAAAAGTTGTTTGTACCGGTATCGAAATGTTCAGAAAACTTCTTGACGAAGCTTATGCTGGCGATAATATCGGCTGCTTACTTCGTGGCGTTCAAAGAACTGACATCGAAAGAGGACAGGTTCTTGCAAAACCAGGTTCAGTAAAACCTTATAAGAAATTTACGGCTCAGGTTTACGTTTTAACTAAAGATGAAGGTGGACGTCATACGCCTTTCTTCAACAACTACAGACCACAGTTCTATTTCAGAACAACTGATATCACTGGTGTTATCAACCTTCCAGAAGGTGTTGAAATGTGTATGCCTGGTGACAACGTAGAGATGACTATCGAACTTATCCATCCAATCGCTATGGAGCAAGGTTTAACTTTTGCTATCCGTGAAGGTGGACGTACCGTTGGTTCAGGACGTGTTGCTTCTATTATTGAGTAATTGATATTTAGTATCAAAAATATATCGCAATCCTTTGTAAAAATCAAGGGGTTGCGATTTTTAAGTGCCGAAAAAGAATAGCGAAAGTAAAGAGCGCATCTTGTCCAAAATGATATTGGATTAGATGCGCTGATTCTATTTTGATTCTACTTTTTAAATTATATAGAAATGAAAAGGGGATTTCTTTACTTATTTTTTACCGTAGGGTGAAATGCTTTTCACCATTACTCCAGCTTCATGCACGATTGAAAAGCCCATATCTGTCCAAAACTTTTTGCCAAGAATATTCTCATTTAGAATAAAGAGTGCACATTTGTCAATGTTAAGCTGTTTTTGCTTATTAATCGCTAAACGAACAAGTTTGGTGGCGATTCCATGCCTGCGGTATTCCGGAGAAACAGCTAAATGATATATGAATGCCCTCCGACTGTCATTTCCACACATAATTGTACCAATAATTTTGCCGTTCAATTTACAGAGAAAACTCTGCTCGCGATTATGAAAAAGATATGCACGTATATTCTCCTGCTCATCAGCTTTGTTTAATCCAATTCCAGGAATAGATTGCCAAAGAGCATACATTTCATCATAATCCTCTATACGCATTAAACTGTATATAAAGCTCATTAATTACCACCTCTTATATAAATAACAAATATCGTTTCAAGTTCCAAGATTTGAATTGCTATCGTTTTATCTTAATCATTTCTTTGATTCACTTATTTAATATAGATTTCCATAATATTTTGTCAATATCTATTGAATCGTGCCATAGTTCCGTATATCTCTCATGGTAAATAATTTTGTTTTCCTTGAAAAGCCGCATCATGGTTGCGATTTTGGACCATATTTCTTTTCTGCCAGTTCATTACGAAATTTTAATCGGGTAGCATTATCTAATTCATGATATTCTTTCTTAGTCAAAGGCATTTCAGAAAAATATTCAATTCTGTTACGTTTCCAAATATCAAATAATTCTTTGGTAGTCCAATATGTTTCAAAGGAATTTCGGTTTTCTTCGAAAGAACCTAAGAGCTGGCACATGGAAGCGTTTTGTGGATGTTCCGAATCATTTCCATAAAACTTAATTGCTGTATACCAATGATTTTCTTCCGTTTCAATATCATTCGGCAAATGGTCATTAATCTCTAGCTCAAATCTTAACTCTTTAAATTCGTCAATCTGAAACAAGATATCTGCTATATCTCCAATAGAAGTAATTGATGTTTGCGAGGTACTTAAACCGAAAAGCCAATCTAAAGACATATGGTATTTTGTTGCAATCTCTACAAGTACGTCATTGGAAGGCATTGCATTTCCATTTTCATAGCTGGACAGTGTAGACTGTGTAATACCGATACTTTCGGCAAATTCTTTCTGATTTAAATTATTATTAGTTCGGAGCTCTTTGATTCTTTTTCCCAATATAGTGTTATCCATCTAATCATTCTCCTTTACATGTTTTCTAATTTACAGTATAGCATAAAAAATAAATATATATTGATACAAAAACTAAAAGGAGGAATGTTATGGACAGAACAAATTATATGATGACTGTTGAAGATGTAGCGGTAGAGCTCGGCGTATCCCATGGACATGCTTACAAATTAATCAGGCAGCTCAATCAGGAATTATTAGAAGCAGGCTATATCACCATAGCAGGCAAAATACCAAGAACTTATTGGCAAACAAAGTTCTTTGGTTATAATCAGCAGACAAAATTGGTTTAAGGAAGGGGAGAGAAGATGCCGGCTTACAAGGATGAGAAAAAAGGAACCTGGTACACGATGTTCTATTATGTTGACTGGATGGGCAATCATAGGAAAAAGTGCAGGAGAGGCTTCAAAACAAAACGTGAAGCAAAAGCATTTGAAGCAGAATTTAAACGCAGTGCCAATGGGGATATGGATATGACAATGGAATCTTTTGTAGAGATATATTTCCGGGATAAGGAAGGCGAGCTAAAGGAGCGTTCTATAAAAAATAAGAAGTATATGATAGAAGCCCACATTATACCTTATTTCGGAAACATGAAACTGAATGAGATAACGCCTTCGGATATTATTAATTGGCAGAATGCAATCCGAGAAAAACAGTATTCCCAGACGTATATGAGGATGCTGCAAAATCAAATAACTGCATTGTTTACTCATGCACAAAAAATTTATAATCTGGGAAAAAATCCATGTAAAAAAGTCAAGAAAATGGGTAAATCGGATGCGGATAAGTTGAATTTTTGGACGTATGAAGAATATGAGCAATTCATTAAGACAGTAGACAAGAAAAGCCACTACTATGTGATATTCGAAATATTGTTCTGGACAGGGTGCAGAGAAGGCGAGTTATTGGCTTTGACAAAAGATGATATTGATTTTAAAAACAATCAGATTCATATTTCAAAGACCTATTATCGTACAGGTGGAAAAGATATAGTTACAACACCAAAAACAGAACAATCTGTCAGAACTCTTGAGATTCCGGAATTTTTAAAAGAGGAAATACAAGATTATTACAATCGGCTATATGACTATCCAACAGATAAAAGACTGTTTCCGATTGTAGCGGAGGCGGTACAGCACAAATTAAAACGCAATGTTGAAAAGGCGGGTGTAAAGAAAATAAGGGTGCATGATATTCGGCATAGCCACACGGCGTATCTGATTCATCAAGGAGTCCAGCCGCTGATTATCAAAGAAAGGTTAGGACATCGGGATATTAAGATAACGTTGAATACCTACGGACACTTATACCCAAATGAACAGAAAAATGTGGCGGCGATGTTAGACCACAGGAAAAAAGAAAATGCCCTTGCGGCAAACAAGAGCATTTCCAAGTAATAAAAGCAGAGCCTTCATTACTCAATCTAACAAATTAAGTATATCAAAGGCTCTGCTTTAAGTAAATAAAAAAGGGAGGCAGAGAATTGAATTATAAATATTCATCAGGTAATGAGATTGTAGATGAAATGAATGCGTTAAATATATCAGGCAATATTATCCCGCAGAATTGGTATAAAACAATTTTGCATGATAATGGGAAACCGGATTTAGTAGCAATATGTCAATAATGTGCTTTTTATTGAACTAAATACGGAAAAATTGAAAGAATTAACTTACTCACAAACCCAGTATGTATCAGTATCACATTCTGATGTAAGACCTATTACAGTGGAAGGGGATAGGTCTATACAACAAAAAGTGGGAGGTACTGCCGTAGATTGTAGCACTAATACAAAGATTATTCAATCTTATCTTATCAGGAAGAATTAGAAATTTTCAAAAAGCAGATTGATTATGATGCGATACGATTGGATATGCCATATCGGAAATACCAACTGGATGAAATTGTCAATATCGCAGTAGAGGTTCTTACTACTACAAAAGAGACAATTCGTGTAAACAGAGAAGAACGTCCCGCCCCGGTTATAAAGGCGCAGTTCCGAAAATTAAATGCGGAGCATATCCGATTTGTATTTGACAGTCTGGATAACAGTACGACATGATTTGTATGGCGATGATGATTAAATATTGAATAGCATGAGGGAACAAGGGCGGATACGCCCAAATAATTTAGAAGAAGCAATGAAGCTGATAGCAAAGTCATGTAATTGGCATCAATAATTTTATGGTACTGTTACCAAAAAATATATATTGATAGCAGCTATGGCATCAAACAGTATACAAAGTGGTAGCAAATTGCCGAATATGCTATCAAGATTAAGTGATTATTATTGAAGGAGATGGCATTAGTAATGAGGTATTTGATGTCATAAGCCCTCGGCGTTTGAGAGCGAGGCGGTACATGGCAAGACATTCTTTTATACAGATAGAGAAAATTAAAAATGTCAAAGGACGCATTAATTACATCAGCAGTCATGAAAGACAGGAAAATCTATATGCTGCTATGAATACGACTAATTTGGAATTTTGGACAAACCTTGCGAAAGAGAGTCAGACGGAATTTAGCAAAAGTGGTTCAGAGGGTACTTGTATTGAGGCAAGAGAGTTGATTATTGCTTTGCCGGAAGTTTATATACAATATGAACCTCAAAAGGTTTTGGAGTTGTTTACAAACTCTTTCAAAGAAAAGCACGGTGTTGAATGTGTATCAGCTTTGCATCATAACCGAAAAAAGACAAATTATCATATCCATCTTATCTTTAGTGAACGAAAATTATTGGAGAAGCCACAAGTAAAAATAGCCACTAGAAATATGTTTTACAATGAACAGGGAAAGCATGTAAGAACAAAAAAGGAGATACTGGATGCTGAAAGTAATATTCGTGAGGGCTGTCGAGTTATTGCAAAGGGAGAAATATATGAGCAACGTTTATTTACGAATAAAGAGGCATATTTCAAGAGTGATAAATTTCTGAAAGATGAGAAGAAGCGGTATACAAAGTTAATCAATCGCTATATTAAAAATCCAGATGAAAGATTACAGGTATTTGATAAAAATAGCGTCTACCTGCCGACAAAAAAGATTGGGAAGAATAATCCGAAAACAGCAGAAATTCAAGCGGATAATGAAGTTAGAACACAATGGAATCAGACGGTAGATATGGCATTAATAGAAGGTCTGTCTGAACAAGAGGTTTTGAAAGTAAAGAAAGAGGAAATTTCTCAAAAGATATGGTCATCAATTCAAGTGAATGGGAAAAAGCCAAGTTTATTCAGAAGGATTGTCCTCATGGCTAAAAGTGTATTGGAACGTGTTATACAGAAGTTTAAAATGCCGCCTAAGCCAATATTGATGGTTGATATTGAAGAATTTCAGCAAATGCAGCGGATTTATGATGAACTGCTCAAACAGACGAAAGAGCAGTTGAGTGAAATCGTATTAAGATATGGCTACGAAAGTACGCAAGATTTTATTCAGATTTATCACAAGTCAGAGGATATCGTCTTACAGTATCAGCAGGATTTAAAAAAATGGAAAGAGCAGGCCAGTGGATCACCGCCGGAGAAAGTAAGTATACGAGAAAAGTTACGACAATTCCAGAGCGAAAAGCAAATTATACGGCAGGAGTCACCAAAGAGAAATAGGCAGGAGAGAGGTGCTAGATAAATTATGAAGAATATTTTAGGATGTGAATATAATATAGATACCGATTATGTGAAGGTGGTTTATAAAGAGTGTGGGCAAAAGTGCGGTTTTTCTTGTGAAGATATTGGGCTTGAGAACTGACAATCGTATGCTGGTTGAATTTCTGGATATGGTCAACCATGTAATAGCGGATAAAACGATGGGAATATATTTCTTTGTTATAATGGTCTTCATTTTGCATTTTGTTTCAAATCTTGAAATAGGTTGTTTGAGAAATCGAATAATCTATTTTACTTTTTGGAACATGCGTTATATAATGTTACTAGTCATATTTAATAAATTATAGACCTAGAGTTCATATGGAGGAATATTATGGCGGTATCTTATAACAATCTATGGAAGTTATTGATAGACAGAAAAATGAACAAAAGTGAATTATGTAAAGTGATTAAAATCAGTAGTAGTACCATGGCAAAATTAACGAAAGAAGAAATGGTTGCAATGCCAGTATTAGAAAAAATATGTGCAGAATTAGACTGTAATATTGCAGATGTTATGGAATTTACGGAACTTGATAAAGTTAAAGCCAAACTCCATGCGGAGGTCTTTGAACGTGAGAATTGAAAACACAAAATATTTATAAATGGATATGTAAAATAAGATAATATATTACAAAGGAGATACTCATGGGACATAATGATTTGACATTTTTTACAAATGAACTGGATAGAGATTTATACAGTAGATTTAGTAACATTTTAAAAAGTAATACAAATATGTTGCAGAAGGTGAAGATTTTAGTAAAATGGTTGCACTTGTTGAAGATGTAATTGTAAACACAGAGAAGCAGTTGGATGTTATAAAACAAGTGAAAGAAATTAATAATTTGGTATATCAGATTTACGAATTAAGTAGTGAAGATATATTAGAAGTTGAATCCTTTGTAAAAGAACAAAAATAGAAGGTAATGGGTTTTATATAATTGGCTCAAAGCTTGTTTTGAAACATGTAATAAAAAAGAAAATTTAGGAAAACAAATACTGGATTCGTAAATATCGGACGAATTTTTAAGGAAAAAGTTATTGGAATAAAAAAGGAGAGTAAATATGACTGACATTAAATTTGAAATCAAAGAAGAACTCGGAGTGGTATCAGAAAGTGCAAAAGGTTGGACTAAAGAATTGAATCTTATTTCATGGAACGGTGCTGCACCAAAATATGATTTAAGAGATTGGGCACCTAATCATGAAAAAATGGGCAAGGGGATCACATTAAGCTCAGATGAAATACAATCGTTACATAAACTACTAACAAAGATTAGTGAAGTCTAGGGTGTCTTGTTTGGATTAAGTGAATTAGTTTTTAATGAAGTTGAATTCACATCAGGAGGTAATAGAATGCGCAACATTGATATAAATATATTTGTAAACAGTTTTACAGTAAAACCAGATAATAGCATGTCATTTCTCCTGGGAGCCGGGGCATCTATCTCATCGGGCATAGCATCAGGTGGACAAATGGTATGGGATTTTAAAAGAAGCTTATACTGTACGGCAAAAAATATAAGAACAACTAATTATCCGGATATGTCAAAAGAAAGTGTACAAAAAGAAATACAGGCATATTTTGATGGACAAGTAGGATCCCCCAAAATCTGGACACCAGAAGAGTATTCTTTTTATTTTGAAAAGTGCTATCCATCAAGAAGGAACAGAGAGTTCTACATACAACAAAGAGTAAGAGATATAATTCCTTCGTTGGGATATTTGTGCTTAGGAGAACTTGTAATTAATGAAAAAGTTGATTTTATATCAACGACAAATTTTGATGATTTAATATTGGCTGGTATTCATGCAACGAAGCCTGGTTTGTCAGTAAAAACAATTTCATCAGCAGTGGGTGATAGTGTAGGATTTTCGGTACATGATGGATTTCCTAATATAGTAAAATTACATGGTGATTATCTACTGGATAAACTGAAAAATACTACTGAAGAATTGCAAGATCTTGAACATAAAATTGCCGGTATATTAAAAGATGGAATAAAAGCAGGCGGTCTTATCGTTCTGGGATATGCTGGAAATGATAATTCTGTTATGACAGTATTGGATGAACTGATTTCATCTGGTGAAATTAAGCAAGGCATTTACTGGTGCCAGCCCAAAGGCGTCCCATTGAGTTATCAAGCGCAAGTGTTTATGGAAAAAGCATGTGCGCTGAATGAAGAGTCCGGAATCGTAGAAATTAATGACTTTGATGATCTTATGTACCAGCTATTTCTTACATTGAATGTTACCAATTCGTTTATTAACAGTCTCTGGAAACAAAGTGATAAGAAACAGACTATTCTATATAATAATATTGGGAAACATAATTCTGTTGCACTGACTAACGGATTATGCGCATTGGAATATCCTCGTAAATGTTATGTGTTTAGTTCAAGTATTGCTACATGGAAAGAATTAAGAGAAACAACGGATAGTACTTGTGTTGCTGCGTTGTCAAAAGGAAAGATATGGGCTCTTGGTAGCAAGACAGGAATAATTAATGCCTTTTCAAATAAAATCCATGGTGAAATAGAAGAACTTGATATTCCTATATATATGATGAAACTAGATGATTCCATAATCATAGGTATGTTTTATGAAATCATAGGAAAAGTTTTTGGAGAAACTGGACTGTTTGCATATGGTAAAAATAAATATTACGACAATAGTAGTAAACGACTGAATAACAGGTATAATATTTATGATGGGATAAAAATTTCATTGTCATTTGTAAATAATAACATTATCCTCAATATATTGCCAACAGTACATTCTCTAAATACAAATGGAACAGAATTAGAACGTCTTGATTATCAGAAAATTGTGAATCAGGAAATGTCAGTATTATATAACAATAAAGTGGATAGCCAAATCAATAATTGGATCGGAAAAATATCGAATAAAGGTAAAATCATATTTGAACTGGGAAGTGCAGTATTAGAATTCAGTATATCAAGATTTAAATTTTCTGGCAGCGGATCGTTAAATAAATGTTATCACACATCAGAACCAAAGATGATTTTTGATTATGAAAAGGCTGAATGTGTAGCGGTTAATCAGTTAAAAGGATTGAAAAATTTTGGACCTATAGAATCATATTCGAATAAGACAATTCGATTGGCAGTACTTACACCAAGAGAATGCGCTCGGGATATATGGGCACATTTAAATAAATTAAAAGAGCATCATGTTGCAAGGCAAGATACAGATTTTTTGCCAGAGTTTACAGGTTTTAATGATGTGTTTAGATGTAATATAGATATCCCGAATGGAAATGACAAACAACGTTTCTTTGGTTATTTATTGGAAAAAGTAATGGAAGTAAGTGCAACAACCTATTTTAGTGGATTATGCCAATATATAGATTTTATTGAAAAGAATAGAATGTCATTTGATTTACTGATTATTTATATACCAAATCAGTTGTCAAAGATGCGTGAAATGAAAAATGAGACAGTATATTTTGATTTACATGACTCGCTGAAAATTTATTGTGCGGGAAGAGGTATCGTTACGCAAATAATAGAAGAGAGATCTGTGCACACTAGTAATGACTTCGCTAAAATTATTTGGGGACTTTCTACAGCTATATACGCTAAGTCAGTCGGAAGATTATGGAAGCCCAAAGAATATAATCTCAATACAGCGTATATTGGATTAAGTTATGTTCAATCTGTTAAAAATAATGAAAAGATGTCAATTGGATGCAGCCAATTATTTGATGCAGAAGGAAATGGAATGAAATTATATCTCAGACCATTAAAGAATCCCCACATGATACAACGCAATCCGTTTATGAGAAGTGATGATGCATATAGATTGATGAGTAATTTGAAAAAGATGTATGACGATTCTGTCCCAATACATAAGCTAAATAGAATTGTTATACATAAAACAACATTTTTCACAAAAGAGGAGATGGAGGGTATTACAAAGGGGCTTGTAGGTGTCGAGAATATCGAATTATTGCAGATTCAAGAGTTTACAACATGGAGAGCTATTCGATTTGATTTTGATAAGGTAGCTTCATTTCCAATACAAAGGGGAACTGTTATCCCATTAGATGATGATACCTTTCTTATATGGACGCATGGAAGTGTACAACATGATGAATTAGCTGGTAGAAACAGAAACTATTTTAAAAATGGCAGAGGGATACCAGCTCCGTTGCTAGTAAAACGATTTATGGGAAAGTCAACCGCAGAAGAATTGGTTAATGAAATATTGATGTTGACAAAAATGAATTGGAATAGTGGTGATGGTCTATATAAGATATTGCCAGTTACATTGGATTTTGCAAAAACGCTTTCACGTGTGGCTAAACAAGATTTGGTAATCTATGATAAACCATATGACTTTAGATATTTTATGTAGATTGGAGGTGTTATTTGGTGAATATTAATGAAGTATTACAATTTGAAGAAAAGCAGATTTTCGATCGTAAAAGTATATATATTGTACCGAAAGCCTTAGCGATTTCCGTTGTAGCATTTGCAAATGCTGATGGAGGAATCATAGCAATCGGGATATCAGATAAAGCACGTCGGATTGAAGGCGTGGATTTTGAAACACAGAAATTGAATGATTTGTTGCGAGTTCCATTCGACTTTTGTGCACCTACTGTGAAGGTGGAAATAGAAAGTGTCCCGTGCGTTGATTCAGAAGGGAGAGAAAACCATGTTATTCTGATGCACATTGAACCTAGTTCGGAAGTCCATGCAAATCAAGCAGATGAAGTGTATATGCGTGTGGGAGATAAGTCAAAGAAACTGACTTTTGAAGAACGCACACAGCTTATGTATGACAAGGGAGAAAGGTTTTTTGAAGACAAGCCAGTTCCAGATGCAGATATTGAAGATATTGATATGGAATTTGTGAAAACATATATAGAAAAGATTGGATATTCCAAGACGGCTATGGAATATCTTAAGGAAAATAAGGGGTTTGTGAAAGAGAAGAAAGGGAATATACAGGTTAGTTCGGCTGCAATTTTGTTATTTGGAAAGAATCCACAGCTTTATTTTCCAAGAGCCAGAGTACGCTTTATCCGATATGAAGGAACAGAAGAAAAATTTGGTACGGAGATGAATGTTATTAAAGATGTAATCTTTGAAGGAAATATACTGAAAATGATTAATGATTCCATAGCATACCTTGATACTCAGATTAAGGAGAAAACGTACCTGGGACAAGATGGAAAATTTGTAACAGAAGAAGAATACCCAAAGTTTGTGCGGCAAGAAATTGTGGTTAATGCTGTTACACATCGAGATTACAGTATTCGTGGAACAGATATACAAATAAAACTTTTTGATAATCGCATTGTGGTTGAAAGTCCGGGAAAGCTGCCAGGTCTTGTCAAAACAGACAATATGAGACATACACATTTTTCGAGAAATCCGAAGATTGCAGAATTTTTAAAAACATACAGTTTTGTTAAAGAGTATGGTGAAGGCGTTGACCGTATGTGTAAGGAACTGGAAGCAGTAGGACTTCAGGCACCAGAATATTATAGTAATGCGTTTATGCTACAGGCAGTTATTCATAATGTAAATATTGGAAAATCGGAGATTGACGCACAAAATTCGGAGATTGGCAATAAAAAACCAGAGATTGGGAACCAAAAACGAGAGATTGAAAATATAAAGCTATCTTTTGATGCTATAAAGTCAGAGATTGAAAAACATAAATATAATGAACCGACAGTTAATAATATTTTGAAAATATATGATGAAATTGATACAAATCAGATATTTGGAGCATCTGATGTTCGGAGGATTCTGGGCTGCTCGTCATCAACATCTTCAGAAATAATGTCTAAATTGAGAGAGATGGGCGTTGTAAAAGAAATTAAGGGAAAGGGTAAAGGCAAGTGTCGATTTACTTATAAAAAAGAGTTTATATAAAGCCGTTAGCATCGGAAGATGCAATGGGTGGGATATATTGTTTAGTGATAGGACTGAACTTGTTGGGTTATAATAAAGGTTAAAATGGCTGATTCTATTTTGATTCTAAAACTTACAAAAACTATAAAAATAGCACGTAAAATCAAAAAATACAACCAATAAAGCAACGTAAAATCAAGGAAATCTAGCCTGCCATCTCCTATAACAACCGTGAAGGTGGACGTACCGTTGGTTCAGGACGTGTTGCTTCTATTATTGAGTAATTGATATTTAGTATCAAAAATATATCGCAATCCTTTGTAAAAATCAAAGGGTTGCGATTTTTATGAGATGAAAAACTGAAATTTACCTGTCCATAATCCCCTATCCCTTTTATCTCCACGATAGCTCTCGCCTTCTCCATCCTCAATAAAGAAATCATAAGCGAAACGTTGTGGCAGAATTAACTAGTGAATTTGCTTGTGTATTTCGTTGTGGGAATATGGTGATTGCCAGAGAAGGGCTTTAGATAATAAACGCCTTAAATTCGTCGATACAGCGGATTTAAGGCGTTTTTTTATTTCTGCAAAATTTCGTCATTTACTTAACATGACGATCTTTATCCTGTTTTGTTTGCGATATGCCCTATTGCTTGACTGCTGACCAGAAATTTGACGGTTTATTTCCATGACTCTGTTTTTAACGGCACTAAAATTTGCAGCAAAAAAATCGGAAACTCCGTACCTCACACTTCTGGCGGGTATAAATTTTCCGGTTAAGGGCATGCCAAAATCCCCGTCGCTTTTTGCGGGGTATTTAACGAGTTTATGCAATTCACACTAGCTAGGCAAGGCACGCCCAGCTACGCCGTGACGCCCAGCTTAGGCAAGGCACGCCCAGCTTAGGCTGGGCGGGCAAATAGACGGTCAAGATGCTTCATCGCCGCGCGCTTATGCGCCATTTGGCTGTGACCGTATTTGTCCAGTGTCATCTTGGCGGACGCAGGGCCTAAAATCTCGCTCAGTGTCTTGACATCAAAGCACATCTCCAGACAGCGTGTCGCAAAGGTATGACGCAGGGCATGGAAATTGAGATCACGAAGGCCGGCATTTTTTAACAGGACTTTAAAACGGTATTGCAGTATCAGGGGCTCCAAGGGATGATTTTTATATGAAAATACATAGCTGCCATCAGACGTTTTCTGATGTTCTTTAAACATTCGGAGAATACAGTCCGGAAGCGGTATCAGCCGGGATGAGTGTTGGTTTTTCGCACTTCCTGTGCTCACTTTGGTTTTTCTATCTGCATCAGGCGAAAAAACCCTAATCCGCTGAATTGTCTCAGAGATACGAATCGTTCCGTTTTTTAAATCCACATCGTTCCACTTAAGGGCGCAAAGCTCTCCGATTCGAAGCCCCGTATACATGGCCAGCAGTACGGCAAACCCATTTTTACTTTTCATTGCGGTCTGCTCCAGTGTCTTCTGTTCCTTTAAGTCCAACAGTCTGGCTTCTTTTTTCTCTGCCTTTGGCAGACGTACGCCCTCACAGGGATTTATATAGAGGTAGTTGTATTCCCGGGCTTTTTGCATGGCACCATATAATACCCGGTAAATATTGCGCACGGTTCCTGTTGATAAGCCGGATTGGCATAATGTATTCACAAAGTGCTGGACATTTTCCTTATTGATTCTGCCAAGCCTCATATTGCCTAAAAATGGGATGATCCATTTATCTAAAATGGCAATGTAATTGCCGAAAGCAGCTCTGAATGGTGAAAATATTTCGCACTAAATAACACTGAATATATAACAAATGCTCCCCTTTCATGCTAAAATAAAGAAAAACTTTTTCGCAAAGGGGATTTTCAACATGGGAAGAAC
>Ga0153994_1000150_pt1 | contig 25774 bp, 26 predicted proteins | sample TSNC078MetaG_FD_104735 | JGI IMG/M metagenome (GOLD analysis project Ga0153994, IMG submission 104735) | Attine ant fungus gardens microbial communities from North Carolina, USA - TSNC078 MetaG | ecosystem: Host-associated > Fungi > Mycelium > Unclassified | place: USA: North Carolina, Lumber...
CCGGGCGACCGCGATCACGTCGCGGCGGAACTCTTCCGGATACGCCTTCACCATGGCGCACATCCTTCCAGCAGGAGCCGATGCCCCTACCTGTCAGGAGTCAACCGAACCTGCAGCAGTCCCGACTGATCCGTGCCGACGATCGATGGGGTGGTGTCCGTGACGCTGTTGCAACTTCTCGCGGACGCCGCCCCCACCGCCGCGCCCGGTGACTTCTGGGGCTGGGTCGGCGGCACCCTGTCCGTGTCGGACATCGTCCAAGGCAGCGGGCTCGCGTTCATCGTCGTCCTCTTCGCCACTCGGCGGATCCTGACGATCGCTGATCACCGCAGCCGCATCGATGATCAGGACAGGTATCACGCCGCGATCCTCAAGGAGAAGGACGACCGCTACGCCGAGATGCGCGAGTCACGCGACGCCTGGAAAGAGACCGCCGCCGAGGAACGTCGCGGACGCGAGCGTGCGGAGGACGGTGTGCGCGAGCTCGGCATCGAGCTCGGCGGTCTCACCACCCACCTGTTGGGGTCCCTCGATGAAGCCGGGGAGAAGCCATGAACGAGCACACCGCCGGGAGGGAAGAAGCCCGCCGCGCGCGCGACGAGGCCCGCTCAGCGACCAAGCGCATCGACGCTCTCCTCGACACCATCCGCACGGGCCCGCTCGCGCAGATCCGTGCCAGCAGGGAGCAGAACCACTACGCCGACAAGATGCGGCGCATCATCCGAGGGGAACCATGATGGACGAGGTCCTGAACACCTGGGCCAACGTGCCGGCCTACATCGCCGCAGCGCTCGCGCTGCTGACGTTCGCTATCTACGGGATCGGCTCGCCCTGGTATGGGTCGCTGCTTGGAGTGTCGTTCTTCCTGAACTTCGGGTCGTTGCCAGCCGTCGTGCTCTTCATCGCAACGCGACGACTGATCGCCACGACCACCACGGGAAGCGCATCGGCGACGGCCGACGGGCTCGGCTGGCTGGCGCTGCTGCTCTACACCGTCATCGCCGTCATCCAGGCGCTGCAGCTGCTTGTCCTCCTCATCGAGAGACGCCGCGGCCCCGAGGTCACTGTGCGCCTCGGACGCGGCGAGCGCCGCTAGAACGAACGAAGACCCCCATCAGGTTCCCTCGGGAGCCTGATGGGGGTCTTTCGTCGTGCAACGGGAAGAGCGGTCAGTTCCTGCGGGCGGGGATGAATCCGACGACGATCGCGGCGAGCGCGGAGAGGAGTCCGACGACGAAGAATGTCAGGCCGGCACCGGTGCCTCCGGCGATCATGATCAGCACGCCGATGACGATCACCAGCACGCCGAGTCCGAACAGTAGGTTCGACGTGAGCTTCTTCTGAGCGACGTTCATGGTCGGGATCATATCGGTGTGACCACGCACCGGGTACCCCCTCGCAGTGGTCACCGCCGCGGCTTCAGCGCTCGCCGCGTCAACCGGTCTCGATCGAGCCAGAGCCGGTGCGCGAAGCCCATGTGGACGAGTTGCACGTAGACGCGGTCGTCGGTCTTCCACGGACAGCACGACGACGGATGTCGCGGGAGCCTGCGCGCCCCCGGTGACACCGACGGATCCAGCAACGCCGGCAGAGTGACACAAGACCCCCACCGGTTCCCTCTCGGGAACCGGTGGGGGTCTTTCGTCGTTTGGTTAAGCGTCGTCGGCGGGTGACGATGAGGTGGGTGATGGCTAGGCCGATGCTGCAGATGACGATGAATGAGCTCGCGGTGAAGACGATCCGTGCGATCCACCATGCGTTGCCGTCTGCTGGGTACCAGTGCGCGAAGAGCGCAAACCAGGAGGCGACGTTAGCGAGGCAGGTCCCCGCGACGAATCGCACGGCCCACGTCGGAACGCCATCGAACACGCTCACCAGAAGCGGCCGACGCCGTAGATGTAGATCATGCCGCCGACGGGCCACACGGCAGCGAGCGTGCCGCCGATGAAGTAGAGACGGGCTTCCGATCGCTCGTACGGAGTCGGCTCCTCGTCGACGCGTTGAATCGACATGGTGTCCTTCCTTTTGAAGGCTCAATCGTTCAGGAAGGGTGGTGCAGGGGCTCCCGCGGACGTCGCGCGAGCATCTCCGAAGGTGACTCTCCGTAGACCTCTCGGTACTGGATCGCGAACTCACCCGGATGCCGGATCCCGACCGCCGCTGCGATGTTCCTCACCCCGACGTGCCGCCATGACCGACGCATCAAGTGATGCGCTCGCTGCAGACGCAGCTGCTTGAGTACTACGAAGGGCGACACCCCGAGCGCAGGAGCAAAGAGCTTCTGCACGTCCCGCTTGCCGCAACCGATCACTTCCGCCAGATCCGCAGAGTCGATGGGCGCGGAGAGGTTGTCGACGATGAAGCGTAGAGCCGTTTCGACCTTCGGGGGTTGTGCACCCAGATCGATACCGATGCCAGCGAGCTCGTCTTCCGCGTTCATAAAACGAACCTAGACCGCCCGGTTTGGCTCAGAACAGTCGGGGAGCTGCAGGGTCGTCACCGGGCCCTTTGACTGACTCGAGATGAGACCAGGCCGGCCGTCCACCGCCACTCATGCGCGCTTGCGCCCCCCAACTGACCTTGTGCCCACGTTGATGGCAACCTATGCTCCTGACAACTTGCCCGGACCCCGCTGGCCGAGCGCGGATGCCCGTCCGCACTCACAGAGGGGCCATGCTCTTGAATGTTCAGGGCTCGAGCGTGGCCCCTCGCCCTCACAAGGGAGCGAACGATGAAGTACCTCGCGAACGTCCTCGACGGCTCACCGATCACGGATGGGCAGACCTCCGGGCTCGCCTCCGACGCCGAGATGACCGCCATCGACGCTTTCAACGACCGACTTCGTGCAGACGGACATTGGATCTTCGCCAGTGGTCTGGCGGCTCCAGAGCACTCGACTGTTGTTGATAACCGGCGGGACGCCGGTCTCGTAACGGCCGGTCCTCACATCGAGACCCAGGAGTTCGTCGCTGGTCTCTGGATTTGGGACGTTTCTGACTCCGACGTGGCGCTCAGCCTGGCGGCAGACGCGTCGAAAGCGTGCAATCGGAGGATCGAGGTCCGATCGATCCTCTGATGGCAGCTACGCATCGCGGAGAACGTTGGGGAAGGGCAGGAACGCATCAACTTCCGGGATGACACGCCCCCGCCCTCCGAACGCGCGCACCCTGGATCAGGGACAGGCGGCGCTCTTGTCGGTAACCAGCCGACTGGTACCGAGCATGCCACGGATCCCCGGAACCAGCTACAGGAGCCTGGGTCCTGCCTATTGCCGCGGTGATGCCGCCTGATCGCCGGCACCACCGCGGCGCACCGCATCCTGGAGCGGCACTGACCCAGGAGCATGCTCTAACCGGGCTTGCAGCGAGGATAGGTCACGCGGAGTTCCAAGGGAAGGGCGTCCGGGAACTCTTCTTTGCCCGCGCTGCCCACCGCTCATCCAGCCGCCATCGAAGCGTCTCAGTCGGTGTTTCCCCGTACCGCTCGTGGTACCGGACTGAGAAACGGCCTGCGTGCGGCATTCCAGACGCGGCGGCGACGTCCTTGATGTGTACGATCCCGGCGGTCTGCTGCAGGAGGTACTGCCGCGCCCACTGCAGCCGGAGCCGCTGGATCGCCTCGAGGGGTCGCATACTCAAGTCAGCCCGGAACCTGTCCTGTAGAACTCGCTGACTGCAACCCGCCGCGGCTGCTACGTCGTCAACGGTGATTGGTTCGCGGTAGTGCTCGGCGATGTACACGAGAGCACGTACGACGCGCGGTCGCTGAGAACTGAGGTCGATTCCGACGTCGGCAAGCTCAGTGTCGACCGTCATGGGCTGACGATAGCGCGAGGTGCGCACTGCAACATAGAGTGATCGCGGCGGGCAAAGGGTTCCGATCACCTGACGCCCGCCCGGGCGTGCCCCTGCATGTCCGGGGGTCGCCGCCCCTCCCGTGAACGGGATTTCCGGCCGAGGCGACAGCGGCGACCCCGACCAACACCATCGTCAGGATCCGCTCCTGAGTGTCTCGCTGGGGAGCTCGCCGAATTCCGCCTGATATGCCGCGGCGAACCGACCGAGGTGCCCGATTCCGACGGAACGGGCAACTGCGGCAACGGAGTCCGAGTAGCCGGATCGGAGCCGTTCTCGAGCGAGCAGCAGCCGGATCCCCCGCAGATACGCGAGCGGTGTCATTCCGTGCACGCGCTGGAAAGCACCCTGCAGCCCTCTCGAGCGCAGCCCCGCGGCGACGGCGACGTCCTCGACGCTGATCTGGTCCGCGATGTGCTCCAGCATGAAGGCCTCCGCCTTCGCCAGGCGTGTCCGCGCGGGGGTCTCCTGCCTCTGTCCGACCGGCCAGTGTGGGATCGCGGTCAGCAGTCCGACGGCCGCGAGACTGGCAAGTTCGCGCTCTCGTGCCGCGGGAACCTGCCCCGTCGTGCTGAGGATTTCGGGCGCGACGGCGCGGACCATGAGCCACCATGCCGCAAGCGGGGCTCCTTCCGGCACGTGATGCGGTTTGAACTCCAGCGGACCCGGAGTCCAGCCGCCGCGTTCCGCTGCTACATGTTCGACGAGTGCGCGGTCGATGCGCAGCACGTCCTTCTGGAAGTTCTGCCAGGAGATGTCCTGCCTGCCGGACCGGTACAGCTTCGGGGTCCCGACTCTCAACTGGTCGCCGTCTACCGAGGCACGACCCGCTTTGAGCCACGCCACAATGATGTTTCCATCTGAAGCGAGTTCGCCGCGCACGCTTCCGCGGCACGCCGTCGATTCCAGCGACAGCAGCAACGTCCCTGTGACCGTCCGCTCAAACGAGAACGGCTCGTTACCAGCCGTGACCTGCAGGCCAAACGTCACATCGTTCTCTGCGACCAGCTTGCTCGCGACAACAGTCGAGGAGGTCTCAGCGACGGACTTCGTTCGTTCCACGAGCACATCCATAAGCATCACCTTCGCCGCGCAGGCCAGATGGTGCAACTCACGCGCCCGCGAGCGACGTAAGCGGCGGATAAATCATCGCTACGACTCTGTGACCCTCCTAGCGACCGAGCCACAGCGCACCAGGCTCCTCCCGGAGGCTCCGCCACAGCGGAGTGAACAGAAATGGGCAAAGCACGCCCCCGACTGGGCACGGCCGCAACGCCTCGACACCGGGCACCTGACAGGCGAGCGGCTTCGCAACCCGAATGCGTCACCGCTCGCACCGTCCCTTGGACCCGCACCGCCGTCGCTGAGCTGGAGCGCGGCTCACGACGGTGGGGTGTGGTGCTGGACGTCCCGGCGCGACCGCAGCGGTCGCTGCCGGTCGGGTGCGACTACCAGCACCACACGCTCATGTGTAACCGCAACCAGCGGAGTGCGGACCGGTTCTACCCGATGACTGGGGGTAAAACGCCCCCATTGCCGGCCGCGAGGTGCGCTGACTGGCTATGTCGGTCGTGGGTAGTAAGAAGATGCGAGGGCGTCTGCTGACTGGTTCGGGTCCGGCAGCAGACGCCCTCGCGCTACGACGCCGTCGGGTTCGACGCACGTGGTGGTCGTGACGAGGCCAGCCCGAGAACAGGGAACCGGGCCACCGCGGCTAGGGACCGCAGCGTAGCAGGCAGCGACGTTACAGGTCGATTGCGCCGGTCCTCCCAGACAAGAACACGAGCCTCTTGCATCTGGCGCGACTTCAGGCCACAAAACGCAAGAACGATGGCGGTTCGGACCTGCCCTCAGAATGCGGGGTTGTCAGCACAAAGCCTGCCCTGTTGACTCGACTCGCGAGCCCAGATGCTCGTTGAAGCCCCAGGAGGCCGATCCATGCGTTCCATCGTCTACATCAGCACGCAAACACATCCCCTCACTGATGCTGAACTTGCCCAGATCCTTGTTGTAGGTCGAGAGAAGAACACGATCGCCGGGGTCACCGGAATTCTCGCGCATCGCGACGAGAACTGCCTCGGCATCCTCGAGGGCGATGACGCCGCCGTTCGGGCTCGCTTCGAAGAAGTCCGTCAGCACCCGTCACACACGAACGTGCAGCTGCTCTGCGACGACCCAATCGAAGATCGGGCGTTCCCCACCTGGTCGATGGCGTTCCAACCGCTGGACCCGCTCATCCGTGACGTCCCGGGCTTCGTTGATCTCTTTGCGAAGGGCCGACCGACCGAACACGAGATCGGTGCGTCACGGGCCAGGGCGCTCCTGGAGTGGTTCCGCACCCACCCACTCGCGCCACTGACCAGCCGCGTCTCTGATGGCTCAGCACGCAACCGGGCCGTGAACGGGGCAATCTCTGTGCTGCGCGAAGTCGGGCCGGAACGACTGACCCACGAAGACGTTGCGTACCACGCGGGGATGCCAGTCTCCGAGGTGCGCGGCCTCTTCACACACCCCGTCGACATCGCAGCAGCAGCCCTGACACAGTGGATCACCGCCGTCGCGACCCCGATTCTCCCGCTCGCGGCCGAACGCGGTGCGGTTGCGTACCTGCACGCTCTGATCGGCGCGTACGCGGAAGAGCCCGGACTGGACCGGCTGATCGTGTCCGCGCTCGCCTCTGCTGCTGACCCGAACGCGCCTGCCGCGACACGGTACCGAGAGGCCTACAGCGACTTCGTCGGCAACGTGCGGGACGCACTTGCTGCAGACGCCGCCACCGGGCGAGAACCAGCGACTATGAACCCGGACCGCGGTGCAAAACAGCTCGTGGCCCTCTTCGACGGCCTCCGCATCCACGCGCTCCTAGTGCCAGGAACAGACGTCGTCGACGAGTTCGACCGAGCCGCAACCCGAATGCGGCGCGGCTGGTCCGAGTCATACGAGCAACCCGCCTACTGGGACATCTCACCGGTCTACGACCTCGACGCTCCCTGAGAACCAACTTCGGCGTTGTGTGCACTGCCGTGTGCACCAGAAACAAAAGAAGCCCCGGCCAAATTCCCATTGAGGGCATCTGACCGGGGCTTTTCCTGGAGCCGCCTGTCGGAATCGAACCGACGACCTATTCATTACGAGTGAGTCGATCGGGTGCCGCCCGCAGAGCGGTGTTAGGAAGCGTTGTTGTGCTTGCCTGCCCATCCGGGAACAACAGTGAGCGCCGGGGCACGACCGTCATCCATCTCTGGCTCCGAACCTCGGGATGCCAGCGTGATGACCTCGAAGAAGAGGGCGCTGAGCCGAAGGAACTTCATCGTGGCGAGGAAGACGCAGTACTCGAACGCCCATCTAGCGACGACGGGCACCACACTCACCACAACCACTGACGGGTCAACTAGGAGGCAGAGGATTGCCACTACTGCGGCGATCATCCCCACCCGGAAGACGCTCCGCCAGCTCCGTGCGAGGTCCTTCGCTCCCTGCTGCCGGAGAGCGTCGGCGCGCGCCCCCTTGGCGGCGCTCAGCTGGCTGATCGCCACCGAACTGAACGATCCGAGCAGCGATACGACGATCGCTGCGGACGAGTAGGCGCTTCGCCGATCCGCTGGCAGTGCGTTCCCAAGGAGATCCACAGCTGGAAGCAGCCATACGAGCACCATGTGAGCGATGAGCAGGACTCCCGCTACGGCAGCGTCGAACCAGAGGTGGTCAATCCAGAAGTCGCGGACCGCGCTGATCATCACCTTGATTCGGTTCATCGACGCCTCCGTTCGATCTCCTGATGCAAGATCATTCTCGCTCAAACCGGTGACATCAAGGGCCTACGCGCCGACGATGGATCGAAGCTCGCCGTCGTGCTCGTCCGCCACTTCGAGGATGGCCCGCACTGCTGCTTCGTTGCGGATAGGGCTTCCGTCGGCGGACGTGGTCGGAATGTTCCGCTTCGCTGTGATGCGCTGCTTGATGAAGTTGACACCCTCGGTGCGCGTCGTCTCGTCAGGGTTGATGAAGATGAGCTGCGCGCTTGCCTTCGCTACCTCTTGCGCGTCCGACGCCTCAAGGATGCGCTGCGCCTCTTCGCGCACGGCACGGCGGCCCTCCGCCTGGTCGCGCTTGCGGGACGGCTGCAGGATTACCGTCACCGTCATAGGGCCGTAGTCCTCGTTCACAGCGCGGAGGACCTTTGAAAGTCCGGAGCCGCGCGCCTCAAGGGCATCGGCACGGTTCGTGTGCATCTTGACTTCGATCCGCGACGCCTCCGACGACTGGGTGATCATCTGCTGAGCCTCGTGCGAGACGAGCGGCTCACTGTCCAGTTGCACGCCAGATCCAAATATCTCGAGACCGGTGAGCCACTCTTCAAGGGCCCCGACCCCCGGCGCGCTCGGCGACCCTTGGATCAGGCCGATGACGTTGCCGAACCTAAGGAAGGCCACAATCGAGGTCTCGACAAGCTGGCCCTGTTCGCCGAGATTCAGCTCGTCAACGGACTCAGCAGACGGGTCGTAGACGGAGAGCCAAGCATCCTGATCACGTACCAGGAGGAGCTTCATGTGTCGTTTGCCGTCCACGCGTAGCACCTCGCCGATCAGCGTCCGTTTCGGACCTTCGTGCACGCGAGCACCCAGAGGGACATCCTCAATGGATTCGAGGATCGAGTCCCAATCAGCGTGATCGAGGCGTTGGTTGTCGCTACGCCCCACAACTTTGACGATCTCGTAGAAGTTGATGGTGCGCTCTCGAGTCGCTCGGTCCGGCACCTCTTGTGGTTCGGCCATGTCTCGTCCCCTCTGGCCCCCGATGGTGCCGCGTATCAGAGCGAACGGTATCTAGCCGATGGCAGGAGCGCAAAGCCCCACTTCGCGCAGCCCTTCGGTCGGCAGAGCTCTGAGCGCGTCGCTGTGTGTACTGTTGTGTGCACCGAACAGTGATCGTCGGTGCCCCTGGAGGGACTCGAACCCCCAACCCTTTCCTTAGGACGGAACTGCTCTTCCATTGAGCTACAGAGGCCGGCCCGACCACTCTAGCGGGAGCGACGGGTGACTAGTCCCGGAAGGGCTCGAGGAACGCAACGAGCTCGGCCGCGTACGACTCCGGCTGCTCGAACGGGGCGAAGTGCCCGCCGCGCTCGGGTTCCGACAGGTACACGAGGTTCGTCGTCCGCTCGAGCCACTCCCGCGGCGCACGAACGAGGTCGCCCGGGTACAGGGTGAACCCGGACGGTGCCTCCACCCGGCGAGCGGACTGTTCGGGCGGGATCGCCGCGTTCTCGTGGTACATCCGCATGGCGGAGCCGATCGTGCCCGTCGCCCAGTACTCGGTGACGAGCTGGAGCACCTCGTCCCGCGTGTACACCGACCACAGGTCACCGTCGCAGTCGCTCCACGACCGGAGCTTCTCGACGATCCACGCGGCGAGCCCGGCCGGGGAGTCGTTCAACCCGACCGCCGCGGTCTGCGGCTTCGTCCGGTGCATCGACGCGTACGCCCCCTCGGTGTCCCGCCACCGGAACGTCGACTCGACGAATTCGCGTTCCGGCGCGGACAACGACGAGACGTCGATGCCGGGCCACGGCAGCCCGCCGTCGATGCGGTGCACGGCGACCACGCGGTCGGGGTGGTCGAGCGCGAGGTACCGGGCGACGTGCGTGCCGATGTCCCCGCCGGCGACCGCGAACCGGTCGTACCCGAGCTCCGTCATGAGCGTCGCCCAGAGCCCGGCGACCGCCCGCGCGTCGATCGGCGTCGGCGGCGCGTCCGAGAACCCGTAGCCGGGCATGTCCGGCACGACGAGGTCGAACCCCGCGGCGACCAGCAGCGGTAGGACTTTCCGGTACCGCCAGGTCGAGTCCGGCCAGCCGTGCGCGAGCAGCAGCGGCGTACCGCGCTCTCCGGCGTGCAGCACGTTGATGCCGATCCCGTCGATCTCGACGGTGCGGCTCGGCAGCGCGGCGAGGGCGTCGCGGTGGGCGTCGAAGTCGAACCCGTCCGCCCAGTACTCGACGAGCTCCCGCAGTTCGGCGACGTCGACGCCGAGCGACCACCCTGGGACACCGGGTGCGTCGGGCCAGCGCGTCGCCCGCAGCCGCGCACGGAGATCGGTGATGGTGTCGTCGTCGATCCGCATCTCGGTCATGGCCCGACGCTACGCATCCCCTCCGACAACCGTGCAGGATGGGCGGATGACCACGCCGAGGCCCGCAGTGCTCTTCGTCTGTGTCCACAACGCGGGCCGCTCCCAGATGGCCGCCGGGTACCTCCGACACCTCGCCGGCGACCGCGTCGACGTCTTCTCCGCCGGTTCCGAGCCCGCCGACCGCATCAACCAGGTCGCCGTCGACGCGATGGCCGAGGACGGCGTCGACATCCTCGGCGAAGCACCGAGGATCCTCACCACGGACGCCGTCCGACAGGCGGACGTCGTGATCACGATGGGCTGCGGCGACGCGTGCCCGGTGTTCCCGGGCAAGCGGTACGAGGACTGGGAGCTCACGGATCCGGCCGGGCTCCCGCTCGACGCCGTCCGCCCGATCCGGGACGAGATCCGAGACCGCGTCCGGACGCTCATCGGCGAACTGACACCGGGGGCACTGACTCCAGGGGCGCGGCCGTGACAACGATCGAGGACGCGAGCCGACAGCGGCCCCGAGCTGCCGGGGTCCTGACGAGGATCCCGGGCACGCTCGCCGTGGTCGGCGTGCTCCTCGTCGTCGGGATCGTCGGGCAGGGGTTGTGGTCCCCCACCCCAGCGCAGACCTGGTGGCAGGACGTCGCGTACGGGCTCCCCGCACTTGAGGACGGACGGTGGTGGACGCCGGTCACCGGGACGTTCTTCGTCGTCAGTCCGGTCGCGTACATCCCGACCCTCCTGGCCTTCGCCGGGATGGGACTGCTGGAGTGGCGCCGTGGGACGCGTGTCGCACTGCTGTCGTTCGGCATCGGGCAGCTCGTCGCCGTGCTCGTCACCTGCGCGTTCCTGGCGGTCGCGTCGCTGTCAGCATGGCCGTGGGCCGACCGGCTCGCCGGCGTGCTCGACGTCGGGCCGTCCGGCGGCGCCGTCGCGTGCATCGCGGCGTGCTGCGCCCTGCTCCCATCGCCGTGGCGGCAGCGACTCTGGGTGGTGGTGTTCGGGTACGCGGCGATCAGCGTCCTGTTCCTCGGCACCCTCGCGGACGTCGAGCACGCGGTGGCCGTGCTGTTCGCCCTCGCCGTGACCCGGTCGTTCCGGATCGAACGGGCGACCCTCCGCGACCGGCGGCTCCTGGCGTTCGCGATCAGCCTCGCACTCGGGGCCGTGCAGGTCATCTCGCTGCTCGTCCCGACGGACGGTCCGTTCGGCCGCACACAGGCGCTCGACGGACCGTGGATCGACGTGCTCGTCGACGTGGTCGTGATCGGGTTCGTCACGAACGGCCTGCGTCTGGGACGCCGGTGGGCCTGGGTCCTGACCGTCCTCGTCGCGCTGCTCAACATCGTCACGTCCGCCCTGCTCGTGCTGGTGCTCGCGGTCGACCCCGGTGTGCAGCTCGACGGCGACGACGCGCACCACGTCGTGGCGACGTCGGTGCTCTGGCTCGCGTTCCTGGTGTACCTCGTGGCGACGCGCAGCGCCTTCCGGTCCCGACGGCGACGGGCGCTCGGTGCCGTGAAGGGCCGGCGAGCGGCGGATCCACCGACGCTCGACGAGGTCCGCGAGACCATCAGGTCCGACGGCGGCGGCACCCTGTCCTGGATGGCGACGTGGGACGGCATGGAGTACCTCCGGACGACGACCGGCGTGGTCCCGTTCCAGAAGCACCTCGGGGTCGCGATCGTCCTGGCTGATCCGCTCGGCCCGGAAGGCGGCATCCCGGGCAGCGTCGCGGAGTTCGTCGCGGCGGCCGAACGGGACGCCCTCGTGCCGTGCTTCTTCAGCGCCGGCACCCGCACGCGCGACGCCGTCCCGCCCTCGTGGCGCAGCCTCGTCATCGCGGACGACACGATCGTGGACCTGCCGGGGCTCGCGTTCACCGGGAAGCCGTGGTCACATGTCCGTACCGCGCTGAACCGGGCGGACCGCGAGCAGGTGACGTTCCGGATGACGTCGCTCGCGGACGAGACGTGGGGCGTCCGCCAGCAGCTCCGGGCGATCTCGGAGTCGTGGGTCGGCGACAAGGACCTCCCCGAGATGCGGTTCACGCTCGGCACCCTGCGCGAGGCCGAGGACCCCGAGGTGCGTCTGGCCCTGGCCGTGTCCGCCGTGGGCGACGTCGAGGGCTTCCTCAGCTGGCTGCCCGTGTACGGACCCGGCGGCGAACACCGCGGGTGGACGCTCGACCTGATGCGTCGGCGCGACGGCGGGTTCGGCCCCGTGATGGAGTTCCTCATCGGTTCCTCCGCCCGGACCTTCGCGGAGGAGGGCGCGCAGATCATGTCGCTCTCCGGCGCACCGCTCGCGCACGAGGTCGGCGACGACGAAGGGCAGATCGCCCGGCTGCTCGGCCAGCTCGCCGGCGTGCTGGAGCCGGTCTACGGGTTCACGTCGCTGCACCGCTTCAAGCAGAAGTTCAACCCGCGCTACGAGCCGATCCACCTGCTCTACCGCGACGAGGGCGACCTCGCCCGCATCGGGCCGGCGCTCGTCCGCGCGTTCCTGCCGGACGCCACGCTCCGGCAGTACGCAGCAGCGGGCATCGACATGATCCGCCGAGACTGAACGCCACGAGCCTGACGCCTACGAGCCTGGTGCGCTCCCCCCGGGCAGCCCGGCCGCCCCGAGTCGCGTCGCCGCACGCGATCGAGCCCGCTGTGCCTCGAGCGCCGCCTCGAAGTCCGCTTCCCACCCGGGGTCCACGTCGACCCCGACCCGTGCGGCCTCCTCGACGCTGAGCTCCTTCGGGAAGCCGTTCGTGTCCGACAGCAGGAACACGTCCCGGCCGGTCATGGTCCGCCCCTGGAACGCCCCGACGGCGGCGATGCCCGCGGCGAGGGTCCGGCGGAACGCGCGCTCCTCCTTCTGCAGGACGTCGATCACCTCGGAGCGCCGCTCCTGGACCGACGGGTAGTCGTCGGCGTACAGGTCCGCGATCACCGGCACGACCTCGCCGAGGAAGTCCTCGTGCAGCCCGAGCGCGAGTGCGAACCGGATCGCCCGACGGACCAGCCGCCGCATGACGTACCCCTGCTCCTTGTTCGAGGGGCGCACGCCGTCCACGGCCAGGAACGTCGCCCCGCGGAGGTGGTCGACCACGATCCGCATCGCAGTCGTCTCGTCCTCGTACCGCTTGCCGGTCAGCTCCTGGAGCTTCTCGACGATCGGCCAGAGCAGGCTGATCCGGAAGACGTCGGACGAGTGGATCGCCGCGGCCGCGATCCGTTCCAACCCACCCCCGAAGTCGACGTTCCGACGCGCGAGCGGTTCGAACGAGCCGTCCGCGAGGCGCCGGTACTGCATGAAGACCTGGTTGCCGATCTCCATGAACTGCCCGCTGTCGCTCGCCGGGTGCGCCTTGCCGAACGACGGATCGTGGTGCTCGGGACCGAAGTCGTAGAACACCTCACTGTCCGGCCCGCACGGGTCACCGATGGGCGTGGCTTCGAGCGACCCACCGCGCGACCACCAGTTCTCCCCGCCGTCGTAGAAGAAGACGTGCTCCCCCGGCCGCACCCCACGTGCATCACCGTCCGCCTGGCTCCCGATCGCCACGACCTTGGCGTCGATGCCGCGCTCGGCGAACACCGCCTGCCAGATGCTCGCGGCCTCGTCGTCACGGGGGATCCCGCGGGACGCGTCGCCGATGAAGCAGCTGACCGACAGGCGTGCCGGGTCGAGTCCGACGACGTCCACCAGGAACGTGAAGAACTGACGGATCTGGTGTTCCTTGAAGTAGTCGCCGAGGCTCCAGTTCCCGAGCATCTCGAAGAACGTCGTGTGCCGGTTGTCGCCGACGTCCTCGATGTCCTGCGCGCGGACGCACGGCTGGCTGTCGGTCAGTCGCACGCCGTCCGGGTGCGGTTCGCCGAGCAGGTACGGCAGCAGCGCCTGCATCCCGCTGCCGGTGAACAGCGTGCTGGTGTCGGCGGGGACCAGCGGCGCTGGACGGATCGCGACGTGCCCGCTCGCCTCCAGGTGCCGGAGGAACGCGGTTCGGATCTCATGCGCATCCATGTGCCCGACGCTAGCGCTCGGCGGGGCCGGCGGGCCGGCGCCGTCCGGTCGCGCGGTCTGCCGTGACCACACGACGGACTGGAGGCTCGTGGCGGCGCCGCCACGAGCCTCCAGTCCGGTGGTCCCGCCGCTACGCGGCGATCAGGAACTCGTCCCACTCTGCCTGCGGGCGCTCGACGCCGCGCACGACCCAGCTCGAACCGTGCGGCGCCTTCGGTCGGAACCGCAGGTGCCAGCCCATCTCCCGCGGGGTGCGGTCGCCCTTCGCGTTGTTGCAGGCCAGGCAGCACGCGACGAGGTTCTCCCACGAGTCCTCGCCCCCGCGCGACTTCGGCTGCACGTGGTCGATCGTGGTCGCGTGCCGGTCGCAGTACGCGCACCGGTTGGCGTCCCGGCGGAGCACACCGCGTCGGGACACGGGCACGAGTCTCGAGTGCGGGATGCGCACGTACCTGGTGAGGATGATGACGGACGGACGGTCGAAGCTCGACGTCGACCCGGTGACGGGGTGTTCGACGTCGGCGGCGACGATGGCGGCCTTCTGGTTCATGACCAGCACGAGGGCCCGACGGAACGAGATGACCGCGAGGGGCTCGTAACCGGCGTTGAGGACGAGAGTGCGCATGGGTTCCCTTCCGACGTGCCTGGACGGCTTCCAGGCGGTGCGGGGCACCGGACCGGACGACGACGAACGGGTGACCGCGAACCCGGTCCCGGAACGAAGAAGAGCACCACCCCGCAGGGCAGTGCTCTCCATCACGCTGGGGCGTGCAGTTGCACGCGGGTCGTGGTCGACCGTATGTCGACGTGCGCGCGCCGACCCATGGTGCGGGTCGTGCGTGACGATGACATGGGGTCTCCTGTTCGGGCCGTGTCGGGCCGATGTCGCCAGGTTAACCCAGAAACCGGCCCAGCACGAGGAGTGCTGGGCCGGTTCTCCGGTTGTTCAGGTTCGCGTCAGGCCACGCGGGCGGGTCAGACACCCATCCGGACGATGTGGTAGTCGCTCGTCCAGATCGGACGGATCGACACCGAGCCACCGGGCTTCGGGGCGTCCATGATCATGCCGTTCCCCATGTAGAAGCCGTCGTGCGCCTCGTTGTTGAAGATGACGACGTCGCCGGGCTGCGCCTCGGACTCGGGGATCGTGGTGCCGGCCTGGTCCTGCAGCGGCACGGAGTGCGCGAGGTTGATGCCGTACTGGGCGTACACGAACATGACGTAGCCCGAGCAGTCGAAGCCGGACGGGTCCGCGCCGCCGAAGACGTACGGGGTGCCGATGTACTGCTTCGCGGTGGCGACGACGGCCGGCAGCGAGAACGGGGTGTTCGCGGCCGGTGCGGTCGTCGTCGTCGTGGCGGCGGTGCTGGACTTCGCGAGGTAGTCCTGCGCGGTCGGGCCGGTGTAGGACGCGTACTGCTTCGCGGTCGCGGCGCGGGCGGCGGCGACCTCGGCCGCGTGCTTCTGGGACGCGAGGGTCGCGGACGACGTCGCCGAGTAGCCGTCGCGGGTGGTGTCGGCGAGCGCGGCGGCGTCGGAGACGGACAGCTGCTGGCTCTGGGTCGTGCGGATCGCCTGCTGGGCGGTCGCGGTGTCGGAGGCACCGGACTGCTGCGTCGTGGCGAAGGCGGCGGGGACGGCCATCGTGCCGAACATGCCGGCGGCGACCGTCAGCACGATCGGGGCCATGAACTTGCGCTTGCGCGAGCTCGAGGACGGCTTGTCGCTCGGGGCGGCCGTGCGGGTCGCGACGGGCTTCGGCGCGTGGGTGCCGGTCGCGCGCATCGCACGCGTCGGGCTGGAGCGTCGGGAGGTCTTGGCCTCGGCTTCGCGAGCGGCCCGCCGGGTGAGCGGGGCAACTGCGTCGTCAGTCGAGTTCGTCGGGTTCGCGGGCGTCACGTCCGCGGCGGAACCGGTCTGCGTCAAGGTGGGGGGTCTCCGGCGTCTCGTCATCACCCGCCCGATCGGCCGTGGTCCGTGCTGGCCGTCGTGCGTGCGCAACCCCATCCGTTCGTCATCGTTTCCGATCGAGGCAGGAGACGGGTTCGAGACGTCCTGCCACGGGTTCCCGGGTCGCTGTCAGCCCGGGGACTCGTCGAGTGTACGGGTGCACCGTTACCTTGTCGAGACGAAAACGCCGCTTTGTAACAGAACGGTAAAGAAGCCCTGATCAGGGCCGTGTTTTTCGTGCGCCCCAATTCGCGGGGCAGCCGTTCGTTGGCGTCCCCCGGCCGTGTACCCCGAGGGGCTACGCGGCGTCGATGTAGACGTGCTGCGCGACCTCTGCCGGGAGCTCGATCCCGGCGTCTTCGCCGTCGACCCGCACCGCGACGTAGGCCCCTGCTCGCTGCACACTCGCGAGTCGGCCCGGCATCACGCCGGCCGAGCGCAGCTGGTGCAGGAGTTCCGGCTCGAACTGGACGGGCTCGCCCAGACGGCGGATCACACCGGTCGCGACGGCATCGGTGCCCTCGGTCGCGGCGACGATGTTGCGGACGCCGTCGAGGAAGCCGCCGGCATCAGGGCCGCCGATCTCGGCGAGGCCGGGGATCGGGTTGCCGTAGGGCGACTCGGTCGGGTTGCCGAGCATCTCGAGCAGGCGGACCTCCACCTGCTCGCTCATGACGTGCTCCCAGCGGCAGGCCTCGTCGTGGACGAACGCCCAGTCGAGTCCGATGACGTCGGAGAGCAGACGCTCCGCCAGGCGGTGCTTGCGCATGACGTGGGTCGCACGGGAGCGCCCCTCGTCGGTGAGTTCGAGGTGCCGATCACCGGAGACCACGACGAGGCCGTCCCGTTCCATCCGCGCGATCGTCTGCGAGACGGTCGGTCCGGAGTGCCCGAGGCGTTCGGAGATGCGCGCACGCAGCGGGACGATCCCCTCTTCTTCGAGGTCGAGGATCGTCCGGAGGTACATCTCCGTGGTGTCGACGAGATCGGTCACGGTCCGCCTCTCCTGTACTGGGCCCAGCGCAGCCCACCCTACTTGCTCGGGCCGACATGGAATGACCAACACTTGCACGAGTAAAGAATTCCGATGGGATACCACCTCGGTAGGATCGGTCCATGGCAGACATCGTCATCCCCGCCGAATTCCTCCCCACCGACGGCCGCTTCGGATGCGGCCCGTCCAAGATCCGCGGAGCGCAGCTCGAGTCCCTCGTGACCCGTGGGGCGACGATCCTCGGCACGTCCCACCGCCAGAAGCCCGTCAAGGACCTCGTCGGCTCCGTCCGCCAGGGCCTGGCCGACCTGTTCGACCTGCCCGAGGGCTACGAGGTCGTCCTCGGCAACGGCGGATCGACCGCGTTCTGGGACGCCGCCGCGTTCGGACTGATCGAGCAGCGCGCCGAGAACCTGTCGTTCGGTGAGTTCGGCTCGAAGTTCGCCAAGGCCGCCGGTGCGCCGTGGCTCGATGCGCCGCACGTGGTCGAGGCTCCTGGTGGCTCGCTCGCCGCGCTCGAGATCGTCGAGGGCGTCGACGTCTACGCGTACCCGCACAACGAGACCTCGACGGGCGTCATGGCCCCCGTGGTCCGCGCTGCCGGCGACCCCGGTGCCCTGACCGTCGTCGACGCCACGAGCGCCGCCGGCGGTGCGGCGTTCGACGTCAACGCCACGGACGTCTACTACTTCGCGCCGCAGAAGAACTTCGCGTCGGACGGCGGGCTGTGGCTCGCGCTGTTCTCCCCCGCCGCGATCGAGCGCGTCGAGCGGATCGCCGCGTCCGGCCGGTACATCCCGGAGTTCCTGTCCCTCAAGAACGCCGTGGACAACTCCCGCCTGAACCAGACGCTGAACACCCCGGCGATCTCGACCCTGCTGCTCCTCGACGACCAGATCCGGTGGATCAACGAGTCCGGCGGGCTGGAGTGGGCGGACACCCGCACGAAGACGTCGTCGTCGATCCTCTACGACTGGGCGGAGTCGGTCGACTTCGCGACGCCGTTCGTGACGAACCCTGACCACCGGTCGCAGGTCGTCGCCACGATCGACCTCGACGACTCCATCGACGCGAAGGCGGTCGCCGCGACCCTGCGGGCGAACGGCATCGTCGACACCGAGCCGTACCGGAAGCTCGGGCGGAACCAGCTCCGCGTCGCGACCTTCACGGCGATCGACCCCGACGACGTGCAGAAGCTCGTCGGTGCGATCACCCACGTGGTCGGCGCGCTGAAGGGCTGACGCCTCGACGCCGAGACACCCCCGAAAACACGAAACGCCGCCGGATCCGGCGGCGTTTCGTCGTTGTGCGGGCGTCTCAGCGGGACGGAGGGGTGTCGTCGAGTTCGTCGACGTCCACGCCGTCGATCTCGTCGTCGTCCGACTCGGCGAGGTCGTCCTCGTCGTCGTCGAAGTCGTCGTCATCGTCGTCGTCCGACTCGTCGTCGTCGTCGTCGTCCGACTCGTCGTCGTCGTCCGACTCGTCGTAGTCGTCGGACTCTTCATCAGAGTCCTCGTCGTCGGACTCGTCCGACTCATCGTCGTGGCCGTCCTGCGCCGCGCGGTACTCGGCGAGCCGCTCGGACCACGGCACCCAGTCCGGCGCGACGAGCGACCCGTCGCCGGGCATCAGCTCGACCTCGAGCACGGTCGGTTCGTCGCCCTCGACCTGGGCGATGCTGACGGTCCAGCGCCAACCCGGGTACCCGGGCATCCGGTTGGCGAACAGGTACGAGACGACGCCGTCACCCTCGTCCGTGGTCCCGGCAGCGCCGCCGATGGTCGACTCGGCGGTCACCTCGAGGAGGGCCGTGCGGGCGAGCGCGCGGAGCTCGGGGACCTCCGGGGGCGCTGGCAGCTCGGGTGGAGCTGGCAGCTCGTGGGGTTCGGTCTGGTCGGTCATGGTCATGCGTCCAATTGGTCTGCGACGTGCCGCAGGATCGCGGCGAGGCGTGTGCCGTTCTTCGGGTAGCGACCGTGGCGGAGGTCTCCGCTGATCCGGTCGAGTTCCTTCACGAGGTCCTCCACGATGACGGCCATGTCGTCCGCCGAGCGGCGCGACATCTTCGCCAGCGACGGCTGCGGGTCCAGCAGGTGCACGGAGAGCGCCTGCGAGCCGCGCTTGCCCTGCACGACGCCGTACTCGAGCCGCGTGCCGTTCTTCACGGTGGTCACGCCGTCCGGGAGCGAGGAGGCGTGCAGGAAGACCTGGTCGCCATCGTCGCCGGTGATGAACCCGAACCCCTTCTGGTCGTCGTAGAACTTGACCTTGCCGGTGGGCATGCGTGGACTCCTCGATAGGTCTGCGGCCGTGGTGCGGATATCCTGGGTCGATGGCCAAGCCGACCCGATCCCCCGGGGACACGCGGAACTCCGCTGAACCCCCGGCGACGTTCAATCGTACCGAACGCGCCCTCGCGTTCATGGTGGGCGGCATCATCGTCTTCACGATCCTGTGCTTCGCCGCCATGATCATCGGCTGGCTGACGCTCGGCACCATCCCCGGCACGGGCGTCTGGCCCGTCGTCCTCGGCATCCTCTACGTCGGACCGCCGATCGCGCTCGTGCTGATCTTCGTCCTGCTGGGCGTCACGTGGACCCGCAAGGCCCGAGCGAACCGGGAATCCCGCTGACGTCCGCTCCGGACGCCGGCAGAGGACGATGACGACCACCGCCGACCTGGCCGCCCGGTTGCGGGCGATGCCGGACGACGACCTCGAGCGGCTCATCGTCGCGCGCGAGCTCCCGACCGCGGTGCTCGGCGAGACCGGCCCGCAGAGCGTCGCGGACTTCTTCGACCTCGCGGAGGCGTTCCGCGCGGACGCCGCGGTCGACGCCGCGATCGAACGGCTCCCCCGACGCACCCTCGTCGCGCTCCGCGACGGCGCCGCCGGGCCCGACCTGGCCCCTGCGATCGCACTCGCCCTGGCAGCCGAGGACGGCAGGGTCGACGACGCGGTCGCGGCACGCGTGGCCGCCCACCCCGACCTCGTGGGTCTGACGGGAGGCTCCGCTGCGGTCCGCCCGGCAGCCGCCGCCTCGGAGACGGCCGGGTCCACCACCGCGCGCACCACCGGCGCTGAGCACGCGTTCGCCACGATGACGATGCTCGCGGAACTCCTCCGCGCGGTCGACGACGGCGGTGTCCGTGAACTCGTCAAGGGCGGCATCGGCTCACCACTCGCGCGTGCCCTCGCCGAGCGTTCCGGTGGCGACCCGGACGTCGTCCCCGGACGGCTCGACCTGCTCGAACGCATCCGCTTCACCAGCACCGCCGACGGCGCCTGGTCCCTGACCGACGACGGTCTCGAGTGGCTGACGACCCCGTGGGCGGGCCGTTGGGCCGGGCTCGTCGCGCGCTGGCACGAGGGGCTCGACCCCGCCGTGGGCGAGGTCATCGCGGTGGCGGACGGCGACTGGCGCGACCTCGTCTCCCTCGGCCGCTGGGCATACCCGGCCGGCGCGCGGTGGCTGGACGCCGTCCTGCTCGACGTCGGCGGCACGGCCGCTGCGCTGGGCGTGACGGTCGACGGCGTCGTGACGGACACCGGGCGCGTCCTGCTCGGCGACGACCGGGCAGCGGCCGAGCGTGCAGCAGAGGCCGACCTGCCCGCCACGGTCGAGGGGGTCTACCTCCAGCACGACCTGACGATCATCGCGCCTGGGCCGCTCGCGCCGGCGGACGACGCCGAACTCCGCACCGTCGCCGACCTCGAGGCACCGGGGCTCGCGGCGCGGTACCGCGTCTCCGAGGACTCGCTCCGCCGAGCACTCCGGTCGGGCAGCTCCCGGCAACAGGTCGTCGACCTCTTCGGACGCATCGGGCTGACCGGGGTCCCGCAGCCGCTGGCGTACCTCGTCGACCAGGTCGCCGCCCGGGACGGCAGCATCGTCGTCGACCGACAGGGCGACGGCGTGGGCACCGTCGTCCGCGGGACCGCCGACCAGCTCGACCTCATCGGCGTGGACGCCGAGCTGCGCCAGCTGGCGTGGGAGCGTCCGGACCTGACCACGCTCGTCTCCCGCTACCCGGCCCACGTGGTGCACGCAGCGCTGGAGGACCAGCGCTACCCGGCCGTGCTGCAACCCGGCGCCCGCCCCGAGACGCGCCACGAGCCTCCAGGCCGGCGCCGGGCCGTCGGCCGGTCTCCGGAAGCCGCGGCCAGAGGGGTCGTCGAGCGGCTCCGGCTGACGACCCAGCGGGGCGACGCCGAGCCGGAGCAGGAGTGGCTGGGGCGGCAGATCGACCTCGCCGTCCGCGGTCGCACGCCGATCCGCGTGGTCGTCCGGATGCCGGACGGCAGCGAGCGCCCGTTCTCGATCGTGCCGACGTCCGTGGCCGCCGGGCGCATCCGCGGCAAGGACATCGCGGCGGACGTCGAACGAACGCTGCCGCTGTCGCTCGTCGTGTCCGTCGACAGCGAAGCCTGACCCAGGCGTGCTCGGCTAGGCTAGAAGGTCATGAACGGACCGCTGATCGTCCAGAGCGACCGCACGGTACTGCTCGAGGTCGCGCACCCCGACGCCGAGGACGCGCGCCACGAGCTCGCCGTCTTCGCGGAGCTCGAGCGCGCGCCGGAACACGTGCACACCTACCGCATCACGCGCCTCGGCCTGTGGAACGCGCGCGCCGCCGGGCACGACGCCGAGTCCATGATCGACACGCTCGAGCGCTTCGCGAAGTTCCCGGTGCCGCAGAGCGTCACCGTGGACATCCGCGACACCGTCTCCCGGTACGGACGCCTCGTGATCCGACGTGAGGACCCCGCGGACGCGCCGGTCATCGCGAACTCCCCCGGCGAAGAACTCGAGCGGCAGCCGACCCTCCTGCTCACGGCGACCGATCCGTCGGTCCTCGCCGAGGTGGTCCGCTCGAAGCGCATCAAGCCGCTGCTCGGCGACAAGCGCTCGGACACCGCCATCGAGCTGCAGCAGTGGGCACGCGGGCAGGTCAAGCAGGAGCTCGTGAAGATCGGCTGGCCGGCGGAGGACCTCGCCGGGTACACGCCGGGGCAGCCCCACGCCATCGACCTCGACACCTCCTCGTGGAGTCTCCGCCCTTACCAGGAAGACGCCGTGGGCAGCTTCTTCGCGCAGGGGTCCGGTGTCGTGGTGCTGCCATGTGGTGCCGGTAAGACGCTCGTCGGCGCCGGGGCGATGGCGACCGTCAAGGCCACGACGCTCATCCTCGTGACGAACACCGTGTCCGCCAGGCAGTGGCGCTCCGAGCTGCTGCGCCGGACGAGCCTGACCGAGGACGAGATCGGCGAGTACTCCGGCAGCGTCAAGGAGATCCGGCCGGTCACGATCGCGACGTACCAGATCCTCACCGCCCGCCGGAAGGGCGAGTACACGCACCTGTCACTCCTCGACGCGCTCGACTGGGGCCTCGTGGTCTACGACGAGGTGCACCTGCTGCCGGCGCCGGTCTTCAAGCTGACCGCCGACCTGCAGGCCCGACGACGCCTGGGCCTCACCGCCACCCTGGTGCGCGAGGACGGCCGCGAAGGCGACGTGTTCTCCCTCATCGGCCCGAAGCGGTACGACGCACCGTGGAAGGAGATCGAGGCACAGGGCTACATCTCGCCCGCTTCGTGTTTCGAAGTACGGATCGACCTGCCGCACGAGGACCGGCTGGAGTACGCGGCGTCCGGCGACGACGAGCGATACCGGCTCGCGGCGACGACCCCGGCGAAGACCCCGGTGGTGCGCTCGCTCATCGAGCGGCACCGCGGCGAGCAGATCCTGGTGATCGGGCAGTACATCGACCAGCTGGACTCCCTGGCCGCGTCACTCGATGCCGCCGAGATCACCGGCGCGACGCCCATCGACGAGCGGGAGCGCCTGTTCCAGGCGTTCCGCGAGGGCTCGATCGACGTGCTCGTCGTGTCGAAGGTGGCGAACTTCTCGGTGGACCTGCCGGACGCCACGGTGGCCATCCAGATCTCCGGATCGTTCGGGTCGCGGCAGGAAGAGGCGCAGCGGCTCGGGCGACTCCTGCGGCCGAACAAGGACGGCCTGCCGGCATCGTTCTACACGCTCGTGACACGGGACACGGTGGACCAGGACTTCGCGCAGAACCGGCAGCGGTTCCTCGCGGAGCAGGGGTACTCGTACACGATCCTCGACGCCGACCAGGTGACGTCTGCTTCGCTCTCAGGAAACGTTTAGCCAACGGTCAGAGGATGGGGTCATGACCGATGGCCCCAAGATCCTGATCGTCGACGACGAGCCGAACATCCGCGATCTCCTCACGACCTCGCTCCGCTTCGCCGGGTTCGCCGTGCGTGCGGTCGGGAACGGCGCGCAGGCGATCTCCGCCGTGCTCGAGGAAGAGCCGGACCTGATCATCCTCGACGTCATGCTCCCCGACATGAACGGGTTCGGCGTCACCAAGCGCCTCCGTTCCTCCGGGTACACCTCGCCGATCCTGTTCCTCACGGCGAAGGACGACACCGAGGACAAGATCACCGGCCTCACCGTCGGCGGCGACGACTACGTCACGAAGCCGTTCTCGCTCGACGAGATCGTCGCCCGCATCAAGGCGATCCTCCGCCGCACGATGAACGACGAGGAAGACGCGATCATCCGCGCCGGCGAGCTCACGATGGACCAGGACACGCACGAGGTCACCATCGGCGACGCGCAGATCGAGCTCTCCCCCACCGAGTTCAAGCTGCTCCGCTACCTCATGCTCAACCCCAACCGCGTGCTGTCGAAGGCCCAGATCCTCGACCACGTGTGGGAGTACGACTTCAACGGGGACGCCGGCATCGTCGAGTCCTACATCTCGTACCTGCGCCGGAAGCTCGACCAGTACTCGACCGAGCCGATCATCCAGACGAAGCGTGGGTTCGGTTACATGCTGAAGGCGTCCAAGGCATCCTGAGGCGTTCGCGTTCGTCGCGTTCTTCACGGCGCTCGTCCGGTTTCGCCGGACGGGCGCCGTCTACCGTTGAGGCAGCATGCACTCCAGAATGAACCGCTGGTGGGACGGCATCTCCCTGCGCACCAAGATCACCGGGATCACGGTGCTCCTGGTCGCGCTCGGATTGCTCGTCGCCGGTCTCGGCACCATGACCGTGCTGTCGACCTACCTGGTGTCTCGTCTGGACAACCAGGTGACGACGACGACGTCGCAACTCGAGGGGCAGAACATCAGCGACGGTGAGCAGTACTGCAAGCTCACCATGGTGCTCGAGAAGAGCTCGTACGTCGCCGCCTACGACGGGGACGGCAAGCAGATCTGCGACACGCAGTCGACGTCGCAGCCGGACATCTCGTCGGTGAACTTCTCTGCGGCCACGAAGGCGAACGCCCCGTTCAGCCTCTACGACAAGCAGCACAACCACGAGTGGCGTGCGCAGGTCATCCCCGCGAACCTGCAGAACCTGTCGACCGGCGCCACCGAGACCGGTTACGTCCTCGTCGCCGTGTCCAGCGCGGACACCGACCAGACCATCGCGCGGTTCACCGTCATCTTCCTGGGCTTCGGCATCTCGGTGATCCTGCTCGGCGCGATGCTCACCCGGCTCCTCGTGACCGCCACCTTCGACCCGCTGCGCGACGTCGAGGACACCGCTGCCCGGTTCGCCGCCGGTGACTTCAACCAGCGCCTCGAGGACGACACCCCGAACACGGAGGTCGGCCGACTCAACCGCTCGCTCAACGCGATGCTCGAGCGGATCGACAGCGCGTTCGAGGACCGGCAGCGCACCATCGACCAGATGCGCCGGTTCGTCGGCGACGCGTCGCACGAACTCCGCACACCCCTGGTGTCCCTCCGCGGGTACGCCGAGCTGTACCGGATGGGGGCGCTCCGCAAGGAAGAGGACGTCGCCCAGGCGATGGGCCGCATCGAGAAGGAAGCCCAGCGCATGGGGCTCCTCGTGCAGGACCTCCTCCAGCTCGCACGCATCGACGAGTCGAAGCCGCTCGAGCTCGGCCCCGTGGACCTCGTGGCCATCGCCCGCGACTCGGCGCTCGACACCATGGCGTCGAACCCCGACCGCGAGATCCAGGTGCTCGTCGAGGACGTGCCGCAGGCCGTGCGTGCACCGTCGGCGTTCGGACCGGCCGCGGTCTCCCCGACGTCGGACTCCGCTCCGGCGTCGCCGTCCGCCAACACCACCGGTCCGATCGCGTTCTCCCGTCAGACCCTCGCCCGGCTGCGTGCCCGCCGGAACCGCGCGATGAACCTGGACGCACCGCCCACGGACGAGACGACGCCGCTGCCCACCGTCGTGATGCCGAAGCGCCCGCCGATCGTCCTGGCGGAGGAGAACAAGATCCGGCAGGTCGTGACGAACCTGATGGGCAACGCCATGCGGTTCACCGAGCACGACGACCCGATCGAGATCGGCATCGGCGTGGACGACGACCGCGGCATGGCGCACATCGACGTCATCGACCACGGCGAGGGCATCCCGCCGCAGCTCCGCGACAAGATCTTCCAGCGCTTCTGGCGTGCGGACACCTCCCGCGCTCGGGACACCGGCGGCTCGGGGCTCGGCCTCGCGATCGTGTCCGGGATCGTGGCCGCACACCAGGGCTCGGTGGAGGTCATCGACACCGAGGGCGGCGGTGCCACCTTCCGCATCTGGCTCCCGCTGCTCCCCCGCGACTACACCCCGCCCGCCCCAGAGTCCCCCGCCGCCCCCACCCTGTCCTGAGCCGGCGCCGCCGCCCGCAGGGCTCCGCACACCCGCCCGCAGGGCTTCGCACACCCGCCCGCTGTCCCGCGCCCGCGGGGCCCCGCACACCCGCCCGCTGTCCCGCGCCCGCGGGGCCCGCCGCCCGGCGCCCCCCCCCCCCCCCCCCCCCCCCCCCCCCCC
>Ga0153994_1000151_pt1 | contig 25735 bp, 23 predicted proteins | sample TSNC078MetaG_FD_104735 | JGI IMG/M metagenome (GOLD analysis project Ga0153994, IMG submission 104735) | Attine ant fungus gardens microbial communities from North Carolina, USA - TSNC078 MetaG | ecosystem: Host-associated > Fungi > Mycelium > Unclassified | place: USA: North Carolina, Lumber...
GCGGATGACAGGCTCCGCTTCCACCATCACTTCTTCCGGGGTGCGGTAGTTGATCGTGAGGGAAGCGAGTTCGGCGTGTGGCAGGCCGATCCTGTCGAGGCGTTCCTGCCAGGTCTCGGAGAAACCGTGCCTGGCCTGCGCGCGGTCGCCGACGATCGTGAGGCTGCGGGACGGGCAGCGGCGCAGCAGCATGTGCCACTCCGCGTCGGACAGTTCCTGCGCCTCGTCCACGACGATGTGCGCGAACGGACCGGCCAGCAGGTCGGGGTCCGCACTGGGCAGGGCGGCCTCGTCGATGAGGCTGTTCTGCGCGTCCGGTCTGCGCAGCATCGACATCACGAGCATTTCGGAGTCGTCCGAGGCGATGAGGTCGTCGATGACTTTCGCCAGCTGCTCCTTCTCCGCCGCGATGGTCGCCGCCCGCCGCCTGGCACGCCGGGACGCCTCAGGGTCGCCGATGCGCTGGCGGGCGGCGTCGAGGAACGGGAGGTCGGAGAGCGTCCAGGCCCGCGCATCCACCCGGTGCAGCAGCGCGGCCTGCTCCTGGGTCAGCCACGGCGCGCACACCCGGAGGTAGGCAGGCACCGACCACAGGTCGCCGACCACGCCCACCGGGTCGAGCACCGGCCACGCCTTCGCGAACGTCCTGGTCAGCTCCTCGTTCTGCAGCAGCGCCCTGCGCACCTGGTGCGGGGGCACCTCCTCGTCGTCGAGTCCGTCGGTGAGGATGTCGAGCAGCGCCTCCCACACCTGGTCGCGCGCCTCGTTGTGCGGCGTGCCTGGGTCGGCGGCGTCGAACGCCTCCGTCCACTCGGCCGGGCTCAGCAGGAGGTCGGCCCATGGCGTCTCCACCGTCAGAGCAGTGGATGGGGGCGTCTCGTGATACCGGACCGCCGCCTCCACCGCAGCCACCAGCGCGCCGGACGACTTGAGCGCCGCCACCTGCGGATCGCTCTCCGGCACGGCCGCCGCGCCCTCCACGACCAGGTCGCGGATGGTGCAGCTCTGCACGCTCTCCTCACCGAGGCTCGGCAGGACGTCGTCGACGTAAGCGAGGTAGCCCTGGCTCGGTCCGACGAACAGCACGCCGTCGTCGCCGCGGGAGATGCGCGGGTCGGCGTACAGCAGGTAGGCCGCCCTGTGCAGGGCGACGACGGTCTTACCCGTGCCAGGTCCGCCGTCGACCACCAGGGCGCCGCGCGAGCCGGCCCGGATGATCGCATCCTGATCGGACTGGATGGTGCTGAGCACGTCGCGCATCCTCGGCGACCTGCTGCTGCCGAGGCTGGCGATGAACGCCGACTGGTCGTCGAGCGCCGCGTCGTTCTGCAGGCCGTCCTCGGTGAAGACCTCGTCCCAGTAGTCGCTGACCCTGCCGCTGGTCCACCGGTAGCGACGACGACTGGCGAGGCCCTGGGGATGCGCGTGCGTCGCCGCGAAGAACGGCTCGGCCGCCGGGGCGCGCCAGTCGATGAGCAGCCTGCGCCCGTCCCTGTCCGACAGGCTCAGGCGCCCGATGTACACCGGCTCCGACCCGTCGTCCGGGACGATCCTGCCGAGGCAGAGGTCGAGGGTGAAGCGGCGCAGTGCCCGCAGCCGCGCGGTGAGCCTGTGGATCTCGATGTCGCGATCGAGGGCGGCCTGGCCCTCCCCGACCTCGGCGAGACGTTCGTCCGCCAGGCGGCGTTCCAGCTCGGCGATCTGCTCGGCGAGGCTCACCGCGATGGCGGAGAACTGCTCGTCGTCGCGGGCGATCAGGTGGGCGTCGCGCTTGGCTGCGAGACGCTCCGGAAGGGCGAAGGCAGAGGAGAGGAGAGTCACGATGGACGATTCTCCGCCCGACCAGGGGGCTTGCGGCAAGCCCCCTGGTGTGCTATATATTAGAAGTGGCGGAGGGAGTTTTCCCTCCGTTTCGTTCGTTAACGGGCGGGTTGCTGCCCGGCGGATTGCTGCGCCGCGAACTGCCTGGCGTAGAAGCGCTCCGTCTCCTCCACCTCGTACCATGGCACCTCGTGGTGGCCGCCCTGCGTCGTGTGCAGCGACTTGTCCGCCGAGCCGAACGCATCGAACAGCGCGAGGCCGGATGCGCGGTCGATCTCCGCATCGCCCCACGGCAGGATGAAGTGCAGCGGGATGGTGACCCGCTTCGCCGCCTCCGTGAGAGCCGGATAGACGAGGACACCGCCGAATACCGCTGCGGTGATCCTGGGGTCGACGGACGCCAGTGCGATGCCGATCGCGGAGGCGAGCGTCAGCCCGCCGAACCCGACCGGCCCGTGCGCGCCGATCTCGGGGAGCGTCTGCAGGGCATCCAGTGCCGCCTGCCACTCGGGCACGGCGCGCTCGACGAGCGAGGCGTTGAACTCGGCGACGATGGGCGCGATGGAGTCGCCGTCCGCGCGCGCCCGGAACATCGCGGCGACCCAGCGCTCGTCCTCCGGCGAGCGCGTCCTATCGCCGTGACCCGGCGCGTCGAGACTCGCGACACGGAAACCGTAGGTCTCGACCAGGTGGACGGCGCGCGCCACGAGGCCGTCCGCCTTCTTGTGCAGGCCGCCGCCGTGCCCCATCAGCACGAGGGGCGCCGGGGCGGACGTGGATGTGCCTGCTATGGATGCGTCGGCCGGGGTCCAGAGGACGCCGGGGACGGGACCGTCGCCGGACGCCGCATCCAGTGCGAAGGTGCGCTCCACGACGGAGCCGGACGTTGGCGCGAGGGTTTCAGAGCTGAATTTCATGGGCGTTGCCTTTCGGGAGCCGTGTTCGGTGCTCCCGGCGACGCCTGCGTCGGCCGCCCTACCGTGAAGTGGAGGGGGAGCACCACATGGAAACTGCGTTCATGGGTCTCACCTCCTCAGCGCGTGTCACGGACTCACGGACCATAGCAGGCACCGCAGGCCCATGTCGAGCATCTGGGTCGGGCATCCGGGTCGGTGTCCCGCGCATCAACGCTGCCCCCGAGCGTCACAGGCTGCTGACGCCCTCGCCCAGCAGGATCGCGCCGATGATGAGCAGCACCCCGGCGATCAGCACCGAGTTGTTGCGGACCAGCCAGCCGCGCGCGCTGTCGAGCGGCCCGCGGACCCGCTGCTCCGCGACGAGGAACGCGACGATCACGACGAGGAGCGCCAGGCAGGCGACGAGCGCGTAGAGCACGGCGATCAGGATCGTGCGGCCGACGGCGAGGTCGGCGCTCGCCATGGTGAGCCCTGCACCGAAACCGAACGCGAGCTCTTTGACGTTCGCCACCGACAGCAGCAGGCCGAGCCGGGCGGCGGAGGGGACGGTGGAGTTCTCGATCGAGGCCATCCAGCCGGGCATGTCCACATCGTCACCGCGCTTCGGGCGTTTCAGCACCTTGACGACTGCCCAGACCATCAGCGCAAGCCCGACCAGGATGCGCAGCACGGCGAGCAGCAGCGAGGAGTCGTCGAATTCCGGAAGGAGCTCTGCCGCGAACGCGACGACACCCGCCACCAGCGCCACCACCAGGAATCGGCTGACCAGGAACGCCACAGACGCCGCGCGGGCGTGCGGGGAACGGAACAGCAGGAGCACGGCGATCAGCGGCAGCGGGCTGGTCGCGACAGCGACGGCATACGGGATGAGGTCGCCGAGCACCTGGGTCATGGTCACGATCATGGCAGGAGCGGGCGGAAGCATCCACCGGGGATGCCGACCGCGCGATGGCGCCTGCGATCACGTGCGCTCGTCAGGCGCTCTCGTCGCCGAACCGCTCCGCGGCGTCGCGCCCCGCACGGGTCGCCCGCTGGAGGAAGTCGCCGATCAGCTCGAGCTGTTCTGTGTCGTAGCCGGCGCAGAGGTCGTCCATCCTGGCGTTCATGCCCGCATAGAGCCGGAACATGTCTCTGCTGCGGTCGGGAAGTGCGCGCAGCAGCACAGAGCGGCGGTCGGCCGGATCACGGTCGCGGGCGATCCAGCCACCCTTCTCGAGGCGGTCGAGGATGCCGGTGAGGGTCGCGGGGTGCAGCCCGGCCAGCCGGGCCAGGGCGCTCGGGCTGAGGGGGCCGTCGTTCGAGATGAGGTCGAGGCAGTCGAGGTCGGTGTCGCGCAGTTCGGCGGCGACGCCCACCTGGTGGTTGAGCGTCGAGAGCTGCACCCTGAGGTCTCTGAGGGACTGCTTCACGGCTGCGGCCGCGCGGCGCTGGAGTCGCCGATCGGGCACCGAAGATGGTCCTGAAGTCATATGGTATCGTTTCCGTATTATATGGTTTTCTAACCCAAGAGTAGCGGAGTCCGTATGCGTATCGTCGTTTTCGGGGCCAACGGCCCGACCGGTCGCCTCCTCGTCGAGCAGGCTCTGGCGGAGGGGCACACCGTGACCGCTGTCACCCGCGACCCGGCGCGATTCCCGCTGGAGCATCCGGCTCTCACCGTTGCAGAGGCCGACGTGCACGATGCCGCCGCGGTCGCCTCCGTGATCGCGGGCGCCGACGCGGTCCTGTCCGCCCTCGGCGTCCCATACGGCCGGCAGCCGATTACCGTGTACTCCGACGGCGCGACCAACATCCTCGCCGGGATGCGCGCCACGGGCGTCCGGCGCTTCGCCTGCGTGAGCTCCAGCGCCCTCGACCCCGCAGCAGGGCCGCACGGCGGATTCTTCTTCGAGCGGGTGCTGCAGCCGGTGATCGTCATCGTGTTCGGCAAGCAGCTCTACGCCGACATGCGCCGGATGGAGGCCATCGTCTCGGCGAGCGAGGTCGACTGGACCATCGTGCGCCCGTCCGGACTGTTCGATGCGCCGGGCGTGAGCGAATACGACTACGCAGAGCGCTACACGCCGGGGGCGTTCACCTCCCGCGCCGACCTGGCGAACGTGCTGCTCCGGCAGGCGACAGAGGACGAATACGCCAGGAAGATCGTCGCGGTCTCGACCTCGGCAGGGGCACCGACCGTGCGCGAACTCATCGTCAAGGAGGCTCTGGGGAAGAAGTGACGCGGCCGGGCTTCGCGACCGGCTTCGCCTACCCCCGGGACTCGGGGTTCTCGAAGTCGAACCGCGTCCCCGCCGCCCACTCCTCCGGCTGGTTGCCGTGAGCAGGGAACCCGCCCGCCGCCGTGAGCATGGCGGCCAGGTGAATCAGGTTCCAGGTGGCGAATGTGATCTTGCGGTTGGTGAAGTCGTTCTCGAACCCGGCGCGCGTTCCGTCGTCGAGCTCGTCGCCGTAGCTGGGGCCAGGGCCGACCTCACCGATCCATCCCGCGTCCGCCTCGGGCGGGATGCTGTACCCGATGTGCTGCAGGCTGTAGAGGACGTTGGATGCGCAGTGCTTGATGCCGTCCTCGTTTCCGGTGATGATGCATCCACCCACCCGGCCGTAGAAACCGGCCTGCCCGCGGTCGTTCAGCTCGCCGGAGTGGGCGTAGAGCCGCTCGATGATCTTCTTGGTCTCGCTGCTGTTGTCCCCGAGCCAGATCGGCCCGGCGATCACGAGGATGTCGGCGGCCTGCACGCGCGGGAACAGGTCGGGCCAGGCGTCCTCCTCCCAGCCGTACTCGCGCATGTCCGGGTACACCCCGGACGCGATGGGATAGTCGACCGCGCGGAACTGATCGACCTTCACTCCCTGCTTCGCCATGATGCCCGCGCTGACGTCGATCAGCCGCTGCGTGTGGCTGACCCCTGGCGAACGGGTGAGCGTGGTGTTGATGAACAGGGCACTGAGGGCGGAGAAGTCGGTGGGGATCGCATCCATGCGCCGGACGGTAGACGCGATGCGCGGGTGTGGCTAGCCCGGCTTCCCGAGCGCAGCGCCCCTGCCGAGCGCAGCACCCTCCCTAGCGCAGCACCCCGCCTAGCGCAGCACCCCGAGCGAGCGGGCCGTCGACACCGCCGCCGTTCGGGATGCGACCCCGAGCTTCGAGAAGACGTGCACCAGGTGCGACTTGACCGTGGCGTCCGTCACGTAGAGGCGGCGAGCGATCTCGGCGTTCGAAGCGCCGTCCGCGACGAGCTGCAGCACCTCGATCTCGCGGGCAGACAGGCTCACCCTCGGCGAGCGCAGGCGTTCCATCAGGCGGCCAGCGATGGCGGGGGCGAGCGCGCTCTCTCCGGCGGCCGCGCTGCGGATGGCGGCGATCAGATCGCCGGGCGGCGCGTCTTTGAGGAGGTAGCCGCTCGCCCCAGCCTCCACCGCGCCGAGGATGTCGCCGTCGGTGTCGTAGTTGGTGAGCACCAGCACGTACGGCGCCGCATCCAGAGCCCTGATGCGCCTGGTCGCGTCCGCGCCGCTCTCGCCATCCGCGAACTGCAGGTCCATCAGCACGAGTTCCGGCGCTGTGGACTCCGCGAGGGCAACGGCCTCGTCGGGCGTTCCCGCCTCGCCGATCACCTGGATGTCGTCCTCGCCGTCCAGCAGCGCCCTGATGCCCGCGCGGACGACGGGATGGTCGTCGGCGATCACGACCCTGATCATGGCGCGTCCAGTCGGATCGTGACGGTGAGGGTCGTGCCGTCGCCCGGCGCAGTGTCGACGCTGAGGTCGCCGCCGAGCTGTTCGACCCGCTCCGCGATGGCCCGCAGCCCGAACGAGTCGGAGCCCGCGGCGCGAGCGCCGACCAGTTCCGGTTCGAAGCTGAATCCGTCGCCATCGTCGGACACGGTGAGCGTGACCTCGGTGTCCGTCGCGTCGAGCACGATCCTGGCCTGCGTCGCGTGCGCGTGCTGACGCACGTTCGCCAAGGCGCCCTGCGCGATCCGCAGGAGCGCGGTCTGCACGGTCATCGGCAGGTGGCCCGTCTGCGACGCCTGCACCTCGACGCGCAGCGCGCCGTCCGCGGCCGTCTGCTGCTCGGCGAGGCGGGTGAGCGCCTGCGCGAGGCCGTCGTCGAGCAGCGGGGATGCGAGCTCCCTGATGAAGCGGCGGGTGTCTGCGAGTGCTTCCGCCGCGGTCTCCCGCGCGAGCCGCACATGCTCGGCGCCCGGCCGGTCCCCGTCGGCGCGCTCCGCCGCGTGCAGCAGCAACTGGATGCTCGACAGGCCCTGCGCGACCGTGTCGTGGATCTCGCGGGCCAGCCGGGAACGCTCCGCGAGCATCCCCTGCTCCCGTTCGCTCTCTGCCAGCCGGTCCCTGGTGGCGACCAGCTCGGCGAGCAGCGCCTCCCGCTCGGCGGCCTCGCGGGCGAGCGCCCGGTAGCCGAGGCCGATCAGCAGTGCGACGGCCGCGCCGACGACGGGGCCGATCACGCCGCCGATGGTGAAGCCGCTGTGCATCCCGAGAGCGACGATCGCCACGACGGTCGCCGCGACGACAGCCGTCGGACCGAGCAGGCCGGGGAGGACGTGCAGGTAGAGGAAGAACATCGGGAAGACGAGGTACGCCGCCTCGGGGACGAGCACGATCAGCCCGATCCAGATCACCGAGAGCCCGGCGATCCAGCACGCGGCCGCGATCCTTCTCCTCCGCTCCGGCACGAACCGCATCAGCGCGACCAGCGCGTACACGACGGCGAACGCCGCGGTGAGTGCAAGCGACGGCGCGAGCGAGGGGCCGCCGACCACGAACACTCTGACCAGCACCAGCGTGAGCAGGCCGACCACGAGCAGGTGGAGGCCCGTGCGCAGCCCGACGAAGACGGGAGTGAGCGTGTTGTGCGGCATGACGCTCCCAGCGTATGCACTCGGCGCAGCGCGGGCATCCATCGAAAGTTCGAGCGCAGCATCCACAGGGCCGGCGATGACCGGAGACGACGGGAAAAGGAGGCTGGAAGACGTGCCGGGATGGTCCTCCTCCCGGCCGGAAAGGAATCATCGTGTTCGTCGCATGGCGGGACCTCCGTTTCGCACGGGGCCGCTTCATCCTGATCGGAGCCGTCGTCGCGCTCATCACCGTGCTCGTCGGGTTTCTCGCCGGGCTGACCGGGGGTCTGGCGTTCCAGAACGTGTCCGCCGTGCTCGACCTGCCTGGCAACCGGCTGGTGCTGCAGCAGACGGACGGGAAGGCGAGCTTCTCGGAGTCGGAGCTGTCGGAGAACACCGTGGATGCGTGGCGCAGCGCGCCTGGGGTGGACGAGGCGCTGCCGGTGAGCATCCTGCAGAGCCGCGCACAGGCGGGCGGGAAGACGGCGGGGGTCGCGGTGTTCGGGATGCCGAGCGGCGACGATTCCGCGCTCGGCCGGATGACCCCGCACACCGCCGACGAGATCGGTCTGTCGACGGGCGCCGCCGCCGACCTGGATGCACGCGTCGGCGACCGGGTGAGCATCGCGGGGACCGCATACCGGGTCGCGTCGGTCGGCGGCGACCTCTGGTACAGCCACACTCCCGCGATCGCGATGACCACCGGCGCCGCGCGGGACACCGCTGAGCGGATGGGCGGCAGCGGCGCGGCCACTGTCCTGGCCGTGAGCGGCGACCCGGACTGGGATGCGGTCGCGAAGGCGACAGGCACGGCGGCGTTCGCGCCCCTCGCGAGCCTCACCGCGCTGGAGACCTTCAAGTCGGAGATCGGCTCGCTCGCGCTCATGGTGGTGATGTTGTTCGGCATCTCGGCGCTGGTGGTCGGCGCGTTCTTCACGGTGTGGACCATGCAGCGCTCTGGCGACATCGCCGTGCTGAAAGCACTCGGCGCGACGACGGGCTCGCTGGTGCGGGACGCGCTCGGGCAGGCGCTGGTGGTCCTCGTCGTCGGGATCGGGATCGGCCTCGCGGCGGTCGTCGGCCTCGGTGCGCTCGCGGGCGGCGCCTTGCCGTTCCTCATCAGCCCGCTCACCACGATCGTGCCTGCCCTGGCGATGGCCGTCCTCGGTCTCGCCGGCGCGGCCGTCGCCCTTCGGACCGTCACGTCGGCGGACCCCCTCACCGCACTCGGGAGCAACAGATGATCACCCTCGACAACGTCACCCTCACCTTTCCAGACGGCGCATCGCGCGTCACGGCAGTGGATGCGGTCACCCTGCACGGCCGCGCCGGCCGCGTCACCGGGATCACCGGCCCGTCCGGCTCCGGCAAGTCGAGCATCCTGGCCATCGCAGGAACGCTCATCCGCCCGGACTCCGGCCGCGTGATCATCGACGGCGTGGATGCGGCCGGCCTGTCCCGCGACGAGGCGACCGCCCTCCGACGCTCCCGCATCGGCATCGTGTTCCAGCAGTCGAACCTGCTGCCGTCCCTCACCGCCCGCGAACAGCTGCAGGTGATGGGCGAGCTCGGCGACCGCGGCGCACGCGGACCCCGCGGGGTGCGGCGTGCGGTGCGCGGACGGGTGGACGACCTGCTCGACGCCGTCGGGCTCAGCGACCAGGCCGACCGGCGGCCGGCGCAGCTCTCCGGTGGGCAGCGGCAGCGCGTCTCGATCGCGCGCGCCCTTGTGCGGGAGCCACGGGTGCTGCTCGTGGACGAACCGACCAGCGCCCTCGACCAGGAGCGCGGTGCGGCGATCATGGAGCTGATCGGGCGGCTCAGCAGGGAGCTGGACACGGCGACCCTGCTGGTGACCCACGACCTGGCGCACAGCGCGGCGCTCGACGAACTGGTGACGGTGGTAGACGGCAGGGTGGTGGACGGTGCGGCGGTGGACGGTGCCGCGGTGGACGGCGCAGTGGTGGACGGCGCGCTAGAGATCCGTTAGCGTCCGCTGGGCGGCCGTCAGGGTTCCGTAATGGCCGCCCCACCCCGTCGCCGCGCGGCGTAGAACTCTCTCGTGACCAACACGAATCAGGCGGGCCTCTCATGACCCTGACGCACATCATCCCCACTCTCAGGGCCTCGGTGCCCAACCCCATCAGCAGGGACTTCTGGCCGGAGTTCACCACCACGACCATCGCGGACGTGACCGTCGCCGGTGTCTCGCTGGTGCGGCTCGCCGAGTGGTGCGGAACGCCGTGCGTCCACACCGCGGCGGCCGTCGTCCCCGGCACGGGCGGGATGCCGTCTGCGAACGAGCTCGCGTCCGTGGTCGTCGCACGGGTGGTGCGGGTGAGCAGAGGGAAGGCCGGCGCTCTCGACGTGTGGATCGACGCGCGGCTCGACGACACCGCGCTCGCCAGCGAGACGCGGATGATCGGACGGGTGTCGACGGCGGCGGACGTCGAGGTGCGGCTGCGCACGATCGGCGCGGCCGGCGACAGCGCCGACCGTCTCGTGGTGCCGCAATTGGTCCGGGATGTGCGTGCAGGAGACCTGCTCGCCCTCCCGTGCAGAGGGGCGGCACTGCTGCGGGAGGTCGACCCGGAACGTCGTCACCTCGCCAGGGACGAGAGCGCGGGGGAGGCTCCCTGGGCGGGGCTCTGCGGCCGCTGACCGGTCGAAGCCGCCGCGCCGCCGCCGCGAAAAGGAAGGCGGCGGGTTGCCGGCCGTTGGCGCCAGACGCAACCCGCCGATGAAAGAGACTCTATCCGTTCGAATCCATGACGCCGACGACACCGGCGGCGGCGAGCCGTTCGCGAACCGTGTCCAGCGGGATGGCGTGGGCCACGTGGCCGTCGCCGTGCGACTGCGTCGTGGCGGTGAGGATCGAGTTCACCAGGGCTTCCTCGACCGCATCCATCGTCGCCTGGAACAGCGGTGAGAGCACGGCGTCGTCCGGCGGAGTGCTGTGCCCCACGGAGAACGCGATCGCATAGTCGCCGCTGCCCTGGGCGAAGTCGGCTCCGACGCCGCGCATCGCGAAGACCGCGCGCCTGGCGCAGCGCGCGAGCTGACGGGCGTCGAGCGGAGCGTCGGTCGCGACGACGATCATGCACGAGTTGCCGACGGTCTGCGCCGTCGGGCCCGGGACGAGCTCGCTCGACGGCATCGGCACCCCGGCGATCGAGAGCGTGCCGCTGAAGTTGGACTGGACGAGCGCTCCGACGGTGTGCGTGCCATCCCCGACAGGCACCGTCCTGGACGACGTTCCGATCCCGCCCTTGAATCCGAGCGCGACGGTCCCCGACCCCGCACCGACGCTCCCCTCTGCGACAGGTCCGGCGGAAGCGGCAGCCAGCGACGCCTCGACCTCGGGTGCGCCGACCGGACGGGAACGGATGTCGGAGAGGAACCCGTCGTTGGTCTCGCCCACGACGGGGTTCAGCGTCGTGACCGTCTCGTAGCCTGGCTCCGACAGCATGTGGCCGAGCAGGGCGTCCGCGACGCGGTACGCCGAGAGCGTGCTGGTGAGCAGGATGGGCGTCTCGATGGCGCCGAGCTCCTGGAGCTGGGTCGCTCCGATGAGCTTGCCGTAGCCGTTCCCGACGGCGAGCCCGGCGGGAATCCAGCGCCGTCCGGCACCGATGACCTCCGGGACGACGGCGGTCACGCCGGTGTTGAGTCGCTCGGCGTGGACCGTCGCGTGGCCCACCAGCACGCCTGGCACGTCCGTGATCGCGTTGTGGCGCCCGCGCGGATACCCGCCGAGGGTGACGCCGAGGTCTTCGAGGCGCGCTCGTGCCGTGGAGTCCATCACCGCACCCTCTCCAGAAAGTTCCTGGTCCGATCATTCTCCGGATCGGTCAGGATGCGCTCCGGCTCGCCGCGTTCGACGACCCGGCCGCCGTCGAAGAACGCGATCGAGTCGGCCACCTCCCTGGCGAAGCCGATCTCGTGGGTGACCACGATCATCGTCATGCCACCGCGCGCGAGGGATCGCATGGTCTCGAGCACCTCATCCACCAGCTCGGGATCGAGTGCGCTCGTCGGCTCGTCGAACAGCATCAGGGCAGGGTCCATCGCCAGCGCGCGGGCGATGGCGACACGCTGCTGCTGGCCGCCGGAGAGCTGGTGGGGCCGTTTGAGCGCGTGCTCGGCCAGGCCGACCCGGGCGAGCTCCCGTTCAGCACGCTCGTGCGCCTCGCGTTTCGGCAGGTGCTTCACGTGGATGAGGCTGGCTGCCACGTTCTCGATCGCATCGAGGTGCGCATAGAGGTTGAACCGCTGGAACACCATGCCGATGGAAGCGCGGAAGCGTGCGAAATCGCGATCGCGCCACGGCCGATAGCGGCCGTTCTCCAGCGCGTAGCCGACCTGTTCGCCGCCGACGACGAGGCTGCCGCCGTCGACGGTCTCCAGGGCGTTGATCGTGCGAAGGAAGGTGGACTTCCCCGAGCCGGACGGGCCGATGATGCAGCTGACCTCACCCGGCATCACGGTGAAGTCGACGCCGTGCAGCACCTCGTGCGCTCCGAACGACTTGGCGAGGCCGCGAGCCTCTACGAGCGCGTCCGTCATGACGCCGCCTCCTCGTCTGTGCGCTGCGCCGCTCGCCGCCGCTGGGCGGGAACAGCACCCGTCGCCATCCGGATGAGCTGCTGGCTGAACCCGCTGCCGCGCACCAGGCGCACCCTGTCGCGGCCGAACCGCTTCTCGAGCAGCGATTGCAGGTACGTGGCGACCGCGGTCATGAACATGTACCAGATGCTCACCACGATGAGCAGTTCGATGATGAGGTTGTTCTGTTTGTAAATGCTGCTCGCGTTGGTCATCAGATCGTTGCCTGCCACCACCACGATGAGCGAGGTCGTCTTCAGCATCGAGATGAACTCGTTCCCGGTCGGCGGGATGATGATGCGCAGAGCCTGCGGCAGCACGATGAGCCGCATCGCGGTCGCCTGCGTCATGCCTCCGGCGAGCGCCGCCTCCGTCTGCCCCCTGTCCACCGCCTGGATGCCAGCGCGAACCGTCTCGGCGAAGTACGCCGCGAGGTTCAGCCCGAGTCCGAGCAGAGCCGCGACAGAGCCGCTGATCACCTGGTTGGTGTCCCAGCGCAAGCCGATCTGCGTGAACGGGATCTGCAGGGTCAGGTATGGCAGCAGGAAGGCGAGATTGAACCAGAAGATGAGCTGCACGAGCACCGGCGTGCCGCGGAAGAACCAGATGTAGCCTTCCGCGATCCAGCGCAGCACGGGGTTCTTCGACAGTTTCATGATCGCGAACACCACGCCGAGGACGAGCCCGAGGAGCGTCGCTGCCGCACTGACCCAGAGCGTCACCACGACACCGCTCAGGATGTTCGGCGAGAACAGGTACTGCCAGACGTAGTTCCAGCGGATGTGCGGATTCAGAATGACGATCGAGATCGCCCAGCCGACCAGAGCGATGGCGAGCGCTCCGACGACCCACCGCCCGGCGTGCCAGCGCGGGACGATGGGGACCGCGGTGCCGTCCGCCAGGGGAATGGGCGCATGGCGCACGCTCATCCGCGTCGCACCCTTCGCCCGCCTGCCAGGGAGGTCATCATTTGCCGCCGTTGATCGTCGCCGACTCGATGGCCATGCCGCCGACGTGGTACGCGTCGAGGATCTTGCCGTAGCTGCCGTCGTCCATGATGGCCTGAAGCGCCTTCTGCACGAGGGCGGCGAAGTCCGCGTCGGAGTTGTCGATCCCGATGCCCCACAGCGACTCGTCTCCCTCGATCTTCACGGCAGCCACCTTGTTGGCCGGATCGGCGGCGCGATCCTCCGCCACCGGGTAATCCGTGATCGTCGCGACGGCGCGACCGCTCTGCACCGCAAGGTTCGCCTCGCTGTCCCCCTCGAACTTCAGGATGTCGTATGCGGGTGAGCCCGCCGCCGCGCAGCGTGCCGAGTACTGCTCGGCCAGCGCCGCGGACGAGCCGGAGGCGACCACCGCGACGGTCTTGCCGCAGAGATCCTGCGGCTCCGCGATGTGCTGCGGGTTGCGTGCGACCACGAGGAAGGCGTTCCCCGCCTTGACGTAGTCGACGAACGTGGTGGTCTTCTGCCGCTCCGCGTTATCCGTCATCGAGGAGATGAGAGCGTCGTAGCGGCCGGAGATCAGGCCGGGGATCATCGAGTTGAATTCCTGGTCCTGGATGGTCATGCCGGTGCCCAGCTTGCGTGTGATCGCCTGCGCGATGGCGGCGTCGACGCCGATCACGTCTTTGCCGTCTGCGCCCCATTTCTCCATCGGAGGGTAGCCGACAGAGGTCGTCCACGTGATGCCGTTCGTGCGCAGCTCGTCGCTGAGCTTCGCGGTGAGGCTCGCATCGGCGGTGACGGCCTCGATGACAGCCTTGGCCGGCTCGTCGGCGGGCACCGGCATGGCAGCAGCGGCGGGACCCGCGTTCGTCCCATCGGCCTCCGCGAGGCTCTGGGCGCCGCAGCCGGCGGTTCCCAGGGCGATCATTCCGGCGATGGCGACGACGAGCGGCAAGCGGGTGAAAGGTGCGGTTCGCATGAGCGTCTCTCTCTGTGAGTCGGGTGGGGACGGTTCAGCCGAGGCCGAACGCCGCCAGCCCGTCGACAACGGTGGCGACGGGACGAATATCGCCGAGCGCTGCCGGCTCGACGGAGAACGGATCGCGATCCAGCGCGACGAAATCGGCACGCATCCCGACGGCAAGGCGACCGACGCTGCGATCGAGGCCTGCCGCGTATGCGGGACCCGCGGTGTACGCGGCCAGCGCCTCTTCGACGCCGAGCGGCCGCACGCCGGTCTCCGCGCCACCCGGCGAGTCCTTCGTGCCGCGAAGCACGGCCGCGCGGATGCCGAGCATCGGTGCGGACGGCTCCACCGGGGCGTCGGAACCGAAGGCGACGACCGCGCCCGCGTCGCGGAGGGCTGACCAGGCGTAGCCGGCGAGCTCCCTCCCGCGCAGAAGGCTCGACACGAGCGGGAGGTCGCTCTCCCAGTGCGTCGGCTGCTGCGACGCGATGACGCCGAGGCGTGCGAACCGCGTGACGTCTGCGAGTTGGAGGTGCTGCGCGTGCTCGATCCGCAACCGGAGTCCGGCGCGGACGGCTGCATCGTGCGCTCGCTCGTACGCGTCGAGGACGATCCGGTTGGCCAGGTCGCCGATCGCGTGGGTCGCCACCGCGATCCCGCCGGAGACCGCGCGGTCGACCAGCAGGGAGAGCTCGGCCCCGTCGAGGACTTCGATGCCGTGGTTCCCCGGCTCGCCCGCGAAGTCGGCGCCCATGTGCGCTGTGTGCGATCCGAGGGCGCCGTCGGAGAAGAGCTTCACCGGGCCGTTCGTGAACCAGGCGTCGCCGTCCCCGGTCCTCCTGCCCTCTGCGAGCGCGAGGTCGAGCGCCTGCGCTGGCGTACCCTTGTGCACCCTGACCCGCAGGAGGCCGTTCTCTTTGAGGCGGAGGAAGGCCGCGCGCGCGTCCTCGCCGTCGAGATCGGTGACGTGCGTCACGCCCTCGCTGAGGAGCTGTGACTGCGCCAGGTCGAGAAGAGCGACGAGGTCGACGGGAGACTCCCGCTCGGCGCGCTCGATCATCGCGTCCGCTGCCGTCTCGCGCAGGATGCCGTTCGGTTCGCCTGCGGCGTCCCGCTCGATGCGTCCGCCGGCAGGATCGCCGGACGCGGCGTCCATCCCGAGACGTCGGAGGGCTTCGCTGTTCGCCCACACGGAGTGCCCGTCGACGCTCGAGAGGCAGAGCGGCCTGTCCGGCGCGATCCGGTCGAGCGCATCCCGGGTGGGCGACCCGTCTGCCCAGCGGTTGGCGTCCCAGCGACCGCCGGTCAGCCAGCCACTGCCAGGATGCGTTGTCAGATACTGCCGGATGCGCTCCTCCGCCTCGTGCGCCGAGTCGATCCCGCGCAGGTCGAGGGCGTCCAGACTGCGCGCCAGACTCGCGGTGTGGATGTGCGCGTCGTGGAAACCAGGGATAACCGCCTCACCGGGAAGGTCGCAGACCGCCGTCCCCACCGGCGCAGCATCGGCCACTTCCTCTGCGCGGCCGATCGCGACGATCACGCCGTCCGAGACGAGCATCGCTTCCGCCGTGCTCCGCCGACCGTCGAGAAGGTGCATCGTGCGGTGTCGGTACAGCGTCGTGACCATCAGCGTTCCTTAGGATGGGGGCGGGCGGGGTGCGCGTCCTGCCAGGCTATCGACGCAGAATTCTGCCAACCAGAGGCGGTGGGCAGCAGTCTGCGGCGCTGAGACAAAGGAATGCTTATGGTCAATCCGGTGCACCTCCGGACGCTGCTCGAGGTCGTCCGCCTCGGCTCCTTCGCCGCAGCCGCCAACAGACTGGGCTACACGGCCTCGGCGGTGTCCCAGCAGATGGCGGCGCTCGAACACGACACGGGCGCCCGGCTGTTCGAGCGGACGGCGAAGAGCGTCCGCCCCACCGAGGCCGCCATCGTCATGGCCGGTCACGCCACGACGGTGCTCGCCGACATCGACCGGCTGCTGGAATCGGCGGGGAGCGCTGATCGTTCGCGGGCCGAGCTGCGGGTCAGCCTCTACCCCAGCCTCGCTCGAACGGTGCTCCCCCGCCTGTTGCGATCGCCGGAATGGCTCGCCTCCGACATCGCGCTCCGGCTGAGCGTGCGTGATCCGTCGCCCGCGATCCAGGCGATGCGACGGGGCGAGGAGACAGACGTCACGCTCATCTACTGGGTCGGTGACAGCGGACTGACCTGGCCGCGCTCCGCTCGTCCCGTCCGCATCGGAGACGACCCGATGCGCTTCGTCGTCCCGACCGCGTGGCGGCTGCACGGGCAGCGTCCCATCGCGGTGGATCAGCTCGCCGGGCGTCCGTGGATCCTGCACCACCCCGGCTCCAGCGACGCCGCCGTTATCGACGCGTTCTTCGACGAGCACGGTCTGCGCCCGCGCGTGGTGGCGCGCTGCGACGACTTCGCCGTGACGCTCGACATCGTGGCAACCGGATACGCGGCAACGCTGATGCCCGAGGTGGCGCTCGGCGAGCTGCCCGCCGGAGTCGAGGTACTGGAGGTGCAGGATGCGCGGCTGAGCCGCGAGGTGTTCGCGCTGGTCTCCCCTGCCGCGCCCGCCGACTCGACGGCGCTGTTCCTTCGTTTCCTGAACGACCTGCTCGACGACCTGACTCCCGACCTCACCGGCGGCGGGCGCCCCTAGAGCGAGTGCCGGTCGAGCAGGTGCCGGTCGAGAGCGACCCGATGGTGGTCGGTGACGCGGGCGGTCTCGTCACGCGGCTTGCTTCCACCCTCCCCGGCCACGTGGACGGTGAACTCCTGCACAACGGGCTCGTGCAGGCCCACCAGGTGCACGTCGCACACGAGAGCACCGCGCTCGCACGGGACGACCCAGCGCAGAGCCGACTGGTCCGCCGCGGCCACGATGCGCTCGGCGAACGGCGCAGCGTCCCGGCGAACCGGTCCGACCTCCGCCAGCGCGGCGGAGAGCCGGTCTGCCCGCACGCTTTCCGGCACATCCATCAGCACATTGGCGGCGAGCAGCGCCTGCGCGTCGGACAGCGGCCGGCCTGCCGCGACCAGCTCGTCGATCCGGCGAGCAGCGGCCAGCGTCTGCGGCCAGGGACGAACGACGGCGGCTGGCGCATCCACACGGGAGAGGACATCGGAGAGGATGTCGGTCGCGATGCTGCCGGCGCCGAACGCGTCCGAGTTGCCGAAGACGATCACCCCAATGCCGGTGGCGGTCTGCCAGCGCATGTGCGACGAGAATCCGGGAAGTCCTCCTGCGTGCTGCACGATGCGGCCGAAGCGCCGATCGTGCTCGACCACGAGGCCGTAGCCGTACCCGAGACCGTCGAGCTCGCGGCCGCCGGACGCCGCCCCTCCGGCGATCAACGTGCGCGCCGTCTGCAGCTCGCGCCGGGATGACGCACTCAGCACGGCGTTCCCCGCCGGCTCGTCGCCGAACGCCGAGCCGAGGAAGTCGGCCCACAGCGCGATGTCCCTCACGGTGCTGAACAGGCTGCCGATGCACGCCAGCGCCCCGGAGCCGACGTACGGCTCCTGCGCGAAGGTCTCACCGTCGTCGAAGGTGCGGAACCCGGCGGCCAGGTCGGCGCCGGCGGGATACAGGTCCGCCGCCGCACGCGTGCCCGTCAGCCCGAGCGGGTCGAGCATCCGATCGCGCACCACCGCTTCGACCTCGCGGCCGGTGACCGTCTCGATGGCCCGGCCGATGAGGGAGATCCCGATGTTGGAGTACTGGTACGCGGTGCCGGGCTGAGTGGAAAGCGTGAGCCCGGCGGAGACCACCGCCGCGAGTTCCGCCCTGGATGCGCCGAGCTGCCGGTCGCCCCACGCGTTGTCCTCCGCGAGACCGCCCCTGTTCGACAGCAGCGCGTCGAGGGTCACGGCGGCCCCCGCATCCCCGAATCGCGTGGCCGACAGCTCTGGCACGTACTCCGTCGCCGGCGCATGCAGGTCGAGCAGCCCGTCATCGCGCAGCGCGAGTGCTGTCGCACCCAGGAAGCTCTTCGACATGGACGCGATCCGGAAGATCGTGCTCTCGGCGGTCACTGCGCCGTCTCTGCGCGGCTCACCGTGCGTGCTCACCGCGACGACGCGCCCCCTGCAGACGACGGCGGCAATGGATGCGGGTGCCCGCCGCACCGTCGAGCCGTCCAGGCGCGCAGCGAGCGCGTCTCCGGCCGCTGCCGCGAGATCGGCAGTGCCTGCACCGCCGGCGAGCGCCGCGTCCTCTGTCATCCGACGGCCCTCTCCCTGGCGAACGTACGCACGTGGTCGGCGAATCCGATCACGAGCGCGCGGCTGGCGCGCGTGTTCTCCTCGTCGACGCTACGGGCCTCCTCGACCAGCTCCGCCACCGGGCGGTCACCCGGCGCCGCCGTGGTCGGCTCCTTCCAGCGCAGCAGGTCGTCCGCGCAGACCTCCGGATGGAACTGCAGCCCGTAGACGCGCTCGCCGAGGCGGAACGCCTGGATGTCGATCGCGTCGCTCGATCCGAGGAGCACCGCGTCAGGAGGAAGCGCCGTGATCATGTCCTGGTGGTTCTCGATCATGGGCGCCGCTGCGCCCAGCCCGCCGATGACGGGGTCTCGGCGGCCGTCATCCGACGTCGAGATGAGGGTCGCGCCCCGCTCCTTCGGCCCGAAAGCCGCGCGCACCTCCCCGCCCGCGACGTGGGCGAGAATCTGCCCACCGAGGCAGATGCCCAGGGTCGGCAGATCGGCGTCGATGGCCTCCCTCGCCAGGGCGCGCTCCTGTGCGAGCCACGGTGCGCGGGAGTCGTCGTCCGGCATGAGGCCGCCGCCGAGCATCACGAGCCCCGCGTACCCGTCGAGGCTGTCAGGGAGGCCGTCGGTTCCGAGCACGGGCTCGACGACGATGTCCTGCTCCTCGAGCCAGCGTCCGAGGCGGCGTGGGGCGGACTCTTTCGCGTTGACGACCACGAGCACGCGCGGCGCATCCGGTATGTTCGGCGCCTCGCGCGCTGCCACGTCCACGGCGGGAGTCAGCGCCGCCGGGCGCGGAGACGGCGCTGAGCCGTTCAGGAACGCGAGATGGTCGGGGTCGGACGCTTCGAGGACGCGCAGCACGTTCTCGTGCGCGAGCGCCAGGAGCTCGTGCTCCGACCAGCCGCGGATGCGCAGCTCGTCGAGGAGGTCCTGATAGCGCGACACATCCCCCAGGCCGGACGGCATGGAATCCGTGCCGTCGTAGTCCGCCCCGAGGCCGACCGCGTGGATGCCGGCGACGTCACGCACGTGCTCGACGTGATCCGCGACGTCGGCGATGCCGACCGGCGGGGCCTCACCGTGCTCGCCGCCGCGCACCCACTCGGCACGTTCCTGCGACAGGAACGACGGAACGAACGCCACCATGACCACCCCTCCGCCATCGCCGATCGCGCGCAGGACATCGTCCGGAACGTTGCGCGGGTGATCGCACAGCGCACGCGCGCAGGAGTGGCTCACCATGACGGGCCGGGTGGAGACCGCCAGCGCGTCGCGCATGGTGGACGGCGCGACGTGCGCGAGGTCGACCACCACTCCGATGCGGTTCATCTCCCGCACCACCTCGCGCCCGAAATCGGTCAGGCCGCCGTGGCGCGCCTCGTCTGTCGCGGAATCCGCCCAGTCCGTCGTGCGCGACCAGGTCAGCGTGACGTAGCGCGCGCCCAGCCGGGCGAACTGCCGCAGGACGGCCAGCGAGCCGTTCAGCTGATCGCCGCCCTCGACGCCGATCAGCGACGCGATACGGCCATCTGCGATCGCGGCACGCACGTCGTCCGCCGTGCGGGCGAACCGCAGCCGCTCCGGGTACTCCTGCACCAGCCGGTGAACGAAGTCGATCTGCTCCAGGGTGGCGGTCACCTGCTCCGCTCCCTGCAGGACGGGATCGACCCACACCGACCAGAATTGGCCGCCGACGCCGCCGGCCACGAGGCGAGGGAGGTCGGTGTGCAGGTCGGGGCACGACGCATCCAGCCCGGCGACCTCGTAGCCGTGGTGCTCACGGCGAGCCCAGGCGAGATCGTTGTGACCGTCGACGACCGGGATCATCGCCGTCATGCCGTCCGCTCGTTCAGCGCGCCGTTCATCCGCTCGGTGACGTCGGCGTCGACAGCGACGGCTTCGCCGTCGAGCGAGCGGACAGGGGCGGCGCCGCGGGTGCTGGAGCAGAGCCAGACGGCGTCGGCGGAACGCAGCTCCGCGACATCGAGAACGCGCGTCTCGACCGGATCGCCCGACGCGGCCAACGCGGCGAAGACGTCCGCCTGCGTCGTGCCGGGCAGCACCCCCAGCTCGGTGGGCGGCGTCACGTATGCGCCGCCGATCCTGGCGATGACCGTGGAATTCGGTCCCTCGAGAACGTAGCCGTCGCTGCTGACGAAGACCACGTCCTGAGCGCCGCGACGCCTGGCCTCGCGCAAGGCAGCCATGTTCACGGCGTATGAGAGGGTCTTCGCTCCCTGCAGCAACCACGGGGAGGTCTGAGCGACATCGTGACGGTAGCCGCGATCCAGCAGCACCACGTCCACTTCCGGCGTCTCTCCTCCCGGGCGGCTGTCAGGGGCGAAACCGATCGCCCATCCCGTCGGAACCGGATCGCCAGCCTCGTCGCCGCGTGACATCACGAACTTCACGGCGCCGCGCGCGGTGTGGATGCGGAGAGCTGCTGCGGCCTCCAGGACGACGAGGCGCCACAGGTCGCGGCGCGGCGCAGGCAGGTCGAGCATCGCGGCCGAACGCTCGAAGCGATCGAGGTGCGCCTCCAGCGCCTGCGGCACGCCGTCGACCACGACGACCGTCTCGAAGATGCCGTCCCCGCGGGTCGCGGACAGATCGGTGGCGGTCAGGAGCGCCGACTGCGGGTCGATGCTGGTCAGGCAGTCCTCCGCCTTCGCGTCCGAGCCGAGGTCGAGGCGGTGCAGGGTGAGGGTCTTCATGGTGTCCTCCTGATCAGTCGGCCACAGCCGAGGTGTCGAGTGTGCGAGACGCGTTCTGGAATACCCACTCCGCATCCACATCGTGACCGATGCCCGCCGTGGCCGGAACCTGCACGATTCCGGCGGTGGCGACGACGGGAGGCACGATCACGTCGCGCGCGTAGTACTTGTCGGAACCGGAGACGTCGGAGGGGAGCGTGAAGTTCGGCAGCGAGGAGATCGCCACGTTCGCCGCCCTCCCCACCCCGAACTCGTGCATTCCACCGCACCAGACAGGGACGCCGGCATCCCGTGCGATGTCGTGCGCACGACGGGCGGAGGCGAGGCCGCCCATCCTGGAGACCTTGATGTTGAGCACCCGTCCGGCGTCCAGCGCCAACATCGTGCGCAGATCGCCCAGATCGACGACGGACTCGTCCAGGCAGACGGGGGTGTCGATGGCGGCCTGAAGGCGCGCGTGAGCGACGAAGTCCCGCGGGGCGAACGGCTGCTCGATCATCGTCAGGCGGTACGCATCGAGGGCCAGCATCACCGCCGTGGACTCCTCCGTGTCCTGATATGCGCCGTTGGCATCCACGTGGAGGTCGAGGTCCGGGTACGCGGCGCGGACGGCGCGCACAGGCTCGACGTCCCAGCCGGGCGCGATCTTCAGCTTCACGCGCCCGTAGCCCGCATCCACCTGGCGGCCGACCTGCGCGAGGAGCTCGTCCACCGTCGGCTCGATGCCGAGGGAGACTCCGGCCTCGACGGCAGTGCGCGTGCCCCCGAGATCCGAGGAGAGCGAGCGACCGGTCGAGCGCGCATGAAGATCCCAGCACGCGATGGAGAAGCCCGCCTTGGCGAACTCGTGGCCGCGGACGCGCCGCCAGGTCGCCTCCACATCCTCCGGGTTCTCCCAGGTGGTGCCGAGAACGGCGGGCGCGAGGTAGCGCTCCGCGATGCTCCACGCCGTCTGCGTGGTCTCCGACCCGTAGTACGGGTCGGAGGGCGTCGCGATCTCCCCCCAGCCCACCCGGCCGTCCGCATCCGTCGCCTCGACGAGGATGTGGTTCAGCCCCGTCTTGCGATGCGAGCTCGTCTCGAAGCTGTGGACGAGGGGAAGGGTGACGTCGAACAGGCGCAACCGGTCGATTCTCATACGGAGGGCTCCTTGCCGGAATCGGGGTGGGATGGACGCTCGACGGCGAGGTAGACGGCGGTCGCCTGGTCGACGCGCACGCAGGAGACGAGGACGGCGCCGTCGCCGATCAGAGTAGCGAGCGACTGGCGCACGTTCGCGCGAAGAAGGTCGTGAGAGGCGCGCTCCTCTTCGTCGTCGGAGACGGCAGGGGCCTGCGCGGGGACGGCCAGCCAGGCAGCCTCCCCGACGGAGCCGTCTCGGCGGGAAATCGGCCCGTAGACGACCCGGCCCCAGTCGCCACGGCCGAGGGCAGGGGGTTCAGCGCGTCTGAGGTCGTCGAACGGGTCGGAGTACGGGTCGTCGTCCCGGGTCAGATCCCACTCGACCACCACGCGGTCCGTGCCTGGCCTGCCGTAGTAGTCCGGTACGAACCCCACGCCCTCCGCGCGCAGCGACGAGAAGTTGAAGTGCGCGTTCCTCGACAGCACGGGGTCGAACGTCCACCGCATGGTGCGGTGGCCCCAGCCCAGGGCGACCTCGCGCTGTCGCTCCTTGAGCATCCGGCCGACGCCGGCGCCCTGGTGCGCCGCATCCACGACGGCAGCCTGCGAGTAGTGGAAGTCGTTCCCCAGCGCGTCGCGGCCTGCGAAGCCGTATGCGAAACCGATGAGTTCGTCGTTCCCGGTTCGAACACCGACCGCGGACCCGCCGTTGCGCGCGAGCGCGCTGAGAAGATTGGGGTTGAGCGAGAACTCGGGACGCTCGTAGCCGAAGACCCTGGTGTACAAAGCGGCCGCCGCGCGGAACTCCTCACCCGAATTCAGCGTCTCCGCTCGGAGCGAAGAAAGAGAGGCCTGGGACACGATACGTTTCCTATGTTTGAGCGTGGGAGGCGTGGACCGCCAGGCTATCGCGTTCATCGCGGCCCGATCAAGCAAACGATATGATTCGTAAAACGATGGAGAGGGGCCGGCGTGGCGTACGAGGTGAACGAAGAAGCAGCGGAAACGCTCTCGCGGCTGGAACGCCTCGCGCGCATCGAATCGCCGTCGTTCGACGCGCAGGCGAGCGAGCGGATGGCGGAGATCCTCGCCGGATGGTGGGATGCGGCCGGCGCGGCCGTGCGCATCGAACGGACGGCCGCGGGCGCCAGCCTCGTCGCCGACCTCGACGGCGTCGGCGACCCCCTGCTGCTCGTCGGACACTCCGACACCGTCTGGCCGCACGGCGCCATCGAGGACCAGGTGCCGTGGTACATCGACGGCGATACCGTCGGCGGCCCCGGCGTCTACGACATGAAGAGCGGGCTGCTCGTGATGCTCGCCGCCGCCGAGCGCCTGCGCGGTCGCAGGCACCGCAGCGTGCGGGTGGTCGTCGTGTGCGACGAGGAGGTCGGCTCGCCCACCACCCAGGCGCTCCTTCGCGCCTGCGCCGATGGCGTGTCCGGTGCGATCGGATTCGAGTCCCCGCATCCCGATGGCGCGCTGAAGGTGGGGAGGCGCGGCAGCACGCGCGTCGGATTGACCGTTCGCGGACGCGCCTCTCACGCCGCCCTCGACCCGGACAGCGGGATCTCGGCGATCGACGAGCTCGTCGACCAGCTGGTGGCGCTCAGAGCCATCGTGGCGGATGCATCGCTGCGCTCGGAGGTGCTCTGCAACGTCGGCACGATCGCGGGCGGCGGCCGGGCGAACGTCGTCCCGGCGGAGGCGGAAGCCGAGGTCGGGCTGCGGTTCCTGGACGGGCAGGCAGAGGGTGCCGTGCTCGATGCGTTGCGCACGCTCTCCCCGGTGCGAAGCGGGGCGGTCGTCGTGACGAAGCTGCTCAGTCACCGCCCCGCCTGGAGCCCGTCGTCCGCCGACGGCGAGCTGCTGTCGGCGATCGCGACCGCCGGCGCGGGCATCGGACAGGTCGTGACCGGCCGGCCGGCGAGCGGCGCTGGAGACACCAACCTTCTCGGGAGCCTCGGCATCCCGACGGTCGACGGCTTCGGCCCGCGTGGCGGCGGAGCTCACGCGGCGACCGAGCATCTGTCGCTCAGCTCGCTCGGCGAACGGATCGACCTGCTCACGGCGGTGCTCGAGAGTCCAGCCGTGCCCGCTCGTCCGGCTCGCTGACCGCCGCTCCGGCGTCACCTCACCACTCCCCTGCCGGGCTCAGCGGCAGCGCGTGGCCGCGCGGCACGATCAGGTAGGCCGTGCGGCGGCTGTGCGACCATGCGTCGTCGAAGGCGCGGCGGGGATAGCTGCGCAGCCCGGAGACGCCGCCGGGATTCGACGGGTCGGCCACCAGCACATCCCCGTCGGGGTCGAAGCCGCGGATCACGAGCAGGTGACCGGGGGTGTCGTAGTCCGCGCCGGGCAGCTCGCCTGCAGCGAACGACACGGACGCCACCAGCGGGATGCCGGCATCCGTCAGCGTCCGGGCAGCGTGCAGGGACGACAGCCTCGTCACCAGGGCGTCGAAGCCGAGCGCCCCGGCGACAGCGGCGTTGAACGACCAATTTCCCGTACCGCCGTATGCCGTGTCGTACACAGCGCGCGCCATCCATGGGACGCGGGGGTCGGCACCGGGCGGGACGTCTTCGTCCGCTGCGGACGGGATCTCCGCACCCCACGCCGCCGCGACCATTGTCAGCGACGTCGGCGAGCACCAGGCCGGGCCTCCGCCGCCGAGGTCGCCGCGAGCGGGATAGGCACGCTGGGACAGCGGCTGCACGGCAGCGGCGACGCCGACCGCTCCCGTCGCGGCTCCTGGGCCGAGGGCGGCTGGCCCGGACGCAGCACCAGGGGAGCTGAAGCTCACCGCGGCGAGGCGCAGCGCCTGGCTGCCCGCGGCCGCCTCTCCGAGGGTGACACGCAGCTGGACAGCGTCGAATCGGCCAGCGCTCCCCGCCGTCAGGACGTCGGTGTCGACCGTCGGCGCCGGGTGCGTGAGACCGGCCTCCGGCCGCGCCTGGCTGCTGCGCTCGCCTACGCTGCCCCAGTGCGCCAGGGTCTGCCACGGATGCCAGCGGCCGTCGGCGGTGCGCGCGCGGAGTTCGACCACGGCCGTGGCGGCCGGGTCCAGGTTCCACGACGCGACGGCCTGGTCTGCGCCAGGATCGCCCGGCCATCCCGGTTCGAGCACGCCGGACATCCACTGTCGCCCGGTCCATCCCGCGTCCGTGTCTGCGCGTACCAGCAGGGTGCGCCACACGTCCGGCGGATCGGCCATCGGTACCCCTGGCATCGCTTCTCCTCGCCTGAGTGGAATTATCCGGTACGGATCATCTTCCACCCGCAACGGATATTCGCGAATACCGGACGGGACGCTAAGTGGCACTTTGTTCACGAATCCGGCGTTTTGCGCCGGTTTGGCGTGCGAATCGGGCGATTACGCGCGCAATTGTGTGCAGAATTCGTGAACTGGCAGTAATGCGCTCCATCCCCGCGCCGTTACGAATTCATTAACATCTGGTACGAATACGTTGACCCGGACGTGCTCCATGCTGTTCCATTACTGCAACCCTCGTGGTCCTGCTCTGGACCTCGGCCGATGGAAGGACTCC
>Ga0153994_1000152_pt1 | contig 25649 bp, 21 predicted proteins | sample TSNC078MetaG_FD_104735 | JGI IMG/M metagenome (GOLD analysis project Ga0153994, IMG submission 104735) | Attine ant fungus gardens microbial communities from North Carolina, USA - TSNC078 MetaG | ecosystem: Host-associated > Fungi > Mycelium > Unclassified | place: USA: North Carolina, Lumber...
GAAATTGGCGGCCGCGGTACTTCAGACCAGTTGGGCGGTATTGTGTCGGCAGTTTATGGTGCAAAAATCATGAAAGACTTAGGATTATTAAGTGACAAGTACACCGTATTAGTTACCGGTACGGTTCAGGAAGAAGATTGTGACGGTCTTTGCTGGCAGTACATTATTAATGAAGATAAAGTCAGACCTGAATTTGTTGTTATTACAGAGCCTACCGACGGAAATATCTACCGCGGTCAAAGAGGCCGTATGGAAATCCGGGTTGATGTCCAGGGCGTATCCTGCCATGGTTCGGCACCTGAGCGCGGCGACAATGCCATTTATAAAATGGCTGATATCCTTCAGGAAGTCCGTGATTTAAACGATAAACTCCACTACGATTCATTTTTGGGCAAAGGCACTTTAGCCGTATCGGAAATTTTCTTTACTTCGCCTTCCCGCTGTGCCGTTGCCGACAGCTGTGCCATTTCAATTGACCGCCGCTTAACTGACGGAGAAACTTATGAGATGGCTTTAGATGAAATCCGCGCCCTGCCTATGATTAAGAAGTATGATGCCAAGGTTTCCATGTATCAATATGACCGCCCTGCTTATACTGGTTTAGTCTATCCCACAGACTGCTATTTCCCTACATGGGTTATTCCGGAGAATCATGCCGCTACCAAAGCAATGGTGGAATCCTATGAGGGTATGTACGGAACACCTCTTGTTGACAAATGGACCTTCTCAACCAACGGTGTTTCTATTATGGGACGTTTTGGTATCCCGTGCATCGGTTTTGGCCCCGGCAAAGAGGCTCAGGCTCATGCTCCCAATGAAAAAACATGGAAAGCTGATTTAGTCAAATGTGCCGCTGTCTATGCTGCGCTTCCAACTCTGTACTGTAAGTAAAAACCATCACATCAAAAAGGAGATTAATGATTATGAAAACTTTACAAGATTATATTGATAAGCTGAATAAACTAAATTTTAAAGAAATGTATAACAATGACTTTTTCCTGACCTGGGAAAAGACTGATGATGAACTGGAAGCAGTTTGGACTGTTGCCGATGCCCTGCGTTTTATGAGAGAAAACAACATTTCCACCAAAGTATTTGAAAGTGGTCTTGGCATCTCCTTATTCCGTGACAACTCAACCCGTACCCGTTTTTCTTTTGCTTCTGCCTGCAATCTGCTTGGTTTAGAAGTTCAGGATTTAGATGAAGGGAAATCACAGGTGGCTCACGGTGAAACAGTTCGGGAAACTGCCAATATGATATCTTTCATGGCAGATATTATCGGTATTCGTGATGATATGTACATCGGCAAAGGAAACACCTATATGCGGGAAGTTGCAAAGGCCGTTGAAGCAGGAAACAAGGACGGTATTTTAGAGCAGCGTCCAACTTTGGTTAATCTCCAGTGTGATATTGATCACCCCACCCAGACAATGGCAGATATGCTTCACATTATCCATGAATTTGGCGGCGTTGAAAACTTAAAAGGCAAAAAACTTGCAATGACATGGGCTTATTCTCCTTCCTACGGAAAACCCCTTTCTGTTCCTCAGGGTGTTATCGGATTGATGACCCGCATGGGCATGGAAGTTGTATTGGCTCATCCGGAAGGCTACGAAGTCATGCCTGAAGTTGAAGAGGTTGCCCAGAAAAATGCGGCGGCTTGTGGTGGTTCCTTTAAGAGAACAAACAGTATGGAAGAAGCTTTTAAAGATGCTGATATCGTTTATCCAAAGAGCTGGGCTCCTTTTGCGGCAATGGAAAAACGTACGAACCTTTATGGTGACGGTGATTTCGATGGCATTAAAGCTCTGGAAAAAGAATTACTTACGCAAAACGCAGAGCATAAAGACTGGGCCTGCACCGAGGAATTAATGGGCACAACCAAAGACGGCAAGGCTCTTTATCTTCATTGTTTACCGGCAGATATCACCGGTGTCAGCTGCAGCGAAGGCGAAGTTGATGCGACTGTCTTTGATCGATACAGAACACCGCTTTATAAAGAAGCAAGCTACAAACCCTATGTTATCGCAGCTATGATGCTGTTGAGTAAATTTGCGGATCCTGCCGCTTTATTAGATGCATTAGAAAAGAAAGGTTCTTCACGAAAAATGATGTGACTGTAAGGAGGGGATTCAATGAAAAAAAGAATTGTTATAGCACTTGGCGGTAATGCCTTAGGCAATACTCTGCCTGAACAAATGATTGCTGTTAAAACCACCTCGAAGGCAATCGTAGATTTAATTGAAGAAGGTCATGAAGTCATTGTTTCCCATGGAAATGGACCGCAGGTCGGTATGATTAACCAGGCGATGATAGAATTAAGCCGTGTTGATAAAAACCAACCAAATACGCCATTATCCGTATGTGTGGCCATGAGTCAGGCTTATATCGGCTATGATTTACAAAATGCTCTCCGTGAAGAGCTATTAAACCGGGGTATTCATATCCCGGTAGCGACAATGGTTACTCAGGTTCGGGTGGATCCTAATGATCCTGCTTTTGCCCATCCTTCAAAGCCCATCGGTCGTTTTATGACAAAAGAACAGGCAGATATTGCTGCTAAAAAATATGGTCATGAAATGAGGGAAGACGCCGGTCGGGGATACCGGCGAGTAGTTGCCTCACCTAAACCTGTAGAAATTGTTGAAATAGGCGCTATCAGAGCTTTAGTAGAAGCCAGGCAGATTGTTATCGCCGGCGGCGGCGGTGGTATTCCGGTGACTTTACAGGGAAATCACTTAACAGGTGCCAGTGCGGTTATTGATAAAGATTTTGCCAGCTGCCTCATCGCTAAAGATTTAAATGCCGATTACCTGATTATCTTAACGGCTGTCGAGAAAGTTGCCATTAACTTTGGCAAAGAAAATGAACAATGGCTTTCTAACATTACCGTTGATGAGGCTAAAAGGTATATCAGTGAGGGACATTTTGCTCCCGGTTCCATGCTTCCAAAGGTGGAAGCCGCAGTGGAATTTGCCGCTTCCGAGGAAAATCGAACCGCATTGATTACCCTTTTGGAAAAAGCCAAAGATGGTATTGCAGGGAAAACAGGGACTCTGATTTCCAAATAATTAATCTAAAAACAGACTCGCGCATATAAACATGCATGAGTCTGTTTTTTATGGTGAAAAGCTCTACCGCCAAATTTCCTCGAGACACTCCTCAATCACATACCTTGTTTTAGGTAAAATTCGGTTAATCGGATAGAATGTCAATTGTAAATTCAAAATCCATGAGTGAATTATTGTTCATCAGGTGCTTCCTTTTTCAACATATTCAGATATCTGTATATCGTAGGTATCGATACCTCCAATACCTCAGCCACATACCCCACTGAACCTTTCATTAAAAAAGTACCCAAATCATTCAGTCTTGATACGATTTCCACCTTTTCTTTTTGTGAAAGTTCATCGGGTTTCACACTTATATCAGGATATACCTTCCTAATATTGTCTTCAATCAAATCTGTCACGCTGACATGAAGTGTCTCTGTCACTTCCGCTGTTTCCTCAGGAACATTCATCACGTCAAGCATCTTGCCAAGCAGGTTTTTAGCTTCTACCAATTCCTGATAGTCAGAATTCAAGCATAACATGCCAACAATATTATGATATTTATCTTTAATAAAATAAGTTGCCGATTTTAAAATATGTCCATTCTGACTCCTGCTTTGATAATCTAACATATAGGCTACATCTTTATACCGGGCTTCATTAAGAATCTGCAAAATCATATCAGTGACCGGAGAACCTACCTCTCTGCCACTTATATGACCATTTCTAATAGCCACCACCGAGTTGTTCCAGTCTGTTAAATCATGAAGTACAATTTCCGTATTTTCCCCAAGGAATTTAGATAAAAAATCAATTAAAGGTACGCATTGTTCCACATACTTATTCATCTAATCCTCCTGATTCCTCTTTTGGCAGTATAATATTTAACAGGATGGCAACGATTGTTGCTATGACTACCGGTGACTTTCCAAAAATAGTCACGACCCAATCAGGAAATGTGGCCAGTGCCGCAGAAGCCTGAGATACACCCACACCTAGCGCCGCTGCCAAACCAACAATAGAAGTATTCCTGTAATTCATCGGTTGCGAGACAACCAGTTTCATACCCGTCATGGCAATAGATGCAAACACAGAGACAGTGGCACCACCTAAGACACACTGGGGAATTGTAGTAAGCAGAGCCGAAAATTTAGGAATAAGACCGGCAGCTAAAATCATCACCGCCGATAAACCAAGAACACAGCGGTTAACCACCTTCGTCGTGGCTACAATACCTACATTCTGACTATAGGTAGCCGTTGGCAGACCGCCAAATAATGCCCCTAAAATATTACTTAATCCATAGGCTGTAATACCGCCTCTTAATTCTTCATCGGTTGGTTCTCTGTCTAAGCCCCCAATCGTTGTCGCAGAATAGTCACCAATCGCCTGAACAGAATTAATCGCAAACAATAATCCTAAGGCTACACAAGCAGATATTTCAAAATGAATACCAAAATGCATAAACTGGGGTAATTGAAAAGCGGCAGCGCTTGTAACACTATCAAAGCTGACCATGCCAAAAAAGGCCGCTACAATATAGCCTGCCCCCATGCCAACAAGTATCGAGGCCAACTTAAGTATTCCTTTCCCAAAATGATTTAAAACAGTTACAACTGCCAGTGTTAAGACGGCGACAAACCAATTCTGCCATGAACCATAATCAGGACTGGAGGTGCCGCCGGCCATGTAATTAATCGCCGTAGGGTATAGCGATAATCCGATTGTAAACACCACTGTTCCGGTAATGAGCGGCGGAAACAATGATCTTAGCTGCTTTACAAAGATTCCTACAACAAATGCTACAATACCACCAACCACTTGTGCTCCCAATATGGTGCCAATACTATAACCTTCTGCGATGGCCTGCATACTGGGAAGATAGGCAAAGCTTACCCCCATGATCACGGGCAGACCCGAACCCAGTTTTCCTCCTATGGGAAATAACTGAATAAAGGTGGATATTGCCGAAATAACCAATGCTGCCTGAACCAGGATAACCTTATCTGGCGTATCCAATCCTACCACATTTGAAATAATAAGTGCCGGTGTAACACAGCCCACAATCATTGCAACGACATGCTGCAATGCCAGTGGTAAAGCTTCTTTTAACTTTGGCATTCCATTTAATTCAAAAATGGATGCCGATTTCTTCTTTGCATTTTCCATAATGCCCCTCCAAATTTGATAATTTTTTATCAATTTCATGGGACTATTATAAAAGAAAAACGCATAAATATCAACTAAAATCAGTAAATTTACACGTTTTTGTCAGATTTTCATATATATTCTATGAAAATTATATGAAAAATCACTTTCAAAATGATAATTTTTTATTGGTTGTTATCATTTTCACTTGGCTTTGAGGATTCAGCTGCATCTTCAGATTCGGCTTCATCCTCTTCCACAGTCGTACATTCTTCCTCAACATAATCTTCCGCATTATCATCATCCACAACTTCCGGCTTTACCGGTTTTTCGATTTTAGCACCGCATTTGGGGCAAAAATCATCATCACTGCTGACGACTTCCTGACAGTTAGGGCATATGCACACCCCTTTAAGCATAATAATTCGACGGCCAATTTCATCTGTTGCTTCTTTGTTTGTCTTAATCTTATCGTATAATTCCTTCGCTTGCGGGTCTGAAATTTCGCCATTGTTAATCTTCTTAAACATCAGCTGTCCTAATTGGATGTAATCTTTTTTACGTTCACTCTCAAGTGAACTTTTCTTTACTTTTAGCTTTTGAACTTCAATGATGTCTGAGGATTTCTTTCCTACAGTTTCAGATATCTCGAGAATATTATTTTTAAATTCGTCAAAAAAAGTCATATATCTTCCTCCTTTAAATGATTGATTTATATAGTTAGGCTCCTTCAATTTGAAGGATACCTCGCATCTCTATCAACGGACCTCCCTTTTTTTCAATATAATCTTTGGTAATCGTAACTCTGCCAATATTAGAGTCTTTGGGAATCTCATACATGATATCCATCATGAATTCTTCAATAATAGAGCGCAATGCCCTTGCACCTGTATTCTTGACCTTTGCTTTATCTACTATGGCTTCCAGGGCACCATCTTCAAATCTCAAATCAACTTCATCAAGTGCCAAGAGCTTCTGATATTGCTTTAAAATGGCATTCTTAGGTTGTTTCAATATCTGAATCAGCATCTCATTTGTCATCTCGGATAAGGTAAATATGACCGGGAGCCGTCCTAAGAATTCAGGTATCATACCAAATTCCCTTAAATCTTCAATCGTCACATGGCTTGTGATATTCGGCTCTTTATCATATTTGTCTTTTAAGTCGGCTATAAAACCCATGGAACTCTTTTTGTTTAAACGCTCTTTAATAATATGGTCTAAATCAGGAAAGGCGCCGCCGCAAATAAACAGAATATTCTTTGTATTTACCGTGGTTAAGGGAACCATGGCATTCTTACTGCTTGCCCCTACCGGTACTTCGACCTCGCTGCCTTCTAAAAGCTTTAAAAGTCCTTGTTGAACCGATTCTCCACTGACATCCCTGCTTGTTGTATTCTTTTTTTTCGCAATTTTATCTATTTCATCGATGAAAATAATGCCTCTTTCAGCTTTCTCAACATCATTATCTGCCGCCGCTAAAAGCTTTGATATAACACTTTCAATGTCATCACCAATATATCCGGCTTCTGTCAGTGAGGTGGCATCGGTAATCGCTAAGGGTACATTAAGCAATCTGGCCAGTGTTTTTACCAAATATGTTTTTCCGCTGCCTGTAGGACCTATCATAAGCATATTTGACTTCTCTATCTCTATTTCATCCATCGTATCTGTCAAGACCCGTTTGTAATGATTATACACAGCCACAGATATCGCTTTCTTGGCATACTCCTGACCAATCACATAATCATCAAGTTGTCCTTTGATTACATGCGGTGCAGGTATATCCTTCATAGTCAGCGTCTTCTCTTCACTCTTTTCCTTTGGCTTTTTCTTTTTTAATTTTTGAGCTTTAGGTATTGGCGACCCGTTAAGCAAATCTTGGATATTCATATTATTAAGGTTTAAATTCATTGCATCTGTAAAGTTAATGCTTCCATTATTCATCGCATCAAAACTTTTCTGCATACAGTCATTGCAGATACATATATTATTCATCGGAAGCTTAATCATCTTCCCGGCTTTACTTTCCGGACGTCTGCATACATAGCAGATGTCTTCATAGTCTTTATCATCATCTTTTTCCGAAGTCTTTTCTACTTCTGAAGTATCATTGTTATCTTTATTGCTGTCACTCATTCTTCATTTCCTCCTGTGTAATGCACTGATTACCTATTTACTATTATAGACTATATTTTGTATGAGAGCAAATAAAGAAATTATAAACTCATATCCGCATATAAACGGGGCTGCTGCAAAATGAATTCATTTTACAGCAGCCCTGCTTATTTTGTGCGATATACTCTATTCGACAGATTCTGATCGGGAACCTAAAATTGTTGTTACACTCTGTTCCTGTGTATACTGTCCACTCTTATCGGGTATTTGAACAACAATCGTTACCGATTCACCCGGCATACATTCTTGCAATAATGCCTGCAGTTCTTCCATTGAACTTATCGCAGTGCCATTGAATTGCGTAATGATATATCCTTGCGCAATTCCTGCAAACTCTGCTGCGGAACCTGATTCAACACCGGTTATATACACACCTGTCGGGTAGCCATATTTATTAGCCGTATCTTCATCTATCGTTCCACCGGAGATACCCAGATAAGCCGTATCCTCATCGGTCTTTGTTGTTGTTTCTCCGCTGATAATACCCTCAACCGTTTCCACTGCCGAATTAATTGGGATCGCGTAACCCATTCCCTCTACGTTAGTATCACTATACTTAACTGTATTGATGCCAATCACTTCACCCCGGGTATTTAATAATGCACCGCCGCTGTTTCCGGGGTTAATGGCGGCATCGGTTTGTATAAAAGTCATAACACCATCTGTTAATTGAACTTCACGTTCCACTGCGCTAATAACACCGGTAGTGGTTGACTGGCCATATCCCAATGCATTTCCGATGGCGATTGCACCGTTTCCTTCAGCCAGACTGTCAGAGTCACCAAGAACCGCAACCTTAATTACCGACTTTGTGTCCTCACTTAGCTGGCTCATATCCACTTCAAGAACTGCAATATCTGCATTGGAATCATACCCTTTGATTGTGGCCTGTGCTTCTGTATCATCATCAAAAGTGATGGCAATAGATGAAGAGTCCTCAATAACATGATAATTAGTCAATATATAAAGCTTCCCATCTGCTTCGCTAAAGATAATACCTGATCCTGCGCCGCTGGTTTCACTGGAAATGGCTCTTCCGAAGAAATCCTGTCCTGTCTGCTGAACAATTGTTGTAACAGCAACTATAGATGCCTTTGCTTCAGCAACAATATCCGAAACATCAGTTCCTTCAATCGTCGGCACATCCACAGATGACGTCTTGACAATCCCCAGTGTCATCTCAGATGCCGCATTACTATTTGTTTCCGTTATAGCTGAATCAGCACTGCCCGCCAGCAAACCACTGACAGTATTGACGCCCAACATGGCGCCACCGGCAACCAGACCAAAAACCAAACCAAGGCAGGCAAACCGCACCAACTGACCGACAAAGCTTTTTCTCTTTTTAGGCGGCTCAGGCTTATAATCCTGTGCTTGTGAGCCTTCACTGTAATAGTAGTAGTCATTATTATTGTTTTCATCAGATTCTCTATCCATAACTTATCTCCTTTCGATATTCGTCTTAATTATTACTATTATTTTATCAGCGAATTGTGTCTTTGTTGTGAAGTGAGTGTGAAAAAAAAATGTGCTAATCTTTAATGATATTTAACCGTTCGCTTAATCTCTTGCGCGCCCGACTAATTCTCTGCCGAACGGCCGCCTCGGTCATATTTAACATTTCGCTAATCTCTTTATAAGTAAAATCAGAAACCCCATAAAGAATTAAAATATCAGAATATTGCGGAGGTAATTGCTTGACTTCGAATAACAAATCTTCATAATCCACATTTTCAAATATATGATCATCTGTCTGGGTACCGAATAGAGGATAGTCTGTTTGATCCATTTCATTTTCATAGAAATATCGATACTTTTTATTTCCTTTAATCATATTAAGACAAATATGATCAACAATCGTATACAAATAACTTATCGTTCTCTTGCTTTCGATATCGTCAATCTTATCCATATTCTTTAGGATACTGAGGAAAGCGCTTTGAATGACATCTTCTGCATGAGCATCATCTTTCATTTGCTTTCGGGCATAAAAATACAGTCGTTTTTCATATCTTTCGTATAGTTCTAAAAACTTAACCGTATTTTCATGGTTATCATTTACTTTTTCATCAATATCCATACATGCTCCCCGACAGAAAAATCATTTTGGCTGTTTAAAGATAATTAATTTGCTAAAAATATAATTCAATATAACGATAATTATATTACATATTATTTTAGCTGCTAAATCCATCACCGATGCAATATCCACCAAAACAAACATCAGCAGTACTTCAATGACTCCCGACATAAGCCTTCCGGCTATAAACATTGAAAGTTCTTTGGCTATACCCACGAAACTTCTGCGCTTACTTTTGAAAACCCAAATCCTGTTTGTCACATAGGCAAACAAAACCGAGAGCAGCCAGGAAAAGAACGTCGCAGCTAAGTAATGCATACCTATTTGTTTTGTCCCGATATAATACGTAACAAAACTGACTATAGTCGTCAATCCGCCAAAGAAGATATATGATACAATTTCTCTATATTTTCTCAGTAAGTTTATCATCAATATATCCTCTCTGTCTTATCTATCATACTTTTTTCAATATTCGTTGAATCAATCAAATAATGAGGCCTTTTTTTGACTTCATAATATATCCTGCCAATATACTCACCCAGCACACCAATTGAAACCAGTTGGATTCCGCCTATAAATAATATGGCACTAATTGTCGTAAAATATCCCGGTACAGAAATACCATGGATTACAATCTGGACAAACGTAACGATGATATAAATTAAACTAGCAAGCATCGAGAAAATGCCAAGTAAAAAACATATTCTTAGAGGTTTATTATTAAATGACAACAGGCCATCTATTCCATATGATAATAACTTCTTAAATGACCATTTACTTTCACCGGCAGCTCTTTGTTGATTTTCATATTCGATTGTTGTTTCCTTAAATCCTACCCATGAAAATATCCCTTTTGAAAACCTATTGTATTCTTGTAAAGACAGAATAGCTTCCACGGCTTTACGGGTGAGTAAACGGAAGTCGCCGACCCCGTCAATCATTTTCACATCAACGATATGATTCACAAGCTTATAATAAATTTTCGCGGATAAAGATCTCCTCTTCGTCTCTCCATCCCTGTTTCGTTTTGCTATCACCTGATCATAGCCCTTATTACATACATCTATCATCTTAGGAATCAATTCCGGCGGATGTTGTAAGTCGGCATCAATAATGACCACCATATCGCCGGAGGCATAGGTCAGTCCGGCCAACATGGCTGCTTCTTTGCCAAAATTACGGCTAAAAGATATATATTTTGTATGATGATCTTCTTCGGCACAGTTCCTGATTATATTTAATGTTTCATCCTTGCTCCCATCATCAACAAAAATCAGTTCAAAATCGTACCCTCTTTCTTTACCGTCATCCAAAAGTATTTCTAGTAATTTACAATGTGTTTTCTTTATCACCATGCTTTCGTTATAACATGGTATGATGACCGATAATAACATAATATTCCTCACAATTCTATTTCAACAATGTATTCAAATATAAAATCTTTGTTATTTGCTGTAAAACAAGCGGTTTAATGCACTGAATATAGCTCTGATTGAAGACCTTGTTATATTTGAGCTGATACCTACACCAAATGCCTTCTTTCCGGTATCGGAATCAACAAGTTCAATATAACTGGCGGCCTGTGAGTCTGAACCGGTCGTCAAAGCATGTTCACTATATAACGTAAGTGTTGTCCTAAATCCTGCCTGTTGGCATAATCCATGTTTGACTGCGTCGATAGGACCATTGCCAAATCCTTCTATTATCTTCACTTCATCTTTATCGGTATATTTTAGTATGACTTTCGTATCAAATTCATCATTGATCTCGCTGATATCTTCTAATTTTAATTTTCTAAAGTGCAGTGGATATTTAGCATTGATATACATCTCACGGAATTCATTCATGATTTGCTCAGGCGTTACCTCGCCTTGTTTCTCTGATAATGCCTGAATGGCATCAGCGAATTCCTTATGCATCTCTTTTGGCAGCTTGAAACCATAATATTGCTCTAAAATAAATGCTACCCCACCTTTTCCGGACTGGCTGTTGATTCTGACAACCGGTTCATATAAACGCCCTAAATCGGAAGGATCAACAGGCAGATATGGCACCTGCCATATTGTTTCTTTTCTATCATTCCTTGCTTTGATTCCCTTATTAATAGCATCCTGATGGGAACCTGAAAAGGCAGTAAAGACCAATTTCCCGGCATATGGATGTCGTGGATGGATTATCATCTTATTGCATCGCTCATAAATTTCTATAATTTCATTAACATTTTCAATGTTTAATTCAGAATCAATCCCTTGGCTGAACATATTATAAGCCACATTTAATATATCCACATTTCCGGTTCTCTCCCCATTACCGAAAATAGTTCCCTCAATACGGTCAGCCCCTGCCAGCAATGCCAACTCGGCCGCTGCCACGCCACAACCGCGGTCATTATGGGGATGTACACTTAAAATAATTTTCTCCCTTTCAGTAAAGTGACGATCCATCCATTCTATTTGATCTGCATACACATTGGGAGTTGTCATCTCTACAGTAGAGGGCAGATTAATAATAATCGGGCGTTCCGCACTCGGCTGCCATTGGGCTTTAACCGCCTCACAGATATCCAGTGCAAAATCAAGTTCTGTACCGGTAAAACTCTCCGGTGAATATTCCAACCACAGATTACCTGCAAAATCTTTCCCAAATTCTTTAACCATACGGACACCATCGACGGCAATTTCTTTAATCTCATCACGACTCATATTAAAAACAACATCTCGCTGCAGCGTTGAAGTGGAATTATAAATATGAACAATAACATTCTTGATGCCCTGTATCGCTTCAAATGTTCTTTGAATCAAATGGGGTCTGCATTGACTTAATACCTGAACCTTTACATCATCAGGAATCAATTTCTGTTCAACTAATGTTCTTAAGAAATCATATTCCAATTGTGAGGCTGATGGGAAACCAATTTCTATTTCTTTAAATCCCAGCTTTACCAACAACTTGAAATATTCCAGTTTTTCCTCTACCACCATAGGCTCAACTAATGCCTGATTCCCATCTCTTAAATCTACACTGCACCAAATAGGTGCCTTTTCAATTTCTTTACCGGGCCATTGCCTTTCCGGGTAATTGACCACCGGTACTCTTTGATACTTTTTATAATTCAACATTCTTATTATCCTCCTATTGCAGACCCTAAAATAAAGCCATAGCCTATCCTATATCTATTCTTTCAATCCACTCTCTATTAAAGCCTTAATCGTGTGAAGTGCCTTTTCTTCATCATTGCCCTCGCAAATCAACTCTATCTCATCCCCGGTCTTAACACATGCACCCAGAACGCTTAAAACACTCTTGGCATTGGCGGTCGTACCCCCAAAGGTAAAAGTTATCTGCGATTTAAACTTCATTGCTTCTTTGCATAAAAGTCCTGCCGGTCTTAAGTGCAGACCTGACGGATTCGTAACAACAACCTTATCCCTAACCATGTTATCTCCTCCATAATTTATTGATTCTATTTTGATTTAATGACTATTTTAACATTTACATCACTTACTAATTTAACCTCCGTGCCAAAACTGATGGTCAAAGGAACCTCGTGACTCCCTTCGGTCAGACCGTACACATCAATACTGGCAACGATGTTACTGACACTGGTATTAGCTATTTCGCTTTCTGAACCGGCAATATTTAAAATAACATCTTCTCCCGTGTAGCTTAGTTCTTCAGATTGATTTCTGATTTTGATATCGCTCAAGGGCAGCTCTATACTTGATGTTTTATCGTGTTCGATAGTTATCGTATAAGCTATTTCCGAATCTTCAGTATCCGCCAATAAAACATCTGTGTATACCGACATTTCTTCTTTCAATAATTCGCTTAAAGAAATCGTTCCTTCTATCGAAGTATCTTCATCTGAGACATCTATGGCCGGTATAACAAGCGCCTCGACCTTCTCTAATATCTCAGGAGAAGCCGTAATGGTTATGTAGTCTTGAGACTGCTGTATTCCGGTTACACTGTAACCATCAGCAGGTGTCCCAACAGTTGACATACTCACAGGAACTTCCTTTGTCGGAAAAATCGTCACCGTAGCCTCTACTGATTCAACATCAAGTTTGATATTGCTCCCCTCCATCACGTTGCCGTTTTTATCGTAAATAATCGGCGTAAGCGTACGGATAACCGACTCGCTATATCCATTTATATCACAGCTCACTTCTACTTTGTCAATATTCTTAATGGTGTTTTTGGGACCCGATACCGTAACCATATTCGGCGATGCCGATGTCCCTGCCGCACTGAAATTTTCAGCAGCGGTTCCAACCGGTGTCACCGTCATTTTAACCGTTTCTTGAGCCAAATCATCAATTGTAAGCGGCAAGGTATATTGCTGCTGCGTAATTGTAATCTGATCCGCATCTCTTAGGGCAGTAATCGTAATAGGTATTGTATCCATTACCGTTAACTGGGTCAGGTCGGCGGTTGCAACAAAATCCGAGGAGCTTAAGCTATCCAACACTGAAGTTTTACCCTTAATGCTAAAGGTCACTGTCTGAGCTTCATCAACTTCATAAGTTTTTCCCTTTTCCTCCAGTTCTTCCTGACCTATAATCTCTACATCTATGGTCAGTGATTTTATCTTTTCGGGATCCTCAATACTTAAAATAACCAACCATATAATAAATGCACTTATTAACGATAATAGCTTGAGACCTGTATTATTTGTTAGTCTTTTTCTCATTTTTAATAATCCCCTTCAGCCTCTTTAGTTTTCCCGCTTCAGGATTGGTACGTGTTTTATTAAGCTCTTTCTTTAACTCTTCACTACCTATTCCCTGAAACAATCTGCCATCCTTGGCAATTGAAACCTTCCCCGTCTCTTCAGAGACAATAATCGTAAGGCTGTCTGATACTTCACTGATACCGAGTGCCGCCCTATGCCTTGTTCCTAAAGATTTACTCAATTCCATATTTTCTGAAAGCGGCAAATAACAGGTGGCCGCTATAATCCGGTTCTCACGAATAAAAACAGCACCATCATGCAAGGGTGTATTGTGTTCAAAAATATTAATAAGTAATTGGCTGGATATTAAAGAATCAAGCGCAATTCCTGTTCTTTCATATTCACTGAGCAGTACTTTATGCTCAACAACAATTAAAGCCCCCGTCCTCGTTTTAGACATCTCAAAGGTTGCTTTGACAATTTCATTATTTCGCTTTTCATGGCTCTTGACATCATCTTCATAATTGTCCGTTCCAATGATGGATAGAAAAATATTCCTTCTCCCCAACTGCTCCAAGGCACGTCTTAATTCCGGCTGAAAGACAATAAATAAAGCAATAATAATGACGTTAAATGTTTTCGTGAATATCCACAAAATGATTGTCATGTTCAGCAAATATGCCATCAGAACAAAACCGACAATAACGATAATGCCTTTAAATAAAGCCCATGCTCTTGTATTCTTAAACCACTTTAATATTTGATATATAATGACTGCAATCAATATAATTTCAATAACATGATTTGGTTTTAATTCCGGAAAATATACCCACGAAAAAGTACTTCTTAAAAAGTCTAAAACTCTACTCAACTTGCCACCTTCTTACCTACCTTTATCGTGTCAGCCTTTATTCAAGGTCATCAAAATCCATCTCATCATATCCGGTATCTGTATCTTCTATCGTAAAATCAACCTCACTGCTCACCGTCCGCTGCTGAGAAGTTTTAGCTGCATCCTCTCTTGGTTCTGAAGTTATTTTTTGAACTTTCACTTCCGAAGCAGATACATTAATCTTTGGGATAGCTCTCACATAGTAATAATAGTCATCATCTTCGAATTGTACAAATTCTTTTCTTTTATAGTCAATGCAGCAAATAAAAAATTGATAGGCGGCGATGACAACACCACTAACCAGGCTGCCTAATATAATACCGATACTATTGACTTCTACATCCAACATCTTTCCCACAAATAACAGACCTATCATATTGGCCAATGTTCCGACACCAATGCCGACATACCATGAATAATCTGCCGGCAGACATGATAAGACGTAGGTTAACACGATAACAAGCGCAAATATGATAACATATAACTGGACTTCCTTATCTGACATCAGACGATCTATGATCGTTGTATATGCCTCCACAGTAGCTTCAATATCTGTATTACCGGTAATTGTAGTGGCAGCTTCTTTAATATAAACGAGAAGCTTCATCATCAAAAAGGACATCCCCACGGGGATAATTGTAAATGGCGTATACTTAAGTCCTGCCAATAACGGAACCGCATAATGCAGATGGAATGGTGCCAATACAGGTATGGCCAACATCAACAAGCCTTCTTTTGGTGTAAACTTTAAATATAAAAAATAGAAAATACCGAAAAACACCAGTGCTAACAACGCCAACATCATTGATAGCTTAAATAAATGAAGGATAATAACTATAACTGCAATGAGCACAAACACCGCCGGAGAAACAAATGCGCATATTAACGATAATATGAGTCGGACTGGCAGCTTCGTCAATATATCATAAGCCCCTATCGCTTTGGTTATATAATTGAAAAACAGGAGGGCTAAAACAAACTTTAAAAATATATTGATATAAGTCTCGTATTTCTTGTATAAATCCGTAATCTTATCTTTATAAACAAACAAACTAGTCAACACCAGATTTACCTCCTAATGGTTCATTAGCTGCTTTATGAGAAAGCTTTTTGATTTTCTTTAAATCCAATTCATATTTTTTAATCCGTTTTGCCGCCTTACTATATTTATACTGATAAAATGCAATACTAATGATAACATATGCAGCCATAATTAAAATATAAAATAGCAATAATAGTTTACCCAATGCTATCAGGTTTAAATTTAAAATACTTAGGAAGATATCGCCTGATGTGTAAATTAAGTAAATGCCACATATAAATATAAAAGCAAATGTCACACCGATTAACGTCTTCAGCATATTATACCTCACGTAATCACTGCCGGAATACTCATTGATCTGAATATCTTCTTTGCCTTCCCGACTTTCATAAATCGCTGCCTTAGTCATGGATTTGATTTTCTCTTGATTAAGCATAATCTACCTCGCAAATTGAAATCTTTTTTGTATTATACCATACAACAATCTATATTACAAAATTTTTTATTAAAAGATTTGTGTCAAGTAATCGTTGGCACTTTCCATTTATTTCTTTCTTTATGATTCCATTTATTTCTTATTCTTATTTAACATTAATACCCAAACGCGGTTAAAAAAGTCGTAAAAGGTGCCGACGCCCGGAGTGTCATTGGTTGGGAAGCCTTGGTGTGGGGCCGGAAATGGAATAACAATCCTGCATGATAAAGTCCGTGGGGGACAAATCCAGATACCAGAACTGAACAATGACCGCCCATGTATCTTTGGGGAGAGTAAAGGGATCGCTGAAAAGAATGCATTTCTGAAAATCAGTAAGGTTTTACTATGCTTTTAAAGTATTTTATCTAGTGAATAATACCTGAAATGTTGCCACAGTCTTGGTACAATTATATCCTTATTAGTCTACATTACATATCGAACAAATCAGAATGAGTCCCCATGTCAACTAAAGTCAATGTTAAAATCTCATCCTCTACTAAATATATTAGAAGCCAATCTGGCTGGATATGACACTCTCTAAAACCTGAGTACTTTCCTTTTGATAAGTCATAGTTCCATATCCTCTAAGGCTTCCGAGAAACTAGTATACTTCTTAGTAGCCGGATCTCTACTAATTCTTTTAGCTTCTTCCATTGCATCTCTCACTTCTGGTTTATAATTTGGTAGTTCCACATTAAAAGGCAAGCCGCCTCTTAATACACATTGTCTTAAAAACATATTTGTAGCACTAGATATATCTGTTCCAAGCTGCCCAAATAACTCCATCGCTTGTTTTTTTAATTCTTCATCAATTCTAATCTGTGTTGGTACTGTTGCCATAATCATCACGCTCCTTTAATATTATTATACTCTTTTCAGTTTACAATGTCAATCATTTGTATTTTTTAATGTGTCATAACGGTGGCAACAAAAATTTTATCCTTAAGGTTAAAAATATGGATAATATAAATACGACAGGCAATCCAATAAACTACCTGTCATTTAAAATAATCTGTGTAATTCTGTACTACTCGAACTCAATCGTAGCCGGCGGTTTCGACGTTATATCATAAACAACCCGATTCACATGTTTAACCTCATTAACAATCCTTACCGATATCTTATCCAACACATCATAAGGTATCTTCGCCCAATCACTAGTCATCCCATCAATCGAAGTAACCGCTCTTACAGCCACTGTATAATCATAAGACCTTTGGTCACCCATAACACCCACAGATCTCATATTCGGGAGGCAAGTGAAATACTGCCAAATCTCCCTTTCTAATCCTGCCTTTGCAATTTCCTCTCTTAAAATAAGATCAGAATCCCTGACAATCTCTAACTTTTCTTCCGTTATCTCCCCCAGAACACGAATGCCCAGTCCCGGACCGGGAAACGGTTGTCTCCATACCATAGCATCCGGTAGTCCCAACTCAGTTCCAACCTGACGCACCTCATCCTTAAATAAAGTATTCAAAGGCTCAATCAGGCTGAAACTCATATCCTCAGGCAAACCACCGACATTATGATGAGATTTAATCGTCTGAGCGGTCTGTGTTCCGCTTTCTATCACATCCGTATATAAAGTCCCCTGTGCCAGCCACTTGACATCCTTGCCCGCCAATTTGGAACTTTCCTCATCAAATGTATACACAAACTCATTGCCAATAATCTTCCGCTTCTTCTCCGGATCACTCACACCCTGAAGCTTAGTCATAAATCTATCCTTGGCATCAATTTTGATTACATAAATATCCATCTCTTTACTAAAGGTCTGCATGACACTTTCAGCTTCGCCTTTTCTTAAAAGTCCATGATCAATAAACATACAAATCAGTTGATCACCAATGGCCTTATGGAGCAATGCTGCCACAACGCTGGAATCGACACCGCCGCTTAAACCAAGCAGCACCTTATCGGAACCCACCTGCTTTTGTATCTTCTCAATCTGCATATCTATAAAATTATGCATCGACCAGTTACAGGACGCTTTGCATATCTTGACGACAAAATTCTTGAGAATATCATTGCCATAGTCCGAGTGCCTTACTTCCGGATGAAACTGTACCGTATAAATAGCCTTTTCTACATTCATTGTTGCTGCATAAAAACATGTGTCGCTTTTTGCCACAGGCACAAATCCGGGTGCAAGGGAAGAGACCTGGTCGCCATGGCTCATCCAAACGATTTGTTTTTCCGGCAGGCCATCAAATAACAGGTTTTCTTCAATTATCTCAATTTCAGCGCGTCCGTATTCCTTGCGATCGCAGGCAGCCACAGCTCCGCCATTCATATAGTGGATCATCTGCATACCATAGCAAATTCCTAAAATAGGAACCCCTATATTGAAAATCTCCGGATCACATTTAAAAGCTTGATCACCGTAAACACTGTTAGGTCCGCCGCTGAATACAATCCCTTTAACATCGCCAAGTGCCTTTATTTGCTCCGCAGTTAATGTATGGGGGTGCAGCTCGCTGTAAACACCGATTTCACGAATACGTCTGGCGATTAATTGATTATACTGACTGCCAAAATCTAAAACAACAATAATCTCGTTTTTCACTAAAATTTCCTCCAATAATGTGGTTTTATTAAATCATTCTACAACACTTTTCCCGAAAATACTATTGCTTCTCTAAATATTTCTTAATATATGCACCTGTAAATGACTCCGGTACCTTAGCCACAGTCTCCGGTGTACCTGTCGCCACGATTGTTCCGCCTCTCTCACCGCCGTTAGGCCCGATGTCAATAATATAATCTGCCGTTTTAATGACATCCAGATTATGTTCAATGACAACGACCGTGTTCCCACCTTCGGTCAGACGGCTTAAAATTTCTATTAACTTATGCACATCGGCAAAATGCAGCCCTGTAGTCGGCTCGTCTAATATATAAATGGTTTTTCCGGTGCTCCTGCGGCTCAACTCCGTAGCCAGCTTCACTCTCTGGGCTTCACCTCCGGATAAAGTCGTAGAAGGCTGACCCAATTTGATATATGACAAACCAACATCATTTAATGTTTCCATTTTACGGCGAATTGAAGGGATATTTTCAAAAAATACCAACGCTTCTTCAACAGTCATATCCAATACATCAAAAATGCTCTTCCCTTTATACTTTACTTCTAATGTTTCTCTGTTATATCTTTTGCCGCGGCAAACTTCGCATGGTACATAAATATCAGACAAAAAGTGCATTTCAATCTTTATAATCCCATCACCGGAGCAGGCTTCACATCGGCCGCCTTTTACATTGAAGCTAAAGCGACCCTTTTTATAACCTCTGGCTTTGGCATCTGCAGTGGAGGCAAATAAATCTCGAATCATATCGAATACACCCGTATAAGTTGCCGGATTCGACCTCGGTGTGCGCCCGATAGGTGATTGGTCTATATTGATAACTTTATCCAACTGATCTAAACCAATAATCTCTTTATGTTTGCCGGGGCGTGATGTCTTTGCACGATTTAAATCCCTGGCTAACCGCTTATATAAAATCTCATTAACCAAAGAACTCTTCCCGGAGCCGGAAACACCGGTTACACAAGTGAATACGCCCAATGGTATATTCACGTTAATATTCTTCAAATTATTCTCTGCCGCACCTTTAATCTTTAAAACGCCTGCCGACTTCCGTCTCCCTGTGGGGACGGGAATCTTGATTCTGCCGCTTAAATAGGCTCCCGTTATGGAGTTTTCATTGTTCATAATCTCCTGAGCCGTTCCCTCAGCCACTACATAACCGCCGTGTTCTCCCGCTCCCGGTCCGATGTCTACAATATGGTCAGCTTCAATCATCGTATCCTCATCATGCTCAACGACAATGAGTGTGTTTCCTAAATCCCGCAGATTCTTCAATGTCTTGAGAAGCTTGCCGTTGTCTTTCTGATGTAAGCCAATACTGGGCTCGTCTAAAATATAAGCTACACCCACAAGTCCTGAGCCAATCTGTGTTGCCAGACGAATTCTTTGGGCTTCACCACCTGATAAAGTAGCCGTTCCCCGGGACAGCATCAAATAGTCTAATCCCACATCTATTAAAAAGCTGATTCTGGCTTTTATCTCCTTAATAATCTGATCGCCAATAAGCCAGTGCTGCTCTGACAGCTGCATACTCTCCATGAATTGATGCAGCTTCACAATGGACATCTCCGTTAATTCTGCTATGTTTTTTCCTGAGATAGTCACTGCAAGTGCTTCCTTTTTCAGACGTTTACCACCGCACTCACTACATGGGGTAATTGACATGCAGCTCTCATACTCCTGCTTCGTCAGTTCCGAGCTAGTCTCCCTGTATCTGCGCTCTACGTTCTTAATCAGCCCTTCAAATGCCACATCATAAACGCCTTCTCCGCGCATGCCTCTATAATGAACCTTGACTTCCCTTCCGTTGGTTCCATAAATGATAATATTTTGTATCTCTTCAGGATAATCCTGAAATGGCGTATCCAAATCAAAGTGATAGGCCTTAGCTAAAGCATCCAGAACAGCATAAGTGTAGCTTGATGGGTCATGAGCCGACTGCCAGCCCATAATAACAATAGCACCCTGAGCAATACTTAAAGATTTATCAGGTATCATTAAATCTACGGAAAACTCCATCTTATACCCCAGACCATGACATACCGGGCAGGCGCCAAAGGGATTGTTGAAGGAAAAAATTCTAGGTTCAATTTCATCCAGACTGATGCCGCAGTCCGGACAGGAAAAGCTTTGACTGAAATTCATCGGCTCCCCATCAATCACATCCACAAGTACCAGACCCTCAGCAAGCTTTAAAGCGGTTTCTAGGGAATCTGTAAGACGCTGTTCTATACCCTCACGAATAGAGAGGCGATCTACCACAACTTCAATATTGTGCTTTTTATTCTTATCCAATTTAATTTCTTCAGATAGTTCATAGAGATTACCATCAACCATGACACGGACATAGCCGCTCCGTTTAGCCTGCTCGAAAAGTTTCTCGTGTCGTCCCTTACGGCCCCTGACTACCGGTGCCAGCAACTGGATTCTTGTCCGCTCCGGCAAAGCCATGACAATATCCACCATCTGGTCTACCGTCTGCTTTTTAATCTCCTTGCCGCATTTGGGGCAATGAGGGATACCTATACGGGCATAGAGCAATCGCATATAATCGTAAATCTCTGTAACAGTGCCGACAGTAGACCTTGGATTCCTGTTGGTTGACTTCTGGTCAATGGATATAGCCGGTGACAGACCACTAATATTCTCAACATTGGGTTTCTCCATCTGACCTAAAAATTGACGTGCATAAGAGGATAGAGATTCCATATAACGTCTCTGTCCTTCTGCATAAATAGTATCAAATGCCAGTGATGATTTACCTGATCCGCTTAGACCTGTCAATACGACAAATTCATTCCGGGGAATTTTCAAATCGATGCCCTTTAGATTGTGCTCTCTGGCTCCTTGGATAGTAATGTATTCTTTATTATTATCTTTATTCGACATAGTTTCTTCCTTTGATTTATGTATTTATTTTGTAGTATTATCAATTATACCATCTCTTATACAAAAGATCAAACGTTTGTTCTTGTTTTTGTAAAATTTATTGCAAGAAAAAATCAGACTCATGTTCAACAGTCAACTGATTAAAACATAAGCCTGACCACTCTTGTTCCTTGGTAAATTAATTGATTTCTTTAAATAAAGCTTTAACCGATGGATAGATTTTGATAAATTTCCTATATTTTTGTTCATATTTCCCGGCAATTTCCGGTGTGGGTTCCACTGTGTCAACAACCTTTACCAGCTTCTTTGCTGCATCCTCAACAGAATCAAATTCTCCACAGGCTACCGCCGCCAGCATAGCCGCACCAAGCGCCGGCCCTTCTTCTGATTCTATCACATCCACCTTAATATTCAGCACATTGGCAATTATTTTTTTCCAAAGGGGACTCTTTGCACCGCCACCGCATATTTTCGTCCGTTCAATCTTGATTCCCAATGATTTAGCGACTTCAAATGAATCACGTATGGCAAATGCAACACCTTCTAATACAGCTTGTGTCATATCTGCCCGCCTGGCGTCCATAGTCATACCAATAAAAGTTCCTCTGGCATCCGGATCATTATGAGGGGAGCGCTCTCCCATCAGATAGGGGAGGAAGTATACATGATTCTCCCCAAGTTCAGTAATCTTTGATTGCTCCTTCGAATAATCCGTTGTCTCTATAATATCATCCATCCACCATTTATTACATGAGGCCGCACTAAGCATACACCCCATTAAATGGTAATGACCATCCGCATGGGCAAAAGCGTGGAGGGCATTATTTTTATCTACGCCAAATGTTTTACTGGATATAAATATCGTTCCTGATGTACCAAGAGATATATTGCACATACCTTCGCCGACAGTGCCGGTGCCTACTGCCGCTGCCGCATTGTCACCGGCTCCTGCCACGATTTTTACGGTATCAGGCATTTGAAGCACTTTAGCAATCTCTGGCTTTAAACATCCCACGACATCATAGCTTTCATAGACAGCTGCCAGCTGTTCTTCTGTAATGCTGCATATTTCCATCATTTCTTGGGACCAACACTTGTTTTTGACATCAAACAACAGCATCCCTGAGGCATCGGATACATCTGTACAATGATTGCCTGACAATTTATAAGCAATGTAATCTTTCGGAAGCATTATCCTTTTGATTCTTTTAAAATTCTCTGGCTCCTTATTTTTAATCCATAAAATCTTGGATGCCGTAAAGCCTGTAAAAGATATGTTAGCGGTATATTCAGATAGCTTCTCTTTGCCTATAACATTATTCAAATAATCATTTTCCTCATAGGTCCGTCCATCATTCCACAAAATAGCCGGTCGAATAACCTGGTCATCTTCATCTAAAATAACCAAGCCGTGCATCTGCCCGCCAAAACTGATTCCGCCAATTTTCGTTCGATCGTAATCCTCTGTCAGCTCTTTAAGCCCTTCCATCGTCTGTGCGAACCAATCCTCCGGCCGCTGTTGGGACCAGCTTGGCTTTGGAAACTCGATAGGATATTCCCTGGAAACGATTTTCTTTATGGCACCGGTCGCATCCATCAGCAATAGTTTAACAGCACTGGTTCCTAAATCAATACCAATGTATAACATAAAAGCTCCTCTCTATCTGCCCCTATCAACGAGTTTCCATGATGTATTGATTTAAAATACTTTCAAGCATTTCCTGGCGTCCGGAAGTGTTAGCCGACACACCATTTTTTAATGCATAGACTTCCAATTCTTTAAAACCAACTTTTCCATCGACAATATCTTTACCTATGCCTTCGTTATAACTTGCATAACGTTTGGTGATAAAATCTGTAAACACGCCATCTTCAATAAGTCTGGCTGCTACCTTTAGCCCTCTTGCAAAGGTATCCATTCCGGCAATATATGAATAAAATAAATCAGATGCTTCAAAAGAAGCACGTCGTACTTTTGAATCAAAGTTTAATCCACCTTTTGTAAATCCGCCGGACAAAAGGATTTCGTACATAGCCATGGTCGCATCGTAGATATTTGTCGGAAACTGATCCGTATCCCAACCCAGAAGCATATCACCCTGATTAGCATCAACACTTCCTAATACACCGTTAATTCTGGCCTGATTTAATTCATGCTGGAATGTATGCTGTGCCAATGTGGCATGGTTCGCTTCAATATTCATTTTAAAATAGTCAAGTAAATCATATTTTCTTAAAAATGCCAGAACCGTGGCCGTATCAAAATCATATTGATGTTTTGTCGGTTCCTTTGGCTTAGGTTCGATGAGAAACTGACCGGTAAATCCGATTTCTTTGGCATAGTCGACAGCCATCTGTAATAAGCGGGCAAGATTATCCAATTCTAAACCGGTATCGGTATTAAGCAATGTCTCATAACCTTCGCGGCCGCCCCAAAACACATAATTAACACCACCTAATTCTTTGGTAATTTCCATCACTTTTTTAATCTGCGCCGCAGCATAGGCAAATACAGTTGCATTACAGGAGGTCCCGGCACCATGGACAAATTTATCATCACCAAAAGCATTGGTCGTTCCCCATAAACATTTTATACCTGTCCTTGCCATTTCTTCTTTAATGACGCCGACGATAACATCTAGTTTTTCATTGGTTTCCGCTAAAGTTTTGCCTCTGGGAGCAATATCCGCATCGTGGAAGCAAAAATAAGGAATCTGCATTTTCTCCATAAATTCAAAAGCAGCATGAACTCTCTCTATGGCCTTATCCATAACATCTTCCGTGTTATCCCATGGACGAAACATCGTTGCTCCGCCAAATGGATCATTTCCCATGAACGTAAATGTATGCCAATAAGACATAGCAAAACGAAGCTGTTCCTTCATTGGCTTTCCCATGACAACTTCATCCGGATTATAATATTTAAATGCCAGTGGTTTTTTACTTTCCGGACCTTCATAATTAATTTTCTCAACACCTTTAAAATACACCATCACATACCCTCCTTTAAAAATCAATCATTTCCCCATGTAAAATAGTTTCATTTCATAATTAGTTTAATGATTAAACTAATCTTCTGTAATATAGAATTTACACCATCTTTCCCTCTTTGTCAAGAATAAGATTGTCATTTTTGACGATTTTATGATAGAATAGAAAAAGTATAAACAATATTAGGGAGAAATGGAATGTCATTTTTAGGAAGTCAGGAACTCATTCGCGATATTAACAGTCATTTAGTCCTTCAAACAATTATCAATGAGGGACCGCTATCCCGTGCTGACCTTTCAAAGAATCTGGGTCTGACAAAAGCGACCATCTCCTCAATTGTCCAGAATTTGATGAATAATTCTCTGGTGGTGGAAATTGGAAGTTTAAATACGGATAAAGGCAGAAAACCCATTTTACTCGACTTTAATAATCAATGTGGTTTTATTCTTTCCATAGATTTAAGTGTTGATACGATGACCGCCCTGCTTACTGATTTAAGAGGGACTAATCGCGCATTGAAGCAATATGCTTATCCTTCAGACAGCGGCGCAGAGATTGTTCCAAATCTAATTAAAATCATTAAAGGTACTATTGACTCCCTGCCCCTATCTGTTTATGGTGTCGTAGGAATTTGC